>Ga0105047_10005317_pt1 | contig 22176 bp, 16 predicted proteins | sample MAT04_FD_78384 | JGI IMG/M metagenome (GOLD analysis project Ga0105047, IMG submission 78384) | Freshwater microbial communities from Lake Fryxell liftoff mats and glacier meltwater in Antarctica - MAT-04 (megahit assembly) | ecosystem: Environmental > Aquatic > Freshwater > Ice > Liftoff... | reverse complement strand
TGAGGCCGAAATAATTAGAAAAAGAAATAATATAAGAAAAAAATTTATAATGAAATCTGAAAATGTGAATACAGGAAATGTACAATGCATGTCAAAAGGGGACATGCAGATTTTATTTCAGTTGTATGATGAAGAATTTTTAGGAGATTATTTCAAAAAAAATTTAAAGGAAAATTTATCCTTTTCACTATCAACTAGAATGACTTCAGCGGCAGGAAAAACTATGTATAGTAGAATAGTAAAATCACCAGAGAAAGTAGAAGAGACTTATGAAATAAGGATAGGGATAAAATTCTTTTATGAGTATGATAAAGTAGAAAGAGACAAAATAGTATCTGGTATAAATACAGTGGATGCCTTAGAGGCACTTCAAATTGTTTTTGAGCATGAATTATGCCATTTAATAGAGTTTCATATTTATAGTGAATCTAGCTGCAAAAAACGTAGGTTTAAAATTATGGTTAATAACATATTTGCTCATACAGAGGTGAATCATCAATTACCAAGTTCAAAGGAGATAATATCAAAAAAATATGGATTAGTAATAGGACAAAAGGTGTGTTTTGTTAGCGAAAATAAAAAGTATAGTGGTCAGATTTATAGAATAAATAAAAGAGCGACAGTTATGGTGAATGATAAGAAGGGTATTTATAGAGATGGCGAGGGAAACAAATATTCTAAATGGTATGTACAATTTGAACAATTAGTATGATTTAAAAATAGGTTATTATAAAGGAGTGTTATTTATTTTGCCTAAATAAATATTAAAGGCAGGTTTAGCTAAAACCTGCCTTATCCTAGGATACATTGAAAGCTCGGAACAGTCTACACTACAACCTATGCACATCCCTACACACCTAAGGATAATCTTTCGACTACATATAAGCATTACACAACATGCATACATCTTTGCTCGATTAAAGTAAGTACCTTGGAGAACATAGATGATCTTTCGACCATATACAATCCCTAACCCATATCAGTATAGTTTATTATTAAAGTATAACGCAAACATAATGTTATACACTACACACTGGGGCCTGCGGCACATAAATTAGTCTTAGCTCGACCGATACACATCTATTAAGATCACATACATACAGTTATGCAAATATACAACCTTTTCAAGACACGTAAGGATCTTCCCTCTGGCATATACTAAGCCTTACGACCTAGGATACACCTTTGGCCGAATATTAAAAAGCTATTTACATAACCTCGTAACACTCTTGGCTCAACTGATCTAAACCTTCTAGTAAATATTCTAACCTAATGTGTTTTTAATTATTCAAAAATATATATAAATTTTAAATATTTTTGATGTTTAGGTTAAGGAAAATATAGCTTATGTTGATTTTGAAGGTAAGTAAAGTGAAAAATAAGTGGATCTGCAGGAGAAGGAACAAATAAAAAGTCAAAGATACTAGCATCTTTGACTTTTTATTTGTTTCCATATGTCTAAATGAAAAAGGCAAGGTTCATATTATGCCTTTTAACCCTAGGGATTTATTTGACAACTCAAAGCAATCTACGCTACAACCTATACACATACCTACATACCCTATGCAATCTTCCGATAACAGTTGAGCATTACAGCACATACATACATCTTTACTCGACCATATAGAATACCTTGGGAGCTAAAAATAATCTCTCGACCAAGAATAACCCCTAGTTATATATTAATAAAACCTGCGGCAACCTATATCATCTTAGCTCGACCATTATACATCCTGGAGAACCATATATGTACAGTTGGGCACATATACAGCTGTTAAGAACCCATAACAATCTTCCCTCCGGCCTATAAAAAACCTTAGTAGATATCGTATACACCTTTGGCCGAATACTCTAAAACCTTTTTCAGTCTAGGAGCACTCTTGGCTCAACCACTTTGAATCATCTATTGATATTATTGTATGCTTTTTTAGATTTATTATACTATAGGATATATTAGTGGCTTAAGAAAAAGTTGTAAATTATTTATCAGAAAGAATTTCTTTCATAGAGTCTACAACAAATTTAATATTTTTTTCGGAAATCCAATTGTGAGTAACAAAACGCATTAATCCATCTTCTTCTCCATTGATTTTTATTCCTCTATTGTAAAATTTCTCAACTAATCTATCACTACTAAATCCAGTGCCACGCATATTGAAGAATACCATATTAATATGGGTATCTTCTTTATTTACTACTATGCCTGGGATTTTTGACAATTCTTTTCCTAGTAATATAGCATTTTCATGATCTGTTTTTAGTTGTGGAATCATTTCTTGCAAGGCTACAAGACCTGCTGCAGCTATAATGCCCACTTGTCTCAAACCACCACCTAAAACCTTTCTTTTCTTTCTTGCATTGTCAATAAATTTTTTATCTCCAGCAAGCATTGAACCTATAGGTGCACATAGACCTTTGGATAGACAAAACATAACTGTGTCACAATATTTAGTAATTTCTTTTGCGTCCACATCTAAGTAAGCAGCGGCATTAAAAAGCCTTGCTCCATCTAAGTGCACGGGTACATCATGCTGCTTTGCAAGGGTATAAATTTTTTCCATTGTACATAGTGGTATTACTCTTCCGCAAGAATGTGCATTTTCTATACATATAAGACCTGTACTAGGATAATGAATATCCTCATCTTCTTTTCTTATTCTAGCTTGGATTTGTTTAGGATCTAATTCGCCTTTATTGCTAACTAGAGTTCTAAGCTGAACCCCAGCAATTATTGATGAAGCACCAACTTCATGGATTACTATGTGACAATCATCACCAAGAATAACTTCATTACCTCTAGTACAATGTGTAAAAAGAGCTAGCTGATTTCCAAAAGTACCACTTGGTACAAATATTGCAGCTTCTTTGCCAGTAAGTTTGGCAGCGTATTCTTCTAGAACTTTTACAGTTGGATCATCACCATAAACATCATCTCCAACTTCAGTTGTAAACATAGCTTGCCTCATATTTTGGGTTGGTTCAGTTACTGTATCGCTTCTTAAATCTATAAATTTCATTTGTATATATCCTCCTTGTATAATCTAGTTATAAATTTGCTGGAGCAAATAACAATTCTCAATTGTTATTCCACTTAGTGATTCGCTGTGGTACATAACATTTCTTAATTATTATGTACTACAATCACTATAAGTACTATTATAACTTAAAACTTTTTCATGATGTAGGAAATATAAAATTAATTATAGAAAATTATGAAATTTCAAATAAACTCTTTAATATATACTTTGTTTTTTATGGTAATATATATATATTAGCATCTCAAAAAAATAGGTGGTGAAAAGGTAATGAGAGGAACATTTCGATTTATTCATGCTGCAGACTTGCATATAGGGTCCTTTCTCAATATAAATGGGGAACCTCAAAAGGAAATACAAGATTTGTGTAAAGACGCTGTGTATAATGCTTTTGAGAGGATATGCCGTAGTGCTATTTGGTATAAGGTGAATTTTATTTTGATTTGTGGAGACGTATATGACAGTTATTTAAGGTCTGTAAGAGGAAATAGATTTTTTATTAACCAATGCCTAGGACTAAATGAAATAAATATAGGCGTATATGTTATTTATGGTAATCATGATGCTACAAATGAAAAAAATGAATTGTTTGATATGCCCCCAAATGTTCATATTTTAAGCGCTAATAACGTAGAAATATTTCAGGTATACAAAGAGGGGGAAGTTATAGCTAAAATTATTGGGAAATCTTATAAGGGCAGAAGCGAAAGAGAAAAAATTTATGAAAACTACTTATTGGATGATGATGTTTTTAATATTGCAATGCTGCATACTGCAATGGAGAAAGATAATAAAAATTACAGTCCTTGTACTTTACAGCAACTAAAAAAGGTAGCTAATATAGATTATTGGGCACTGGGACATATTCATAAAACCAATATTTTAAGTAACACAAAACCTATTGTAGCTTTCCCAGGAATTCCTCAAGGGCGAGATATGGGCGAACTGGGACAAGGCGGAGTTTTCTTGGTTGAGGTATGCAAGAAAGAAATTATTAATATGGAATTCTTGCCTATATCAACTGTTATATATATAAGGGTAGAAATATTAATAAATGAAGACAATAAGACAGAAAATTTTAGCGATTTAATGGTGATTATTTTAGAAAAAACAAGAGAGTTAACACATAATACTGCTGAAATTATTAATTCAAAGGAAGCTCTATTAGAGGGGTTTAAAGGTCATATTGTGCAATTAATAATAAAAGGAAGAACAGAGCTACAGGATAAAATAGCTCATATGAGGGAAGAGGATTATAATCAATTTATAGAGGATATAAACGAGGAACTTTCTTTAGAAAAATATTTTCTGTGGATAGATTCTATAATATTTAGGACAACTTCACCTATGCAAGATTTTGAAAACCTCAAAATTCAAAACTCTATTTTTCTTGATTTAGATGAAGTAATTAGCTTATATAGGTCGGAGGAAGAAAGTAAAGTGCAACTTCAAAAAAACTGGGGATCTATTTGGAAGCATCAAATTTGCACGGAAAATATAGATGAGGACAAATTCGATTTTGATGAGGAAATTACAGAGGATATTATACTGCAAGCCAGGGAACTAGTTATTGAGAAATTAGCAGAAGCTTTAGAAATAATGTAAGGAGGCGAGAACTTGAAAATATCACAGCTAGATATTAGGGATTTTGGAGTGTTTCAAGGCGAAATGCTTAAAAACTTGGGGAATGGAATAATAGTTATTGGTGGAGCAAATAGGTCTGGTAAAACTAGCTTAATGCAGATACTTAGAAATATACCCTATGGGTTCTCTCAAAACAGCAATCTACCGCCTCCTAAATTTCAGTATGATGTTAGATGCGATTTGGAATTAGAAAAGGGAAATGTTGTAAATGTATTGTTAAAAGGATTTAGTAATCCAGAGATAGTTTATAAAAACACTAAAAATAATGTGGAGGGTAAAGCTTTATATAATATAGATAAGGCAACCTACACAGAACTGTTTACCATAAGTCTTGATGAACTTAATAAGAGTTCTGATAAAGAAGATAGTAATTTACAGTCCATGCTTCTAGGGGCAGGATTTAAGCATATTATAAAGATTCCCTACATTGCTAAAGGATTAAGGGATAAAGCCAATATAATTGGTGGAACTCGGGGAAATCCATCTACTAAAATGTTTAAACCCTTCGCCCAAAATATAAAAAAAGGCGTAGAGGGAAGAGAAAAATCCATGTTGCTATTAGATACTTTTGTGCAAAAGAAAAATATAGCATCCAAGCTTTTAGATGCTATAAGTGCAAAGGAGAAGCAGCTTCAAAATAGTAATGATAGTATAACTAAATTAGAGTTGTTAAAGCATAATTACCAGCTTAACGAAAATAAAAAAAAGCTGGAGGGTGAACTTCAAAATTATTACTTTAGCCTAGAGGATATAAGGGAATATAATATAGAAAAGGCTAAGACACTAAAAACTCAATATATTAAAGACCTAGAACAGTATAATAATGATAACTATGAATTTGAAATAGAGACTTCTAAAGATGTTAGCATTAAAGAGTTGCTCCTTGAAAATAAGGTAGACATTAATAGCTTTTATAATGCACTATCTGGAACTAAAGAAAAGAGCAAAAATTTAATTATTATAAAGAATGAATATTATGAAAAAACACAAGTTTTAATGAATAAAATTAAAAAAGCAAACATTAATTGGACTAGTTTTAACATGGTAGAAGAGATTAATTGTGACGAGGTTCAAGAAACCATTTTAAACGAGAATATTGAAAAATACAGACAAATAGAAGTTGAAAGAGGGGAATGCAACCAAAAAATTGAAGACTTAAAAATAAAAAAAGAGATTTTGCAAAAGCAAATTGGAACCTATAATTCAGAAGGATACATTAAAAAATATTTTTATTTTACATTGGTCTTTATAATTTTAGGAATTGCATTGTTTTTCATAGATAAGCTAATGGGATGGTTAGTAATAATAATTGGAGCTATAGGTACAATATTCTATTTGTTTATAAATCACTCAAATAGAGAACTAATACTAAATAGAAGTGAAGAAACTAAAGCCGAAATTGATAAAATAGAGGTGATTTTCAGTAAGACCTCTGACGAGATAAGGATTTTAGATGGAGAACTGTTAGAAATGAATAACATAATGGATGAGTATAGGGATGTTCTAAAACTTGATTTGCGAGTTTCTGAGGGAGGTATTAAAGAATATTTTAAAACAGTTGGGTTTTTAAAGGATGAATTATCCGGATATAATTTATTAAAGAAAAAATTAAATACTGAATTTATAGCTCTTAGTGAAACTTTAAATAAAATTATTGTAACTCTTAATAAGTTCACTGATTTTAATATCAAAAGTTCGGCAGAAGTAGGCGTTGAGTGCATAAGTATAGAAAATATTGGGAATGTTTGTGATGAAGTATTATTAAAAGTACAGGTGCTATATAAGTACTCCATACTGGGAGAAAAAACTGGGAAGAGCCTTTCAAAATTAAATATATTGCAGCAGGAAATATATTATTTCCTAGAGAAAAATAAGGGTAAAGAAAATCATTTAGAAGAAAATAATTCAAAGAAAAATTACTCTGAAAATATAATTTTGTCGCTAGAAAATTATATACATAAGGGTGAAAAGTATATAAAATATATAAATCAGCAGAATGATTTAAAGATTATTAAAGATAATTTATTGCAAGGGCTAAAAGGCTCGCGTATAAAAAATCTACTGTATAATGACAAAAGTGAATTTGCAAAAATTGAAAACAAAGATGTGAATATTGGGGACGAAGATTTAAAAATACAGGATGAAGATGAGAAGCTAATAAAAATAATGGAAGATTTATATAGAAAGTATCCAGGTATTGATGAACTTAATTATGAGTATGAGGGTTTCAATACTGTAAATAAAGCATTAGTAGGGGAACTAGATACCTTAAAGAATGAAAAACAAACAATTAAAGACGAGATACAGGCTTTAAATTCAGATGAAAAGCTTTTAGTATATGATAAAGGCATTAGAGAAGCAAGAGTTCAGTTAAGACCTCTTGCGGAAAAATATGCTGTTTATAATACGGCAGCATTATTCTTAGAAAAAATTAGAGAAAGATTTTTGATGAATACTAAGGATAAATTACTAAAAGGAGCCAGTGATATTCTAAGCGAAATAACCTCTGGGGAATATAAGGATATTATGCCAATGGAGAATTTAATGCAGGGGGATTTTAAAACTGTATTGCGAGATGAAAGTATTATGGAGAGTTCGAAACAATTAAGTAGGGGTACAAAAGAACAATTATTCTTAGCAGTTCGTATAAGTAGAATAAAAGAAATTTTACCAAGTTTGCCAGTTATACTTGACGATTCCTTTGTTAACTTTGATATAGCACATACTAGGAATACAGTTAATGCTTTAGTACAGCTATCTAAGACCCATCAGATATTTGTGCTTACCTGTCATTCAACATTAGTAGAACTAATAAGTTTGAATTGCTTACAGGCCCAATATTTTAAATTAGATAAGGGGAGATTTACAGAATCCACAGGGCAAGATTTAGGAAAATATCTAAAAATGCTATAAGGCACATTTGAATTTTTATGTTCCTAAGTGCATAAATAATGGTATAATAGGTTCTTTAAAATAATTTTTTGTTATATTAAAAATGAGAATTGTTATACAATTTAATAGAAAGTGAAGTGGTACATATCAGTAAGGCATTATTTATTACAGAAAAACCAAGTGTTGCTGCAGAGTTTGCCAAAGCCTTAAAAATAAATGGAAGAAAATCAGATGGATTTATAGAGTCTGACAAAGCAGTTGTTACATGGTGTGTGGGTCATCTTGTTACTATGAGCTATCCTGAGGTATATGATGTAAAATTAAAAAAATGGTCTTTGAATACTCTGCCGTTTTTACCTAAAGCATATAAATATGAAGTTATAGATGGAGTAAAAAAACAATTTAATATAGTTAAGAGTCAACTAATTCGCCAGGATATTGATAGAATTTATGTTTGTACAGATTCAGGAAGAGAGGGTGAGTACATTTATAGATTAGTGGATGAGATGTCTGGTAGTCCTGAAAAGCAAAAGCGAAGAGTATGGATAGATTCACAAACAGAGGAAGAGATAATTCGTGGAGTTAAAGAAGCAAAGGATTTAAGTGAGTATGATAGCTTATCGGAAGCCGCTTATTTAAGAGCAAAAGAGGATTATCTTATGGGAATTAATTTTTCTAGACTACTAAGTTTAGTCTATGGAAAAACTGTAAGTAATTATCTCGGGAAAAATTATATAGTCATTGCTGTGGGACGAGTAATGTCTTGTGTGCTTGGAATGGTGGTTCAAAGGGAAAGGGAAGTTAGAGAATTTGTTGTTACTCCCTTTTATAAGATTATAGGAAGCTTTAAAGTGGATGATGAATCTAGATATGAGGGGGAATGGAAAGCAGTGGAGGGTTCGGAGTATTTTGAATCACCAATGCTTTATAATGAAGGTGGATTTAAAACACAAGATATGGCAGAAAAATTGATAGCAGACCTTAGAGATTCTAGTATAGATGGCAAAGTTTTGGTCGAAAATATTACTAAGAAGAAAGAAAACAAAAATGCTCCACTTCTATTTAATTTAGCTGAAATACAAAATGAGTGTTCTAAAAAATTTAAAATAAATCCAGAACAAACTCTTGGGCACATTCAAGCTCTATATGAGAAGAAAATGCTTACATACCCAAGAACAGATGCTAGGGTATTATCTACAGCAGTGGCAAAAGAAATAAATAAGAACATAAAAAAATTAATGAATTTTGAGGGAGATTCAGAAATAAAAAATATTGCTGAAAATATTCTAGAAAAAAAATGGTACAGTAATATAGCTAAAACTAAGTATGTTGACGATAGCAAGGTTACAGATCATTATGCCATTATTCCAACAGGAGAAGGTCTTCAAAGCTATATGGGATTAAAGGATATTCAAAAGAAAATCTATAATTTAGTGCTACGTCGGTTTTTGGCAATATTTTATCCGCCTGCTGTTTACAGCAAGGTTTCTGTAATAACAAAGATTGATAAGGAAAGATTTTTTACCTCAGATAAGGTTTGTATAGAAATAGGCTATTTAGAGGTCTTAAAAACTGATAATGATAGTTATGATAGTGAAAATAAAAACATGAAATTTTTAAGTACCTTAAAAAAAGGTCAAATTGTAGAGCTAGATGATTTAATTGTAAAAGAAGGTAAAACTTCTCCTCCTAAAAGATTTACCACCGGTTCAATAATTATAGCAATGGAAAATGCAGGTAAACTTATTGAAGATGAAGAACTAAGGGAGCATATTAAAGGTTCAGGTATTGGTACAAGTGCTACTCGTTCTGGAATTTTAACAAAGCTTGAAAAAATAGAATATATCAAATCTAATAATAAGACCCAGGTGGTTATGCCTACACTTCTGGGAGAAATTATCTATGATGTGGTGAAAAATTCTATACCCACTTTGCTAAATCCAAAATTAACGGCTAGTTGGGAAAAAGGATTAACTATGGTTACCCAAAATGAAATAGCTGGCAATTTGTACATGGATAAGCTTGAAAATTATATAATAAAAAATACTGATAGGGTACTTAAACTAAATAATGGCACAAGGCTTAAAAATAATTTTGATATGGTAAGTTCATTTTACAAAAGTCCTCAAACTGGAGTGGAGTAATTACAACATATGCATTACGCACAAAAAAAGTATATATTACGTATAATGCATTAATCGTATTGCAATACGTGTAATATATACTTTTTTTATTTTTTTTATTCTATAATTATATCAAATAATTTTTTAGCTGCTTTTTTAGGACCATCTTTTTCTTGACCTTTTACACCTAAGGAAGTTCTAATTTGTCCAACTTTTACTCCGGTTTTGAAGAATTCATCGAAATATTGGTCTATAAGTACGTCTACTAGTTCTTGTTTTTGCACAGGTCCAAAAGGATTTGCGAAATAAGAGGTTACAAGACCTAATTCAGTAGTAGTACCTTTTGCCATCCTTGCTCCTCTTTTGCAAACATCTATAGCAGCCTTTGGAGTTGTAAAGAAGTTAATTTCTTCATAACCATCCTTTACTTCTTCATAATTATTTGCGTATAGGAATAAATCTATAGGGTATCCCTTAATAATATCTTTATAGCTTGCTACGGGCATTACAAGTCTTGCATTAATTTTATCAGGATTCATAAATATACTTCTATCAATTTCTTTAAAAGCATAACCTGCATCTAAATCATCCAGTCTTACGAAGGCACCGATTTCTGTTCCAAAGCCTAAAGGTTTTCCGCCGGGATTTAGAGTTACAACTCCCATGTCATCAAAGACTATGGTCATGTCACTGATATAATCTTCACTTAAACTTCTAAAGGCCTCGAGGCATTCAGACTTGCCTGCTCCGCTATCCCCCATAATAACAACATTAGCACTTTTACCATTATTCATAACAATGTTTACCATTGCACCATGGATTGGTAAATATCCTCGTTTAATCATTATTAAGTTATGAAGAGTTAATGCCATTTTTTTCACATATCCGAAGTAATCAATTTCTTCGCCATAGCTTATATAGCCAAGCATAATGTTATTTTCTATATCATCATAAAATACTGTTTTGACTTTAATAGAAGAATCTTTAACAATAGAAGAATCTTTAGCGCCAAAAACAAAAACTATATCCGGTTTAACGCCCCTATATTCTTTTTCGCGTGCCATTTCAAATAAGTTACATAGAGTTATTGCATGAGCCATAAAATCTCTGTGTACATAAATGAATGCAAGCAAAGAGCCTATTTTAGCTGGATAACAAAACCAATGGTCTGTACTTAGAGTACAATGTTTTAATGGGTTTTCAAAACATTCCTGAAAAGTTCCATCTCTAGTATTCTTTTTAGGGTAGCTTATATAAGGTAAATCTAACATTATTGATTCAATAAACGGAACGTCTTTTAATAGTTCATATCCAGAGGGCATAGGCCAATATGCATTATTAACAATTAGACCAGCGTTGCCACCAGCAGGTAGTTGTCTGTAAACCATAGGCTTATAGCCAAGAACATTTTCTTCAATTTTCCTGTATAAATTAAGTATAAGCATTGAAAAATCATTATTAGCTTCAATAAAGCTTGTTTTCTCTAAGCCCTCATTAATTTTATTGTTGTGAATTACTGTGTATCTTTCAAGCTTTCTCCAAAAACTATAGAAGTCTTCTATAAAATCAACAAAAGTATCCTTGCTATTTATGAGGGAACTGTATTTTGTATTTAAATTTATAACCTCATTTACACTTAATACAGATAATAATTTAAATAAATGTATCATAAAAACATCTAAATCCTCATTTTCAGTGTGAGCATATTGGAATAAATAATTATATATATTTGAGTTTTTCTTCTTAATTTTCTTTACATAAGCATTAAAGACTCTTCTAAAGCCGGTACTTTCTAATAGTTTTTCAGGACTATTACAATATTTTGCAGTGAAATTTATCATTACGTTATCGTTACTTAAAGAGAATTCTTTTTTCAAATTTGCACCTCCATAGGGCAGTATATATTTTTTATAATTTCAATAAAATGAAAGTTATCAGAATAAAAATTATCATAAATAGTAGTAAATATTTTAATACTATACTATAATACTCTAAAAATGAAGCAGTGACAACACTAAAATTGCAATAATCTTATTTTAGTAAAAGTATTGATTAATATTAGAGTGTGATTTTTATAAATTTTGATATATAATAATAATGTTCACATGAAAATAAGTAAAAAGGGGGAGTTTCATGAAAAACAGAATAATGCCTCATTTAATGGCAATTATCTTAATGGTGCTATGGAGCTTATCTTATTTGAGCATAAAGGTTATAGTAGAAGAAGTAAGTCCTACATTATCAGCATTTTATAGATTTGTGTTTGCCGCAATAATTTTATATATTATATTGAAAATAAGGTACCCTAAGGAGAAAATTTTAAAGGAAGACAAGTTAAAATTGGCCTTGGGTGGTCTCTTTGGAATAGCAATTTACTTTATTTTCGAAAACTATGCAGTAGCAAAGACTTCAGCATCAAATGTGGCAATTTTAATTGCTACTATACCTGTATTTACGCTATTTTCTCAAAGGATACTCTATAAAGAAAAAATGAGTTATGGGAAAATTTTAGGGGCTACTTTAAGTCTAGTAGGGATTATAATAATAATTGCATCTAAGGACAAAGTAAGTTTATTTTCAAAAGGAAGTATAGGGGATTTGATGACTCTTGGAGCAGTATTTTCTTGGCTAATATATAACAGAGTTTGTACTAATTTTAAAGGGAATTATAGAAGCATAACCATAACTACTTATCAGATTATGTGGGGATCCTTGTTTTTAAGTCCTTGTTTATTTTTTAGTGATTTGCAAATACCTTCTACTAAAGTTGTACTTAATATAGTATTTTTATCAATTTTTTGCTCTTGCATTGGGTATATAATATATGTATATTGCTTAAAACAACTTGGAGCAACCATCATTACTACATATATAAATATACAGCCTATTTTGAGTCTAATTGCAGCAGCATTTATTCTAAATGAAGTAATTACTGTTTGGCAGGTAATTGGTTGCAGTGTAATAATTACAGGGGTAACATTAGTTAGTTTTGATAAAAAATTTAACTATAGAAAGCTTAAAAAGGTATATGAAAATTTGTAACTATAGTCCAATGAGGAAAAATACAGCAACTATTTTTTTTAGTACCTCTTTCTTTTATATAATATATTAAAACTTGAATTTAAATTAAACCTCATTAGGGAACATTGCATTTACTATATTTATGATGGTTTCGTTACAAATTTTATAATTAATTTGCAAGCCATTTCGTTCACCTTCGATAATTCCTAATAATTTTAGCTTTTGAATGTGCTGAGAAACGGTAGATTGAGGAATATTTAAACAATCCTGCATATAGGTAACATTACAGCTACCTTTGTTCATAAGCCCTCTAATAATACATATTCTTACGGGATGAGCAAGCGCTTTTAATAATTCTGCTATTTCTGTATATTGTTGAAAATCTGCGTCCATAAATGATCTCCTTTTTTAATAATAATATAGTTTTATTTTATTATATTGCACTATAATTAATATATTATTATCTTTAGCAAAAAAGTAAATTTGTAATATTAATGCAATATATTCTTATATTAATATATTGCAATATTAATGTCAATATTTAAACAGGATTTGTAAATATACAATAATAAATATTATATATTAAAAATATAAAAAGGATTGTTATTAATTTAAAAATTAATAACAATCCTTAATACTTGTTTATATAACTATTAAAATCTTATTCTTCTACCGCCACGATTTTTACGTCTATGTATGTTAGAAATTAATAACAAAATTAATACTATAACTACAATTACTATAATTGCAATTGCACTATAGATTATTATATTGTGTTTAATAAGAGTAGATTTTGAAATCATTGGATATAATTTAATGCTCTTGTTGGCATCTTTTTGTTTAAACTCTAAAGTCGCAACTGAAGTGTCTTTATCTAGTTTCCATGGCTTGATGTCTGAAGTTTTGATATTAGTTTGGGGTTTTATATCATTTTTATAAAAAGTCACATCTTCTTTCGATTGTAATGGAATATCAATAGTTCTTTTGGGTCCTATAAATGGAATAACATTATAGGGTACAGAAATTGTTTTAATTACAGTACTTTTTTTATTAAGAACGTCTTTCTTAGCTGCATAACTAAAGTCAATTAATTTTTGCATATCTTCAAAGACTTTTGTATCTTCTGGGTTATTTTCTGATTTCATAACAACACCTAAGATTTTTCGGCCGTTACGTTCATATATGGAAACTAAGCATCTTCCAGCCTTTAGTGTAAAGCCAGTTTTACCACCTACGTTGCCATCTACTCCAAGAAGTTTATTTCGATTTTTAACAATAGCTTCAGGTCCATTAGTGGATTTTATTGTGCTTGTTTTTTTACCCATAGATTTTCTTACCCATTCATTTTTATATGCAGCTTTACCTAAAAGAGTTAAGTCATATGGAGTTGTATAATGGTTATTATTTACATCATCCAAACCATTTGGGGTAAGAAAATGAGAGTCTTTCATTCCTAGCTTAGCAGCTTTTGCATTCATCATTTTAGCAAAATCAGTAGGGTTTCCGCCAATGTTATCAGCAATCATATAAGCAATATCATTTCCAGAATAAAGAAGAAGTCCATCCATTACGTTGTCTGCGGACATGGTATCACCAATTGCTATAGGATGAACATTTACATTATAAGAAAACGCTGGTTGTTGTTTTGCAGTTTTTGTATATAACAAATCGTCTGTAGACTTCTTATTTTCAGCAAGTAGCAATGCTGTAACAAGCTTTGTAATGCTTGCTGGATACATCTTATCATTAATGTTTTTTGTATAAATAATTTCATTAGTAGCTAAATCTACAGAAATAGCAGCTTTGCCAATTAATTCTGGTGGTTTAACAGCAGCAAATGCAGTTGTAGAAAAGATTAAGCTAAATACTAGCGCAAATAATAAAAGTCGATTTCTTCTTTTCAATTTTCATCTCTCCATTATAATTATATTTTGCATTTATCTACTGATAAATACAAAATAAGTATATCATTTTAATATATTAAGAACAAGCTACATTGAATATTGAAAAAAATTAAGCAATAGTTTATATTCATCATATTTTTAGAAAAAAATGTTTTTAATAGTCAGTTGTGATATTATTAATTTGAATATGGAGTTGGTGGTGATTAACATGATAAATAAGCTAGAACAAATATTTAACAATAGAGACTCGAATGTAATAGGGGAATTTAACAAAAGTGCAGTTATGATATTACTTAGGGAAGATTCAGGAGAATTATCTATAGTATTTGAAGTGAGAGCTCTTAAATTAAGGAGTCAGCCTGGTGATGTTTGTTTACCCGGTGGTAAAATTGAACAAGATGAAAATCCAAGGGAAGCTTCCTTGCGAGAAACCATGGAAGAATTAAATTTAGAAAGAGAGCAAATTGAAATTATAGGAGATATGGACTACTATATAAGCCCCTATGGAAACATAATATATGCTTTCATTGGTAAATTAAAATATGGAGAAATTAATCCTAATGGAGATGAGGTTCACCATATATTTAAAGTGCCACTAAAATTCTTTTTAGAGCATGAGCCGTTGCTTTATAAAATGGAAATAGGACCTATAAACCAGGATGGTTTTCCTTTTCATTTAATAAATGGAGGTAAAGGATATAAGTTTAGAAAAGGGTATTTAGACGAGTATTTTTATGAGTACAATAATTATATAATATGGGGGTTCACAGCTCAAATCATTAAAAGCTTTATTGATATTTTGAATAACAGTAAATAAATGAAAACTCATTTTTAAGGAACTTAAAAAAGCCTTCATTTCAATGTAAAATGAAGGCTTTTTTAAAAGATATACTATTTACTGCCTACAAGCTTGTTTTGCTTAAGGAATATGGAAACACTTAATACAATAACAGCTAAATACACAAAGACGTATATAATTGAGATTAATCCTAACTTATTGAAAAATTTTAGATATATAAAAGCAGATTGTGATATAAAGGCCCAAAATAGAGATACAAAAGACATAATATTATTTCGGCGTCTCCAATTTTCTGGGTCTTTCATGGAACCAATAATTTTATCTCGTCTTTTACTTTTGTCACCTGTGTTAATTACTAGAAATTTGTAATACAAGAAAAATATAAAGGCTATTATAGAAATTCCGAAAAAAATATAGGCTAAAGATATACTGGTTATATTCATAAAAATCACTCCTTTTAGAAATATCATTTCTAAGGTAATCATAAAATTACACTTTATAGAATTAATATGCCCTAAAAATAAAAACATATGTTTAACTCGCATATATAAAAGGTGAGAATTTTAATATACTTAATTTAAATCAAAAAAAGAGAGTAGAAATTCACTCTCTTTTAAAAAAATTATTCTTTTTTATAGGGATCAACACTTTCAAAATAATCTGTTCCCCATTTGCACATAACTTCTAATATAGGCATCACACTTTTACCCTGCTTTGTTAAAGAGTATTCTACTTTAGGAGGAACTTCTGCATATACTTTTCTATTAACCATTTCATATGCTTCCAATTCTCTAAGCTGCTGTGTTAACATTTTTTGCGTTATTATGCCCATGCATCTTTTTAATTCGCTAAATCTTAATACACCATTTTGGGCTAATTTCCAAAGAATAATTGGCTTCCATTTACCGCCGATAATATCTAGCGTTAATTCTATAGCACAACTATATTCTTTGTTATTTATTTTCATTTTCTTATCGCTCATAATACCTCCAGTATTCATATGAATGGGGTAAGGGTTATTAGTATACTAAGTTACTATTAAGTGAGTACTTGATTAAAAAACTCTTATTAATACGATTATATCATTGATATATTTTTTATGCAATATATCAACGGTATAAATTGATGATTGTAGATTACCTGCCATAATCAGTCAAATCATTATGGAATGCTACAATATTAGTGGAATGAATTTTGACAAGACACAGTAATTTTTAATTGCTTTTAAATGTTATAATTAAAGAAGCAAAGTTATGTAAGATATTTTTAAAAGGAGGACAAAAATGAAAGAAATTTGTAATTGGCATAATGAGACAATAGGGGTAAAAGTAATAGAATCTCTTAAAAAAAATGGATTTTCAACGGCTTATTTTAAAAGTGGGGAAGAAGCTTCAGAATTTATAATGAATAATGTACAAAAGGGAGATAGAGTAGGTTTTGGAGGCTCTATGACTGTAAAAAAACTTGGTATACAAGAAAAAGTACAGTCAATGGGCGGAGTTGTATTAGATCATGGCGATCCAACCTTATCTCCAGAAGAAAAATTGGAAACCATGAGGGCAGAGCTCATTTGTGATGTTTTTTTATGTAGTTCTAATGCCATAACTTTAGAGGGAGAACTTGTAAATATTGATGGCGTGGGAAATAGAATTGCTGCAATGAGCTTTGGACCTAAAAAAGTCATTGTTGTAGTGGGCGTTAATAAAATTTGTAAAAATGAAGCATCAGCTTTTGAAAGATTAGAACAAATTGCGGCACCAATGAATTGTAAAAGACTAGATATGCCAAATCCTTGTACTAAAACGGGAGTTTGTAGTGACTGCAGAGCAGATACTAGAGCCTGTAGAATTTATTCTGTTATTAAAAGAAAACCTATGAAAACAGATATTACTGTAGTTGTAATTGGTGAGGATTTTGGGTTCTAAAACGCTAGGGGTAACAGTCTTTTAAGTGGTGGGGTTTATGATGTAAAAATATATTGTAAAATTTAAAAAAAACACTGTAAATTATTGCTCAAATGTCTTATAATGTTACGATAGTAACAAATTATGGGAATGAGGTGAGGAAATGTTACGGTGTCCCTTTCTAACAACTATAGAAGAAGAAACAGAGTGTTTTAAGGAATGTGAATTATATAATTGGGCAGATAATGGAGGTAAATGTCCATTTATTGAATTAAAAAATTTCAAACCTTTCACTATTAAGAATATTTCTGATTATGATTTATTTAATGAGGATGAAAAATCCCCCTTAAGAATATTATATAAAGAGAAATATTCATAGAAATTTTTGTATATTTGAGTATTATATGTAATAAAAGGGTATAATAATCTTATAGTTAATACATTGTAGGGAAGTGAATTTAAATGGAAAGAACATTGGTTTTAATAAAACCTGATGGCGTTAAACGAGGACTTATTGGAAAAATTCTTAATCATTATGAGAAAAAATCATTAGAAATTGTTGCATTAAAATTAATAACTGCTACAAAAGACAACGCAAAAAGGCATTATAGTGAACATGAGGGAAGAGAATATTTTGAAGAATTAATTAATTACGTTACTGAAGGTAAAATGTGTGCAATAATTCTTATGGGCGAAAAAGCTGTTGATGTAGTAAGAAAAATTAACGGAGATAAGGATCCTGTGAAAGCAGAATTAGCTAGTATAAGAGGAGAATTTACATTAGATAAAACTCACAATTTAGTTCACGCATCAGATAGTTCTGAAAATGCAGAACGAGAAATTGCAATTTGGTTTCCAGAACTTGCTTATGAAGATAAATATAAGACAAATGTTGATTTGTTTGCAAGAATTGATAGACCATTAATAAATGTATAAGTTATAAAAAAAGCTAACCATAATTTTGGTTAGCTTTTTTGCTCCTTTCATTAGACATAAGTGAAATATGTTAGGCCAGTGAACCTGTTTAATTGTTCACATGTCTACAAATGCATATTGTTAAATATGGCTAATGAGAACCACAATTTCCAGAGCACCCAGTGCAAGATTTACTATCAGCACTAGAGCAATGTGTGTTACTATCCTTTGAAGAAATTGTTTTAATCCAAAATCGAGAATCAGTATAGGCTATCGTAAGTTCTATAATGTTGTCTAAAAGAGTTTCTTCATATAATATTGGCAAATCATCAATATCGTTTTTAATGTCACCTGTTTTAAAATTATCTAAATAAATATCCACTTTTGCAGATTTGCAACAACCACTGGTGTACACAAATCTTACGCTAGTATATTCATCGTTTTGTTTAATCATTTCAATAAGCTCATCATGAGCAGCTTTTGAAAGTTTAATTTTTAGTGTTTGTTCCATAATACCTCCTAATAGTTCTCTGAGGTAGATAACAATTTATTCTAGTTACACCTCAAAGGTTTCAGAATAATAATTTAATAAGCTTTGCTTAAGATTCCATAAATCTGAAGAAAGATCCACAGAATATGCGTGAGGGTTTTCAAATCTTAAAACTTCGGACCATAATTTAGATACTTCCAAAGCTGAAAATGCTTTTATTTCCATAACAGAGGGAGATTCATAAATAGGCTTCCCGTTTTCAAATATTTTAACCATAAGTTCTTTTAAATAGTAATTTTTAAGTTTCTTCTTTTTCCAAGTATAAATTGGATTAAATATTTCAAGTGGTTTACTTTCATCAATTTTTTCATTGTTTATGGTAATTAAATCTGCAATGGCATTATGTGTAGTTTTATCGAAAATTCTATATAATTTTTTAAAAGCTGGGTTTGTGATTTTTTCTTCATTTTCACTAATTTTTATTTTTGGTATTATTTTTCCATCAGTCTCAACAGCGACAAGTTTATAAACACCGCCAAACACTGGTTCTGATCTTGCAGTAATAAGTCTTTCACCAACACCAAAGCTATCAATTTGTGCCCCGTCATCCAAAACACCTCTTATTATATATTCATCAAGGGAGTTAGAAATTGTAATTTTTACATCTTCGTATCCAGCTTCATCCAGCATTATTCTAACTTTTTTCGTTAGATAGGTAATATCGCCACTATCAATTCGGATTCCTTTAGGTCTTTTGCCCATAGGTTTAAGTACCTCATTAAATACCTTTATAGCATTTGGAACACCAGAGAGTAGTACGTTATAAGTATCTATAAGTAGTAAGCAGTTATCAGGGTAAGTTTCAGCCCAAGCTTTAAAGGAATCGTATTCAGAATCGAAAAGTTGTATCCAGCTATGAGCCATAGTACCTAAAGCAGGAATGCCAAACATTTCGTCAGCTATTGTGCAGGCAGTACCAGCACAACCACCGATAACAGCGGCACGAGCTCCATACATAGCACCGTCATAGCCTTGAGCACGTCTAGAACCAAATTCCATAACAGGCTTACCCTTAGCTGCTCTACAGATTCTACTTGCTTTAGTAGCTATTAAGGTTTGATGATTTATTGTGAGTAAAACCATTGTTTCAACAAATTGAGCTTGTACAACAGGTCCCTTAACTATAACTAAGGGTTCCCCTGGAAAAACAGGATAACCTTCCGGTATAGCCCATACATCGCAAGAAAATTTAAAATTCTTTAAATAATCTATAAATTCTTCTGAAAAAACACCTTTGCTTTTTAGATAGGAGATATCATCACTTGAGAATTTTAAATTTGAAAGATATTCAATTAATTGTTGTACGCCTGCCATAACACAATAACCACCACCATCAGGTATTCGTCTGAAAAACATATCAAAGTAGGTGATTTTGTCTTGGACTTTATTATCAAGATAACCATTTCCCATAGTTAATTCATAAAAATCTACTAGCATTGTTAGGTTTCTTTCGTTATGCACATTAAAGTCATTTGAGTATTTCATAATTATTTCCCCTTTGAAATTTAATAAAAGTATATAATGAAATTATAACATATTTATATATTAATATTTAAATATGATTATTACAAGGGTATTTTGGGTATAAACATAATATATGTCAATTTAAAGTAGGTGAATGAAAGTGGAGACAAAACAAAGTATAAATAATAAAGCAAGTAATAATAGTGTAAAGGCAAGATTAAGCAAAGAACAAAGAGCAGCTGTTTTTTCTGGTAGTAGAAATTTATTAGTTACAGCAGGGCCGGGTTCAGGCAAAACAGTGGTTATAGTTAATAGAATTGTTGATTTAATAAATGAGCAAAAGACTAGCCCTAAAAATATTATAGTCATTACTTTTACAAGAGCTGCTGCGATTAACATGAAAAACAGATATATTGCTATTAATGGAAAACAACGGGTTCCTTTTTTTGGAACCTTTCATGGTTTATTTTATAAAATCCTAAAAAATTATTATGGTGAGATAAACATAATAGACACTTTAGAGGTGTATAAGCTGATAAAAAATTTATTAATGTCTTATTTAGATGAGGTAAGTGATGAAAAAGTAAAGGAAGTAATAAATAATATTTCTGTGTTTAAAACAAGTGGTAAAACAATGGAGAATTTTGTTTCTACAGTTGATAAGGGAATATTTATAGCAGCTTTTAATATTTATGAACAATATAGGAAAGAAAAAAACCTATTTGATTTTGATGACCTCCAAATAGGTTGCAGAGATTTATTTATAAAAAATTACACCATACTGCAGGGATATAGAGCCTTGTTTAGGCATATTTTGGTTGATGAGTTTCAAGACTGCGATGCTATGCAAGTGGAGATATTAAGACTTTTAAATGAAGATAACTCTATTTTTGCAGTAGGTGATGAGGACCAATGTATCTACGGGTTTAGGGGGTCTAATCCTGAGTGTATGGTCAAATTTTCACAGCATTTTGAGGGTGGAGAGAAACTACCACTGTCTACTAATTACAGATGCCCCAAAAATATAGTAGAAATATCCATGAATATTATAAAAAATAATAGCATGAGAAATGAAAAAGACATAGTAGCTTTTAAAGAGCAAGAGGGTGGGATTGCAGTACTCAATAATGTAAATGAAAATACTCAGGCAGAGGAGATCAGCTGCATTATTCATGGGCGTAATGAAACACAGGATAAAAATTATAGTGATAATGCCATATTGTATAGGACAAATGTAGAGTGCAGAAGCCTGATAGATGTTTTTATTAAAAAAAGAATACCTTTTAAGCTTTTAGATAAGGAGTATGACTTTTTTCAACATTTCATATGTAAAGATATAATTGCATATTTAAAACTAAGTATTGATAAAAGTGATAAATTTAATTTCCTTAGAATAATTAATAAGCCTTTTAGATATATAAGTAAACTAAATTTAGATAATTTGAGAAGAAATATTGTAAAAGATGATTGCTTTGAAATGTTAAAGGAAATTGAAGGCATACCAGTGTTTCAAATGAAGATGCTAGATAAGTTAAAAAAAGATATTCATATCTTAAATAAACTTTCACTTAAAAGTGCTATAGATAATATAGTATTAAGTATTGGCTATCACGATTATATTAAAGAATATTGTACCAAATTTAAAATAGATTTAGGCGAGATGGAGGATGTTATTGATGAGTTTAGACAATCAATAGAGGGGTATAATTCTATAATAGCTTTTTTGGCACATGTAGACCAAGTTAAAGAAGAAATTAGTAAGGGTAAGAAAAATGGGGATGAGGATGCAGTAGTACTTAGTACAATTCACGGCGTAAAAGGTATGGAGTTTAAAAATGTATTCCTAATTAATTGCAATGAAGAGAACATTCCACATATAAATAGTATAGATAAAAACCTAGAAGAAGAGAGAAGACTATTTTATG
>Ga0105047_10005316_pt1 | contig 22177 bp, 18 predicted proteins | sample MAT04_FD_78384 | JGI IMG/M metagenome (GOLD analysis project Ga0105047, IMG submission 78384) | Freshwater microbial communities from Lake Fryxell liftoff mats and glacier meltwater in Antarctica - MAT-04 (megahit assembly) | ecosystem: Environmental > Aquatic > Freshwater > Ice > Liftoff... | reverse complement strand
GAGGTTCGCGCCCTGGTCGCCAGAACCGGACAACCCGCGGGCATAGGCCTGCGAACTCGCTGCCGCGTAGTTGGTGGAGCCGGAGTAGAACTGACCGTTAACCCGGGCCGTTCCCCCGACACCGATCAGGCCGACGAACATAAGTTGAAAAAGCATGCGTCTCATGGTGATTCTCGCATCGGGGCTGCCGCAAACGTGAACTCACGACCTGGAGCTTGATCACTCTCTATCAGGTCAAGGTCACTCCGCACTATTATATTACTCTTCCTTGAGTTTCGGAATTCCAGGTAGAGTGCCCTCCGGGAGAAGTTCCCGCCAGGTTTTGATCGATTTCTCTCGTTCTTCCTTCGAAGCGACAGGTTTATAACCGATTTTGCGTCCTTCAGGCACGAGCCGGACCAGATGCCAGTTAGCTAAGCAGCGAACGGCAAGACGATCATTGTCGAGATAGTGAATCAAAGCTTCATAGGTCGAGGGCTTCTTAAGATCGGCACCGCCAAAGCTGTGCAGTAATTGGAGAACAAGTTCCGCCTCGACAGGCCTAAACATCGCTTTTTCGACAAGCGAATTGTACAGCTTGAGATCTTGCCCCGGTCCTCGGCCGATCCAGTGACGAAGGACCAAAACGCCGTTCTCGGGCACGTCGTCATATTTCGACGCGGTCACGGCCAAGGCGAGGCTCGGCAGGTCGTCGAGAGCTCCCAGCAGGACAATCGCCATCCGACGAGCCCCTTCGTCAGGGGAAGCGGCGGCGGCCAAGAGAACTTGTTCGAGAGGCATTTTTTCGGCCAGATCACGCAGTTTCTTATAGTTATTCCGCATCTTCTGAAGCAACTCAGGCTCCACCGTTTCGATCCATTCCGGAATCTCTTCGAGTGTCTGAACATTCGGGTCCGTGTCTTGAATGCTGTCGAGATGCAGAAGCGCCGGGCCGGGAGGAGCCTTCAAGGTGAGCGTGTGTTTATCACCCTTCAGTTCAACTTCGCCTTTCACCGCAATTAACAATAGCGACAAGGAGGGGACATCGGTCTCCTTCGGCTTCTTGGTGAAGCGGGTGCCCTTGGACCAACGGCTATACATCTGGATGACGAGGCGGGTTCCCGGTTCTTGCAGTGTCACCTCGCCGGACTTGCCGTGGACCCAAACCCGAATTTTCGCGGGGCCGCTCTTCTTGCTGTTGATCAGGTCGACGCGGCCCCGATCGAGTTCAATCTCGAGATCGACGTTTTTGGGCTCGCGAAAAATGATCGACGATTCCAGGATGGGAAACGGCGAATGGCCGCCCACATCGCCAATGAGGCGGACACGGACGGCCCCGTCGGCTGAATCAAGCGTCGCGCCGATGCCGCCGACGATCTGTGTCCCCGCCGGGAGTTCTTGCTTATCTTTGGATATTCCCCAGGGTCCCCCGGGCGTCCGGTATATCGGTGGGGCGATCTCGCCCTCGGCGAAGACGCGGGCCACCGGACCCGCAGCCTGCGCGCCGCCGGCCAACAGTAGCCCGCATGCGGCTAGAGCGAACGCACGGAGAAAAATCAAAGTACGGTGACGCATGGCATTCTCGAAGGAGGAAGAAACGGCACGGGGTTCACGGAATCGACACGACCTTGAGAGGGTAGGTCACCCTGGCGGGCGGTCCCTTTTTGAGTTCGTCGGTCGCGGTCAGTTCAACCGTGTAATTCCCGGCCTTGTTCAGCGGAAGAAAAAATCGGACCGGCAGCGACTGGGCGTTCATCGGCACATCTTTGTCGACGACGCCGGTGAACGGCATCGCCATGATCGGCTTGAGCCCTTCATAAACTTGCAACTTGATCGTCACGTTCGGCTGCTTCGTCCCGGTGGCCGGACGTTCATAACCCACTACCGATGCGTGCACCCAATAGGGCTGCCCCACGGCCTGTGCCCCGAGCGGCACGAGGCCATCGGCATCACCGGTGACGGTAAGGCGCACCAGGTCGAACGCCTTGGGAAGGACTGAGAAATCTTGCTTGTAATTGGCCGTCTTGCCGTTGCCTGTATCCGTGACGGTGACGGTCATCGAGTACTTCCCGGCAGGGGAATCGGGACCGAGATCGATTTGAGCGAATGCGGGCGCCGTAGCGCCGCCCAGCGGCAGAAACTCTTGAATCTTTTTGGGCTGCTGTTCGAAGATCGCCTTGCCCGATGCGTCGGTCACTTTGACGGTGGTGGCATACGAAGCCTTTCCGGCCGCGTCGATGCTAATGCCTTGAATGTCGAAGGAGAGGATCAAGCTGTCGCCGGGTCGAACGTCCGCGTTCTCCCGATTCGCGCCGAGAACGCCATGAGTCAGGCGGGCATTGGCGAGGGTCAGTCCGTCCGCGCCGCTGATGGAGGCTTGGAGGAGAGTGAAAAGAGCCAAAGGAGCCAGCATGGTGCGGGGCCTTTCACGGATGAGAATCAAGATGCTGCCAGGATTGATGAATATTGATCATAAACCAGCGATGAATCGCTGACAAGTGAGTGGTTGACTCTTTCCGAATGGAAAGGCGTTTGCTCCTGAAGATATAACGTCGACGTAAAATTCAACGATCCGGTAAAAAATAACGAATTCCCCCGATTCGCGCACGCCGACTGGCATTTGGAAACCTACACAATTCAGAGAACCCAAGCCCTTCCTTCAAGGTAAACCCATGACCTCTGAAGAACGCAGTTCGTCCGAAAGCGGTTGGTGGACCCAGGCGGGACCGTTGCCGCGTGTCGCGGTTTTCCTCGTCATCGCCGCAGCCGCCTGGTACATGCTGAAGGAACTGGCGCCGTTGTTGCGCCCGCTTCTCCTGGCAATCCTGCTCTGCTACGTTATCGTGCCGTTGCATGCGTTCGTCCACCGCGGACGCTCCGAACTGCAAACGGTTATTCTCCTGACCATCGGTGCTCTTATTCTGGGCACGGGCTTCGGCATCCTGATCTACGGCAGCACCGTCGAGATGAGCGACGAGATGCCCCGCCTGTCGAAACAGGCCCTGCGACTCTCGGATGAATTGCAAGGCTGGAGCAACGGCCACCTGCCGTCCTGGATGAGCAAGATGACCGACGATGCCTTCCGGGCCGAGGCGCGCGGCGTTGAGCAATTGCAATCGCTCGGCAAGAAGAGCCTGAACTACGCGGCGGACATGTTGCTCGAAGCCCTGGTCGTCGGCCTCTATGTCGTCTTCCTGCTGATCGAGGCTCGTCAGTTGCCGAATCGCGTCAAAGGCGGATTCGATGGGGAAAAGGCTCAATCCATCCTGGCCACCGTTCAGGTCATCAACAGCGGCATTGCCAACTATTTGAAGGCCAAGGTGAAATCGAGCCTGATTCTGGCCGTACCCGTGACGGCGATCTTGTTCTTCTTCGGCATCAAGTTCGCGGCCATCTGGGGCTTGCTTACCTTCGTCTGCAACTTCGTCCCATACGTCGGCACCGTCGTGGCCTGCGGAACGCCGATCATTTTTGGCTTTCTCGATCTCCCCCTCGGCTGGCAGCCAGCCACGCTTGCCATTCTCCTTGTCACCTGTCACGGTCTGTCAGCCTCGTTTGTCGAACCGACACTGATCGGCAACGCGGTTGGCCTGAGCCCGCTCGTCATCCTGGTGTCCCTGACGTTCTGGGGTCTCTGTTGGGGTTTGGTCGGCATGTTCCTGGCCGTGCCTTTGACGGTCGCGACGAAAATCATCCTTGCGAACCTGGAACCGACCCGCGGCATCGCGGGGTTGCTCGGCGACGACTAGTGAGTGTTTTGATGGAAAAAATTCAATTCTTGTAATGGATCGCGTTCTCGCGGATCACCTTTCGGGTCAGGCGGAGTTATTCCGAGGGCACGGCCGTTGACCCCCGAGCAGAAACTGCAGATCGAGCGACTCTTCCGCGACTATGCGCGCGGCATCGGCGGTTACGCCCTGGCCCGTCTGGGCGATGCTGCTCGTGCCGAGGAAGTGACCGCGCGAGTCTACCTGCAAGTGGTCAAGGCGATCGGGCAGTTGCGCGGTCCGCCTGCGCCTTGGTTGTGGGCCATCGCTCGCAACGAACTGGCCCGTGAGGCTCGGCCGATCCGTCTCATGACGCAGTTGCCCGATGAACTTCTGGAACTTCGCCCTTCGGTGGATGAGGCAGCCGTTCAACAGGAAGCGTCGGACGAACTCCAGGTGGCGCTCGCCCGCCTCACGGACGATCAACAGCAGATGATCTGGTTGAAGTTTTATCAGGAATCGACGAATGCCGAGATCGCCACGGCGCTCGGCCTCACCGCCTCGAACGTGGGCGTTCGCCTGTACCGATCGCTTCAGGAACTTAGAGGCATTCTGGAACGGGAGAACCGATGAACCATCTCATGGAAAACTGGCCGGACGAACCGGATCGCGACAAGACTGAAAAATTCGCTCGAAATCTGCAGGCTCGCCTGCCGCAACTCCCGACCGATGCGTTGCCGCGAATCGAGCAGCGACTTCAACTCGCGCTGAGCGAGCGTCCCTCCTGGCTGCGCCGGCGTCGCGGGACGATCGCGGCCGCGCTGGCGGCATCAGTTTTGGCCGCCCTCTTCTGGATGCATGGGCGAACAGCCAAGGAAACCCCGCCGCCTGCAACCGAAGTTGTTCATGACACCATGCGCGTGACGCTGCCCGCAATCCCCGCCCCCGTACCAACCGCCGAGCCCCTCGTCGTGTTCGAAGCGTACCAGGGTCTCTACACGAATTGACGGGATTCAGAGGATCGAACCATGTTGCGAATCGTCACGCTTCTGCTCGTTGTCAGCCCCGCACTGGCACAGGCCAAGGATCTTGCCCAGATCGAGAAGACCCGCGCGGAAGGTCGAACCTCCGAAGCCCTCGAGGATCTTTACCGTCTGGCGCTTGATTCGAAATCATCCGACGCTCGGCTGATCGACCTTCTCGGCTGGCGTTTGCTGCCTACCGCGGCCGCTCAACCCGAAGAACTACGGAAGGTAATCGATCGGCTCGCGGATCTTCAAGAATCGTGGTTGCCGGTCTTCGCCGCCGTTGACGCTCTCCACCGGCACGATCGAGCCGTCCTGCTGCGGCCGATCGGTCAGTTGCCGGAACGCTTCCCAGAAACGTTCGCGGAAGAGGCTCACTTTCAGGCGTTGCGCGAACGCGGCCTTTCCCCCAGCGCGGCCGGGCTCACCGTCATCCGCCAGCGTTCCTTCGAAGCGTTGTACCTGCTCCGCGATCTCGACCGCGGTCTGACGCGTGAGGCCGAGTTCCTGGAACGAAGCGGATCCCCCGACGGCGCTGCCCAGCTTCGACTGAATCGCGATCACCTGCGCGCCGCCTACCTGAAGGCGTCCCGGCATGTCGTCGAACGCTTGTTCTTCCACAGCCCTTCGGGCCGACATCGCGAACGCGATGCCCTGCTCACCAAAGCGCGGGCTCTGCCGTACATGAACGATGGCCAAGCCCGCCGCGAACTCTTTGCTCGCCTTCCGGAGGAAACCGCCTGGCGTCTGATCGTGCAGCCGCTGCTGCAAAGCGAGGTCGCCTTCTTCGAGCAGCCGCCCGATCTCTCACGGACGACGTTTCAGGGCGAGGAAGACCTGCAGATTGAAGCCGGCCGTCGAGAAATGGCTGAGAAGGAAACGCGTTACATCGACAACGTCCGCGTCCGGCTTGGCGAATGGTCGATCCGTGCCGACGCCTTGACCCTGCAACCAGCGACCGAAACGACCGGCGTGACGTTGATCGCGTCAGGCAATGTGCGCATTGCGGGCATCACGGCCATTGAGGGAGACGTCCATGCCGATCGCATGTCGCGCTCGACCGATACCGGCGTCTTCACGCTGGAGGGCGATATTCGCATCGCCTTGCGCGATAAAATTCTCAAGTTGCGTTCCGGCACGATCAACCGGGCCGGCGAGATCGGTTCCAAACGCAGCCTGATCGACGACTTCCGCCAAAATGTCGACACCGAATATCGGCTGAACCTGCTGCCGCGTATCGGTCGCGTCTACCTGAATGCCGAAATGCCGGACGACGTTCGCTACTGGCTGGCGATGTCGCTTCTGCAATCGCACTTGACCTGGCATGCCCCCTACGCGCCTCCTCCGAAGGAGAAGCGGGAGCTTCGAGAACTGCGCCAAGAGGCTCGCCAAGTGCGGGACAACACCGACCCCTGGCAGGAAGCGCATCGCGGTGAATTCTGGATGCGCCGCAAGATCCCCGACGCCCAGGTGGAAGCCTTTCAGCGGATGCTCCAAGAGCGGGCCCCGGGCGAAGACCCGCAAGTGGTCGCGCTCTGGGCCGATCGGGCAACTCACGAATCGTTCGTCTGGCGGCTGCGCGATCCAAAACATGCCGATGTCGCCCAGGCCATTCGATTACTCGAGAGCGTTCGCCAGGGAGACTATGCCGGCCCGGCCCAGCACTGGCTCGCCGATCTGCGCCGCAACAACACGGTCGTCACGCTCGAAGTAGCCGGCGGCTTCGTCAGCCGGCTCGACGCCTCGGTCGCCGTCGATATCCGCAATGCCGAAGCGTTGACCGTCGCGCTTTACAAAGTGGCGAAGGCCGACGATCTGCTTGTCGTCACCGATCGCATCGGCACAGACTTCATCTATCGCGATCACGGGTTGCCGCACCTTAACCAGCGGCTCGACGAGCGTGAACGCTTGAAGCAAGCGATCGCAGACATGAAACACATTCGCCGACACGAGCGTCCTGCTCGGGGCGCGGCCGCTTTTCTTCAGCAGAAGCCGATTGAACGCTGGCAGGTGAATGTCGCGGATCTGGAGCCGATCCCCGCCAGCCGGCTCGAGGAATTTCACGATCGGTATGAACAGTCCGATGACGAGGAAAACTACTTCGATGACGAATGTCATGCGTTTGCCGATCGATTGAGGAAGTCGTATCGCCCCGACCGCCGGGCGTTGAGCACCTGGCAGTGCGATCGAGTGTTGAAGGTGCCCGGGCGATACCTCGTGGAACCGGGAGCCTACGTGATCGCGGTCGAGGCGAACGGCCATCGAGCGCTCGCGCCCCTGATTGTCGAACCGTTGAGCCTATCCCTGGAACGCTGCCGCGATGGTGTCTTCGTTGTTGCTCATGATTCCGTCGGATTCAAACCGGTGGAAGGCGCCCGGGTCGTCGCGAACGGCCAGCTTCAAGAAGTAAAGACCGACCAGGCCGGCGCGGCGTTCGCGAAAGTGTTCGCCGCGGGCGATCGGGCCATCATCGTCGAGAAAGATGGCCGCTTCGCCATCGGTGGCTTCGGCCGCGTTTTCGAAGGCGTCTATCGCGCTACCTGGGAGGAACGCCAAGCGCACTCGTTCGATCGCCTGGTCCAGGAAAAGCGTCTTCAAGAAGCTTCGATCTACGAGGATCGTTTTATCGTCGCGGCCTACACCGATCGGCCGACTTATCGGCCGGGTCAGACCGCATCCTTCAAATTCATCGTTCGGCAACTGGCCGCGGCCAACGAGAAGAAAGAGGTGGTTGGTTTCCGTGCCGACGACTTCGATCAACCGTCGCGCCTGATCATACCGGATCGGGATGCACCGATCGACTACGCGATTCTTGATCCCAAGGGGCGAAGGGTGGCACACGGTGCCTTGCATCTCACCGAATTCGGCACGGCCTCCGGCGTCTGCGCTCTCTCGACCGAGGCGGCTCGCGGCCATTACTCGCTGCAACTCTTCATCGGCAGGCAGCACCGGCTCGTTCCCGATCTGTTCGCCATTGAGGACTACCGCCGGCCGACCTTTGAGTTGAAGCTCTCGGGTCTGCCTGAACGGCCCGGTGATTACGCGAAACTCAATCTTCAGGCGAACGGCGCCTACTACTTCGGCAAGCCGGTCGCGGGCGGGACGCTCACGCTCGCACTGTATTCGGCCGATGGTCGACGGCCGTTGGAAGAAGCGGAAGCGAAGCTCGATGCGGCCGGCAAGGCGACGATCGAGTTCCCGATCCCCGCGTCGTTGGGGTCGGGCAAGTATCAATTGGCCGCTCATCTGCGTGATGAATCGGGCCGAACGGTTAGCCGTCACTTTTCGATCGACCTGCGCCGCAAAAATGACCCGACGCCCACTTCGGTCTTCACCGACTTGCCGCGTTTCGTGGCATTTGGGCAACCGCTGACGTTGAAAACATCCGCGAAGGTCATCACCGCGGAGCAAGGCCGTCGCTCCGAGAAGGAAAAAGGGGACGAGTATCGCCGCACCGAATTCCCGGCACGCGACGGGCAGGTGGAGATCAAGTTCCCCGCGCCCGGCTGGTACTCCCTGCAAGCCGGCGATCAATCGGCCGAGATTTTCGTCTTTGGCGGCAAGGAACCGCCGTATCACACCTGGACGCGAGCCCAACAAGCCAGGGAGGATCTTGATCTCAGCCGTCGGTCGTCTTTTTCACATTGGATCAACCTGAGCCGGCCGTTCCATGATCTGGACGACAGCGACGATCCCGAAGATCGCGATCTGCATGCCTTGCTCGATCAACAGAAAGTCGAACTCGGCAAGTCGTGCCGGTTTCTCGTCTATGTTCCGTTCCCGAAAGCCCGCTTGATGTTCACTCAGGAAGGACACTCGGTCCGCGACTATCACGCCCTCACCGTCGAGAACGCATCAAGCTTCTATCATGTGATCGACATGCCGGTCCGCGCTCGCGGGCTGCCGCACTTCTATCTCGGCGGGCAGATCATCGCGGGCGAGGTGGGTGAACACGCCCGGCGACCTCTCCGCGAGCAACGCAAGGCACAAGAACTCGAACGCCTCAATGATCGCGACGGCGAAGATCTCGTTACCCATCGCATCGACGTCGTCGACCCCGCGGCAGCCGCGAATGCCGAGCCGTTGCGCGTGACACTGACGACGGCCAAACCTGAGTATCGGCCGGGCGACGAGGTTGACGTCTCGCTCCGCGTGCGTGATGCGAATGACAAACCCGCGCGGGCCGAGGTCTCGCTCGCTGCCGTCGACGAATCGATCTACACATTCGGCGAAGACCGCATCGCGGGGCTCGCGTCCCTTTTCGGCGATCCCCATCCCGCGGAATTGCTGCGCCGCAAGACCTGGCGGAGCGTGACCGGCAACCGCTGGAAGATCCAGCACGATCTCTTGAAGCATCCGGAACAGCTCGTTCACCTCCAGCAGCAGATGATGAAGGCCTTGGAGATGGCGCAGGCGGTGCAGCGTCTCGACGCCGCCCGGCTGGAACTGGAGAAGCCTGAGCTCGATCGCCTCTCCCCGGCTCGCTTCGATGGCCTCGTCCCGGTCTCCACCGTTCCACTCGCGCGACTCCGCGTCGACTTCCGTGAGACGGCAACCTGGCAGCCGCACCTGACGACCGATGCGGCAGGCGAGATCAAGACCCGCTTCAAACTCCCCGACACCTTGACGCGTTACCGCCTGACCGCGGTCGCCGTCAACACCCAGGCCGAGATCGGTTCCGCTCGCCACACCATCCAGGCCCGGTTGCCGCTGGCGGTTCAAGTCATTCTGCCGCGTTTCGCGATTGAGAGCGATCGCTTCACCGCCTTTGGCATGATCCATAACACGACGGCGACCGAGCAGGCAGTCGAGTATGTCTGGAACGTCACAGGCATCGGCTTAGACAAGAAAGAATCGTCCGGGATGATCAAGGTCCCCGCCGGCGGCACTCAGCGCGTCGACCTGCCGCTGGAAGCGAACCAGATTGGCGAGGCGACCATTGCCCTGAAGGTCACGTCGGCCGAACACGCGGATGCCGAGCAACGCTCGCTGGCTGTAACACCGCTCGGCCGAGAGAGAGAGGTCGTTCTCGAAGGCCGATTCGTCAAGAACGGCAAGGTGACACTGCCCGATGGCTTCACGCCTCGGGAAATCCGCGTTGTCATGGCTCGGGGCGAAGCGGCCCGTGCGCTCGAAGGGCTCGGCTATCTCGTCGAATATCCCTATGGCTGCGTGGAACAGACCATGAGCCGGTTCCTGCCGGCCGTCGTGGTTCGCGAAGCCAGCCGTCAGGCGCCGATCCATCTTGCACCCGAGATCGCGGCCAAGCTGCCGAAGGTGCTCGAACAGGGACTGGCCCGACTCTATCGCTTCCAGCACGACGACGGCGGCTGGGGCTGGTGGGAAAAGGACGCGACTCACGACGGCATGACCGCCTACGTGCTGCAGGGGCTTGCTCTCTGCCAACGCAGCGGGGTCGCCATCGATTCCGAAGTGTTCCATCGCGGCTGTACCTATTTGAAACAACGCTTGCAGGAAGGTCGGTTGGAAAGCGTACTCGCCGCTCGCGGGTGGTACGCGCTCTCCCTGGCGGGGAAAGTTCAATCGAACGACCTGGCATCGGCGGCCCGGCAGGCGTTGCGGCCGAACGCCTCGCCCGATGAGGAAATCCTGATGGCCTTGGCGTGCAAGCTTGTCGGACGGCGCGAAGAAGCCGAGTTGCTCGCCCGGCGAGTGGCGGATTGGCGACCGGCGGACGCGGAATCGAAAGCACGATTACTGCAAGTGCGCATGGCGTTCGGTGCTCGGCTGGCCGAGTGCCAAGCTCTCGCCGACGCCCTGATTCAAGCACGCAAGGGCGAGCGCTGGGCAAGCACGCAGGCGACGGCCGCGGCCATTCTCGCTCTGGCGGAGTTCACGGCCTACACCACCGCTGTCCGACCTGCGAAAGCAGTCGGCGTTCGCGTGCAAGGCAACCACATCGCCCAGTTGAAGGATGCCGACGCCCTGGCCAAGCTCGTTTATCGGCTCGATGTTCCCACGTCCGCGTTGCGGGGCGAACGTTCCCTGGAATTGATCGCGGAAGTCGATTCGCCGATCTTGTACACGGTCATCGCACGCGGGATTCAAAAGCTCGATGTCGTCGAGGCCAGCGGCAAGGAAGTGCGGATGACCCGCCGCCGGGAGACGCTCGACGGGAAACCGCTCGATCGACCCATGAAGGTGGGCGAGGTCTTCGCTGTCCGCGTGACGGTGGAACTTGAGAAGGCCGAGGAGTTCGTGATCGTCGAGGACCGCCGGCCGATGAATTGCGAGTTCGCGGATGACCAGATTGCGGGAGTCATCAAGGGGGTCCGCGCCAGCCACGAATTCCGCGACGACCGCGTCTGCATTTTCTGCACCAAGCTCGAAGCGGGCAAACACGAGTTCGTGTATTACTTGAGGGCCGAGACACCTGGGGTCTCGCATTTGCTGCCGGGGTGTGCCTACCCGATGTACGCGGAGGATCGCCGGGGCGAAACCGGGGCGGATCGGGTGGAGGTGAAAAACTGGCAGTCTGATCCAACTTATTCCCTCTTGCAATTATTCCCCATCCACTCTATTCTCCCTCCCCGCGTGGTTGATCGCAGGATGCGATAGCCGCGAACGCCCCTCCCTTCCCTCCGGCCTGTCGCAAGGATGCGCGTATGGTTCGGTTCTTTGCTCTTCTCCTGATCCTCTTCATTCCCACGACCCATTTGATGGCCGAGGCGGAAATTGATCCACGCTTGACGCGTGCCGTGGATATTCAGAAGGTGATGGACCTGGCGACCGAGTACTTGCAAGCGGGTCGCGCGGCCGAGGCCGTGGCCGTGCTTGAACCGGAAATCCTGCGGATCGATGGCCAGGCGAACTTTCTCAAACTGCTCCGCGAGTCGTACATCGCCTACTTGAAAGACGCGAATGCCGTCCAGGCTTCGCCGGAGAAGACGGAACATGTCCGTCGCCAACTGCGCACGCTCGATCCGCAATTGAATCTGGACGAGATTGTCGCCGTCGAGACGCCGCCGGTCAAAACGCTGGCGCCACCCGTGGCACTTGCTCCGCCCGTGAAACCGAAGCCCGTGATCGACGATCCTTTCCAACAGGTGCCGCTCGATCGGCAACCGAAGGGAATGGTGCGTGAGCCGCAACCACAACCGAAGCTGGCTCCGCCCGCCGCGGAGATTCCTGAAGGCTGGGAAATGCTCGAATCCGGCAGTTTCCGGGTCTATCATTCCAAGTCAGCCGTGAAGGCGGCGGCGGTGTTGAAGGCAGCCGAACAACAGCGTACAGCCACGTTCGAAAAGTGGTCCGGCCCGATCGCCAGTGACTGGTCGCCCCGCTGCGACGTGTGGTTGTACTCGACCGCCAACGAATATGCGAAGGCTACTGGGAAAGCTGTCAACTCCTCCGGGCACGCCTCGGTCGGCATCCACAATGGCCAGGTGCAGAAACGCCGGCTCGACCTGCGGCTCGACGACGCGGGCTTGATCGACGCCACCCTGCCGCGTGAGACCGCCTACGTGGTTGTGGCCGACCTGTTCCCCGAACAAGCGCCGCCGCGCTGGGCCGACATCGGCATGAGCATCACGGCTGCCGCGCCTGCCGAGGTCTCGCGCTACATGCGCAGCCTGCCCAAGGTTCTGCAAGAAAAGAAACTCATCGGCGTCGGTGAACTGCTCAAGATGACCGACTTCCCGGACGCGGAGCGGATCACGCCGTTCTATGTCGAGAGCGTCTCGCTGGTCGACTATCTGGTGAAGTTGAAGGGGCCGAAGGCGTTCGCCCTCTACCTGCGCGAAGCACCGCGCCGGGGCTACGAAGAAGCCTTGCAGCGGCACTACGGCATCAAGGATGCCAAGGAACTTCAGGAGCGTTGGGTCAAGTTTGCCCTGGGCGCTGAATAATCCGCGTCGCCTCCCGCGCCGTGCGTCGATACAATCTCCGGGCTGCCCCCACCCCCTCCGTCCCGCCAGGGAGATTGATCTGTGTCAACCGACCGCAAGGGCCTGACCGTCACGGAATGGCTCATTCTCACCGTCGCGGCCATCGGCTTTCTTTTCGATACCTACGAATTGCTGATGTTCCCCGTCATCGGCGGGCAAGCAATCGCGGAACTGAAGAACGTCCCGGTCAACAGCGACGAGGTTCGACTTTGGTCGGGCCGCATGCTCTGGATTGCCGCTCTCTGCGGTGGAGTCTTCGGCCTGCTCGGTGGTTGGCTCATCGACCGCATGGGTCGCAAGACCGTCATGGTTCTGAGCATCTTCCTCTATTCGTTTTCCCCCGTCTTTGCCGCGTTTAGCACGTCCCTTACGATGTTGATCGTCTTCCGCTGCACGACCTTTATTGGTGTGTGCGTCGAAGCGGTTGCGGCCGTCACCTGGCTGAGCGAACTGTTCGCGGACAAACGCAAACGGCAGAAGGCCATCGGCTGGACGCTCGCTTTCGCCTCGCTCGGCGGCATCCTCGTCACGGAAGTGTTCAAACAAATGGTCGTGCTAGCTCCTGATTTGCCGGCCCTGCCGGTCCCCGAAGGCTCGAATGCGCACGCCGCCTGGCGTTACACCTTGCTGACCGGTCTGGTGCCGGGAGCGCTGATCCTGTTGCTCATGCCGTTCGTTCCCGAATCGAAAGTGTGGAAAGAAAAGAAACTCGCCGGCACGCTTCGACGCCCGAGATTTGCTGAACTCTTTGCCCCAGGGCTGCTTCGCACCACCATCGTGGCGACATTGCTTTCCGCCTGTGCTTACGGGGCCGCCTTCGGTGCGTTGCAACTCACCCCACTACAGATGGTTCCCGGCATGCCTGATATCGCCAAGAAACGCGCGGAGATCGGCAAGGAGATCGGTCAGACACAAAAGGACCTGAAGGCCGCGGCCGATGGTTCACCCGAGAAAAAGGAACTGGCCGCGAAACTGGTAGGCTTGCAAAAGACTCTGGCCATCACCATCGACGATCGTCGAGGCGACATCCAGCGCTGGCAAGAAATCGGTGGACTCTGCGGCCGAATCGCGCTGGCGATTCTGTTGGTCATCATCGTCAGCCACAAAACACTCTTGCGAATCTTCCTGGTGCCGGGATTAATCCTCTTTCCTGCAACCTATCTGGCTCTCTACAAGGGCGATTACACGATCTTTGCCACAGCTATTTTCTTCTGCGGTTTTGTAACCACCTCGCAGTTCAGCTATTTCGGCGAGTATCTTCCCAAGGCCTTCCCCACGCACTTACGTGGTACTGGAGGCAGCTTCGCTTCGAACGTGGGCGGTCGCATGATTGGCACCATGGCTGCTATTCTCAATACCGAATTCATCTCCACCCTGTTTGATGGAGACCCTTCCGAACGAGTGGCAAAAGCCGCGGCTGTCATCGGCGGTTGCGTGTTTTTCCTGGCGTTGATCTTGTCGTTCTTCCTGCCGAAACCGTTGGAAGAATCGAGTGAGTAACTCGGGTTGTCGACGGCACGAGCGTGAATCTCGTCGGCCTGATCGCCCGTGCCTTCCTGCCGTAACCTCCGGAATGTTATGTTCTGAAGCCGAGACAGCCACGAATCAGGCGAATCGAGGGAAGCCCCTCTTATTCGTGAGATTCACCTGATTCGTGGTTCATTCCTTTCAAACCAAGTCGCTTGTCGAAGAATTCCGTCCAGCCACTTCCCTTTTGCAGCGTTCGCGGTCTATGATGCAGTAGGAAATCCGTCCTATCGGGGTCTCTTCCATGAAATCGAGCGCTCGTTACTTTTCACTGGCCGGGGCACTCGTCGTAGGCGCCCTCGGCGGCTTCTTTTTGAACGATCGACTGCAACTTCAAGCTGAACAACAACTTCGGCCCGCGGCAGCCATGCCGAAGGAATTTACATCCTATCGCGATCTCGTCAAGGAAGTCGCGCCCGCTGTCGTTAGCATCGAAGCCAAGGTGAAATCGAAGCGGAGTTTCCTCCCACGCGTCGATGATCTGGAGGAGGTCCAGGCTCAAAAGCCGGAGCTTCAGCTCGGCTTCGGCTCGGGCGTGATTGTTGATTCCAAGGGAGTGATTCTGACGAATTTCCACGTAGTCGACGGGGCCGATTCACTTGAAATTTCCCTGCCTGACGGCCGTAAGTTCACCAGCACCTCGTGGAACGGCGACCGCAAGACCGACCTGGCGATTGTCCGTGTGGTGTCGGAGAAACCCTTGCCCTTCCTCGCCTTCGGCGACAGCGAGCAAATGGAAGTGGGCGACCGGGTCCTGGCGATCGGCGCTCCGTTCGGCCTCACCGGTTCGGTCACCCACGGCATCATCAGTGCGAAGAGCCGAAATCTACGCCTCAATCAATACGAAGATTTCCTACAGACCGATGCGGCCATCAACCCGGGCAACAGCGGCGGGCCGCTCGTCAGCCTTGACGGCAAGATCATCGGCATCAATTCGGCCATCAAGAGCAAGAGCGGCGGCTTCCAGGGCGTCGGCTTGGCGATCAGCAGCAACCTTGCGCGAACCGTCATGCAGCAACTGATGAAGGATGGTTCGGTCAAGCGGGGTTATCTCGGCATCCAGATCCGCGACATTGATGCGGACACTGCGACCAAATTCGGCGTGAAGGAGGGGTCGGGCGTGATGATTACCCGTGTCTTCGAGCAGACGCCGGCCGCGAAGGGCGGCCTGAAGCTGGGCGACATCGTCTTCACGATTGCCGACAAACCGGTCCGCGATGGTCTCGAACTTTCCAAAGTCGTCGCCGTGCTGCCGTTGAGCCAACCTGTCGACGTGGTGCTCCAACGAGACGGCAAGTCGCTCCTGATGAAAGTGACCATCGAGGAACAGCCGGAAACGTTCGGCGTCAATCCGCCGAAGCCGTGATGAAACCCGCATGGAAACAGTTTTAAGATCTAGCTGGCGGTTGCCTGCTGAGGCTTTCTATTGTGTGTGGCGGGCAGACGTTGCTTAAGCTCATCGTGATGATGATGGACGATCGCGAGTAGTTGATCGTCTTCAATATCCCAAAGTGACTTTCCCGTCTGATCTTCGCCCGGAAAACCCAGATGGGCAAGTAGTTGGCCAAGGCGCACGTCTGGTGAGAGATCGCACAATTCGGCCAGGACCGTCAATGCTTCACGTTGCATATTTGGAATCATGGCAGCAAATCTCCAATCTTGGGTTCAGGACCGTATGCGTGGCGGAGTCGGCCGATCACTTCGCTATGCAACATTGTACCGTGACATCGCCGTTGTTTCAGACTCCAACTTTCACTTCCCCCTTTACCACTCGCGCCATCACCTCATCCACGACCCGCAGCTTATCCTCCCAGCGGAACTCCCATTCGGTGCGTTTCTTTCCGACGGCGCCGAGCGCACTGCGGCGTTCGCCATTCCGTTCCATTTCGCTCAGGGCGCTCGCCAATCCCGTGAAGTCGCCACAGCGGATGAGCAGTCCGTCGTCGCCATGTTGGATCAGGTCGCCGACGCCGCCGGAGCGATAGGCGATCACCGGCTTGCCGTTGGCCCAGGCTTCGAGCAGCACCAAACCGAACGAGTCGGAACGCGAGGGCAGACAGAATGCGTCGATGCCGGCGAAGAAATCACGTTTCTGATCTTCGGAGAGCGGGCCGAGAAGTTGCACGCGCTCTTTCGGTTCAAAAGATCGCCAGAAGCGATTGAAGTCCGGCATGGCCGGCCCCGCCAGCACAATGCGAAACCGTGCTACGTCCTCCCAAGCGATCTTCGCGGCCCGCAGCAGATCGATCGTTCCTTTCGGATGGCTGAGGTTGGCCAGGTGGCCAATCACGCAATCGCGTTCATCGACTTGCCAGCTTTCTCGAACTCTCACCCGATCGCCGCCCGTGCAATCTCCGGAATCAACGCCCAACCCCTGAAGCACCAGCCGATCGGCCGGTACCCCCAGATCATGGATGGCGTCGCGTTCCACCTCGGTCTGGGCGAAGACAGTATCGGCAGCTTGCAAGAGATAGCGCATCGGTCGGGACGTATAAACCTGGCGCGTGCGGTCACGCGGGTCGTCGGGATCGCCCAGATGCAAGAACGGCGTTAGCAGGAAAGGGGCCTTTTTCCGCCGCGCGAGCCTCAACCCGCAGAGCAACGGCCAGGTGTAGGGAAAGGCGCTGGCGTGCACGAGATCGCAAGGCCCCTCGTCTCGAAGAACATCGAGCCCCATCCGAATCGAAAGGGGATTGCACGTCATCGTCGCGCACTGCCACGCGGCATGGGGGAAGAACGAAAGCAACTTGAGCGTCTGCCGCCGGGCGAACCAGTTCGAGGGTTCGTAGCGCCGGATCGTCAATTGCTCGTCCCGCGAAATGCCCGGCCGCATCCGTCGCCCGCCCTCCGCCCAGAAGGCACTGAGGTCGACGGCCGTGGATGTCCAAATAGAAACGGCATCGCCCTGATCGCGACGCCATCGGCTCAGCCGCGCGAAATAAGCCTCCGACCCGCCCAGAGCAGGGGGATAACGCTGAATGAAATGTGCCACATGCATGGGTGGTCCTTCACCGTCAAGCGATCCGCTTCCACTGAAGAATGGTTCTATTCGGAAGGAGTGAGAAATTGAATGGCACTGGCGTCATTCTCCCTCTACAATCGCGATTCAGGTTCGATTCCGTGCGTGTTGCCCGCAGAGGACTCTCAGATGAAAATGCATCAATGGCTGATCGCCGCCCTGGCGATGGTCGGTCTGGCACTTCCGGTTCTTGCCGACAATCCGAAACCGAGCGGGCCGAACAAGCGGCTTTTGCTCGTAACCGATTCGGGCGGCTTCATCCACGATTCCGTGGGTTTCGCGGAAGAGACCCTCAAGAAGCTCGGGCCAGACAACGGCTTCGACGTGACCTGCTTCCGCTATACGCGCGACCCCGAAGCTGTGACGAATCTCTCGCGGACAGTGCTCGACAAAGATGGCAAGCCGCTCAAGGACAAAGATGGCAAGGACGTGAAGGAGCAGTACAAGGGAAAGGTACTGGATGAATACGCCAGCCGTTTCCGCAAGACGACCGGCGCGCCGGTTGAGAAGGAAAACTGCGGCCGGGTGAATGCCGAGACGTTGAAGAACTTCGACGTTGTTCTCTTCTTCACCACCGGAGCGCCGCTGGCTGAACAAGAGGTCGCGGATCTGTCGGCCTGGGTAAAAGCGGGCGGCGCCGTGGCGGGCACGCACTGCGGGTCGGACACGCTTTACCCCGATCGTCATGGCAAGTGGGCCGCCGCCTATGGCGAACTGATCGGCGCGTATTTCGACGGCCACCCCTGGCATGCGAAGGTCAAGCTGACGGTCGAAGATGCCGAACACGCCGCCGGCAAGAGCTTCAAGAACGGCGACGAGATCACCGACGAGATCTACCAGTTCCGCCCGGAACCCTACAGCCGCAACAAGCTGCACATCATCCTTAGCATCGACAATTCGTCGATCGACGTGAGCAGGGGCAAACGTGCCGACAAGGATTACGCCGTCGCCTGGTGTCAGGAAGTCGGCAAGGGCCGAACGTTCTACACCTCGCTTGGCCACCGCAAGGAAGTCTGGGCCGACAAACGATTCCAGGACCACCTCTTCGGCGGCCTGAACTGGACCGTTCAACGGGCCAGCGGCGACGCGAAGCCGAGCGGCGAGAAGAAGTAGGGTTGAATATAAACGCGCGGGAGGCGTCTTTACCCACGCGAAACCACTTGAACCAAGGCGGCCTGTCGCGTAAATTGAAACAAGCGCGGGATTGGTATACCGGCTGTGCCCAGCCTTCCCAAGGCTGTGAAATGGGTTCGACTCCCTTATCCCGCTCTTCAAAATAGCCTTGTTTTCTAGGGGATTTCGCAGGTTTTGGTGCGGTACGATTTTTTTGCGGTACGATTCGGGGCAGATTAAGTGCGGTACGATCTGCGGTACGAAACGGAAGAACCCCGCCGCGCGTCCGTGGCGGGGTTCTTTCGTGGCCCAGGTGGTGCTGGCGGTTACTTCACGGCCCGGACTTCCCAGTAGCCCACACTGGTGAAGGCGCGAACCGAAGTCCGCTTCTCGACACGCCCGGCCTTCACCAATTGCCGCAACACGCGGGTAGCTTCGTCGCGGTCGTCGTCGCAAATGCGGGCGACAAGGGACACGGCGTAACGCCAATCCGTCCATTCGGTCAACTGCTCCCACGCGGCGTTTAGCTTTGCGGTGCCGTCTTCGATCTTGGTCTTCATCGCTCTTCCCCTTCCGTGTCCCGGTACTGGTCAAGGATGGCCAACGCCTTCAACCGTTCGCGCTCTTCAAGTGCGGCCACCAGCTTCACGGCGGCTTCCAAGACAGCTTTCGCGTCTTTCGAGTATCGCCACTGCCCAAGATAAATTCGGTCGTCGCGGTCGCCGTAGTACACGTCGTACTTTTGGCCCTTCAATGAGCAGCATTCGACGGTTCCGAGGAAGTTTCGGAGGTTGTCGGCATCTTCGAGGTAGTAGCTGCCAATAGGGTGCCACAGGTCACGCCACGTCATTGTTTGCCCCCTTCTTCGCGGGCTTGGCGTCGGTGTCCTTGTTCCAAGGGGCGGGAATGTAGTTCACACCCTCGTAACGTTCTCGCATCGCTGCCGTTTTTGCCCCCTTCAAGAACTTCTCCCGCGTCGGTAGCTTCAACGCTTTGCGAAGTGCCTCGTACTCTGCTGGTGTCGGCGTGAAGTGCAGAGTGCATTTCAGTTGAAGGGGCTTGCCGGGTTCGGCGAAGAGAAAGCCGTACTCCGCGAGTTCGACGGAAAGAACCCCTTCCACGTCGCCCAGGAACACACGCTTGTCCGGGTTGCTCACAACGATCTTCATGCCGTCTTCGCCTGTGGCCTTCTTGTCGATCTTCATTTCTCTGCCCCTTGCGGTTGTGGTGTCGAAGCTGGTTCAAGTTGGTCAATGGCATTCAACCGTTCGCGCCTGACCAAGGTTTGTAATCGGTTATGGCGGAAGTAACGCACTTGAACCGCCAATCTGGAAAGAGCTTGTCGTCTGTCGTTCATGTCGGACCTAATGGTTAAAAGTCGAGTGTTGTGATTTTGTTTGATGTCACGGGTGCTTGCATGGTGTCGCTCTGCCATTTCTCAAGGATGGCGTCGATCTGATCCGAGACGCAGTCCCGAGCATATTGCCGGTCATCATCGTCTCCGCACCCATCGAGCAACTGCTCATAGTCCGTGTGGCAATGTCGGATATGGGCCACGACGGCGAGGTGAACCTTTTCGTCGGTTCCGAGTGTCGAAGTCCGCCCGACTCGGCCTGAGCCTACTTTGCAAGCGTGAATTGCGATTTTCAGAACCTCGTCGTCGGGACATCCGGGGAATTGATCCTTAATGTCAGCGGCAAACGCGACGACCTCTCGTTGCTGTCGTCGGTTGCGGTCTTTCGCCAGTTGCTCCGGCGACTTCACGGGTCGGGCCATCGCCCTCTTGTCGCGATCCTCAACAGCGTACATCAGCTTCGACGCTGATTTTGCTGACACCACTACTCCGTCAAAAATCGGTTGGTAGCCGAAGCGAGCCTTCCGACCCCGCTCACTGAAGCCCACCAGGGCTTGTGCGTACTTGATGCCGAGCTTCCGGCAGAGCGGCTGAAGCCGTTGTCCTTTGAAGTGGACATAGGCTTTGGACAGCCCTTTCCGAACATCGACATTACAGAAGCTGTTTGCGATTTTCAAACGGTTTGTCGTCATGGCTGAAGTCCCGTATGCGCGTAGCATCTCCATCAACACATGTGCGTGTCGTGAGCTACGTCTGGCCAAGGTTTGTAAACGGTTATGGCGATTCGCGATTTGCAACGAGCAATGCGAATCAGGTGATGTAGAGTCACCGTTGTAAGGTGATCTCATCGCTCTCACAGTATCGGCAAACTTTGGTCGATTGTAAAGTAACGCACTTCAACCGCAAATAACTCCCATCAACGGCTGTCGCCAGAAACACGTCAGTACTGGCAAGATCTCGGAAATCGTGCATCCGCAATGTTTCCGAGACGGTCGATTCGCTGACGTGTAGGGTCGCAATGACCCCACGGGAGCGACGAACATGACCAATCGCATCACCGACGCCTTCGCCCGGATGGAAGCGCAGATCGCCGACCGCATCGCTTCGGGGCTGACCACTGCCGACAAGGTCCGCGCTCTTCACAAGACCCTCGACATGGATCTGACCGAATACACAAAGTTCCAGACCCTCAAGACCCTGGCGGTGGCGCAGGGACTGCTCACTTGCGATGAAGGCCAGAGCGTGTTCATCTGCCTGGGGGAAAGCGTCAAGACCTTCAACGACCAGCCCATCCACATCAAAAGCGTCCTGACTTCGTTCTTCATGGAATTGCTGACGGTTCAGCTTCAGCAGCGTCGTGGACTGACAACGCCCCGGCGGAAATCCTCGGCTCATCCCGCCGAGGTTAACTGTTGAAGGCCAAGAACGAGCAACCCTTCGTGACCCTCGAAAGAAGCGGACCCATGACGATCAATCCGCGCCTGCAACGTGCCGAATTCCTGACCAAGTGGTTCCTTGAAGTGTTCAAGGGCAGGAAAGCCCCGTTCTCGCGGCGGTGCTTCAACGGGATCGGCCAGCACATGGAAGATCTGCTTGCAAGCGGCAGGCAGTACAAGACGAAGTACGCGAAAAAGTGAAGGCCGACGCGCTAATCGCTGGCATTTTCGCGGGTGACAGTCGAGGACAACAGCATGAAACCCATCTACTTGAACCGTTGGGGCATCGTCTTTCACGCCATCCTCACGATGGTCGCCGACGAGGAGGACCGCATCCTCGCCAGTCGCGTCTGCATGTCCCTTGACGAGGCTCGGCGGCTGATCGACGGATGGCAGGCTCAACACGGCATCGCCGCCCATGACATCCACGACAACTCCCGGCTCGACCTAAACGAGCTACTCGGCGGCATCGAAACGGACTTCACCCGAGGAACAACTGAGTGGGCAGCTTCAGTCCGGGCCGAGCGGCGGTCGCTATTCCATGTCCATCGCGTTCATCGCCAGCCTCGCCGACCACGAATGATCGTCGGCAGCCTCGAAGACAAACATCCGACTTGGCCTACCCTCACCCCCTCGCATCTGGCTGTAAATGCTGGCCAGCCGGTTGATCGCCCACTTGCCGAGTGGCTTCTCCTCGCCGTTGGCGACCAGCAAGTTGGCGATGTCGGAGTCGGCGTATTTGACCACCGCAGCCTCTTGGTGGAACTTCCGATTCCAGCCAAGAACGATGGAACGCAACTCGGCATTCGGGATTCTCTCCGGTGCCGACACCAAGAACGTGTCCTCACGGGCCTTCATCTTCGACGTGACGCCCGACTCAGGATCTGGTGCTACGTAGGCCCAGTACCCGTAAAGCGGCGTGTACCCGAACTTGGCGTCCCTGATGTCGCTGGCCAGGACTGCGTTGCGAGCGGCGTTCTTTTCATACGATAGCCCCTGCACGAACGCCGTGATCAGGACCATAACCTTTCCCGTCTGAGCCAGTTCCCAGGTCCGAGCCAAGGATCGACGTGCGGCCTCCTCCAGGCTGATGCCGTCGCGTTGAGCAAG
>Ga0105047_10005315_pt1 | contig 22178 bp, 16 predicted proteins | sample MAT04_FD_78384 | JGI IMG/M metagenome (GOLD analysis project Ga0105047, IMG submission 78384) | Freshwater microbial communities from Lake Fryxell liftoff mats and glacier meltwater in Antarctica - MAT-04 (megahit assembly) | ecosystem: Environmental > Aquatic > Freshwater > Ice > Liftoff... | reverse complement strand
CCACGTGGTCGCGCGGCACGTTTTCCAGGGCTGCCAGCATGCAGATGAAGATGAAGGGTACCCATTGCCAGGAATCGCAGATCATCATCACGAAGCGCGCGCCCCATGGGCTGGCCGACCATACCCAGTCCTCGATGCCAAACCCCCTGAGCAGCGGCTCAAAGGGCCCTTTCGTGATGTCGGCGACCATCTTCATCGCGTAACCCACGCCGAGCGGTGTCACCATCAGCGGAATGAAAAAGATCACGCGGAAAAAGCTTTTTCCCAGGATCGGCTGCGAGCAGAGAAACGCAAGGCCGGTTCCAATCGCGAATTGCAGCGCGCAACCCACGAAAACATAAAAGAGAGTGGTGAGAAGCGTGCCTATGGTGCTGCCGGAAAGCAGCGAGGCGCCCATGATCCACGCAATGAAAATCGCCATCGCAGCGGAGATGATGCGGCCCAGCATGCCCACCGGGCTGGTGATCTTAAGGGAGCGGTAGAGCCACCAGAGGACGGCCGCAGTCACGGCACCGAAAAATACCCAACCCAGGACACCTATCCCCTCGGTTTTACCGAGGAAATGAACCTGGTCGTTGCCGAAGAACTGTTTGGAAAAATTCTGGAGTCCGACGAAGCGGAACTGCAGCCCATCGGCGGTGAAGCGCACGCGGCTCAAGGAAAAGACAATGGAATAGAAGGTCGGGAAGATAGCGAAGATCAGAATCAGGGTTACGGCAGGCGTGATGAAAAACGTTCGGGAATGGCGATCAGACCATTCGCCCCAGCTCTCCCCCGGAGAGCTGCCAGCCGGGGAGGTCCCCGGCTGGCCAATTGCGTCGGTATGCGACATCGGTGGCTTTATTTACCAGTGCCCATGGCCAAGGCCTGAGCCTTGATCTGTTCGTCGCGGCCGAAGTCTTCGGTCACTTCTTCCCAGCCCGCTTCGATGTTTTTCAGGGCTTCCTCCACCGTGATTTCGCCAGCCAGATAGCGGGCAAGCTCGGTATCAAGAACAACGCCGGTGTACTTCTGCGCACCGGGGATTTTCATGTCGGAAGCCATGTTGAGGTTGTTCAGGGCGCCGTTGATGGCGCCCAGGTAGTTCTCGGCCAGATCCGCCGACATGCCGGCCTTCACCCACAGGTCGGTGCTGGCGAGCTGCGAGTTGCGGTACGGGTTGTAGCCCGTGGCACCGATCGTCACGTCGACGTTCGATTGCGCCGCCTGGTTCATGTAGGAGAGGAAGGCATAGGCTGCGTCCTTCTTCTTCTGGTCGATTTTCGCGTTGATCGCGCCTGCCCAGCCACCGAAAGCCGCAAACGGCGCATAGTTGATGCCGTCAACCGAGTAAGGCGCATTTTCCTTGGTCACCGGCACGAGCTTGCCGGTGGCGCGGTCTAGCACTTCCTTGGTACCGACAGCGCCTACGGCATAGATCAGCCCCTTCACGCCAGCGGCATCAGGATCAAGCTGCAGGGTGCCGGGATCGCCCCATTCAATGAGCAGGCCGCAACGGCCAGCCTTGAAAATGGCGCGGGTGTCGCCGATGTCCATGTTCAATTCTTCCGGCGGACCATACTTGCCGGTTTCCTTGTATACTTCGAAAGCTTTCTTCCAGGCCTCATTGTTGATGACAGGCTTCATCGTCGCACTGTCAAAGTGAAAGCCCTCAGCCGTGCCCTTGGTCTGCACGTAGGATGCTGCAACTGTCTGAATGGCAAAATAAGACTGGGCATTGCGTTTCTTGAAGATGCAGGAGCCGTAATCGGCCTGGCCGTCGCCGTTCATGTCCTGGCCGTGGATCTTGGAGGCCACGTCAAGATAGTCTTGCCACGTCTTGGGCGGCTGCAAGCCGGCCTTTTCCAGAACGTCCTTGCGATAGTAGACCATCTGGAAGTCGCCATCGACCATCAAGAGCTTGGTCTTGCCGCCAACCTTCTGGCCGAATTCGCGGAAGTAGGGCGCCACGTCGGCGAGGTCGAGCTTCGTGTCCTTGGCGATGTAGGGGTCCATGTCTTCCAGGAGCCCGGCCGCGTCAAGTTCCACGCCCCAGCCCGCGGCAAAGACACCCACGTCGATGGAGTTCGTGCCAGTAGACCAGTCGGCCTGGATTTTCGGGAAGATTTCCGCGAAGGGAACTTCGGTCACAACGATCTTGCCGCCGGTGGCTGCTTCAAATTCCTTGCCACGTTCGGCAAGGCGGCCCGCAATCACGTAGCCTGGGCGTGTCAGGATATTCACAGTCACGCCGTCGAACTCGCCGGCAAATGCAACAGCGCTGAGTCCGCTCACGGCAACGCCTGCCGCTAACATACTCGTCATCATTTTTCTAAAAGACATTTTATTCTCTCCCATTTTTACGGCCCATTTTGGGCTCGTTTCCAATTGTTAAAATCCCAATTCGAACGACTGTCAATTAGCCGTTCTGAATGACAAATCTTTATGCAGTTCCATCGAAGCAGGCACTCGTGCCTTAAATTTCCTCCTTCCTTTCACTTTTGTTGGTAAAGCAGGTTTCGTTCATCACACGGGTGCTCCCGCATGCAGCAGGCCCTGGCCCTTCAAGTCTTTCCAGAATGCTTTTGGAATCTTTGCCCCCAGGGTTTTCACATTCAATGCCACTTGTTTCGGATTCACCATGCCGGGAATGACCGAGACGACAGCAGGATGCTTTACGGGAAAGCGCAGCGCCGCCTCGGGCAATTTCACCTTGTGGGCCTTGCAGACGGCCTCAATCTTGCGGACTCGATCAAGTATGCCTTTTGGTGCGGGGTCATAATTATACAAGGCTCCGGGCTTTGCGCCGGTGGCAAGAATGCCGGAATTGTAGGGTCCGCCAAGGACAATGCCGATGCCGCGTTTTTCACAGAGCGGCAGAAATGAATTCAAGGCCTCCTGCTCCAGCAAGGTGTAGCGGCCAGCAAGCAGAAAAATATCAAAGTCGCCCTGCGCCAGCAGGATCTCACAGACCTGCCACTCATTGATGCCGGCGCCAAAGGCCTTAATGACCTTCTCGTCGCGCAATTTTTGAAGGGCTTTGTATCCGCTGCCCATCAGGGTTTTCACATGGGCATCGCGGATTGCTTCGGAGCCGTGGGTGAATACGTCGACATCATGGACGTATAGAATATCCACCTGGTCAAGCCCCAAGCGCTCCAGGGATAAATCCAGCGAGCGCATGATGCCGTCATAGGTATAATCGAAAACTTCCTTACGCGACGGAGTGTCGAAAAACTTTCCAATACCGGCGCGCTCGCCGGGTTCGCACACCTCGAGCAGGCGCCCGACCTTGGTTGAAACGACATAGTCGCTGCGCTTGTGGCTGCGGAAAAACGGATTGAGGCGGTTTTCCGCGATGCCCAGACCATAAAACGGGGCCGTATCAAAATAGCGGATGCCGGCTTTCCAAGCGGCCGCAAGGGTATCTTGCGCATCCTTTTCAGAAAGGGGGCGATAGAGATTGCCGAGGGGGGCGGTGCCCATGCCCATTTCGGTGAGTGAGATGGATGCCCCGGAAGGCGCCTTGAACACATTCTTTTTCATAGTTGTCCGTCTGGTTTGGTTTGGAGGTCGGCAAACAGTTCAGGATTTGCCGCGGCAAAAGTTTCGAGTTCCTTCATCACGGCATCAAGATGGGCGCCCATGGCATTGGCGGCAGCGTTGGCGTTGCGCTGCTGAATTTCCTCAAGGATGGCCTGATGTTCCTGCAGGGTGAATTCCTGTCGGCGCCTGGAATTGAGCAGGCGACGCACCCGGTCGAGGCCGAGTCTCGCGGTTTCGGCAAAGGTCTTCACCCGTTCAAAGCCCAGGGCTTCAAACAGCACCGCATGAAATTCAAGATCAAAACGGTGGAAGCCGATCTTGTCACCGGATGCAACGGCGGCCGACTGATAGCGCAGGTTTTGTTTCAGGGCCTCAAGATGATCACCGGAAAAATTACGGGTCACTGCCCGCACCGCTTCCACCTCCAAGGCCCGGCGCAGGAACATGTTCTCCCGGGCATCGGAAATCTTGATCAGGCTGACCGTGGTTCCGCGCTGGGGGACCACGTCAACCAGGGCTTCGGCCTGAAGCCTGTTGAAGGCATCATAGATGGGGGCGCGCGAAACCCCGAAGCGCTCGACGAAGACCTGCTTGTCCAGAATCTGGCCCGGCTTGAGCTCCAGGGAAACGATGGCTTCGCGCAAGACCAGATAGACATGATCGCCAGCACCCCCGCGGGTGCCCTTCCGGGGCGGGGTAGGTATGTCCAAACTCACCGCTGTATTATTCATACTAACATGTTAGTATGAATAATAGGCAACGCAAGTTCTATGTGGATTGCACACCAGAGGTCGTCAAATATGCTAGATAAACCATCACAAAAGCAGCACATGCTGCGTCTCAATGCTGTTGATAACGTCGTTGTGGCGATCACCACGGTGGAAAAGGGCGCCCTTACCAGCGAGGATATCGTTGCTTCCGAGCGCATCGGCAAAGGCCACAAGATGGCAGCCGCCAACATCAAGTCTGGCGCTCCAGTCAAAAAATTCGGGCAAATCAGCGGCTTCGCCAAGGTTGATATTCCGGCGGGCGCATGGATCCATGAACACAATATCGGCATGGGCGAGCTTTCGCATGACTATGCCTTTGCCCAGGGAGCCCTCCACACCGATATCCTGCCGCTTGATAAACAGGAAACATTTCAAGGTTTTAGGCGTGCGAACGGCAAGGTGGGGACGCGCAACTACATCGGCATCATGACTTCGGTGAACTGCTCGGCCACAGTTGCCAAATTCATTGCCGAGGAGCTCAACCGCTCAGGAATCCTCAAGGACTACAAAAACATCGACGGTGTTGTTGCCCTCAAGATGGACAATGGTTGCGTCATTGATTTCCGCGGCGCCATCTTCGACGTCTTGAAGCGCACCTCGTGGGGTTATGCCACCAATCCGAACATGGGCGGGGTCATGATGGTGGGCCTGGGCTGCGAAGGATTCCAGATCCCGCGCTTCAAGGAAGCCTATGGAATCGTGGAAGGAAACACCTTCCGCACGATGACCATCCAGGAAACCGGTGGGACCCGGAAGACGGTTGCCGCCGGCGTTGAAGCGGTGAAAGCCATGCTGCCTTACGTCAACGATGTGAAGCGCGAAAAATGCTACGCCTCGGAGATAATCCTGGCCCTTCAATGCGGCGGCTCGGATGGCTATTCCGGCATTACCGCCAATCCGTCACTCGGTGCGGCGGTTGACCTTTTGGTCCGCCAGGGCGGTACGGCAATCCTCTCCGAAACGCCTGAAATTTATGGGGCGGAACATCTTCTCACGCGCCGCGCCGTGTCGCGTGAAGTGGGCGAGAAACTGGTCGACATCATTCACTGGTGGGAGGACTATACCAAGCGTAACCTGATGGAAATGAACAATAATCCCTCACCCGGCAACAAGCTGGGCGGACTTTCCACCATCCTGGAAAAGTCTCTGGGTGCGGCCGCCAAGGGCGGTACCACGACGCTGGAAGCAGTTTACCGCTATGCCGAACAGGTGACCGCCAAGGGCTTCGTGTTCATGGATACGCCGGGTTATGATCCGGTTTCCGCCACGGGCCAGGTGGCGGGCGGCGCCAATATGCTGTGCTTTACCACGGGGCGCGGCTCGGCCTATGGCTGCAAGCCGGTGCCCTCCATAAAACTCGCAACAAATACCGATGTTTACAACCGCATGATCGAGGACATGGACATCAATTGCGGGGATGTTGTCGAAGGCGTTTCGATTGCCGACAAGGGCCAGGAAATCTTCAACAAGGTTCTGAAAGTCGCCTCGGGCGAAAAGACGAAGTCCGAAGAGCTGGGCTATGGCGACAATGAGTATGTGCCCTGGCAGGTCGGCGCGGTGATGTAATCCCGGCCCCGTCACTATTGGACCATCTTTTGCGCCGAGTTTGGCCTTAACCAAGGGTTAAATGATAAGCCCCATCAAAGGCATAGAGCCTATTGGGCCAAGGGACGACGATGGGACTATTCGGTGGCAGAAAAAGGCACTCCCCCCATGACCGGCGGGAGCCGCAGCTTTTTGACCGCAAGAAACGCCGCGGCGCAAAAGAGCCAGAGCCCCAGCCACGGCGGCGGCGCTCGTTCCTCCGCTGGCTTTTTTCCTTCACCTTTAAATCCGCGGTCCTCGGTTCCATCGCCCTTGCGGCCATGTTTGGCTATGTCTGGTTCTCTCTGAACCAGAAGGGGCTGCTGCAAATACCAGAGTTGCAGCCCGGCATCATGCTGCTGGCGGAAGACGGCACGGTGCTTTCGGAACAGGGGGCGTTCTTCGGCGACCAGGTGCGGGTATCGGAACTTCCGGACTATGTGCCCAATGCCCTGATCGCCATTGAGGACCATCGCTTCCGGTCGCACTTCGGAGTTGATCCCCTAAGTCTCGTGCGCGCGGCCTATGAGAATTTCACGGCAGGACGCGTGGTGCAGGGCGGTTCGACCATTACGCAGCAGCTTGCCAAGAATCTTTTTCTCAAACCCGAACGCACCTACAGCCGCAAGGCGCAGGAACTGGTGCTGGCGCTCTGGCTTGAAACAAAATTTTCCAAGGATGACATCCTCCAGCTCTATCTCAACCGCGTCTATTATGGCTCGGGGGCCACGGGCATTGAAAAGGCCGCGCAGGTTTTTTATCACAAGTCCGCCACTGACCTGAACCTGACCGAGGCGGCCACGCTGGCGGGGGTGCTCAAGGCGCCGACCAACTACAATCCGATCACACGCCCGGAAGCCTCGGCGGAGCGGGCCAGCCTGGTGCTCAATGCCATGGTCGATGCGGATTTCATCAGCCAGGGCGAGGCGGACCAGGCCCTCAATGCGCCGGCAACCGTCGTGGCTTCGGATTATGTGCCAGCAACCCAATATGTTGTCGACTGGGTCAACGAACAGTTGCCCCTGCTGGTCAAGGATTATGGCCAATCCATCATCGTTGAAACCACCATCGACCCGCAGCTTCAACTCCTCGCCGAAAGATCGCTGCGCAAACACCTGAATGAAGAGGGCAAAAAGCTCAGGGTTTCGCAAGGGGCCATGGTGGTGATGGACACCTTCGGCGCGGTCAAGGCCATGGTCGGCGGCAAATCCTACCAGCGCAGCCAGTACAACCGCGCCATCAAGGCCATGCGCCAGCCGGGTTCAACCTTCAAGCCCTTCGTCTTTCTTGCGGCAATGGAACAGGGCTACACGCCGGAGTCCAGGGCCAATGATCAGCCCATTCGCATCGGCAGCTGGGAGCCCGGAAACTACAACCAGAAATATCTTGGCGAAGTGACGCTCAGAACCGCCCTGGCTCTTTCGCTCAATAGTGTTGCGGCCCAATTGGCCAACAGCGTGGGGCCGGAAAATGTGGTGGCTGTGGCGCACCGTCTTGGCATCACTTCGCATCTCGGCAATGACGCTTCGATAGCGCTGGGAACTTCTGAAGTGACGCTTCTGGAACTCACTTCGGCGTTCACGCCCTTTGCCAATGGCGGCTACAGCATTGTGCCCTTCTCGGTGCGCCGCATTGTGACGCGCGATGGCCAGGTGATTTACGAGCGCAGCGGCGATGGCCTCGGACAGGCCATTTCAAACCGCGACCTGGGCTCGATGAACTCGATGATGCGGGCCGTTGTGAACGAAGGAACGGCCAAGAAGGCGCAAATTCCCGGCTTCGATATCGCGGGCAAAACCGGCACCAGCCAGGATTACAGGGATGCGTGGTTTGTCGGATATTCCAGCTATCTGGTGGCCGGCGTGTGGCTTGGCAATGACGATAATTCGCCCACCAAAACCGTGACCGGCGGATCCGTGCCGGCTGCCATCTGGAAGGATGTAATGGAGGTGGCGCATGCCAACCTGTCGCCTGCGCCGCTGCCCGGATATATTGAAGAACAACCGGAAGCCGACCCCTATCTGGTTTCCCAGGACGAAAGCATGGACTATGGCAGCGAGGAAGAGTTTGCGACTCCCACGCGCCAGAGGGGGTTCTTTGAGCGCCTTTTCGGCGGCAGCGACGAACCGCGCGCCGAGAAACGGAAAAAGCGCCAGTCCAAGAATGATAACAATTCGATTTACTGATGCACCGTAAAGCGATGCAGATCCGCGCCATTTGATTTGAACCAGTGCTTGGCCGTGGAGGCATGCGGGCAATGGGTCAGGACGAGGCGCCAGAATCTAGGCCCGTGATTCATGTGCTGGCGGTGGGCCACTTCATGGGCCGCGACATAATCCAGGATATGGCTGGGGGCGAGGATCAGGCGCCAATTGTAGGACAGATCGCCCGCCGCGGAGCAGGAGCCCCAGCGGCTTTTCTGGTCACGGACCGAAATCCGCTTGAAATCAACGGACATGGATTTTGCGTAGCGGGCCGAGGCTTCGGTGAGATCGGCCTTGGCCTGGGCCTTCAGCCAATCCTGCAGGCGGCGGCTCAAATAGCGGGGATCGCCGGGCACAAGAATTCGGCGTGCATCGGGATCGATGGTAATGAGGCCGCGGCGCGCCGTGGTGGCGTGGACCTCATGGGGAATGCCGCGCAGCGGAATGACGGAGCCGGGGCCAAGGACAGTCCGCGGGGTCCTTTGCCTGAGATGCTTTGAAATCCACGGAATCGATTTCTCCACAAAGGCCTGGGCCCGCGCGGAGTTCATGTTTTTCGGGATTGTCACGGCGACACTGGTGGCGTCGCGCGTCAGGCGGATAATGATGCGCTTGGCCCTGGCATTCCGGCGAAAATTCACGACGACGGGCAGGTCATCGATGAGAATTGAGTAAGGTTCGACTGGAGCTTCTGACCATGCTTTCACAAAACTGCGAAGCAGGCCGGCCATCAGGCGCTGGCGTTCACAAAATCCACGATCATTGGCACAACATCCTTGCGGAAGCGCGAGCCGCTGAACACGCCATAGTGGCCGACGCCGAGCTGCAGGTGATGGCGTTTCTTTTCCTGCGGCAGGTTTGAACACAAATCATGGGCGGCTTCGGTCTGGCCGACGCCGGAAATATCATCACGTTCGCCTTCAACCGTCATCAGCGCCGTCTGGGTGATTTTGGAAGGATCGACAAGCAAGCCGCGATGCATGTAGGAGCCGTTCGGCAGGTCATGATTGACGAAGACGCGGTCCACTGTCTGCAAATAGAATTCCGCCGTCAGATCCATGACCGACATGTATTCATCGTAGAAGTCCTGATGCTTTTCGGCGCTTTCATCATCGCCCTCAACGAGGTGCCAGAAGAGCTGGCGGTGGGCATCCATGTGGCGGTCAAGATTCATCGTCATGAAACCGGTGAGCTGCAGGAAGCCGGGATAGACATCACGCAGGAAGCCCGCATGCGGGAACGGCACCTTCATGATCACATTCTTGCGGAACCAGTCGGAGCCCTTTTCCTTCGCCAGCTTGTTGACGGCGGTGGGGTTGCGGCGCGTATCGATGGGGCCGCCCGTGAGGATCATGCTCTTTGGCGTGTTCTTGTCACCGCGGGCATTCATCAGCGCGACGGCGGCCATGACGGGCACCGAGGGCTGGCACACGGCCATCACATTTACGTTGCCGCCCACGACCTGGAGAATTTCAATGACGTGATCGACATAATCCTCGAGATCGAATTTTCCCATTGCCACGGGAACGGTGCGGGCATCGGCCCAGTCAGTAATGTAAACATCGAAGTGCGGCAGAAGAGCCTCCACGGTGCCGCGCAGCAGGGTGGCGTAGTGGCCCGACATGGGAGCCACGACCAGCAGCTTGGGCTGGGACTTCACCTTGATCTTTTCCGGCCAGACCTTGCTGAAATGCAAGAGCGATACGAAGGGCTTGTGCAGAAGGATTTGTTCGCTGATTGCAACGGTGGTGCCGCCCACGGTTGTTTCCTTCAGTTCGAAAGATGGTTTTGCAAACCGGCGGGTGGCACGCTCGAAGAGTTCAAGCGAGGCGCTTACGGCACGGGCCGTGCTGGAGGAACTCCACGGATTGACCGGGTTTTGCCAAAAATTCAGGCCCATATCCGCCGCCGCACGCCAAGGCACGAGGGCGGCGTGGTTCATCTCATAGAGATTATAAAGCATTCCGAAAATGTTCCTTCAGCGCTGCGTGATCGCATCATGCTGCAATGCAACCTAACAACTCCTTAGGATTCCTGCAACCGTCCATTGTGCTAGTATTACAGTAAATTAAGGCGCCACGGCTTCCGCAAGAGCCTTCGCCAAAGCCGCCGAATCTGTGGAATAGCTGAAATGCTTGAGGAACTTGCCCTGTGGATCCATCAGGTAGGTGATGGTGGAATGATCCATAAGATACGTATCAGGGGCGGAACTGCCCGGAACCTTGCTGTAATAGACCCGGTAGGCCTTGGCGGCGACGGCAATCTCCTCCGGCGTACCGGTCAGGCCCACAAGGCGGGGATGGAAGTTTGAAACATACTGCTTCAAGACTTCCGGCGTGTCGCGCTCCGGATCGAAACTGATGAAGATGGGCTGGATGGCCTCGGCCTTTGCGCCCAAACTATCCAGGGCGGCTGACATCACCTGCAATTCGGTGGGGCAAAGATCGGGGCAATAGGTGTAGCCGAAAAATACAAGCATGTATTTGCCCAGAAAATCCTTGTCGGTGACCCTGCGCCCGTCTTGATCGGTGAGCGTAAAGGGGCCGCCAACGAGGGCCGTGCCGGTGCCTGTCGCCGTTTGAATGTGAGCCGAAAAATAATAGGCCGCGCCCGCAATAACGAGTGCGGCAAGCAGGGCGAGGATGGCGAAGACGCGTTGAAAGCGCGAGGGCGCATAATGCGGTTTTGGCATTTGCGAGGCTTTATCCTAAAGTCATGCCTGAGTAAATCTTAAGGCACGGGTTAAATGTCACTACTTGCGACCGCTCCGGAGGGAGCGGAAACCTTCAATTCAACGGCGGGGCTGCTCAGGCTGCGGACCTTGGTGCGCCTGCGCTGGCTTGCGGTTTTCGGCCAATCGCTGGCGGTTCTGGGGGTGCATTTCATTCTGGATTTTCCGCTGCCGCTGGGGGCGTGCCTTGGGGTCATTGCGCTCAGCGCCTGGCTCAATATCTTCCTCACCCTGCGCTGGCGCTCAAGCTTGAGGCTTGCGCCCACGCAAGCCGGTCTGCTGCTCGGCTATGATGTCATTCAACTGGCGCTGCTGCTCTACCTCACGGGCGGCCTGGAAAACCCTTTTGCCTTCCTGTTTCTCGTTCCGGTCACAGTATCGGCCACCTCCCTGCCGCTGAAATGGACCCTGTGGCTCAGCACGATTGCCTTTGTGTGCGCCAGCTTTCTGGCGATTTTTCACCTGCCGCTGCCGTGGAACACAACCGCGCCCCTCGTTCTGCCCAAAACCTATATCGGCGGCTTGTGGGCGGCCATCATGTGCAGCGTGGTGTTTTCATCGATTTACGCGCGGCGCATTGCCGAAGAAGCCCGGCAGATGTCATCGGCCCTCACCGCCGCCGAACTGGTGCTGGCGCGCGAGCAGAGGCTTTCGGCCCTTGACGGGCTGGCCGCCGCCGCCGCCCATGAACTGGGTACGCCGCTGGCCACCATCGCGCTGGTTGCCAAGGAGCTGAAGTGGGAATTGCCGGCGGAAAGTCCGCATACGGAGGATATCGACCTTCTGATTAGCCAGACTGGGAGATGCCGGGAAATCCTGTCGCGCCTTGCCAACCGGGATACGCAGGCTGACGACATGTATGCGCGGGTCAAGCTCTCGGTCATGATCGAAGACCTGGTGGCACCCATCCGCGGGCCGGATGTTACCATCGATATCACGGTTGCCGGCGATGGGACAGCGGCGCAAACGCCCGAACCCGTGTTCCGGCGGAATCCGGCCATTGCCTATGGCTTGGGGAACCTCCTGGAGAATGCCGTGGATTTTGCCGAGACGAAGGTCAGCATCGTGGCCCAATGGTCCACGGCCAAAGTATCGCTGCTCATTTCCGATGACGGGCCGGGCTTTGACCAGGCCATTTTTGACCTTCTCGGCGATCCCTTTGTCACCACGCGGCCGGGCTATGGCGTCGATCAGGAAGGTGAAAAGGGACGCCATGAAGGCATGGGATTGGGCTTTTTCATTGCCAAGACCCTGCTGGAACGCTCAGGCGCCACGGTTTCGCTGGCCAACCGCCCTCTTCCCGAGCATGGCGCGGTTATCCAGTTGAGCTGGCCCCGGAGCGCGGTGGATTTGGGCAGCCCATAAGGTGGTGTCCAAGGGGGCCCTTGACTCGTATAACGAGGTCAATAAGAGGACCGCCATGACTGACATCACTCTCCCTGCCGACAAGACGCTGTTGCTTGTTGATGACGACAAGCCCTTTTTGACCCGGCTGGCGCGGGCCATGGAAACGCGCGGCTTTGAGGTGCGGATGGCCGAGTCGGTGGCCGAGGGCATTCAGCAGGTGAAGAAATCCGCGCCGGGCTATGCAGTTGTCGATCTGCGCTTGAGCGACGGCAACGGGCTTGACGTGATCGAAGCCCTGCACGCCAGCAGGCCCGACGCCCGGGTCGTGGTGCTCACGGGATACGGCAATATCGCCACTGCCGTGACGGCGGTGAAGCTTGGGGCGATCGACTATCTGGCCAAGCCCGCTGATGCCGATGCGGTTTATGGCGCGCTCATTTCCGACAAGGACAGCCGCTCGGCGCTGCCTGAAAATCCCATGTCGGCCGACCGGGTGCGCTGGGAGCATATCCAGCGCGTCTATGAACTCTGCAGCCGCAATGTTTCGGAAACGGCGCGCCGCCTCAACATGCACCGCCGCACCCTGCAGCGCATCCTGGCAAAACGCGCCCCTAAATAATCACGGATCATAAAGGCTGTGCAGGCGCTGGCTGGAGGCGCGGGCGAAGGCCAGGGTCACTGCTTTGCGCCGTGAGGCATGCAGCGTGGTTTCGCCGGACTGGCGGAGAATTTCAGCGCCCCAATTGTCCGCCACGATCAGGCCCGCCTCGAAAGGAATGATCTCGGGATCAAGTGTTTGCGGGATGGCGAAGAAAAAGCGGTCGCAGAAGTCGCGGTACTCCGGCCATTTCTGGTCAACCTTGAAATCCAGAAGCGAGGACTTGATTTCAATGATCCAGATGGCGCCGCTGTCGCCAAGGGCGATCACGTCAGCGCGGCGGCCGGTGGCGAGGGTGAATTCGTTGAGAATTGCAAAGCCGAGGCTGCGCATCAGGCGGCCAACGCCGCGCTGCACGGCAAGCGCCGTTTCCGATTGGCGGCCATCGGGCCTCAGTTCAATTGTCACACAAAAAGCCTTTCAAACCGGGCGAATTATCAACTTTGCTTAATTTTTTTGCAAGGCCTATGGATAGGCCCTTCAAACCAGAAAGTTTCAAATCATGGCCTCCTTCCGCATCGAAAAAGATTCTCTCGGTGAAATGAAAATACCTGATACGGCCGATTATGGCATCCATACGGCACGGGCCGTCGAGAATTTTCCGATCACCGGGATTTTGCTCAATCACTATCCGGAACTGGTGCAATCACTGGCCATGGTGAAGAAGGCAGGGGCTCTTGCCAATCTCGAGCTCGGCGCACTCAGCCCCAAAATTGCAAACGCCATCATAGCGGCTTGCGATCAGATCGTTGCGGGTGAAGGCCATGAGTTCTTCGTGGTCGACATGCTGCAAGGGGGTGCGGGCACCTCCACCAACATGAACGCCAATGAAGTCATCGCCAACATGGCGTTGCGGCTCATCGGAAAGCCGCGCGGCGACTATGCCAGCATCAACCCCAATGACCACGTCAATCTCTCGCAATCCACCAATGACGTTTATCCCACGGCGGTGCGCCTCACCATTTTGCGCGATTGCCCCTCATTGCTCGACAGCCAGATTGCGCTGAAGGCGGCATTTCTTGAGAAGGCCGTTGCGTTCGATCACATCATCAAGGTTGGGCGCACCCAGCTCATGGATGCGGTGCCGATGCGGCTGGGTTCCGAGTTTCGCGCCTTTGCCGTCACGGTTGGCGAGGATATTGACCGGTTGAAGGAATTTTCCAATCTGCTGCGCGAGGTCAATCTTGGCGGCACGGCGATCGGCACGGGGATCAACACGCCGGGGGATTATCCGGCGACCGTCATCCGCCATCTCTCGAGAGTATCAGGCATTGATCTCATCACCGCGGGCGATCTCATCGAGGCCACGTCCGACATGGGGGCTTTTGTCACCTTCTCCGGCGTGCTGAAGCGCATCGCCGTGAAGCTCTCCAAAATCTGCAATGACTTGCGGCTGCTGAACAGCGGGCCGCGGGCGGGCTTTGGCGAAATCCGCCTGCCTTCGGTGCAGGCCGGCTCCTCGATCATGCCGGGCAAGGTCAATCCGGTGGTGCCGGAAGTGGTTAACCAGATCGCCTATCAGGTGATCGGCAACGACCTTACGGTGACACTCGCGGCGGAGGCCGGGCAATTGCAGCTCAATGCCATGGAGCCGGTGATTGTGTTCAACATTATGCAATCCATGCGGATGCTGATGCGCGGCATGGTGACGTTGCGCGAAAAATGCGTGCTGGGCATCGAGGCCGATGAAGAGCGCTGCCGTGAACTGCTTGACGGCTCCCTCGTCACGGTGACGGCGCTCAACCCCTATATCGGCTATGACGAGGCAGCACGCGTGGCGAAAATCGCACTGAAAACCCGGCGCACGATCCGTGAGGTTGCCTTGAGCGAAGGCGTGATGACCGAAGCCCAGCTGGCGGAGGCGTTCAAGACGGACAATCTGCTGGGGGTGCGGAGATAAACATTGCAGTGGTACAGCTGGGTGGGCTCGAACCACCGACCTCCGGATCCACAATCCGGCGCTCTAACCAACTGAGCTACAGCTGCATCTTCAAGTGCGGCGCAAACTAGCGAGGTGCGCCTGCAAATTCAAGCAAACAAAAAGGCCCGCGACAATCGCGGGCCTTCAGTCAAAAGGTTAAACCGGCTTAAGCAGCAAAGGACTTGCTGAAGTCCTTGACGGATTTTTCAAAGCTGCTCTTCAGCGGCTGGGCTGCCTCAGTGGTCAAGCGCACGGCGATTTCATTCAATTCGCCAGCCTGGGCCTTGAAGGCTTCAGCCTGGTCCTTGACGAAGCTCTGCTGGAGGGAAACGACTTCGCCGAATTCCCGGGTCGAGAACAGCTTGCGGCTGAAGGCAAAGGCCTGTTCCATGTTCTTCTGGGTAAATTCCATGGCCTTCTTCTGGAAGTCCACAACGCCCGACTTGTAGGCGGAAGCCACGGCTTCAAAAACCTGCGCATTGCCCTGGGCCACATCAGTTGCCTTTTCAAAAGCCACCTGGGCCTGATTTACGGACTTCTGGGCGAATTCGAGAGCTTCCTTTTGCACTTCAACGGCCTCGGTTGGAATCTCAATATTGGCATCAAATTTTGATTTCTTGCTCATGGTCACTCTCCAAATTGGTTAACGGCGCGACTGGTCGCTTAAATCTCATATAAGAACAAAAATGGTGCATTGCAACATAATTCTTGCAGCGCAGCATTATGTGCGGAATTGATACCTTACGTTAACCAGTTGTACATTTTTATGACCTTTGGTTAACCAAAGGTGGACGCGATCTTAAAAAATTGATTTAGTTTGCCTGCGAGTGGGCCGACTGCAGATGGTGGGCTCGAGGGTTCGTAATTGCGTGGGGATCGGTCGGGTAAACTCCGGCTGCGGGTATTTTGACCAGACTAGAGGCGCCAACGCTTGAAGATTTGCGCACCCTTGCCAGCCCGGCCTGGCTGTGGGACGGGGCGCGGGGGCGTATTGTATGGGCGAACCCGGCGGGGGTTGCCTATTTTGGCGGAGAATCGCTTTTTGACCTGATCGACCGGCCCTTTGACCTGGCCGAGCCGGGGGTTAAGCAGATCACCGGGCTTTCCAAAAGGCTGAGCCGGGGCCAGGTCGAATCTACTCTTCTCCACTTCCCCTCCTCGGGCCATACAGCACCGCTGCCCTGCCGCTGCACCCTTCACGCCCTGGCTGATGGGCGGGCCGGGCTTCTTGTGATCGCCGCAAGCCCAAGCGGTGCGGCAACCGAAATTCCGACGGAAAAACTGGCCTTGGCCTTTGACTTGCTGCCCGCGGCGGCGGCGTTCATGGGGCGGGAGGGCTCGCTGCACCGGCTGAACGCGGCGGCACGGCTGCTGCTCGGGGCGGACCAGCGGGCCAGCCTCGGCGCCCTTGTGGAGGATTCCTCCCTGGCGGATGATTTGCTGACGCGGCTGGCATCGACCGGGACGGTCAGCGACGTCCGGCGCCTGCGCACCAAAATCGGCCAGCGCGACATCCGGCTCACCCTGCAAAAGCTGGACACCGCGGCAGACCCGGTGGCTTTTGCCATGGTGCTTCTCGACGACATTACCGAACGGCGCGCCCTGGAGCGGACCATTTCAAATCACCCGCAAGAGGCGAAATCCCAACTTGGCGCCGCCGAGGCGGAAGCGTTTCATCAGCTCGGCAAGGTGCTTAGCGAATCCGTCGCCGAGCAAAAGCCAGCGCCGGAAAAGCCGCGGCGCAGACCAGTGGCTATTCCGCGCCCTGTCACCACCGCAATCGACAAGTCCGTCCATGCCATTTTGATCTGCAAGGGCGAACAGGTGCTGCACGCCAATCCGAAGGCACTTGAGATTTTCGGATATGCATCGGTTGATGACCTGATCAATGATGAGGCCGTGTGGACATATTTTTCAACGCTTGGCCAATCGGTTCCCGCCGCCACACTGACTCTTGAAAGCGGCGCGGATGTCAGCTTCGCGGCGCAATTGTCCGAGGTCGCCTGGCAGAATGGCCCGGCCCGCCAGTTCATTTTGAAGCCGGCTGCAGCGCCTGCCGCCAAACCGAACGAAGTGAAAGCGCCGCCGCCGGCGGTCATTGCTGCGCCTGTAGAGCCACAGGCAGTTCCTGCTGTTCCGGAAATCATCCATCAGCCCGACATTGTTCAGAACACGCAACCGGTGGCCGATGAAGAGCTGCGGGCCATTCTCGATACGGCAACGGACGGGATCATTACGCTTGACCGGGATGGCAAGATCCATACGTTCAGCGCCGGTGCTGAGGCCATTTTCGGCTACCGCATCGCGGAAGTCGCCGACAAGCCCTTTGGCGATTTGCTGGCGCCGGAGAGCCGGAAAGTGCTGCGCGATTATCTCTCGGCCCTGCAGGGACCGGGGCTGGCCAGTGTATTCAACGACGGGCGCGAGGTCACTGCCATCGTCAAGCAGGGTGGATCGGTTCCCCTCTTCCTGACAATCGGCGCGCTGCAATCGCTCACCTCACGTGCTGCCTTCTGCGCCGTGGTGCGCGACATCACCCAGTGGAAACGGACCGAATCGGAATTGCGCGAGGCCAAGGAAGTGGCCGAGGCCACGAGCCGGCAGAAGTCGGAATTCCTGGCCCGCATCAGCCATGAATTGCGCACGCCGCTCAATGCCATCATGGGCTTCTCGGAAGTCATGCGGCTGGAGCGCTTTGGCGAAATCAAGAACGACAAATACCGCGGCTATGTGAATGACATTCACTCCAGCGGCGGGCTGCTGCTCTCGCTGATCAATGATCTGCTTGACCTTTCGAAGGTCGAAGCCGGACAGCTTGAGCTCAACTTCACGGCGGTTAACTTGAGCGACACGGCCGACAACGCCATCAAGATGCTGCAGGAGGCCGCAACAGGGGCCCGCGTAGTGATCCGCAAGGCGATGCCCAGCGATCTTCCCAATGTGGTGGCCGATCAGCGCTCGATGCGTCAGATCATGCTCAACATCCTGTCGAACGCCATCAAGTTTACCGATCCGGGCGGACAGGTTATTGTTTCGGCCCAGATGAACAAGTCAGGTGAACTCAAACTCCGCGTCAAGGACACGGGCATCGGAATGGATGCCGAGCAATTGCGCGATGCCCTTGAACCTTTCAAGCGGGTGATCACCGAGGGCCGCGAGGTGCAGGGCACGGGCCTTGGCTTGCCGCTCACCAAGGCGCTGGCCGAAGCCAATCGCACGAAATTCGATATCTCGAGCGAACCCCGCAAGGGCACCCTCATCGAACTTACATTCCCGACAACGCGCGTCCTCGCGGAATAGCTGTCACGCGGGATGGCGGTCATTTCAACACGCGCGAAGTCCAGGGCTTCCCCTGCCGAGACCTGGCTTATGCTTGGCGCAGGCCTCATAGCGGTTCTTGTGGCGCTGCCCATTCTGACAATTGTACTTCTCTCTTTCGCCGCAAGCGAAAACATCTGGCCGCATTTGCTGGGCACGGTTCTGCCGGGCTATGTCTGGCGCACCCTTGGCCTGATGGCGGGGGTGGGAGTGCTAACTTTCATCATCGGCACGGCCACGGCCTGGCTGGTGAGCCTGCATGACTTTCCGCTGCGGCGGATCCTGCAGTGGGCCTGCCTCATGCCGCTGGCCATGCCCACCTATATTGTATCCTACACCTATGTGGATTTCCTGAATTATGCGGGCGCGTTGCAAACCTGGCTGCGCGGCGCCATGGGGTGGACCCGTCCCGAGGACTACATGTTTCCGGAAATCCGCTCGCTTCCCGGCGCGGTCATCGTGCTGGCGCTGGTGCTCTATCCCTATGTTTACATGACGGCGCAGGCAAGCTTCCTGCGCCAGCCCATGAGCCAGCTTGACGTGGCGCGCACCCTTGGCAAATCGCCGTGGGGGGCCTTTCTTTCCGTGGCTTTGCCGCAAGCCCGTCCAGCCATTGTAGTTGGCGTGAGCCTCGCCTTGATGGAATGTCTGAACGACATTGCGGCAGTTGGTTTCTTTGGCGTCAACACCCTGACACTTGGCATTTACACAACCTGGCTGGGCGAAGGAAACCTGGGCGGGGCGGCGCAGTTGGCCGTTTTTCTTCTGATCTTCGTCTTCGCGCTCTTGTGGGTTGAGCGCCATGCGCGCAGCCGCCAATCCACCATGCCGGGATCACGCCATCCCATGGCCCCGCGGCGCACGCGACTTACGGGCTGGCGCGGGATTTTGGCCACGCTTGCCTGTTTCCTGCCGGTGTTTCTGGGCTTCATCCTGCCGGCGCTCATTCTCCTGCGGTTCGCGGCACGGCATGTGGAAGATATCCTCTCCGCAGACTATTTCGACGCCATGTGGCACTCGTTCGTTCTCTCGCTGGCGGCAAGCCTTGTTGTCGTGGTCCTCGGCCTTATCCTCGCCTATGCGCATCGTTCGCAACGCGGCAACCGGATCACCACCTTCTTCAGGCTTGCCAGTGTCGGTTATGCCATGCCCGGAACGGTGCTTGGCATTGGCGTACTTATTCCGCTGGCTTATTTCGACAACACGGTTGATGCCTTCATGCGGAGCGCCTTTGGCGTTTCCACCGGCCTTCTGCTGTCGGGCACGATCACCGCGATCATCTTTGCCTATGCCATCCGCTTTCTGGCCATCTCCTTCGGCTCGCTGGAAAGCGGCCTTGAAAAAGTGACGCCCAATCTCACCTTTGCGGCGCGCACCCTGGGCCGCACGCCGCTGCGCACTGTTGCGGAAATCCATTTGCCCATTCTGCGCCCCGCGCTGATCACCGCCACGCTTCTGGTTTTTGTCGACTGCATGAAGGAGCTGCCCGCCACGCTCATTCTCAGGCCTTTCGATTTCGAGACGCTGGCAACTCAGGTGTTCCTGCTGGCGTCGCTGGGGCAACTGGAAGAAAGTGCCGCTCCGGCGCTCACCATTGTTGCGGCAGGCCTTATCCCCATCATCCTGCTCACGCGCAATCTGCGCACCCGCGAAAGCTTCAGGTAAGGGCGGGGAGATTCCGGAACAGGTCAAGCGCCTCGGGATTGGCCAGCGCTTCCTGGTTCTTCACCTCGCGGCCATGGACGATTTCCCGCACGGCCAGTTCAGTGATCTTCCCCGATTTGGTGCGTGGAATGTCCTTCACCGCAATGATCACAGCGGGAACATGGCGGGGCGAGGCGCCCTCGCGCACCTGTTTCTTGATCTGGGCGATCAACCTGTCATCCAGAGTGGCGCCCGGGGCCAATCTCACAAAAAGAACAACACGCACGTCATTGTCCCAGTCCTGGCCAATGGCCAGCGCCTCAAGCACTTCGGGGATGCGCTCAACCTGGGCATAGATTTCAGCGGTGCCGATGCGCACACCACCGGGATTCAGCGTTGCATCGGAGCGGCCATGAATGATGAGGCCGCCATGTGCGGTGATCTCGGCGAAATCACCATGGCACCAGATATTGTCAAAGCGGGCGAAATAGGCGTTGTGATATTTCTGGCCATCCGGGTCATTCCAGAACATCACCGGCATCGATGGAAACGGCTTGGTGCAAACCAGTTCGCCCTTTTCCTGTTTCACCGGATGCCCATTGTCATCCAGCACATCCATGGCCATGCCGAGCATCGGCCCCTGGATTTCGCCGCGCCAGACGCTGTCCAGCGGATTGCCGCCCACGAAGCAGCCGCAAATATCGGTGCCGCCGGAAATGGAGGCGAGATGGATATCGGGTTTTACCGCGTCATAGACAAAATCGAAATTCTCGGCGCTGAGCGGCGAGCCGGTGGACATCATGGTGCGAAGGTTGGTGAGCTTGTGGGTGTCGCGGGCGCGCCAGCCGGTCTTGCGCACGGAATCGATATATTTGGCAGAGGTGCCAAAAACCGTCATGTCCGCCGCGTCGGCAAAATCAAAGAGGGCGCGTTCATTCGGATGGAATGGCGAGCCGTCATAGAGCAACAGGGTTGCGCCAGCGGCCAGTCCGCTCACCAGCCAGTTCCACATCATCCAGCCACAGGTGGTAAAGTAGAAGAGACGGTCGCCCGGCTTCACATCGCTGTTCAGGACAATCTCACTGAGGTGCTTCAGCAAAATGCCGCCGGCCCGGTGCACGATGCATTTTGGAATGCCGGTGGTTCCGGAGGAATAGAGAATATAAAGCGGGTGATCGAACGGCATCTGGGCGAAGGCAATAGCGGCTTCGCTTTCGCGGGCACGGAAGGCGTCCAGGGTTTTCGCCTTGGGCAGCTCCGCGGCCATCGTTCCGGCCTGTCCGGTGTAATCAATCACCACAGTCTGTTCGACGCTTGGCAGTTGAGTGAGGACCTTGGCGATTTTCTCGGCGAGACTGTGGATTTTGCCGCCATAGAAATAGGCATCGCAGGTGAAGACAAGTTTTGGCGCAATCTGGCCGAAGCGGTCGAGAATGCCGCGCTCGCCGAAATCCGGCGAGCAGGATGACCAGATGGCTCCCAGTGAGGCAACCGCCAGGAAGGCCACGATGGTTTCCGGGTGATTGGGCACCACGGCGCAAACCCGGTCGCCCGGGTTGATGCCTGCCTTGGCGAGGGCGCGGTGGGTTTGGGCCACGCGCGCATTGAGCTGGCGCCAGGTCATGGTCAGCCTGATCTTGTCCTCACCCCAAAAGACCAGAGCCGGGCCATCGTCGTTCCGGCGCAAGAGGTTTTCGGCATAGTTCAGCCTGGCATCGGGGAAAAAGCGGCCCCCCGGCATCTTGTCCCCATCAACAAGGACGGGTTTTCCACGGGTTTCCGCCACGACACCGCAGAAATCCCACAGTTTTAACCAGAAAACTTCCGGCTTTGCCGTAGAGAATCCCAGAATATCCGCATAGGATTGCAGCCCGGCACCCTCGGAGCTTTCCAGTTCATCCATAAACCGGCGAAGATTTGAGCCCGACTTCCTCTTTTTCGATGGTGTCCACAGGGGTTGGCCGGGCATTACTTATCTCCGCTTGGAATTTGGTTCATAATATATCCCGCTTCGAAAGGTGGAAGGATGAAAAAGCGACTTGTCTGGATTGGTGTGGTCATTGCCATCGGGCTTTTCGCCGCTGGGGCCTGGGCCTTTATCCAGCCGGGGTTCGCCGTCACCGCGCTGCAGGACTATGTCATGCGCAAGACGGGCCGCACGCTTCTGGTCAATGGCGGGGCCAGGCTGGAGTTCGCTCCCCGGCTCAGGGTGCGCCTTGACGATGTTTTCCTTTCTAACCCGGAGGGCATGACGGGCAATTTTGCCCGGGCGGCAAGCGCGCATTTGCCCCTGCAACTCGGCGATCTCTTCCAGCGCAAGCTCAAGATCAGAAGCATTGCGCTTGACCAGCCTGTTTTCAGTTTTCTGGTCGACCGGGACGGCCACAGCAGCTGGGTGAGCGCGGGGAAGGGCGGGCAGGGAAAGCCCGGCAACAGCGCCAGCCCCAAGGAGCCCCTGACATTGCTGGTGGAGAAT
>Ga0105047_10005314_pt1 | contig 22180 bp, 19 predicted proteins | sample MAT04_FD_78384 | JGI IMG/M metagenome (GOLD analysis project Ga0105047, IMG submission 78384) | Freshwater microbial communities from Lake Fryxell liftoff mats and glacier meltwater in Antarctica - MAT-04 (megahit assembly) | ecosystem: Environmental > Aquatic > Freshwater > Ice > Liftoff... | reverse complement strand
CGCCGTGCCGTCCAGCTTGCCCTTCAGTTCCGGCATGACGAGGCCGACCGCCTTGGCCGCGCCCGTCGAGGTCGGGATGGCGGAAACGGCGGCGGCACGCGCGCGGTGCAGGTCCTTGTGGAGCGTGTCCACCGTGTTCTGGTCGCCCGTGTATGCGTGGATGGTGAGCATGTAGCCACGCAGGATGCCTATATGGTCGTGCAGCACCTTGGCGATCGGCGCCAGGCAATTCGTCGTGCAGGAGGCGTTGGAGACGATGCGGTCCGCCGCCGTCAGCGTCTCGTGGTTCACGCCGTAGACGATGGTCTTGTCGGCACCCTCGCCTGGGGCCGAGATCAGCACCTTGCGCGCGCCGGTGCCGAGCAGAAGCTCCGCCTTGTCACGCGCGGTGAAGATGCCGGTGCACTCGGCGGCGACGTCCACGCCGTTCCACTTCAGCTTGGCCGGGTCGCGCTCGGCCGAGACCTTGATCGGGCCCCAGGTCTTGCCGTGCGCCTTGATGGTGATGCTGTCGCCCTCGACGATCACCTCGCCCGGGAAGCGGCCATGCACGCTATCGAAGCGGAACAGGTGGGCATTGGCCTCGACCGAACCGAGGTCGTTGATGGCCACGAACTCCACGTCGTCACGGGCGCTCTCGCAGGCGGCGCGCAGAACCAGGCGACCGATGCGCCCGAAGCCGTTGATGGCAACCTTGACCGTCATTTGGAGGGTTCCTGTCCCAGAAGTTTCGTGGTGGCCACGACGATGGCCGCCGCGGTGATGCCGAAATGCTCGAAGAGTTTCTCGGCGGGCGCGGATGCGCCGAAGCCTTTCATCCCGATGAAGGCACCGCGCGCGCCGAGCCAGCGGTCCCAGCCGAAACCGATCGCCGCCTCGATGCCGATACGCGGGGCCTCGCCCAAGGTTGCCGCACGATACGCCTCGTCCTGTTGCGCGAACAATTCCCAGCAGGGGAGCGAGACGACGGCGGCCTGGATGCCATGCCCGGCCAGCGTCTCGCGGGCGGCGATGGCAAGCTGCACTTCGCTGCCGGTCGCGATGATCGTCACCTGCCGCTCGCCCTCCGCCTCGGCCAGCACGTAGCCACCTCGGGCGGACCGGTTCTCGGCCGCGTCGTCGCGCAGCGCAGGCAGCGCCTGGCGCGAAAGGGCGAGCACGGAAGGCCCCTCGGTCCGGCGGAGCGCGAGTTCCCAGCACTCGGCCGTCTCCATCGCGTCTGCGGGGCGGAACACGGCGAGGTTGGGGATGGCGCGCAGCGAGGCCAGCGTCTCGACCGGCTGGTGGGTCGGCCCATCCTCGCCGAGGCCGATGCTGTCATGCGTCAGCACATGGATGACGCGCTGGTGCATGAGGGCGGCGAGGCGCAGCGCGGGCCGCAGGTAGTCGGCGAAGATCAGGAAGGTGCCGCTGTAGGGGATGATCCCGCCATGCAGCGCCATGCCGTTCATGGCGGCGGCCATGCCGTGCTCGCGAACGCCCCAATGGACGTATCGGCCGTTGAAATTGCCCGGCCCGATGGCCGGCACGCCCTTCACGTCTGTGTTGTTCGAGCCGGTGAGGTCGGCGCTGCCGCCCACCATCTCGGGCACGGCGGGAACCAGGGCGGCGAGCGCCCGCTGGCTCGCGATGCGGGTGCCGAGCTTGGGCTTCTCCTCGGCGAAGGTGGCGCGCAGCGCGTTCAGCGGTTCGCACCAGTTCTCGGGCAGCTTGCCGGCCATGGCGCGCTCGAAATCGACGCGCATCGGGTGCTTGGCCAGGCGCTTCAGCCAGGAGCGGCGGGTGCCGGCGGAGCGGCGGCCCGCCTCCTCCCAACGCGTCTTCAGGCCATCGGGCACGGTGAAGGGTTCGGCGTTCCAGCCGAGCGCGGATTTGGCGGCGGCAAGCTCGTCCCCGCCGAGCGGCGAGCCGTGGCTGCCCGCGGTGCCTGCCTTCTTGGGTGCCGAAAAGCCGATGATGGTGCGGCAGGCGATGATGGTGGGCTTCTTGCTACGCTGCGCGACCGCCATGGCAGCGGCGAGTTGCGCATGATCGTGCCCGTCCACGCGCTTCACCGCCCAGCCATAGGCAAGGAAGCGCTTCAGCACGTCCTCGCTGAAGGAGAGCGCCGTGTCGCCGTCGATCGAGATGTGGTTGTCGTCCCACAGCACCGTCAGCTTCTCGAGACCCAGATGGCCGGCAAGTGCCGCCGCCTCGTGGCTGATGCCCTCCTGCAGGTCGCCATCCGAGCAGATGACCCAGGTGCGGTGGTCCACCAGGGATTTGCCGAAGCGCGCTGCCAGCATCCGCTCGGCCATCGCCATGCCGACGGCCGTGGAGATGCCCTGGCCGAGGGGGCCCGTGGTCATCTCGATCGCCGGGTGCTCGCCGTATTCGGGGTGGCCTGCTGCGGGGGAATGCAGCTGGCGGAAGTTCTTGAGTTCGTCGATGCCCATGCCGGCATGGCCGGTCAGGTGCAGCAGCGCGTAGAGCAGCATCGAGCCGTGGCCGGCGCTCAGCACGAAGCGGTCGCGGTCTGGCCAGCGGGGGTCGGCCGCGTCGTATTTCAGGAAGCGCGTAAAGAGGACCGTGGCGGCGTCGGCCATACCCATCGGCATCCCAGGATGGCCGGACTTGGCGCGCTCGACCGCGTCCATGGCGAGGACGCGCACCGCGTCTGCCATGCGGCGCTCCTCGGTTACCGGCAGCGAGAGAATCGCCGCCTGCGCCGCGAGCGCGGTGTTGATGGAGTTCGTCGGGCTGTCGATGCTGGCCAAGGTCGGGGGGCTCTCGCTTTGTGCGCGCCTATAAGGCTGGCGCGCCGATGCGGCAACCTCACTGAGGGCGCCTCGCCAGGGCCTGGCGCACCGCTTGATGGGCAAAGGCCGGCGCAACGAAAAACGGGGAGCAATGCCCCCCGAAATCCGCCGAAACTTCAGTCACTCGTCAAGGCTCAGCCCTGGCGCGCCTTGAAGCGCGGGTTCTTCTTGTTGAGAACGTACAGCCGTCCGCGGCGGCGGACGACGACGCAGTTCTTGTCCCGCAACTTTGCGGATTTGAGGCTGTTGCGGATCTTCATGGCGCGGACTCACAAAACGCGAAAAAGGTGACGGCGGCAAACGAGGTTCGCCTCCGGGGAGGCAGCGGAATAGGCGGGTGGACGATATGAGTCAACCGCGTCGGTCGCTAGCGGGCGGTGCGGGGCGGTGGCAGCGGCAGGCCGGTGGCGGTGCGCGGCACCGGCGGCAGGCCGGCGGCGGCGCGGCGGGCGTCCATCTCCTCGCGCTCGACCGCCGTCGGTGCCGGATAGGCACGCGGATAGGTGATGGCCTCCACCGGCCCCGGCGGCCGCGGCGGCCCGACTCGGCCGCAGGCGGCGAGCGTGCCCGCCGCCAGCACGATCAACACAAGACGCATCATGCGAGTCGCCCCTTCCATTCCGCCACCATGGCCCGGACATTCTCAGGCGCAGTGCCGCCATGCGAGCGGCGCGAGGCGACCGAGGCGGCCGGCGTCAGCACCCCGAACACGCTGTCGGTGATGCCGGGCTCCACCTCCTGCATTTCGACGATGGTGAGGCCCGAGAGGTCCACGCCCATGCCCTCGGCCTTGGCCACGAGCCGCCCGGTGACGTGGTGCGCGTCGCGAAAGGGCAGCCTGAGTTCGCGCACCAGCCAATCGGCCAGGTCGGTCGCGGTAGAGAAGCCCTGGCCGGCAGCGGCGGCCATGCGGGAGATGTTGGGCTGCATGTCGCGCACCATCGCCGTGGTGGCGGCGAGGCAGAGAGTCAGGCTCTCGGCGGCGTCGAACACGCCTTCCTTGTCCTCCTGGAGGTCCTTCGCGTAGGTCAGCGCCAGGCCCTTCACCACCATCAGCAGGCCGACGAGCGAGCCGGTGATGCGCCCGGTCTTGCCGCGCACCAGTTCGGCAGCGTCGGGGTTGCGCTTCTGCGGCATGATGGAACTGCCGGTGGTCAGGTTGTCCGGCAGCTTCACAAAGCCGAAGGAGGGATTGGTCCAGATCACGATCTCCTCCGCGAGGCGCGAGAGGTGCGTGGCGCAGATGGCGCAGGCAGCCAGGAACTCCATCGCGAAGTCGCGGCTGCCGACCCCGTCGAGGCTGTTGCGCGTCGGCCGGTCGAAGCCGAGCGAGGCGGCGGTGGCGTGGCGGTCGATCGGGAAGCCGGTGCCGCACATGGCGGCCGAGCCCAGCGGGCATTCATTCAGCCGCGCGCGTGCGTCCAGCATGCGGCCGCGGTCGCGCCAGAGCATTTCGGCATAGGCCAGCATGTGGTGGCCGAAGGTGGTGGGCTGCGCGGGCTGGAGGTGGGTGTAGCCGGGCATGATGGTGCCGGCATGCTCCTCCGCGCGGGCCACGAAGGCGCGGATGCAGGCGAGCATCTGCTCCGCCAAGCCGTCCATCGCGTCACGCGTCCAGAGGCGGAAATCGGTCGCCACCTGGTCATTTCGGCTACGGGCCGTGTGCAGGCGCTTGCCCGCTTCGCCGATGCGATCCGTCAGGCGGGCCTCGATGTTCATATGGACGTCTTCCAGCGCCTCGGACCACTCGAAGCGCCCGGCCTCGATCTCGGCAGCGATTTCGCCGAGGCCCTTTCGGATCGCCGCCTCGTCATCGGCCGAGATGATCCCCACATGCGCTAACATCGCGGCATGGGCGAGGCTGCCGCGGATGTCCTGCCGCCACATTTTGGCATCGAAGCCGATCGAGGCATTGATGGCCTGCATGATGGCGGAGGGGCCTTCGGCGAAGCGGCCGCCCCATTGCTGATTGGTATTGGTCTCGTTTGGGATGGACAAGGGAATATGGCTTCCGTGCTGATGTCGCGCCGCCGCCTGATCCAGGCTTCGGCTGTCCTAGCCCCCGGCCTCGCCCAAGTGCAAGGCACGGAGGCACAAGCAGCGGCCGGCGTCGAGCGTCTGCGCGAGGCCGCGCGCCCCCTGCCCGCCATCACCTTCCAGGACGCCGAGGGCGCCGAGCGGACCTTGGCGGATTTTCCCGGCCACGGCCTCGTCATCAATCTCTGGGCCACCTGGTGCCCGCCCTGCGTCGCCGAGATGCCCGCGCTGGAGGGGCTGGCCGGGATGCTGGCGGCCGAGCGAATCACGGTGCTGCCGCTCTCGTCCGATCGCGGTGGCCGCGCGGTGGTCGAGGCCTTCTACCAGCGCGTCGGCCTGAAGGGGCTGGGCATCTGGCTTGATCCACGCGGGACGGCGGCGCGGACCATGGGCGTGCGTGCCCTGCCGACCACGATCATCGTCGATCGTACGGGCCAGGAGCGCGCCCGCCTGGAGGGCGACGCAGCGTGGGACTCGCCACCGCTGGTCGCAGCAGTACGGCGGCTGGTGGGGCCGATGGCGGAACCGGCGATTCGGACGTGACGCCGGCTAAAGCAGTTCCAGTTGGCGGCTGTCGGCCTTGCCGTTGAAATGGCTGCAATCGAGCGGCTGTCGCCCCGCCTCGCGCCGGTCGAGCCCGGCGCGTCGCAGCGCCAGGGTGAAGCGCTGGGCCAGCATGTCGGCATAAGGGCCCTCGCCGGTCTGGCGCTGTCCGAAGCGCGCATCGTAGAGCTGGCCGCCACGGGTCTGCCGCACCAGTGCCAGCACGCGGGCCGCTCGGTCGGGGAAGTGCTGGTGCAGCCATTCCTCGAAAAGCTGGCGCAGTTCATGCGGCAGCCGCAGCAGGACGTAGCCGGCGCTGGACGCGCCCGCCTGGGCGCTCGCCTGCAGGATGCGCTCCAGCTCGGAATCGTTGATGCCCGGGATCATCGGCGCGGCCAGGACCGCCACCGGAATACCCCGCGAGGCCAGCGCGCGCACCGCCTCCAGCCGGCGCACCGGGCTCGCGGCGCGCGGCTCCATCACGCGGGCCAGGCGGGCATCGAGCGTGGTGATGGAGACGCAGACGCGCACCAGGTTGCGGGCGGCCATGCGCGCCAGGATATCCGCATCGCGCAGCACGCCGGCCGATTTCGTGACGATGCTGACCGGGTGGCCGAAGCGCTCCAGCACCTCCAGCACGCGGCGCGTCAGTCCTTCGCGGCGCTCCACCGGCTGGTACGGGTCGGTGTTGGCGCCGAGGGTGACGGGCCTCGGCACGTATCCCGGCCGCGAGAGTTCTCGCGCCAGGATTTCCGGCAGGTCAGGCTTGAACAGCAGCCGCGTCTCGAAATCGAGGCCGGGCGAGAGGCCGAGATAGGCGTGGCTCGGCCGGGCGAAGCAGTAGATGCAGCCGTGCTCGCAGCCACGATACGGGTTGAGCGAGCGGTCAAAACCGATGTCGGGGCTGTCATTGTAGGTGAGCGCCGACTTCGCCGCCTCACGCGTCAGCGTCGTCCGCAGCGCGGGCATCTCCTCGAGGAGAGAGCCCCAGCCATCGTCGAAAGCCTCCGTCGCCTCCCGCTCGAAGCGGACCGGCGGGTTGGAGACCGCACCGCGGCCTTTCTGCAAGGATGAAAAACCACCACCATCGGGCATGGCTGAGTTCTCTTAATGTTCTCAGCGGAAGGTGAGAGAATGAGCCAGGGCTGTCAAGAACAAAAAGGGAATATGGCGCAGGTTTCCGTGGTTGTCCCGACGCTGAACTCGGGCGCCACGCTGCCCCCCCTGCTCGCGGACCTCGCCGTGGCGGGCGTGGGGGAGGTGATTCTGGCCGATGGCGGCGGCGCGAACGGCATGGCGGGGCCGGCGGGCGTGCGTCTGGTTGCCGCGCCGCGAGGGCGGGGCGCGCAGCTCGCAGCCGGCGCGGCGGTGGCGGAGGGGGCGTGGCTGCTGTTCCTGCATGCCGACACGCGGCTGCAGCCCGGCTGGCAGCAGGTGGTGGCCCGCGCGATGGCTGAGCCGGAGCGCGCCGCCTACTTCCGCTTCGCCCTGGATGACGACGCACCGCAGGCCCGGCGCCTGGAGGCCGCGGTCGCCTGGCGCTGCCGCTGGCTGGCGTTGCCCTATGGCGACCAGGGGCTGCTGATCTCGCGCCAGCTCTACGACGCGGTGGGCGGCTTCCGGGCGATCCCGCTGATGGAGGATGTGGACATGGTTCGCCGCATCGGCCGTGCCCGGCTGGCCGCCCTGCCCGTCGCTGCCGTCACCTCGGCTGAACGCTGGCGGCGCGATGGGTGGTGGGCGCGCTCGGCCCGGAACATCAGCATCCTGACGCTATGGTTCTGCGGCGTATCGCCGGAGCGGCTGTACAGGCTTTACCATGGCCGCCCTCCCCGCCCGCGATAGCCCCAACAGCAGCCAAGCACGCGCTCATCGGAACACGAAGGCTGGCGAATAGCCGAGGCGGATGGCTTCAGCGATCCGAAGCCAAGCGGCCAGAGGACGCGCCCGCCGTCTGAGGGCAACAAAAGTCCTGATCGGCTCGATTGCGAACACCATCCAGCCAATCACGCATGCCCGGCCTCGCGCGAGATCAGAAGCGGGTCCACCTTCAGCTTGGCCAGGGCGCGGCGCCAGCGCGTCTCGTCTGCGCCGCCGAACATCAGGTCCTCGTCGGGGGGCACGCTGAGCCAGTCGTTGCGCGCGATCTCGGCGTCGAGCTGGCCGGCGCCCCAACTGGCGTAGCCGAGCGCCAGGACGCCCTGGCGCGGCCCGCCGCCAGCGGCGATGGCTTTCAGGATGTCCAGGCTCGCGGTCAGGCCGTAGCCGCCCTCGACGGGGATGGTCGCCTCCGCAGTCCAGTCCGTGCTGTGCAGCACGAGTCCTCGGCCCTCCTCGACCGGGCCGCCGTGCAGCAGGCGGATGCTGCGTTGCGGCGGCAGCGGCTCGATGCCGATCTGGCGGAGCAGCATTTCAAAGGAAAGCGTCGGGATGGGCTGGTTGAGTATCAGCCCCATCGCGCCCTCGGGCGAATGCGCGCAGAGGCAGATAAGACTGCCGGCGAAGCTTGCGTCCTGCATGTGCGGCATGGCGATGAGCAGCTGCCCCGAGAGCGGGCTGTCCGTCATGGCCGGTGAGGATTTGGTGTCCGGTCTTGCCATGCGCGTCATGTGGCGGCGCGACCCCGCCGCCGCAAGCGTGACACCCGTTTGCGAAGCGCCTAAATGATGGAAATTCACCCCTCGGAGAACACCCCCAGAATGACGATCAAGGTCGGCGACAAGATCCCTTCGGCCAAGCTCATGCAGGCCACGGCGGATGGCCCGCAGGAAATCACGACCGACGCCCTGTTCGGCGGCAAGACCGTCGTGCTGATCGGCGTCCCCGGCGCCTTCACGCCGACCTGCTCGGCCAAGCACCTTCCCGGTTTCACGCAGCACGCGGACCAGTTCAAGGCCAAGGGCGTGGACACCATCGCCTGCATGGCGGTGAACGACGTGTTCGTGATGGGCGCTTGGGGAAAGGACCAGGGCACGACCGACAAGGTGACGATGCTGGCCGATGGCAGCGCCGCCTTCACCAAGGCGATGGGCCTCGAATTCGACCTGACGGCGCGCGGCCTCGGCGTGCGCAGCCAGCGCTTCGTGCTGGTCGCGAAGGATGGCCAGGTGACGCATGTGGCCGTGGAAGCGCCCGGCGCCTTCGAGGTCAGCAATGCTGAGACGGTGCTGGCGGCTCTCTGAGCCACGCCCTTTAAGGAATTGGGGCGGGGTGCGCGAGCGCCCCGCCAGAACGGAGTATCGGGGCGAGAGGATTCGAACCTCCGACCTTCTGCTCCCAAAGCAGACGCACTACCAGGCTGTGCTACGCCCCGCCGAGCGGCTGTGTAGGCCCAGCGCGGGGGCGCATCAAGCGGGCGGCAGAACCTTCCCCGGGTTCATCCGCCCCTCAGGGTCGAGTGTCGCCTTGATGGCGCGCATCAGGTCCAGCGCCACCGGGGATTTCAGCGCCGCCATGGCCGCCCGTTTGGACTGGCCGATGCCGTGCTCGGCCGAGAAACTGCCGCCCAGTTGCACCGCGATCTCGCCCACCCGCGTCTCGAATTCCGGCGCGCGCGCCTGCCACTCAGCATGCCCCATCCCCGCCGGCGCCTGCAGCGAGAGGTGGATGTTGCCATCGCCCATGTGGCCCAGCGCGACCATGTTCCCCTCCGGCCAATTCGCCGCTATCAGCGCCGCACAGCGGTCCAGGAAATCCGGCACGCGCGAGACGGGGACGGACGTGTCGGTCGAAAGCCCCGGCCCCTCCATGCGCGAGCAGGTGGGGAAGGTTTCGCGGATGTTCCACAGGTTCTGGCGCTGCGCCTCGCTCTCGCAGATCACCACGTCCTCCGCCTCGCCGGCTTCGAGGCCGGCCATCAGCGCCGCCTCCAGCGCCTCGCGCACGGGGATGGAGACGTGGGTGCTGGCCGCCTCGATCAGGCAGTACCAGTCGGTCGAGAGGTCCATCGGCTGACGGATGTTGGTGCCGTGCTTCAGCGTGATGTCCACACAGATCTTGCGGATGAGTTCGAAAGCGACAAGCTCCGCGCCGCTCTCCTGGCAACGGGCGAGCAGCCGCAGCGCCTCGTGCGGGGAACGGACAGCGACCAGCGCAGTCTCGCGCTTGGCAAGTTGCGGGAACAGCTTGAGCGTGGCTGCGGTGATGACGCCGAGCGTGCCTTCCGCACCAATGAACAGGTGCCGCAGCGCATAGCCGGAATTATCTTTCCGGACGCGGCGCAGGTCATCCAGCACGCGGCCATCGGGCAGCACGACTTCCAGGCCCAGCACCAGATCCCGCGCATTGCCGTACCGCAGCGTGCGGATGCCGCCCGCATTGGTGGACAGCGCGCCGCCAACCATTGCCGAGCCCTGCGCGCCGAAATGCAACGGGAAAAGGCGCCCGGCCTCGGTCGCCGCGTTCTGCACCGCCTCGATGGTGCAGCCGGCCTCAGCCGTGATGGAGTTGTCCAGCGCGTCCACCGCGCGCAGCCGGTTCATGCGCTCCAGGCTCAGCACCACGCTGGCTGGCCCTTGCGCCATCGGCACCGCGGCGCCGGCCAGCGAGGTACGGCCGCCCGCCGGAACGACGGCGAGGCCGAGCGCCGCGCAGTGCATCAGGGCGGCGCTCACCTGTGCCGTGTCGGCCGGGCGCAGCACAGCGACGGGCGTGCCGTGGTAGACGCCGCGCCAATCGACGGCATAGGGCGCGATATCGGCCGCGTCGCGCAGGCAGGCGGCGGGGCCCAGGGTTTCGGCCAGGAGATCGAGTGAGGACATGGCGCAATGGCAGCCCCACAGCGCCCTCACGTCAAGCTGTTGACCGCAGGTTGAGCGGCGTGGACCATCGCGCAAACGAGGAGAGACGCCATGGACGAGACTGATGTGGTGGTGGTGGGCAGCGGCAGCGCCGGCAGCGCGCTCGCGGGGCGGCTCAGCGAAAATCCGAACATCCGCGTGACGGTGCTGGAGGCAGGGTCGAAGGACACCAACCCCTGGCTGCACGTGCCCATCGGCTACGCCAAGACGATGTATCACCCCACCATCAGCTGGAACTTCGCGACCGAGGCGGAGGCCGAACTCGGCGGCCGCTCCATCGCCTGGCCGCGCGGACGCGTGCTGGGCGGTTCCTCCGCCATCAACGGGCTGATCTACATTCGCGGCCAGGCAGCCGATTACGACCATTGGCGGCAGCTCGGCTGCACCGGCTGGGGTTTCGACGATTGCCTGCCCTACTTCAAGCGTGCCCAGAATCAGGAACGCGGCGCCTCCGACCTGCATGGCGCGGGCGGGCCGCTGGCGGTGAGTGACCTGCGCGACAAGGGCGTACTGAGCCAGGCGTTCATCGATGCGGCGCTGGAACTGGGCTACCCCGCCAACACCGACTTCAACGGCGCGGAGCAGGAAGGGGCCGGCTGGTATCAGGTGACGGTGCGCAACGGCTTCCGCTGCTCGGCCGCGACAGCCTACCTCAAGCCCAACCTCAAGCGCCCCAACCTGCGCCTCATCACCGACGCGCATGTGCAGCGCCTCGTCATTGAGGAGGGGCGCGTGACGGGCGTGGTCTACCGCGTCGGCAACGAGGAGCGCACGCTGGTGGCGCGGCGCGAGGTGGTGCTGAGTTCGGGCGCCATCGGCAGCCCACAGATCATGATGCTCTCCGGCCTCGGCCCGGCCGAGCACCTGGCGGAAATGGGCATCGCCGTGCAGCGCGACATCCCCGGCGTGGGGCAGCACCTGCAGGACCATCTGCAGTCGCGGCTCATGTACCGCGCGAGCCAGAACGTGACGATGAACGAGCGCGTGAATTCCTGGGTGGGCATGGCGAAGATGGGCGTCGAGTTCGCGCTGACCCGCGGCGGGCCGCTCAGCTTCGCCGCCGGCACATCAGGGCTCTTCGCGCGCGTGCTGCCGCAGAGCGCGACACCCGACGTGCAGTTCCACTTCATTCCCTGGAGCGCCGACACCGTGAAGGAGGGGCTGCACAAGTTCCCCGGCTTCACCATCAGCGTCTGCCAGCTTCGCCCGGAAAGCCGCGGCGAGATTCGCCTGGCCAGCCCCGACCCCATGGCCAAGCCACACATCCACGCCCGCTACCTGACGAGCGAGACCGACAAACAATGCATGGTGGAGGGCGTGAAGCTGGCCCGACGCCTGGCCGAGACGAAGGCGCTCGGCGCCTATATCGACAGCCCCTACGCGCCGCCGCCCGGTGCGCCGACGGATGATGCGAGCTGGTTGGAATTCGTGCGCCGGAACAGCAGCACGATCTATCACCCGACCAGCACCTGCCGCATGGGGGAGGATGCGGGTGCCGTGGTGGACACGCAACTGCGCGTGAATGGCGTGGGCAATCTGCGCGTCGCCGATGCGAGCATCATGCCGACGGTGGTGAGCGGCAACACCAACGCCGGCTGCATCATGATCGGCGAGCGCTGCGCGGACTTCATCAACAAGGCCGCCTGAGGGCGCTCAGCGCGGCTGGAAGATTCGGGCGCGCTCATCCGGCATCGCCGGCACCTCCCGGTCGCCGCGCCGGTTGCCAGGCATTGGCTCACCGAGCTGCATGGGCCGGCGCGGATCGACGGCGCGCAGACGGGCGGCCTCGGCATCGCTGGCGTTGAGCCTCTGCATTTCGGCGGCCGCACGCGCGGCGGGTGGGGCGACCGGCGGCGGTGCCGGGAAGTAGGCGCGGGGCGATCGGCATCTCGCTGCAGATCGGCGGGGGCGCGGCGGCGGGGACGCAGGCTCGGCGCAGGCGGCCAGCAGCAGGGCGACGCCGAGGGGAATGCTTCGCATCATCGTCAGTCGGGCGCCTTCTGCGGGAAGCGCTGCTTGAAGTCCGTCACCACATCCTCGAGGCGCATGAAGCGCACGCCGGGCTGTTTCTGCATGTGGGTGATCAGCCGTTCGAGCATCAGTTGCACCTGCGGGCGCCCCGAGACGTCGGGGTGGATCGTCATCGGCACCACCGCGTAGTCGTATTCGCGATGGATGAAGTCAAAATGGTCGCGCCAGATCTGCTCCAGCGCGTGCGGCGAGACGTAGCCGTGGCTGTTCGGGAATTTCTTGATGAACATCATCGGCGGGAGGTCATCGAGGTACCAGGAGGCGGGGATCTCCACGAGGCCCGTCTCGGTGCCCTTGGTGAAGGGCTTCATCCAGGTTTCGGCGGGTTTCGCGTAGTCGATCGGCGTCCAGGCATCGCCGGTGCGGACGTAGTAGGGCTGGGCGTCGTCATGCATCAACGAGTGGTCGTAGGCGATGCCGCGCTCGACGAGGATCTCGATGCTGGTGGCGCTCACCTCCCACCAGGGTGCGACGTAGCCCACCGGCTTGCGGCCCCAGTGCTTCTCGATCAGGCCGATGCACTTGTCGAAGATCGCCTCCTCCTGTGTGCGGGACAGGGCGAGCGGGTTCTCATGGCTGTAGCCGTGCAGGCCGATCTCGTGCCCGGCCTTGGCCACCATGTCGGTGATGTGCGGCCAGCTTTCGATGGTGTGGCCGGGGATGAAGAAGCTCTGCTGGATGCCGAAGCGCTCGAACAGCTTCAGGATGCGCGGCATGCCCACCTCAGCCGCGAAGACGCCGCGGCTGATGTCGCCCGGGCTGTCCTCGCCCATGTAGCTGCCGAGCCAGCCGGCCACAGCGTCGCAATGCACGCTGAACGCGCAAATGATGTCCTTGGCCATGGATGCTTCCCTTCGTGCTGTGGGGTGCATGCTAGCGAAGCCCTCATCGGGCGCCAGCCTTTCGGCACGCCCGGCGCATCTCCATGGCCTTGGGCGGCGTTGGGCCATCACGTTTCTAGACCATGATCCGCGCCGCTAGAAGCGCGGCGTTTCGTCCAGCCTTCTGAATTGCCGCGAGATTCACACTTTTCGGTGATCCCACCTCAAGCGATCACGCTATAGGAGAACCAACGATGCCGCGCATCCTCATCGTCCTGACGAGCCACGGCGAACTCGGCGACACCGGCCGCTCCACCGGCTTCCACTGGGAGGAGCTGGCGACGCCCTACTGGATGTTCCGCGACGCCGGGATGGAGGTGGAACTGGCCAGCATCCAGGGCGGCACAGCCCCGCACGACCCGACCAGCCTGGAAGCCGAAACCGACGCCAACCCCGCATCCGTCGCGCGCTTCCTGCGCGACGAAGGGGCCATGGCAGCGCTACACTCGGCCATGCCGCTGAAGGAGGCGGTGGCCTTGCGCTACGACGCGGTCTTCCTGCCCGGCGGCCACGGCACGATGTTCGACCTGCCCGGCGACCGCGACCTCGCGGAGCTGATCGGCACGGTGTTCGACGCAGGCCACATCGTCTCGGCCGTCTGCCATGGGCCGGCGGGGCTGGTGGCCGCGCGCCGCGCCGATGGCCGGCCGATCGTGGAAGGCCGCCGCGTAAACGGCTTCACCGATGCGGAGGAAGCGGCGGCGGGCTTGACCGACGCCATGCCCTTCCTGCTGGAGACGCGCCTGCGCGAGTTGGGCGGCATCTTCGAGGGCGGGGCCGACTTCAAGGCCTACGCCGTGCGGGACGGCAACCTCGTCACCGGGCAGAACCCCGCCTCGGCTGGGGATGTCGCACGCAAGGTGCTGGACGCGCTGGGCGAGGCGCGCAGCGCGGCCTGAACCGCGCCGGAGGGACGCTCAGTTCTCCTCCGAGAGGGCGTGCTGCTCGCGCAGCGCATGGAAGCGCAGCGCCTTCCACTCATCCTCGGCGCGCTTGCGGCGCCAATCGGAGGAGAACAGCGCGACTAGCTCGCCGTCATGGTCCTCGGCGAGTTCGCTGCGGTTGAACTGGCTGAATCGGTTCAGCGAATCGCGATCCTCCGAGGTCACCCAGCGCAGGTATTCCCACTGCGTCTGCTCGAAGCTTGCCGGCACGCCATACTCGGACTTCAACCGGCTTTGCAGCACGTCGATCTGTAGCAGGCCCACCACGCCGATCACCGGGGGCGAGCCGTCGAGCGGGCGGAACAACTGCACCACGCCCTCATCGGCCAGTTGCTCCAGCGCCTTCTTCAGCTTCTTTGCCAGCATTGGATCATCGAGGCGGACGCGGCGCAGATGCTCAGGCGCGAAGGAGGGGACGCCGCGGAAGTTGATCGCCTCGCCTTCGGTCAACGTGTCGCCGATGCGCAGGATGCCGTGATTCGCGATGCCCACCACATCGCCGGGCCAGGCCTCCTCGGCCACCTGGCGATCCTTCGCGAAGAAGAACAACGGCGCGTTGACCGGCACTTGCTTGCCGGTGCGAACCTGGAGCAGGCGCGCGCCCTTTTGCAGCCGGCCCGAGCAGATGCGCAGGAAGGCCACGCGGTCACGGTGCTGCGGGTCCATGTTGGCCTGCACCTTGAAGACGAAGCCGGAGAGCTTCGGCTCGCCGGGGTCCACCATGCGGAGATCGGCCGGGCGAGGGCGCGGCGGCGGCGCCAAGCGCGCCAGCCCGTCCAGCAGGTGGCCCACGCCGAAATCGCGCAGCGCACTGCCGAAGAACACGGGCGTCATCGTGCCCTGAAGGAAGGCGTCCTCGTCGAACTCCGGGTAGCCGCCGGTGACAAGGCCAGCCTGCTCGCGCAGATCCTTCAGTTGCTCAGCGGGGATGAGGCGGTCGAGCGCCGCATCCTCCAGCCCCTGCACGCGGATGTGGCTGCCATCGGCCGTGTCCAGCATGCGCAGTGCGGGGTCGAGCAGGTCGTAGACACCGAGCAGGTCGCGGCCCTGCCCGATCGGCCAGGCGGCAGGCGAGACGTCGAGTGCCAGCGTCTTCTCGATCTCGTCGAGCAGTTCTAGCGGATCGCGCCCGTCACGGTCCATCTTGTTGATGAAGGTGATAATGGGGATGTCGCGCAGGCGGCACACCTCGAACAGCTTGAGCGTCTGCGCCTCGATGCCCTTGGCCGCGTCCAGCACCATCACGGCGGCGTCCACCGCCGTCAGGGTGCGGTAGGTGTCCTCCGAGAAATCTTCGTGGCCGGGCGTGTCGAGCAGGTTGAAGATCAGGTTGTCGCGCTCGAAGGTCATCACCGACGTGGCGACGGAGATGCCGCGATCCTGCTCGATGCTCATCCAGTCCGAGCGGGTGGCGCGGCGGTTGCCCTTGGCGCGCACCTGGCCGGCCAGCTGGATGGCGCCGCCCTTGAGCAGCAGCTTCTCGGTCAGCGTCGTCTTGCCGGCGTCCGGGTGGGCGATGATCGCGAAGCTGCGGCGGCGCGCGGCTTCAAGCGCGGCCTGGGTGGGGGCGGGTTCGTTCGGCAGGCGATCCATGGCGGCAGTCCCGGGGGTTGGGCGGGAGATGCCACGCATGGGCGCCGAGGTCGAGGCTTCCCGGCCCGCATCCCCTCAGGGCCGGATGTTGTGCTCCCGGATCACGGCGCCCCATTTGGCGCGGTCCGCCTCGATCTGGCGTTGGAAATCGGCCGGCGTGCCGCCCATCCGCTGCAGGCCGTTCTCCACGAAGCGGCGCTGCACGTCGGGCGCCTCCAACGCGCGGTTGATCTCCGTCACCCAGCGCGCCGTGACTTCGGCCGGCATCCGCCCCGGCCCAACCACGCCGAACCAGTTGCTGATGGTGAAATCCGGCAGGCCGGTCTGCGAGATCACCGGAAGCTCGGGCATGAGGGGCGAGGCGCTGGGCGCGCCATAGGCGATGGCGCGCAGGCCGCCGCCACGGATCTGGCCCAGGTATTCCGGCATGTTGCCGAACATCACCTCGACCCGGCCGGCCACGATGTCGAGGATGGCCGGCGCGCCGCCGCGATAGGGCACCTGCTCGAACTGCGCGCCCGTCAGCGACATGAACAGCACGCAGGAAAGTTGCTGGCTGGAGCCGGGACCGACCGTCGCGCAACTGAGGCTGCGCGGCTGCTCCCGCCCGACGCGCGCCAGGTCCTGCCAGGTGCGGATCGGCCCATTCGGGTTGGCGACGAGGATGTTGTAGACCGAGGCCACGTTCACCAGCGGCGTCAGGTCCTGGTCCACGTCATAAGGCACCTGCTGCATCTGCGGCGTGATGGACATGATGCCCATGGAAGCGAGGAGGATGGTGTGCCCATCAGGGGCCGCACGCGCCACCTCCTGCGTCGCGATCACGCCGGCCGCTCCCGTGCGGTTCTCGACGATGACGCGCTGGCCCAACTGTTGCGAAAGTTGGTCGGCCAGGATGCGGCCCAGCAGGTCGGACGTTCCGCCGGGTGCGAATGCATTGAGGAAGCGGATCTCGCGCCGCGGAAAACTGTCGGATTGCGCGAAGGCGGGTGTGGCACCCAGGAGCAGCGCGCCGCTAAGGGCCGCGATGCGCCGCGGGAATTTCTGGTTCTTCACGGTTCTTCCTCCTGTTTTCAGTGGGTCGCAGCTTCCTCAGGTGCGGCGCCCATAGTCCAGCAAAAACTGCTCGCGAACGGTGATGCCGAGGCCGGGGCGGTCGGGGATCTCGATCATGCCATCGCTCACCGGGAAATCCTCCTCGATCAGGTCGTGCAGCATCGGGTTGTGGCCGAGCGAGTACTCCATGATGAAGCCGGCGCTCGACGTGGCCGCCAGGTGCAGCCCCGCCGCGAAGGCGGGCGCGCCGGACCACAGATGCGGCGCAAGGCGCAGGTTGAACGCGCTGGCGATGGCCGCGATGCGCAGCCCCTCGGTCAGGCCGCCCGCGATGGCGAGGTCGGGCTGCAGCACGTCGGCCGCGCGCAATTCGGCGAGTTCGCGGAAATCGTGCCGGGTGAACTCGCTCTCGCCGCTGCTGATCGGCACCGCGGAACTGCGGCGCACCTCGGCCTGGCCCTGCTTGTCGTCGGCCGTGACGGGCTCCTCGAACCAGAACAGGTCGCAATCCTCGACCATGCGGCAGAAGGCCTTGGCTTCGGCCACGGTCCAGGTGCCGTGCGCGTCCGCCATGAGCTTGATGTCGGGGCCGAGTGCCTGGCGGGCGGCGCGCACACGCTCGGCCGAGCGTGCGGGCGAGCCGTCCATGATGCCGACGCGCATCTTCACCGCGCGGAAGCCGCCCTTGTCGCAATATCCCTGCAACTGCGCGCCGATGTTCGCCGCATCGGCCCATCCGCCCGAGGCATAGGCCGGCATCCGCTCGGCACGCCGCCCGCCCAGCAGCCGCCACACCGGCACGTTCAGCGACTTGCCCAGGATGTCCCACAGCGCAACATCGACGCCCGCGATCGCCGAGACGGAAAGGCCGCGCCGGCCAAGCTGCGGCATCACATGCCCCTCGGCGACGGCGAAGCCCTGGCGCGGGGTGTTGTACATCACATCCCACAGGCGCGAGATGTCGCGCGGGTCCTGCCCCACGAGCAAGGGCGCGTAATCCTGGTTGATGATGGCGGCGAGGCCGGCGCAGGCGGCGGAACTACCCACGCCCGCCTTCGCCTCGCCCCAGCCGATGATGCCCTGGTCCGTCTCGATGCGGACAATGACGGAATCGAAGCTCGCCACGCGGCCGAAGTCGCTGACGTGCTGCTTCTCATACGGGATCGGCACATGGCACCAGGTGCCGATGACGCGCGTGATCTTCATGGCGTGGTCTCCAGCGCGGCGCGGCGTGCGCGCGACGCATCCCATGCTTCGGGATTGAAGAAGTTGCGCGGCCTCTCGCCGGCCAGGATGCGGACCGTGTCCTCGGCCGAGATGCGGCTCATCTCGGTCACGCTCTCGCGCGTCAGGCCCGCCGTGTGCGGCGTGAGGATCACATTTCCCAGCGCGCGCAGCGGATGCGCGGCGGCGAGCGGCTGCTCCCAATAGACATCCAGCGCGGCGCCGCCGATGCGCCCGGCCTGGAGTGCGGCGACCAGCGCCGCCTCATCCACCACCGGCCCACGCGCGACGTTGAGCAGCCAGGCATCAGGCTTCATCCGCGCGATCATGGCGGCCGAGGCGAGGCCGCGCGTCTCGGCCGTCAGCGGGCAGGCGAGCGCGATGTAGTCGCTCTCGGCGAACACCTCCTGCAGCGTGGCGTAGGCGATGTGCGCCGGCAGTGCCGCCGCATTCCGGCGATGCCCCAGGACGCGCATCCGCAGGCCAAGGGCCGCGATCTCGCCAAACCGCGCGCCGATGGCGCCGACGCCAACGATGCCGAGCGTCTTGCCGCGCAGTTCCGTCGCCGCATCCGCGCGCCGCCGCGCTGCGGGCCAGCCCTCGGCGATGTGCTGCGCGTGCATGGCCTCCACGTGCCGTGCGATGGCGAGCATCTGCGCCAGCAGGAACTCCGCCACGGCGTCGGCATTCGCGCCCGGCACGTTGGCCACGATCACGCCCGCCGCCGTGCACGCCTCGACCGGGATGAGGTCCACGCCCACGCCATGCCGCACGGCGGCGCGCAGGCGGGGCGCGGTGTCGAGCAGGTCATCCGGCAGTTTCTGGCGCACGATCACCGCATCGGCATCGCGGCACAGCGCGCGCATGGCCGCCGCGCCATGGCCTTCCGCGCGCAGGATCTCGTGCCCCGCCGCGCGCAGGATCTCCTCGCCGATCGGCTCGACGGGGTCCGTCAGGGCGACGCGCATCACGCCACCTTGTAGTGCGCGAGAACCTCGCGATCGACCTCGATGCCGAGGCCGGGGCCGGACGGCACGGCGACGATGCCCTGCACCTGCACGATCGGCTCCTTCGCCAGCAGGTCGCGCAGGGGGTTTGGTGTCTGCTCGAATTCCAGCATGGGCGGCATGGGGCGGAAGGCGGGCGGCTGGTCCGGCAGGGCGGCCAGGAACTGCACGGTGGCGGCGAGGCCAATGGCGCTGCCCCAGGCATGCGGCACGCACTCCACCCCGAAGGCCGATGCCAGCGTCGCGATCTTGCGCATCTCGCTGATGCCGCCGGCCGCGCACACATCGGGCTGCACGATGTCCATCGCCTTCTTCGCGATGACGTCGCGGAAGCCCCAGCGCGTGAAATCGTTCTCGCCGCCCGCCACCGCCATGTCGAGCGCGCGCGTGACCTCGGCATAGCCGTCATGATCCTCGGGGCTGACGGGTTCCTCGAACCACATGAGGTCCAGCTCCTCCATCATGCGGCCGAGCTTGATCGCCTGGGGCACGCTGAAGCAGTGGTTCGCGTCCACGGCCAGTTGCACGTCCGGACCGATCGCCTGCCGCACGGCGGTCACGCGGCGGTGATCGAGCTTCAGGTCGCCCAGGCCGATCTTCATCTTGATCGCGCGAAAGCCCATCGCCTTGAACTCCAGCGCCTCCTCCACGGCCTCCTCCACCAGGCGGTCCATGTCGATGAAGTAGAGGCCGGTCGCGTAGGCCTGGACGGAGGTGCGATAGGCGCCGCCGATCAGCTTGTGGATCGGCTTGTTCACCGCGCGGCCCATGATGTCCCACAGCGCGATGTCGATGCCCGAGAGCGCCGTGATGGAGAAGCCCTGCGCGCCGTAATCCTTGATGCGGTTGTAGAGGTCCTCCCACACCGCCTCCACGTCGAAAGGGTCGCGGCCGATGACGCGCGGCGCGTATTGCGTCTCGATCAGCGCCTTGTTCACCGCAGCCGGGCCGTAGCATTCGCCCCATCCGGTGATGCCCTCATCCGTCGCGATCTCGATCACGCAGGAGGAGCGCGTGGTGTAGCGCCATCCGCGCGCGGAGACGAAGGGCTTCTCCACCTTCGACTGCAGGATGTGGCAGGTGACCGACGTGACCTTCATGCGCTTCCGCTCCCCTATTCCCTGGTGCCGGGGGCTGGCGCCCCGGTCGCTTCGTGACACCATGGCCTCAAGAAACGCGGCGAGGAAGCACCCCCATGAGCGAAACCAGCTACACCGTAGGCGACCTCGTCGCAGAGTTCCTCTCGCGCATCGGCGTGACCACGGCCTTCGGCATCGTCTCGGTCCACAACGTTCCCATGCTCGACGCGATCGGCCGGCGCAACGCGATCCGCTACGTCATGTGCCGCGGCGAGATGGGCGGCGCGCACATGGCCGATGCCTACGCGCGCGTCACCGGCGGCCTCGGCGTGCTGTTCACCAGCACGGGGCCGGGCATGGCCAACAGCATCGGCGGCCTGGTGGAGGCGCGCTTCGCCGCCAGCCCCGTCCTGCACATCACCGGCCAGACGGCGACGAAGTTCCTCGACCGCGACACCGGCAGCGTGCACGACGTGCCGGGGCAGACCGCCATCCTCGCCGCTTCCGGCAAGGCAGCGCATCGCGTGCGGACGGCCGGCGAGGCCTTCGGCGTGCTGGTGCGCGCGGCAGCCGAGGCGCTGACGCCGCCGCGCGGCCCCGTCTCGGTCGAAATCCCCATCGACATCCAGCGCATGGTGATCGCGCGCCCTCCAGCACTCGACACGCTGGCGCTGCCCATCCCGCCGCCGCTGCCGCCATCCGAAGCCGCGCTGGATGAAGTGGCGGAGATCCTTTCGCGCGCGAAGCGGCCCATGATCTGGCTCGGCAATGGCGCGCGCGAGGCCGGTTCGGGGGCGGCGGCGCTGCTGGCGCTGGGCTTCGGCGCCGTCTCCTCCTGGAACGGGCGCGGCATCGTGCCGGAAGACCACCCGATGAGCTTCGGCGCGCTGCACGGCAATGGCGCGCCACGCATCCTCGCCTTCTACGAGGGCGTGGACGCCATGCTCGTCCTCGGGTCGCGGCTGCGCGGGCACGAGATGATGGACGGCACGCTCAAGCTGCCGCGCAACCTCATCCATGTGGACGTGGACCCGGTTGCGGATGGCCGCACCTACGGCAGCGCCTTTTTCCTGCACGGCGATGCCGAACTTGTGGCGCAGGGCCTGGCCGCGCGGCTGGCCGGGCGCATGGCCATCGACCCGGGCTTCGCCGCCGACTTCACCGAGACCAAGCGCCTGGCCATCGAGGAGTACCTGGCCACCCTCGGCCCCTACGCGACCTTCCCCGCGCAGCTCCGCGCCGCCATGCCGCGCGACGCGATCTGGGTGCGGGACATCACCATCAGCAATTCCACCTGGGGTAACCGCATCTTTCCGATCTACGGACCGCGCGATGCGGTGCACCCGGTGGGGGCTGCCATCGGGCCGGGCCTGCCGCTGGGCATCGGTGCCGCGCTGGGTGCCGAAGGCCGGAAGACGGTGGCGATGGTGGGCGATGGCGGCTTCGCCATGAACATGACCGAACTCTGGACCGCCGTGCAGGAGCGCGCGCGCCTCTGCACCATCGTGATGAACGACCACGGCTACGGCGTGATCCGGCACATCCAGGACGCGGTGGTGGACGGCCGCCGTTTCGGGCACGACCTTCAGGGACCGGACTTGGCGCAGCTTTCTGCCGTGGCGGGCCTGCCGCACTTCCGAGTGGACCGAGCCGAGGATTTCGGCGCCACGGTGTCCCGCGCACTGGCGGTGGACGGGCCCACGCTCGTCGAGGTGGACATGGTGGCGATCGGCGAGTTTCCGCCCTATGCGCCCTACAGCACGATGGGGAAGCACGCGGAGCGGGCGCGGATGTAGCTGGGAGGCATCAGCGCCCGGCAGCTTCCCGCCGCCATCCGGGCGCGGATCGCCGAGCAGTTGGTGGCGTGGAGTGATCGCAACTGAGGTTCCAGCCCGGCGCGCGATCGTCGGCGGTGGCGCGGGCGCAGCGGCATGCCCTGCGAACGACCTGACGGCGGCGGAAACCACAGCCACAGGTTGTGTTGGCGCGTTTGGGGGATGTTGCTAGCGGAGGTGACGTCTTCGACCGGAGGTATGGTCCGCACTCTCATCGATGCATTCAGGGCATTTCCTCGAACATCAATGATATTTTCTCTGAAGAATTTTAGTCAGGATCGATTTTCGCTTTGCGCCGCCATCTGATTCTGGCATAAATCCGGATAGCGAATTATCCCGTCAGCACACTTTTT
>Ga0105047_10005313_pt1 | contig 22180 bp, 20 predicted proteins | sample MAT04_FD_78384 | JGI IMG/M metagenome (GOLD analysis project Ga0105047, IMG submission 78384) | Freshwater microbial communities from Lake Fryxell liftoff mats and glacier meltwater in Antarctica - MAT-04 (megahit assembly) | ecosystem: Environmental > Aquatic > Freshwater > Ice > Liftoff... | reverse complement strand
GCGGCCGATCTTGGCCTGACGACCGCTCCGTTCACGCCGGTTTCGGCCCTTGGCGGCGATCTTCGCCCCAGACTCACGCTCGAAACGCCGCTTTCGGCGATCGCTTCGCTTCCTTCGCCGCTTGGCCAGATCCGCATTCGCCAGAGCAGCGGTCAGGGCAGCACCTTCCGGGATGTCGATCTCTCGTCGGCGACCACTATCGACGAGGTGCGCAACCTCATCGAGGCCTCCGGCCAGGGCGTTCGGGTTTCGATCAACGACGCCGGCACGGGCATCAACGTCTACAACGAGGTCTCGGGGCGAAGGCTCTCGATCGAAGAAGTTGCGGGCGGGGCCAACACGGCCTCGCAGCTTGGGATCCGCTCGCTGGACTTCTCAACCGCCACGGCCGACTTCAACGGCGGGCGGGGCGTCGGCATCATCGATGGCGTGACCGACCCGGTCACGGGCACGGTCTCGGCGACCCTCAATACCGACTTCCGAGTCACCCTTGGCAACGGGCAGTTTTTCGATGTGGACCTGCGCCCGCAAGACATGGCGACGGTGCAGACCGTGATTGACCGCATCAACGCCGCCGCGGCCGCCGCCGTCACGGCGGGATCGATCCCGGCCGGCTCGTTCAACGCGACCCTGGGCGACGGTCCCAACGGCTTTGTGTTTCAGGATTTGACGTCGCTGGGCACGATGAAGATCGACCGGCTCAACAACTCGGCCGCGGCGGAGGATTTGGGGCTCGTCGGCGGCACATACGACGCCACCAGCGCAACTTTCGTGGGCACCGACCGGGCGGGGGTGCGCATTAACAACCTGCTCAGCGATTTGATCGATCTGCGCGATGCGCTCAACGCGAGCGATCGCAATGGCATCACGATTGCTGGTGAACGATTACAGCAGTCGGGCGACCGGTTGCTGGCGGCGCACGCCCTGGTTGGCACCTATGGCCAGCGGGTGAACGACGCGACGGATCGAATCGAGGAACGCGAAGTGCTGGACCTTTCGATTCGGAGCAATCTGCAGGATTTGGACTACACCGAAGCCTCGGTGCGGTTCAACCAGTTGCAGAACCAGCTCACGGCCTCGCTGCAGAGCGCGGCGGCGATCTCCCAGCGGTCGCTCCTTGATTTCCTCCGCTAAGTGGAGGAGCCCGGCCCGCGCCGCGAAAGCGTCGCACGGACCTTTGAATCCACCCCGTTCTTCATCGGCCAAGAACGGGGACGCGACAGTTTGTCGCTCGACGTGGAGCGTCGGGACGCGTGCTGGAATGGCCCTCTTTCGGAGCGCACCAAATGGAAGTGCGGACTACTCGTTTTGGCATTGTTTTGATCGACGAATCAAAGGTGATCGTGTTCCCCAAGGGTCTCCTGGGGTTCGCGAGCTGCACGCGCTTTTGCCTTCTGAAGCCCTCAGAAGACGCCGCGTTCCACTGGCTGCAGTCGCTCGAAGACCCGGCCCTCGCCTTTGTCGTGACCGATCCGCTCCTCTTTGTTCCCGAGTTTGCCGTCCCCATCCGCCCCGAGCAGATGGTTGAGCTCAAACTCACCCGCGTTGATGATGCCAAAGTCATGGTCATCGTCAACAAGGTTGACCAGACGCTCACGGGCAACCTGCAGGGGCCGCTGGTGATCAACACGGTTGGGTGCGTTGCCGAGCAGTTCGTGCTGGCCGAGAAGCGCTGGACCACCCGCCACCCGCTTGTGCAGCTTGAAGAAGCCGCGCCGGCCCGCGCCATGTCGGCCTGATGCCAGGCCCGGTCGTAACCGTCAGATACCCCGAGTTTTCAGTCTTCTACCCCCGCTTCCAACCATCAACTTCTCGCGCCGGTCATGGATGACCGGTCTGCAGCGCGGCCTCCAACATCGGCCGCGGCAGACGCGAAGGAAGGATCCGATCAATGCTGGTGCTCTCCCGTCAGCGTGACGAAACAATCATGATCGGCGACGACATCGAGATCACGGTCGTTGACATTCGTGGCGACAAGGTGCGTCTTGGCATCAACGCCCCGACCCGAATCAGCGTGCACCGCAAAGAGGTGTATGACTCGATCCGGGCCGAGAATGCCCGCGCCGCGACGATCAGCTCGTCCGACCTCTCCGCCCTCAGGGCTCCTGCGACACCGGAACGTCGCGTGGCGTCTGGTTCCAACGGCGTTCGAAAGACGGCCGCCGCGGCGTCGCCGGCCACCTCCGGATCCGGCGCCGGCCGTTTGAACTCGGTGCCGCGAATCGTGACTATCCCCCTCGGGAGAGCGTCATGAGCAGCAACCGCCAGCCCGCCGTGCGAGCAAGGCGCAAAATTTGCGCCAGCGACGACTGTGATGTCGGAGTGTCAACGGCGCTCGATGCATTTCCCGGAACTCCGGGTGCATCGGTGCAACGAATCTCAAACAACTCGACCTGAAATGTGCGGTCGGAGCGGGTGGAAACCCCTCCTCTGGCACGAAGGTTGCTGAGTTCTACTTAGATAGCGCGTCGGTCTGAACGGTGTTTGGCGCAATCACGGAGGATTGCCATGTCTCGAATCAATACGAACGTTTCAAGTCTTATTGCCCGTCTCAATCTTGACCGCTCTAACAGCGACCTCGACCTGCGCTTGCAGCGTCTGTCGACGGGTATCAAGATCAACCGCGGAGCCGACGACCCAGCGGGTCTCATCGTGTCTCAGCGGCTGGGATCGGAGATCAGCGGCATCGAACAGGCCGTGAAGAACTCTGAGCGAGCATCCTCGGTCATTGCCACCGCCGAAGGGGCGCTGGCCGAGGTCTCTGACCTGCTGAACTCGATCAAGGGACTCGTTGTCGAGGCGGCCAACACCGGCGCCATCTCCGACGAGGAACGCCAGGCCAATCAACTCCAGATCGACTCGGCCGTCGAGACCATTACCCGAATCTCCAACTCGACCTCGTTCGGCGGCCTCAAGCTGCTCAATGGGTCGCTTGACTACGTTCTGTCGGGCCTCCGCTCGTCGGCCGTGTCGAAGGCCCAGGTCTTCGGTGCGAACTTCAACGGTCGGTCGAGCATCGATGTCCAGGTTGAGACCATCGCATCGGCCCAAACCGGTCGCCTCTACCTTCGAGGTGACTATGTCGGCGGCTTCGGCAACGGCAACCTGCAGTCGTCGGTCTCGCTCGAGGTCGCCGGCCCGCGCGGCGTGCAGGTCCTGCAGTTCCTTTCGGGCCGCTCGCTCGCGGACGTGGTCGATGGCGTCAATCAGTTTACCCCAGCGACCGGCGTTTCGGCCGCCCTCGTTAACGGCAACGCCAACTCCGGCGTCGTCTTCAGTTCCACGGGGTTCGGATCATCGCAGTTTGTCTCGGTCGATCGAATCGGTGGCCCGGTGGGCGGCGGATTCTTCCAGACCTATGCCCTCAACAACAACGCCGCAGTCCCGGCCGCACCGAACATTCCTGCCCTTATCACGGCCGGCACCCTCGTCACATCCAAGCGCGATTCCGGTCGCGACGTGCTGGCGGTTGTCAATGGTGCTCTCGGCAACGGCAATGGACTGCGAATTTCGCTCCCCAACTCCCAGTCACTCAACATCGAGCTTGAGCTCAACCGCGTTTTCGCGACCACCAACGGATCCACCACGAACTTCACCATCACCGGCGGCGGCGCGCTCTACCAACTCGGTGGCGAGATCAACTCCTCGCAGCAGCTCAACATCGGGCTGCCCTCGGTCGCGGCATCGCGACTGGGTGGTGTGCTCATCAACGGCGCGCTCGAGTTCCTCTCCTCCATCCGCTCCGGCGGCAGCAACGAACTCCGCACCCGCAACTTCCAGAACGCCACCGACATTCTCAGTCAGGCCATCAGCGAAACCGCCATCATCCGCGGCCGTCTGGGCGCTCTTGAGAAGAACACGCTCGACACCAACGTCCGGTCGTTGCAGACGGCCGTTGAGAATCTCACGGCCAGCCAGTCGCGCATCCGCGATGCCGACTTCGCGGCCGAAAGCTCGGCCCTGACCCGGGCCCAGATTCTCTCCAATGCGGGTACGTCGACACTGGCTCTGGCCAACCAGAAGGCCCAGCAGGTCCTTCAACTGCTCCGGCAGTAAAGTAGTAGGCCCTAGAACCGAGCAAGAACTGCGCCTTTCACCCCTCCTGACCCGGGGGGTGAAGGGCGTTTATCAATTGGAATCAGGCGGTTTGCTCAGATTCACACTCCCCGGAGCTTAACTCGTTGGTTTCCGTGTCCGATGCTCAATGCGTGCCCCGTCCCTTACGGGCTGGGGCATGCAAGCGTGGCAGGGATGCCGCGCTCGGCGACCGAAAGTAAGCGTCGCGTGTCGCGACGCCGGTTGCCCGGCCTGACCCCTCGATGAGTTGAGGCGGGGCCGCGTTCATCGAGGCATCTGCACGGAGGTATTCTGAATGAGCCGGATCAACACCAACGTTTCGTCGCAAATCGCACAACGCATTCTTGGCGGCAACAACAAGGGCCTTGACACTACGCTCGAGCGCTTGTCAACCGGTCTGCGCATCAATCGCGGCAAGGACGATCCCGCGGGCCTCATCGCCAGCGAGAATCTTCGCAGCGAGAAGACCGGGCTGAACGCCGCGATCGGCAACGCCGAGCGCACCGATCAGATCGTCAACATCGCTGAAGGTGGACTTCAGGAACTGAGCGGTCTCTTGACCGAACTCCAGGGCCTGATCACCACCACGGCCAACAACTCCGGTCTGTCGAGCGAAGAGAAGCAGGCCAACCAACTCCAGGTTGACTCGATTCTTCAGACCATCGACCGCATCTCTGACGCCACCAGTTTCCAAGGTGTCAAACTGCTCAACGGCAACTTTGACTTTACCACCAGCAGCGTCGCGGCGGGTGTTTCGGACTATCGCGTCAACGCCGCCAAGATCAACAACGGCAGCAGCATTGCGGTCAAGGCGCTTGTGACGGCGTCGGCCCAGCAGGGCGCGCTCTATCTCTCCACTAACGGTGCGCTGAACCTCGGCGGCGCCGGTGGACAGTTTACCTTCGAAGTCGCCGGTGCGCAGGGTTCGCGTGAACTTTCGTTCTCGTCGGGCACCTCGCAGGCCGACATCCGCGACGCCATCAACACGTATACCGACGTGACGGGGGTCTCGGCATCACTCTCCTCGGGCGCTATCAAGCTCAAGTCGAGCGAGTTCGGCTCGGCGAACTTCGTGAGCGTCAAGGTCGTCAATAGCACGGTTGCCGGTGCGAACGTCGGTATCTATAACGCCCAGGCTACCGCCAACAACAGCATCAATACTACCCTCGTGTCCTCCTTCGCCGCGGCCACCAACGGCGTCCGCGACAACGGTACGGACCTCGGCGCCACGATCAACGGCATCCAGGCGACCTCCAAGGGCAAGACCGCCCGCATCAACACCGACTTCCTCGATGTTGAGGTCACCCTCAACACCGCCGCGTCGCAGACACTTGCTACGAACAGCGCCTTCACCATCACCGGTGGCGGCGCCTCGTTCCAGCTCGCATCACGCGTCGATATCGCTGGCAAGGCTGCTCTGGGCATCCAGAATGTCGCGGCCCGCAAGCTCGGCAACAGCACGGTCGGCTTCCTCGATTCGCTCGCCTCGGGCAAGACCAACAACGTCTCAACGTCTGGCACGGCCGGCCAGAAGATCGTTTCGGAAGCCATCCGCACGGTCTCCTCGCTTCGCGGCCGCCTCGGTGCGTTCCAGAAGAACGTCGTCGGTGCGACCATCCGCAACCTCGGCGTCGCGCTCGAGAACTCGACTGCCGCCGAGTCGAGCATCCGCGACACCGACTTCGCCAGCGAGACCGCGTCGCTGACCCGCGGCCAGATCCTGGCCTCGGCCGCGACGAACGTCTTGTCGCTCGCCAACAGCCGTCCGCAGCAGGTCCTTCAGCTCCTGGGACGATAAGTCCTTGAGCCCGGAACGCTGATCGGATAACTCAGTCCCCCCTACCGCCCCGACCACCTTGGTCGGGGCGGTTTTGTTGGTGGAGTATTCACTTTGGAGGAGCGACCGACGGTTCGCCCGAGCCCTCTTTGGCGGGCTCAGTCGGAATGAGCGCGGGCGGCTTGAGCGCGGGCGGAATCGGGGGCGGCATCCGTTTGCGGGGCGGAACCACCGGCGCGGGGCCGTGGAAGTCCGCCACTGGCTCGCCTTTGAGGAACTTCTCAATCGCGGCATCAACCGCTGCGGGCTGGTCTTCGTGTACGAAGTGCCGGGAGTTGTCGAAGAACACCACCTTTGCGGTGGGGGCCTTGGTGAACAAGTCGCGGATCTGCTGCTTGCTGGTGGGGGCCTTGTCGGCGGGAAGTCCGGGAGTCAGCGCCGCGATGACGAGGGTCGGCGCCGCCAGCTTCGGCAGGTCGTCGCGAATATCGACGAGCAGCAGGTCTTCGAGGTAGCCGATCGTGCTCTCGCGAGGATGGAGCATGAACATCGCGCCGATGACCATGGCACGTTCGGGGTGGGCCACCCAGAGCGAGGCGTTGCGCTGCTGCAACAAGTCCCACTCGTCATTCGTCGCTTTTTCGAGGCTCTCGCGCATCTTCGCCGCCCTGGCGGTGCGCTCGGCGGGCGTTTCGCCCGCCTTGCCGGGAAACGTCGGCACGCCGTCGAGCACGACGATTCCGCGCAGGTCATTGCTGTGCGCAATGCCGACCCTGAGGGCGATGTGACCGCCGAGCGAGTGACCGACGATGACGGGCTTGTCGAGCTTGAGCTCGACGATCGAGAGCCACACGGCCTTGGCGGCATTGTCGAGCCACTCGCCGGGTTTCTTTGCTGGCGGCGGCGGAAGCGAGCCGCCAAAGCCTGGAAGATTTACGGCGTAGAGCGTGTAGCGCTCTTTGTTGCGCTCGATAAAAGTGTCAAACGCGGCCCAGTCGCATCCTGCGTCGGCGATGAGCACCATCGCGATGGGTCCGGTGCCGCGTTTCTCGACATGGGGGAGAGGCACGATGCCGTCGGCGCCCGGGGTCGCAAACTTTGGGGCTTGGGCCGGGGCTTGGCTCGGGCTTTCGGGCCGTGGCGGCTGGGTGGGTGCTGGTTGCGCGGGTTGCGGCGGCGGGGCCGCGGGAGCGACCGGGGCCGGTTCCTGCGCCCATCCGGGCATGCCCAGCGAACCGATCAGGATCATGGAAACGGCTTTTGACTTGCTCATCTCAAGATGATAACGCCGGGTTCGGGGGCGGCTCGCTGCATGGTTGCGCGGGCGTGACACGACCGGGTGAACCAAGCGTGCTGGCGGCTTCCTTCACTCGGTGTTCGCCAGCCGCGGCGGAGCCAACGTGGCTCTTCGCGGGTCGCCCGCGATGGAAAGTTACCTCACGGTGACGGGCCAAGCAGCGATCTGACCCTATACATAGTGCAGGGAATCCATACCTGCGCACCCCGTCTTGGCCTGACGAAGTGTTTCCACGGCCTCGACGCCCGACAAGGAGCCCTGAATGCAACGTCCAACTGCCGATGCTTGTCCCAGCCCACTGGTCGCTCATAGCCGCTGCTCCTCGCGGGCTCGGGCTCGTTCGTGGATTGGTGCTTCTCGGCTGGCCATCGTTGCGCTGGCTGGCTCGGTGCTCGCGTCCAGCATGATCGGGGCGAGGGCTTACGGACAGGTCGTCACGAATCCGGCTGACTCCGCGCCGACCGCGCCGACCCCCCCGCCCCCCGCGGTCGAACCCATCGGCCCCATAATCATCATCCCGCAGGTTCGCTGGCGGCACCGGCCCGAAGCGTTCCGGCGCATCGAACTTGCCGCGGTTTCAGCGAGCGTGTTGATTGAGAATCAGATCGCGACCACCGGGCTCGAGATGACGCTCACCAACCCGTTGAGCACGCCGCAGGAAGCGCAGATCATGATCCCCGTTCCCGAGGGGTGCACGGTTCGCTCGCTGCAATATGACGGAACCGGCCCCGAGCCGACGGCCAAGCTCCTTCCCAAGGACGAGGCACGCCGGATTTACAACAGCATCGTCGGTGCCATGCGCGATCCGGCGCTGCTCGAGTTCGCCGGCTACAACCTCATCAAGTCGAGCGTGTTCCCGATTCCGGCCAACTCGACGCAAAAAGTCCGCATCACCTACGAGCAGTTGCTCCCGGCCGATGGCGGGCGCATCGACTTCATGCTCCCGCGCAGCGATTCGCCCCAGTCGGGCGGCACCGCATGGGCGATGAGCGCCGTGATCAAGAGCACGGTTCCGATTTCCACGGTCTTTTCACCCAGCCATGGCATCGTCACCGAGCGCGTCAGCCCGACCGAGATGAAGGTTACGGTGCCGGCCTCGGCAGCTGCTAACCCCGGCGCGCTGCGCATTTCCTACCTCACGGCCCGCCCCGAGGCCGACCAGCTTGCCGCTTCGCTCATGGCCTATCCCGATACCAAAATCGGCAACGGCAAGGGCGGCTACTTCCTGCTACTGACCGGGCTTCCCGCCACTCCGCCGCCGGAAGTTGCTGCCATGAAGCGAGAGATCACCATCGTGATCGATCGCTCGGGCTCGATGCGCGGGAAGAAAATCGAACAGGCCAAAGCCGCGGCCGTAGCGGTCCTCGACGGCCTCAAAGACGGCGAGTTTTTCAACGTCATCGACTATTCCGATTCGATCGGCATGTTCAGCCCGCAGCCAATCGCCAAGGACGCCAAGAGCGGACCGGCCGCGCGGGCGTACGTGCAGGCCATCAACGCCGATGGAGGCACCAACCTTCACGACGCGCTCCTCGAGTCGCTTCGCAGTGCCCCGGCCAAAGACACGCTTGCGATGGTCATCTTCCTCACCGACGGCCTGCCCACCGTGGGCGAGCGGAGCGAGGTGAAGATCCGCGAGGCCGCCAAGGCCGCCAACGTGTACAACCGTCGTGTCTTCACGTTTGGCGTGGGCTTCGATGTGAACACCCCGCTGCTCTCCGCGGTGGCTCGCGCCTCGCGCGGGGCGCCCACGTTCGTGCTCCCCGAAGAGGACGTTGAAGCGAAGGTTTCCCAGGTCTATCGCCGCCTCACCGGCCCGGTGCTCGCCTCGCCGAAGGTGACGGCCCTTGATGAGAATGGCAACGTGACCACACTCGCCGTGCGCGAGCTGCAGCCCGGGGAACTCCCCGATATGTTCGACGGTGACCAGTTGGTGCTCCTGGGCCAATACACCTCCGACAAGCCGTTGCACCTCAAGCTTGAAGGCGTTTACGCTGGCAAGCCCAAGGCGTTCGAGTACAAGTTTGATACCAAGAGTGCTTCAATGCGCAACGCGTTCGTCGGCCGCCTCTGGGCCCAGCGCCGCATCGGCGGGCTCGTTGATCAGATCCGTCAGGCGAGTGTTGATCCGGTGGCGGTGAAGAACGATCCCAGGACGAAGGAACTGGTTGAAGAGATCGTCCGACTGTCGCTGCAGTTTGGCATCATGACCGAGTACACGTCGTTCCTGGCGACCGAGCCCACAGTGGCAGGCGGTGGGGGCATGCGTCAGCCGCTGCCTTCGCTCTCAGACGCACCAGCGGCCGCGATGGAAAGCCTCACTGGCAGGAGCACAGTGCGGAGCGGAGCGGCATCGGTCAACCAAGAGATGAACCTGAAGGCCCAGGTCGAACTCTCTACAGTGAACGCGTCGAACTTCTACATGGATTCGAACATGCGTGAAGTGACTTCAGTCGGTTGCCAGCAGGTGGCCGATCAGGCCCTCTTCTTCCGCAACTCCCGCTGGATCGACGCCCGCATTGTCGACAAGGAGAACGAAAAGCCCGATCTGACGGTTGAGTTCGGCACGCCCGAGTTTGAGAAAGTGCTCGACCAGCTCGTGGCCGAGGGCCGCCAGTCGCTCATTGCCAACAGCGGCGAGATGCTCCTGCTCGTGAACAACCAGCGCGTGCTGGTGAAATGCCCCTAACAGCGGCCGCCGACAGGCGGCGAACGATACCACAAATCTCCGGCCGCGACGGGGAAAGCCCGCCGCGGCCGATTGAAATCCCAGCGTCGTCGTGCCTCGTGACCGATCGACCGATACTCTGAGTACCTATGCCCATTGCCAGCGTGCTTGTTGTTGAAGATGATGCCGCCATTCGCCGCGGCGTGTGTGATGCGCTCAAACTCAGCGGCTACTCCGTGATCGAAGCCGCCGACGGGGCGGCAGGCCTTGACCGCGCCATCGGCGCCGAGGTGGACATCGTGCTCCTCGACATCATGATGCCCAAGATGGATGGCCTCACGGTGCTCAAGGAACTCCGCAAGGCCAAGCCCGCGCTGCCGGTCATCTTCCTCACGGCCCGGGGTGAGCTTGAAGACAAGGTCAAAGGCCTCAAGCTCGGAGCCGACGACTACGTCGTCAAGCCCTTCGGTGCCGCCGAACTGCTGGCCCGTGTCGAGGCCGTGCTCCGCCGCTCGGCCGAGCGCCCCCGCAGCAAAGCGCCCCTCACGATCGCCGGGCTCACGGTCGACTTCGAACGGCGCGAAGTCGTGATGGCCAGCGGCGAACGGCGGGCTATTTCCGAGCGCGAGTCCGACACGCTGCAGTACCTTGCCGCCAACCCCGGGCGCGCCATCGAGCGCGACGAACTCCTCAGCCGCGTGTGGGGCGTCGATCCGCGCGGCACGCAGACCCGCGCCGTTGATATGACCATCGCCCGTCTGCGCGAACTGCTCTCGGATGATCCTACCGACCCCAAGGTGATTATCACCGTCCGTGGCAAGGGCTACATGCTGGCCGGGCCGAGCGCGGGGCCGAGCATCGGTGGGGCTAGCGCTGCCGGTGGGGGTGCCACTGCCGGTGGAGGTGGCAGAGGGTGAGCGGGCCGCTTCGCAACACGGCGATTCTCTACGGCGCGTGCGTGATGCTGGTGCTCGCGGCGCTCGCGTACGTCACCTTGCAAACGCTCGACCTTGAGCGCCGTGAACGACGGTTGGGTGACGAAGCCCGCTGGCAGGAGACGGTTCGCAACGCGCTCTGGCGGCTCGACTCGGCGATGTCGCCGATTATCGTGCGCGAATCAGCACGGCCCTACTTCCACTACCGCCCGTTCTACCCCGCCGAGCGGGCCTACACCCAGATGGGGCAAGAGATTCTGCCCGGCGACGTCATCATGCCCTCGCCGCTGCTCTGCGCTGGCGAGAGTTTCATCAAGCTCCACTTCCAGCGCGAGCTCGACTCGACTCTCGGCTCGCCCACCGTGCCTTCCGGCGCCGAGCGTGAGCGCCAGGAAGCGGTCTTCTGCTCGCCCGAGCGCGTCGCTGATGCCGAGTTTTCGCTGCAAGCGCTCGCCGGGCTGCTGCAGCAGACTGATCTTCCGGCCAAACTCGCCGATGCCTCGCGACATCGCCTCACGCTGGCGGCTCCGCCCGGCGGGGCTCTGCGTGCGGAGGCGGCGCCGACCGACGCATCGCGCGGCGCCCAGCCGGGCGCAGCACAAACCGGACTTCCCTCGTCGCGACGAGGCAACGGCGCCAATCGCGCGTCCGACACTTCGGTTCTCAACTATCGCGAGTCGGTCACTGATCTGGCGGCCCGCTCCAGCAACGTCACCCGCGCCATGGGCAACGCCCAGCAGATGAACGTGCAGTTGGAGAGCGTCGCCGACCCGGCCTCTCTTTCCCTCATTTCGAGCGACGCCATCGCCTGTGGAATTGAGATTGACCAGAGCGATCTCGTGTCGATCTGGCTTGATGGCATCGCCGGGCCAGAACTGCTCATGGTCCGCTCGGTGAATGTCGGTGCTGAGGGGTTCTCGCAGGGCTGCTGGTTCGATTGGCCCCAGCTTCGCGCATTCCTGCTCGGCCAGGTTCGCGATGTGCTCCCCGAGGCCCAGTTGCTCCCCCTCCGCGATGTCACCGCCGTTCGCCGCTCCGCCGCGGCGGGCTTTCCGCTCGCGAGCATCTCGGCCGAGTTGCTCCCCGGGCCCGCCCCCACATCGTCGCTCCCGCTCTGGACGCCCGTTCGCACCGCCCTGCTGCTGGGATGGCTGGTGATGGGCGTCGCCGCCGTGACCGTCGCGCGGATGCTGCTGGTGAGCACCGAACTCGCCGAACGCCGCGGCCGGTTTGTCTCGGCCGTGACCCATGAACTCCGCACACCGCTCACGACGTTCTGCATGTATTCTGACCTGCTCGCCAGCGGCATGGTGAAAGATCCGCAGGCGCAGCAGGAATATCTCGGGACGCTCAAGCGTGAATCGGGCCGGCTCGCCGGCATCGTTGAAGACGTGCTGGCCTACGCCCGCCTCTCGCGCAGCGGCAAAGCACGGGCCGGTCCGACCGAGGCCCGATGCACGCTCGCCGAAGTGCTGGCGCAAAGTGAACCCGGCTGGCGAACCCGGGCGCAGGCTGCGGGCATGTCGCTCGTGGTGCAGACCCACGACGCAGGGGGCACACTCATCGCCGCCGAGGCGACAAGCATCGAGCGGATTCTGAGTAACCTCGTCGACAACGCCGTGAAATATGCTGTGGGTTGCGAAGATCCGCGGATCATCCTTGGCGCCCGGTCCGAAGGTTCGAGCGTGTTCATCACCGTGCGCGATTTCGGTCAGGGCGTGCCGGAGCCAGACCGCCCCAGACTTTTCGAGCCCTTTGAACGAGGGGCCGCCCACGATTCCTCGGCCATCCCCGGCCTGGGCTTGGGCCTCTCGATCGCCCGCGGCATGGCCCGCACGTGCGGTGGCGACCTGCGCGCCCTCGCGGTCGCCCCTGCCCACGGGTCAACCCTGAGCCGAAGCGGAGCCTGCTTCGAACTGCAGTTGCCGGTGATCAAGGGCCAATAACGCGAGTGCACAAACCGTGCAGCTTCACCGGCAATCCCCTCAGTTTATGGGCCTCGCGAGCTGCTTATTGGCATGCTTAGTGCATGAGCGACTCCGTCAGCAGCGTCGGATCGGCAGTTGGATTGCGACTCTCGTCGTTCAGTTCGCAACAGCGAAACGAACTGACCAGCGCGGCGTTGTTTGAGCGCGAGGCCAGCGTTTTCCTTTCCCTGCATGACAGCGATGGTTACGGCTCGTTCTTCGATGGCGATTTCAGCAACATCAGCGGCGGCTTCGCGCAGCTCGCCGGTGAGGCATCGCTCCTCTCGTCGCTCGGTCGGGTCTCGCTCGACGAGTTACTCCGGCGGATCGGTGAACTGCCGCAGAATCAGCAACCGGGCCACAACGACGACCCCGCGTCGGCGATTCTCGCCTCGCTGGCCGATGCCCCAGGCTCAACGCTGCTCGGGGCCATCCTCGACCTCGCGGCGTGAACGCTCACTCGCCGCCGCTCCACACGCAAACCGCTCGGCGAAGCCCGGACGTACGCTCGTGAAGCCCATGAGCTCTTCGTCCAAGCATCATCGCCCGAGTTGTTCTCTATCGGGCCTCTTCGCGAGCGCCGTTGTCGTTGTCGTTTGCGCCTGCTGGCTGGGTGGCTGTGGACCCGCCCTCATCTCCGGTGGCTCGCCCACGATCGCGGCCGAGCGACACTCGATCGACGCGGGCCCTCCGGCCGGCCGCCGTGTTTCGTTCCTGCGGGCCGTCGCCCAGATCGCGCCAGACGGTCCGGACCCGGATCAACCGATCTCCCAGCCCGCCGGGCCGCGACTCATCTTCGTGCACGGCACGCCCGGTGACGCCACCCAGTGGGTGAACTATCTGAGAACGCCTGTGGCCGGCCTTGAAACCATCGCTGTTGATCGCCTCGGCTTCGGCTCGTCGGTCACGGTTGTTGACTCAGCCGGCAAGCCCGTTCGCAGCGCCATTACCGACTACGCCACGCAAGCCCAGACCCTCCTGCGTGTCGTGAACGCCGCGCCCGATCGGCCCATCCTCATCGGGCACTCCCTCGGCGGCCCGATCATCGCCATGATGGCAGCGCTCGAGCCCGAGCGCATCGGCGGGCTCGTCATTCTCGCCGGCACACTCGACCCCAAGCTCGAAGAGCCCGCGTGGTACAACTACATGGCAGAATGGCTTGTTTTTTCCTGGCTGCTTTCTGACGACCTGCGCATCGCCAATCACGAAGTGCTCGCCGCCGGCCATGAAAACTCGCGGCTCGCCTATGACCTGTCGAGGATCCGCTGCCCCGTGGTCGTCGTGCAAGGCGGCAAAGATCAACTCGTTCCCGCCGGGCATGCCGACTACATAAAGCGGACGCTCATCGGTGCCGCGGCGGTCGAGATCATTCTGCTCCCCGATGCCGGCCACTTCCTGCCGTGGCAGCACGAAGCCACGGTTCGACAGGCCATCGAGCGCGTGCTCGAACTCGGTCATGCTGGCTCGCCCTGAGTGTCTCGTTCAGGTTCGGTCATCGAAACCAGAGCCAGAGCGCCCCGCCCACAATCAAAACATGCAGCGCGATGAGCAAGTAGAAGTACAGCACGAACGGCCAATCCCGCGTCTTGTGTCGAAGGAGTTTTCGTGCCGCCAGCGCCCCCGGCCACCCGCCAAGGAACGACCCGGCAAGCAGCGTCCGCTCGCGCGTCCGCCACCGCCCGGCCTGAGCCGCGCGCTTGTCCTTCCAGAACAGCGCAAAGGTGATCACGCTGGCAACGAGATATCCGGAAAGCAGGATGGTGACGATCGGTGGCACGGCGGCTCATGGTTGGCCGCCGGTTGCTCTTACCGCCAACGATCCATCCATGGATGTTCCCAAAGGCTGGCTGCATCAGAAGCTGACCGTCGCCGAGGCCGAGGCCATGCACAGCGACCCGGCGATTCGCGCCGGTCGCCCGTTCGGCACGGCCAACCACGCGTGGATGGCTCTGCGCGCTCAGGTTCGCCCCGGCGATGAGCTCTGGCTCTTCGATTCCTCGCGCAGCGCCGGTCCCGGCGCGTGCGGCAACCATGGCGTTTGCATTTATCGTCACGGCAAATGTGCCGCGGGCCTGCTGCTTCGAGTCACCTGATCGCCCCCGGTCTCCCGCCGCGACTCACCCTTGATACATCGACAACTGCGCCAGCGCGAACACCACCGGCAACGCCCAGATCGCAATCGCCCACGCGGCCAGCTGCCGGCCGTGCACATCACGCTGGCGGCCGATGTACTCGCAGATGCTCACAACCACAATGGCCGCGCTGAACTTGATGGCAATCAATCCCCAGTGGCCCGCGTGCTCAATGGCCCGCGCCGCAAACGCATTGAGCTCACTGCCGCCCAAATGCAGCACCACCCAGGTGAGCATGATGTCGAGCGCGGCAACCAACAGCAGCCAGCCGTAGAGGCGCGGATAGAGCGACGCCGAGCGCATCAAGGAGAAGCCGGTGATGGCGGGAGCGGGGGGGGCGGCTGCGACTCTCGCGCCGCGAGAATCTCTCGGGCCGTCATCTCGAACAGTTGTTGTGGCGCGGCGCGTTGTGTCCATAACTCAAACTGCTCCCCAGCCTGCCGCACAAAGAGCGACAGACCGTCGATGGTTTTGAGTCCGCTCGCCGCCGCGTGTTTCAGCAGCGGCGTCGCGAGCGGGCTATACACACAATCTGCTACGACGCACCCCGGCGGCAGGTTCCGCACAATCGGCTCTGCAAGCGGTGACACCAGCGGAGAACTGCCAGACGACATCCCCACGGGCGTTGCGTTGATCACGGCCCGCAGCGATGCAGTGCCCCTTGGCGCTGCCAGTTCTTCGACCTTGACGGCCCGCGCCGCTGGCTTGCCGCTCGCAAGCACCGGCAACTCGGCCGCCAGCGCCTCCGCTTTGGCGTGCGTCCGGTTCAGAATCGCCACGGTCGCGCCCGCCTCAATCAGCGCAAACGACAGGGCCCGCGCCGTGCCGCCCACGCCCAGCAGCAGCACATCCATGCCGCGGAGCGAATCGGTCTTGAGGGCGTCCCGCAGCATGCGCATCGCCGCCGGCGCATCGGTGTTCGTCACCGAGAGCTTGGTCGCATTGCCCTTGGCATCGCGCGTCACCGTGAGCGTGTTGGCGGCGCCGCAGGCTCGCGCGAATGGCTCAATATGCCAGCGGCCGTCGCCCTCGTCATACAGCTCGGTCGCGAGCCGAACCAGGTGTTCCTTGTGCGGAATCGTCACGCTCAGCCCGCGCAGGTCCAGATGCGGATGCTCAACCAGGTCGAGCACCGAGGCCTTGAAGTGCTCAAACTCCGGCGGAACGGGGAGCGGGATGTACACGCCGTCATGCCCCACGGCTTCAAACCCCGCGTTGTGCACATGCGGCGAGAGCGAATGCTCCACCGGGTAGCCAACCACGCCATACACCGCCGTCGTGCTCGTGATGCTGCGGAACCGATACAGGCTCAGCAGGTCCGCCAGCGTCGGCTGGCCGGGGGCCGTCGCCGACGACGCCCGAAGTGTCGCGAACGTGAGAAAGCCGTCGAACTTCGGCGCCAGCACCCGCGAGAGCAGCCCGAACGGGCCCATCGCCAGCGCGATCGTCGGCTTGCCGCCGTGCGCCTTCACATCCGCCAGAATATCGAGCAGTTCCAGGTTGTCACGCACCGAGCGAGCCCGGAAGGCAATCTTCACGACGCGAGACGCCGTCTGGGCGTGCATGCGATCAAGCTGGCGGAACAGGTCCGCAGGGCGGGTATGAAAATCGTGCGATGATAAAATCAGCGAGGTCGAGACATTCCGCTGCTGACCGGCATGATCGACCGCCAGGTTGATCTTTTGTTTAATGTTCGCCGAGCGCGTGTACGTCGCCAACTCGCAGTCAATATACCGCGGCGGGACTTCCCCCTTGCCCGAGGCCGTCCCGAGCCGCTCAAACAAGGCAATCCGTGCATCATCGGGCCCGTCGTAGTGGCCACCCTCAAGCACCGGCCGGCACGTCACAATGCACGGGATGGGCGACTGCGCCACCAGCGTGAGAATCTCGCGCGTTTGCCCCTCCTCCTTGTCAAAGCCGTCGCCGTGAAAGAACGAGTCGATGCGGAACTCGACGAGGTCGGCCCCGCGATCGCGGGCCTCGCGGGCATCGGCAAGGGCCTGGGCGGGTTCCACAACGAATATGGGCACACAAAGAAGGGTCATGGCCAAAGTGTCTGAGCATAGCGCACGAGGAGGCCGTTGAGCGAATGGATGAAGAGACCGAAGAGACCCCGGCCCGCCGGGCCGACAAGCCTTATCATCCTCCATGCACGTTGACCCCATTGATCCCAAGTCGGCCACCATGACCGTGAAGTTCCTGATGGAAGAGCCCGAGGCCCTCACCGGCAAGTCCGAGGAAGAGGTGACCGTGCCAGCCAACCTGCGGCTCTCGCTGCTGGAAGTCGCTCTCGGCAACGGCATCAACATCGAGCACGCCTGCGGCGGTGTCTGTGCCTGCTCTACCTGCCACGTATATGTCGAACAGGGCGAAGACTGCCTCAGCGATCCCGTTGAGGCCGAGGAAGACCGCGTCGAGGAGGCCCCCGGCCTGCAGCGCAACTCCCGGCTTTCCTGCCAGGCTCTGATCGAAAAGACGGGCACCATCGTCGTGCGCGTGCCCTCGTGGAATCGCAACGCCGTGAAAGAACTCCCTCACTGAAGCGCCCGGACTGGGTCCACACCCGTTCGCGAAGTTCATGTGGGATCAGCGATCGCGATGACCGAAGCGAGCGCGTCAGTATCGGTATGAGTCAGCGAGATCAGCCAGCGGGTAATGCCCAGCCGGCTCGCGATCTCTCTCGCCACGCCCGTCACCACTAACGTCGGCTGGCCTGTCGCGAGCCGAACAACCTCAAAGTCAGTCCACGAAACGCCTCCCGAAAGCCCCGTGCCAAGGGCCTTCATTCCGGCTTCCTTGGCCGCAAACCGCGCCGCCAGATGCTCGGCCCGGCGGCGATGATCGCCGGCATATGCCTGCTCGGCGGGCGTGAAGCACCGCTCCAAAAACCGCTCTTCGTGCGCCGCCAGCATCTGCTCGATGCGATCGATCTTGACAAGGTCTACACCGTGGGCGAATGGCAGCATGGGTCGGGCGATCTCAAAATCCCGGTCGGGCCGACCAGGGTGAACACGTTCCAATGGTGAACTCCGGCTCGTCGCGCCTGATGGCCTCGATCGTGCCGCGCGCGATCTCATCGTTATTCAGCCAGCGCGAGCCCCGCGGCTCGATGATAAATCCCAGGATCACCCGCCGATACAAAATCCCCGGGTGCGAAGCAATCTCGTGAACCTCGCGCTCAACCCGTGACGGGTCGGCCGTGGCCGAGCCCACAATATGAAAAAAGTGCACCGGGTCATCCTCATGCCCGATGGTCTGCGCAATCGTCGCCAGCGCCTTGGGCGCCGTCCGATGCACCCACGCGATCGCCAGCCGAATCGGTCCCCGCGCCGTCACGGCGGCCCGAATTCCAAGCGCCAGCCGCTGCGTCTGGGCATAATCGAGCGGCATGCCCGTGATGTAGCCCCGCCGCCGCGGCGGGGTCGCGCCGGCCTCATCGTCGCGCTCTGCCGGTGGGGGGCGACCGGCGTCCACGACCAAGGTTTTCAAGTCTGCCGCCGTCCGAGCCACCGCCGAGACCGACCAAGCCCCGCCCGTGGGGCTCGCCAAGTGCAGGCAGCACCGCCGCAGCATGCCCGTCGCCCCCACAACCAACGCGTGCCGGGGGAACGGCCCCGCCACCCCGCCCGGGGCAGCGGCCGCGGCATCGGGGTCCCGGGCCGGGGTCGGACCGGTCGGGTCCATCGGGTCAGGATCGAACGTGCGTAGCGGTTTCATGCTTGAAAAAAGAACGAGCGAGTTCGGATCGTCGCGTATCATACCGAAGTTGCACGCCTTGTCGATTGTTCGTATTTTGTTCATTTACCTTTTGTTCCCCGAGTAATTCCCGATGAGTACCCGGCAGATTCAGTTCCGAGAGGCCCTTCGCGAGGCCATGACCGAAGAAATGCGACGCGATCAGCGGATCTTCCTGATGGGCGAAGAAGTCGCCCAGTACAACGGCGCGTACAAGATCAGCCAGGGGATGCTCGAGGAGTTCGGCCCCAAGCGCATTATCGACGCCCCCATCAGCGAAAACGGCTTTGCCGGTCTCGCCGTGGGTGCCAGCATGTACGGCCTGCGCCCGATCATTGAGTTCATGTCGTGGTCGTTCTCGCTGGTCGCGGCCGATCAGCTCCTCAACAACGTGCCCAAAATGCTCTACATGAGCGGCGGCCAGTGGGGCTGCCCGATCGTCTTCCGGGGCAACAACGGTGCCGGCGGCCAGCTCGGCTCCACGCACTCTTGGTGCGTTGAAGCCCTTTACAGCAACGTTCCCGGCCTGAAGATCGCCATCCCCTCGTGTCCGTACGACGCCAAGGGCCTCCTCAAGACCGCCCTCCGGTCCGAGGACCCCGTCTTCAACCTTGAGTCAGAGCGCATGCTCAGCGACAAGGGCGACGTCCCCGAAGAGGAGTACTTCATTCCCTTCGGCGAAGCCGCGCTCCGCAACGAGGGCGATGACTGCACCGTTGTCTCCTTCGGCCGCCCGGTCAACTTCTGCATCGAAGCCGCTCGTGAGCTTGAAAAAGAAGGCATCAACATCGACGTGCTCGACATGCGGACGGTTCGCCCCCTCGATACCCCCGCCATCATCCGCTCGCTCAAGAAGACCGGCCGCATCGTCGTGGTTGATCAGTCCTGGCCCTTTGCCAGCGTCGCCAGCGAAGTGATCACGCAGGTCTGCGAGCACGCCTTCGACTACCTCGACCACCAGCCCCTCCGCGTGAACACCGAAGACGTGCCCGCGCCGTACGCCAAAAACCTTGAAGCGGAATACCTCCCGCACAAGGGAAAGATCATCTCCGCGGTGAAGGCGTCGCTCGGTAAGCTCTAAGTTCTCTCTGGATCTCACATGCCTTCCAACATCAACATGCCCCGCCTTTCCGACACGATGGAAGTCGGGACGATCGTCAAGTGGCACATCAAACCCGGTTCCAAGGTCAAGTCTGGCGATGTCATTGCTGATATCGAAACCGACAAAGCGACCATGGAGCTCCAGACCTTTGAAGACGGCGTCATTGCTGAACTCGCCGTCAAGGAAGGCCAGAGCGTTCCTGTCGGCACCACCATCATCCGCTTCGAAGGCGGAGCGGTTGCGGCCTCCGCTGGCGCGCCGGCCAAGGCCGCCTTGGCAGTCGGTGCTTCAAGCGGCACCAATAGCAAGAGCGATCAAACGGCCACCGCGCTCGCCGATGCGCCACCCTCTAATGGCCAGCACACCGGCATCGACAGCCGCGTGTTCGCCTCGCCCCTCGCCCGCAAAATCGCTGGCGAAACCGGCATCGATCTCAAGCAGATCCAAGGCAGCGGCCCCGCCGGCCGCATCATCCGCCGCGATGTTGAAGCGTTCGTCTCCAGTGGTGCACCCGCCGCAATCATGGCGCCTGTGCCGACTACCGCCCGGACCACCCCGCCGGCAGCCGTTGTCCGCGCCGGTTCCGGCGCGCCCACTGTCGCGCCCATGGTCGCCGCCACCGTGGGCCCCTCGGCCAGAGCTGGCGCTCCCGCCGCGCTGGCCGGCAAGGTCGTCGCGCTCTCCAACATGCGCCGCACTATCGCGGCCCGATTGGTCGAGAGCAAGACCACTATTCCGCACTATCAGGTCACTGTCGCCGTCCGCATGGATGCGCTCATGGCCCTCCGCACCCAGTTGAACGAACAGCTCGCCAGCCAGGGTGTGAAGCTCTCGGTGAACGATTTCCTCGTGCGTGCCTGCGCCCTCGCCATGCACCAGCACCCGTACGTCAACTCGCGCTGGGCCGGCCCCAAGGGCCAGGAATCGATCGAGATTCTCCCCGCCGTGAACGTGGGCGTCGCCGTGTCGCTTCCGGAAGATAAAGGCGGCGGTCTCGTTGTCGCGACTATCCGCAACGCCGACCAGAAAGGCCTGCGGCTCATCTCAAACGACACCCGGTCACTCGCCGACAAGGCCCGCACCAAGGGTCTGACTATCGAAGAGATGTCAGACTCCACCTTCACCATCTCGAACCTCGGCATGTTCGGTGTTGAGCACTTCACCGCCATCATCAACCCGCCCAACGTCGCGATTCTCGCCGTCGGCGGCGCGATGAAGAAGGCCCTCGTTGAGACCATCGGCGGCAAAGACACGATCGTCGTCGGCCACGAGATGCAGATGACCATGTCGAGCGATCACCGAGTGGTCGATGGCGCCATGGCGGCCCAGTACCTCGCCACCGTAAAGGCCATGCTCGAGAAGCCCGCCACTCTGCTGGTCTGATATACGCAAACGCCGAACCGAGACCATGAGCTTTGACCGCGCGATCATGGTCGATTGGTCCGCCGCGGCATCGATTGGCCCAGCAACGCCAACCAAAGATCGTTGCTGGCTCGCCTGCGCCGATCGTGCAACGCCGGAGGCCAGCCGTCCTCCCGCGGAGTACTTCCGCACGCGCCACGCCTGTATGGCGCGAGTCGATGAACTCTGTGCGGCCTGCCCCGGCCGAGTGCTCGTCGGCTTCGACTTCCCATTGGGGTATCCCGAATGGGTACACGACATGCAGAACAACCCCGGGGCGTTGCCCGTCGCGGGCGAGCTTTGTGCATGGCTGGCTGGTCACCTCACCGACAGTTGCGACGGCAAGACCAACCGATTTGAAGTCGCCGCCGACATCAATCGCCGCCTGCACCTTCAGAGTGGCGGCCCTCTGTGGGGAAGACCGGTATCAACCAACGCCCCTGGCGTCACGGTCTGTCGCCCGCCGGTCGTCCATCCCGAGTTTCGCCTGGTCGAACAGGCTCTTCAGTCAGAAGGTCGGCGACCGCATTCATGCTTCAAGCTCTACACGGCCGGGTCGGTCGGCTCGCAAATGCTCACCGGCCTGGCCGCCCTTGGGCGCTGGCGGGCGAGCGGCACCGGTGCCTCGCGCCGGGTCCGTCTCTGGCCATTCGAGACCCGCTGGGCAGCCCACACGGGCAAGACCGATGTCGTAGTCGCCGAGATCTGGCCGTCGCTTTATTCCACCCAGCATCAACCCGGACCATGCCGCGACGCCAAACAGGTCGTGGCCGCTCGAAACGCGATTATGAAACTTGCGGACCCCTTCCGGGCTCCTACCGGGGCCGGTGCAACGGTCCTCGCCGCAGCCTTGGCGTGTGAAGGCTGGGTGCTTGGCGTGCAGGAACTGCGCGGCATGGCCATCCCCGACTTCCCGGAAACCCGGGCCCGTCGAATCCGTATAACTTGGGGATGCTGAACACTCGTTCGCAGCTGCCGGCGGCACCGTGCTTTGCCGGTCAGGCGGTCGCCGGGGCCGATCGGCCCATATGCTCATTTCACCCTGATGCCGCCACCAACACGTCCATCCGTCACCAGTGCGCTCAACAG
>Ga0105047_10005310_pt1 | contig 22188 bp, 18 predicted proteins | sample MAT04_FD_78384 | JGI IMG/M metagenome (GOLD analysis project Ga0105047, IMG submission 78384) | Freshwater microbial communities from Lake Fryxell liftoff mats and glacier meltwater in Antarctica - MAT-04 (megahit assembly) | ecosystem: Environmental > Aquatic > Freshwater > Ice > Liftoff... | reverse complement strand
GCTTGCGGCTGTCGCCGCTGCGATGGGCACGCAGCCGTTCATCGATGGCACTCACGGGATCAATTCAAGCTGGGGCCATGATGCTCGAAACGCGTGGGACACGAAAGAGCGTCCCAGCCACCCGTTGCCCGAGTTTGTTGTTCGCCTTGGAATGTAGAGCACTTGCTCCGCAAGTGCCAGTTTTTGCACTTGCGGAGCAAGTGCTCTACATTCCAAGGCTCGACATTCAAGCAGCAGGAATCATCCATCACGGCGAGGTGGCGCTGGCGATGCGCCAGACGCCGCGTTCGTTCTCGGCGGTGCCGTCGCAGGCTTCGTAGACCATGCGGTAGCGGATGCGGCCTTCGCTTCCTGTGGGCAGCGGGTAAAGGCACATCTCGGAACACTTGGCGGCGTCCCATGGGCCGCCGGGTGATAACACCGGCTCAGGGGATTTCCGCCAGACCAAGCCGTCGGCCGATTCCGCGCGAAGAATGTGGGCGCGGTTGCTGGCTGAGTAGCCGGCGTAATACATCACATACCCGGCGTTCGCAATCCGCACGATTTCCGGGGCGAAGGCGGTCAGGGCGTCGTACTGATCCCCTTGTGCTATCCGCAGTCCCGGTTCGAGTTCAAAGTGCAGGCCGTCGATGGATGCCGCACTGATGATGCCTCGACCGCGATCGAGGACATATAGCCGGCAGATGCCGTCGGGGAAATGGATAATGCGCGGGGAAGCGAGATTGCGGCCGGCGATTTCGAGCCGCACACCGGGTTCCAACCGCCAGTCCAAGCCGTCGTCAGAGATCGCGCTGAGGATGGTGTTCTGAATCGACTGCGGACCCCGGCAGCACTCGTAGTACATGCGCAGTCGGCCGTCGGTGGTCGGGACCACCTCTGATGAAACCACTCGATAATCGCCCGCCCCGCCCGCTTGCGGACTCAATCGGACGCCGGGTTCAGGAGTCCAGCTCTCTCCATCAGCGGAGACCGCGCTGAGAATGCGAACCGAGGAATGATCGTAATCGTTCGCCCCGGCGGGATGACCGGGCCGGGGCAGGATCTGCGAGAAATACATGCGGTAGCCGCCGGTCGGCAGGCGCAGTACGCGCGGGCTGACAGTCCCGCAGATGCCGGTCCGTTTCGCAGTTGTCGGCCAGATTGTTTCAGGCGCGGGCCGCGAATCGTCATCCGGCGGAGCTTCGATGGCGACGATTGGATCTCGAACCCATTGCACGCCGGGATCGGCCGGAACGACATGAATTCGGGGCAAGTCTGTGGATGTACGGGTGAGATCGATCATGGATGCCGGATCGGGGGAGAAACATGGGGATCAGAATTCTTACCACGAAGGACACGAAGATCACGAAGTTAACCTCATCACGCGATCCGTCTGGAACAACTGCAAGAAGTTGAGCGCAAGCCATTTTCAAAAGCCTGTCGCTAGCGGAAATGGCTAAAACTGAAGATGAGATGATCTGACTTCGTGAACTTCGTACCCTTCGTGGTCAGTTTGCCTTTTTCGCGTTATCCGTCGCCGGTGTTGATCAGTCGATGATCTTGTTGATCGGGTATTCGACAATGCCGCAGGCGCCGGCGGCTTTGAGTTGCGGAATGACGGTGCGGACATATTGCTCGTCGACGATGGTGTTCAACGCCACCCAGTCAGGGTCGGACAGCGACGAGACGGTTGGTTTCTGCAGTGAGGGAAGAATGCCGAGGATGCTCGCCAGATCGGCCCGGCGGACATTCATCATCAGGCCGACTTTCGTTTCCGCCGCCAGACACGACTCCAGCATGAGCGCGATGTTCTCGCATTTGGTCCGCTTCCAACTGTCGGCGAAAGCATCTTGATTGGCGATGAACCGCGTGGTGCTTTGGAGAACTTCATCGACGATGCGCAGATTGTTGGCCCTGAGACTGCTGCCGGTCTCGGTGACCTCGACGATGGCATCGGCGAGTTTGGGAGGCTTCACTTCCGTCGCGCCCCAGGAGAACTCGACGGCGGCCTCGACATTGTGTCGGGCCAGATACCGCTTCGTCAGGCCCACGGCTTCGGTGGCGATCCGTTTGCCGTGCAGGTCTTTCACCGATTGCACCGGCGAATCTTCGGGGACGCAGAGAACCCAGCGCACCGGACGGCGGCTGACCTTCGAGAACATCAATTCGCAAATCTGATGGACGTTCGCCTCGGTCTCGATGATCCAGTCGTAACCCGTGATGCCCGCATCGAGAATGCCCTGCTCGACATACCGGGCCATTTCCTGCGCGCGGATCAGCATGCATTCGATTTCCGGATCGTCGACTTCCGGATAATACGAACGGCTGCTGAACTTGATGTGATAGCCCGCCTTCTTGAACAATTCGGCGGTGGCTTCCTGCAGGCTTCCCGCGGGGATGCCGAGTTTGAGTGTGCGTTCCATGAGTTGCGTGCTAAACCTAAAATGAGAAATGGAATCGGCCGGATCGATCAACCGGCCGCATCGTCAATCAAGATAGTGAATCGAGTCTTGCATCAGGCGACCTTCCGCTCAGCCTCCTGCACTTCGAGGACCGCCGCATAGTTCGGCTCGGAGATTGCCAGACTGGTATTGCATGTCAAATAAACGGCGGCACCTTGCAGTTCGCTTTGCACAGTCTGAAGAGCGAACTGAATTCCCCAGGGGTCGCAGCCGGTGGTCGTGAAGACGAGTACGTCCGGGGAATGATGCATCGCAGCGGCAAATCCCAGCATCCAACGCGGATTTCCTGCCAGTTCCCGCAGGATGGCATCCGGGTTGACTTGGAAGCGAGTGAGTTTTTCAGCAGCCTCCCTCCGCGACATTTCGGCGTGCGTCATGAGCCATTGTGCCGCTGTTTGTGGCTGAAATACATCGCGCCACCAGCCCAGCGGTTCGGCCAGTTGTACAGCCGACGCGCGGCTGGTCCGATTCAATTCTTGTCGAATTCGCTGCTCAGCAAGCTGCATATCGGGCGTGTTTCCGGGGGGAAAAACCAGCTTCACGATCTGCCCCGGGAAGACCTCAAACGGGGGAATCAGCGACTGGCCTGCCATAATTCCCTGGCAAACCAGTGATGCGGAACGTGTTGATCGGTCCATGATGATTACCATCCCAGCGTGCTGAGCAGTCGTGACCAGAAGGAACGCGTTGGCAGCCGACGATTGGTTCGCGGCGGGAGTGCTTCCCACAATCCGCACGCCAGGAGCCGGTCTAGACAACTTCGATCACCGGTTTCCCAGTAGATCTCCAACGCGGCGACGATTCGATGGTGTCCTTCGCAAATAAAATAGGTTTGTCGATCATCACTCCAGCCGAAGATGCGGCCTTCAATGCTCTCGTAACGGAATCTGCCAGCGATCATATCCTGCTTAATTTGATCGACCAATTTCGGGGTTGACAATCTCGTTTGACCGATGCCGCAGCGGAGTCGCGGCAAGCGGGGGCGCTCCGTCACAGTTTAGTGTTTCTTGTAAACGGTGGACGGATCAAACACGCGTTCGCCGACGATGGTGGTGTCGCCCGTCGCCGGATCAAGTTTGCGGAAAAAGCAACTGCGATATCCCTCATGACACGCGGCCCCACCCACCTGGTTCACTTTCACCAGCAGGGTATCGGCGTCGCAGTCGTAAAACAGCTCCTTCAATTCCTGCACGTTGCCGCTCTCTTCGCCCTTGCGCCACAATTTCTTACGGCTGCGGCTGTAGTAGCAGACACGCCCCGTGCGTAGTGTTTCCTGATACGCCTCGGCGTTCATGTACGCGAGCATCAGCACATCGCCGCCGGCGGCGTCTTGCGCGATGACTGGAATGAGTTCGGATTTGGAAAAGTCTGGTCCCATGCCTCGAATTCCACCTCGTTCGCTGTGACGGAAACTTCACCCGTAGCGTACTGAGGTCGGCACAATTTCGCAAATCGCCATGCGCGGGGTTCTTTGAATGTAGAGCACTTGCTCCGCAAGTGCAAAAACTAGCACTTGCGGAGCAAGTGCTCTACATTCTTGAATTGGCAATGGCCCGTTCGGCATCATGCCAGCATGCCAGGCACCACCACGCCATGCACGTCGGTCAAACGATAGCGGCGGCCCTGGAACTTGTAGGTGAGTTGTTCGTGATCGATGCCGAGCTGATGCAGGATCGTGGCTTGCAGATCATGTACCGAGACGCCGTTCTCGGCGATGTTGTAGCCGAATTCACACGACGAGCCGAACTGCCCGCCAGGTTTGATGCCGCCGCCGGCGAGCCACATGCTGAAACAGCGGGGATGATGATCGCGGCCGAAGCCGGGCGAGATTTTCCCCTGGCAATAATTGGTGCGGCCAAACTCCCCGCCCCACACCACCAGCGTTTCGTCGAGCAAGCCGTGCTGTTCCAGGTCTTTCACCAATGCCGCGGCGGGTTGATCGGTCTCTTTGCACAACGCGGGAATGCCCCCCGCGATGCCGCCGTGATGATCCCAATCCTGATGATAAAGTTGAATGAAGCGGGCTCCCCGTTCCGCCATACGCCGCGCCAACAGGCAATTCGCGGCGAACGTTCCCGGAGTCGCGACATCGGGGCCGTAGAGATCAAGCACATGCTGAGGCTCTTGCGCGAGGTTTGTCGCTTCCGGAATGCTGGACTGCATACGGAACGACATCTCGTAATTTTCGATGCGGCTCTGGATTTCCACATCCGGTGTGCCGAGAAACTGATGTTCGTGCAACTCTTTCAGTCGATCCAGCAGTAACCGCCGACCCTCGGCCCCGAGACCGGCCGGGTTGCGCAGATACAACACTGGATCTTCCGCGGCGCGGAATAACACACCCTGATGTTTCGACGGCATGAAGCCGCTGCCCCACAGGTGCGATCCCAGCGGCTGGCCCCCCTTGTCTTTCGTGATGAGCACAACGAATGACGGCAGATTGCTGTTCTCCTGGCCAAGTCCGTAACTGAGCCATGCGCCGAAACTCGGCCGGCCGGCGATTTGCGTTCCCGTCTGCACGAATGTCACACCGGGGCCGTGGTTGATGGCCTCGGTATACAGCGAATTGACGACGCAGATTTTGTCTGCGATCGAGGCGGTGTGCGGCAAGGTTTCGCTGAACCAGGCACCCGCCGGGCCGTGCTGGGTGAATTTGAACGGCGAACCGACGAGGGGAATCGACGCCTGATTGCCAGACATCGCGGTTAAACGTTGAGTGCCGCGAACACTGTCGGGCAGTTGTTCACCATGCCGTTGATTCAGCAGCGGCTTGTAATCGAGCAGATCGAGGTGCGACGGCCCTCCCGACATGAAGAGGTAGATGATTCGTTTGGCTTTGGGCGCGATGTGTGGGGCCGGCAGCACGCCGTGATCGGCGGCCTGCGCGTTTCGCGCGAGCATTTCCGACAGCGCGATGCCCCCCAGGCCCATGCCGAAGTGGTTGAGGAATGTGCGGCGGTTCGCGCCGCTTCCTGGCAGCGGTCCCGGCATCGCCGACGCGGGGCTTTGACTAATCGGAATTTCGGTGTGAGGAAGCATGTCATTCATCGTTTCACCACCGCCTCATCATGATTCAGAAGTGCCTGGGCCAAAACCAATGCCGCGGCCGCATGCGGGCCGGGAATGTCTGCGATGCGCGCGGTCGTGCCGATTTTCAACAAGGCGTCGGCTTCAGTCGGGTGCTGCGTGAAATAGTCCAATTGTTCGCGATACAGCCGCGTGAGAATCTCCACCTCGCGGGCATCCGGCGGACGGCTGAGGCAGCGGAGGAACCCCTGCTGAATCATCGCTGCGACATCGCCGTTGGTCTCTTGATGCAGCTTCTCCCCCAGCACGCGGGCTGCTTCGACATATTGAATGCCGTTGAGCAGAATCAGCGGTTGCAGGGGGGAATCGGTCCGTTCGCGCTTGGCGGTGCAGACCGCGCGGCGGGGGGCGTCGAACGCGATCATCGCCGGCGGCGGACCGGTGCGCCGCCAGAATGTGTACAGACTGCGACGATAAACGCCATCGCCGCCGGAGGGTTGGGCCGGCTTGAACGATTCGCTCATTTCGTACGGATTCACCGGGCCGCCGCCAATTTGCTGCTTGAGCAAACCGGACGACACGAGGGCATTATCCCGAATCATCTCGGCGGATAAACGAAAGCTAGGACCGCGCGCCAGCCACAGGTTCTCCGGATCATCGGCCATCGTCTGCGCATCGGCGAGGCTGTGCTGGCGGTATGTTCGGCTCATGACGATGGTCTTAAGCAGCGCCTTCGTATCCCAGCCGCTGTCGATGAACCGCAGCGCCAGCCAGTCGAGGACGGCGGCATACTCGGGCTGAGATCCCTGACTGCCGAAATCTTCCGACGTTTTGACAAGTCCGATTCCGAACAAACTTTGCCAGAAACGATTGACGGTGACGCGGGCCGTCAGCGGATGCCGGCGGTCGGTGAGCCAGGCCGCCAGTTCCAGCCGATTGCGCGGCGTACCGGCATCGAAGGGTGTCACCGCGGCGGGAATTCCGGCCGTCACTGCCTCACGCCGTTGATTGTACTCCCCGCGAAAGAGCACATACGCCGGTTTGGGTTCCGGCAACTCCCGCATGACCATCACCTCGCGCACCCCCTCGGCGAACTGCGACTCCTCCGCGCGGGCGGCGGTCAACTCGGCGAGATGTTTCTTCCATTCCTCATCGATAGCGGCGAGATAATAATCATAAAGTTGCTCCCGCACGGCCTCCGTTAATTCCGTCGGCGATGTTGTCAGAACGGTCCGGGCGCTCTCCAGGGCGTACGTCGTGAAGGATTCAAACGGCGTCAACTGGCGATCAAAGATGCGGAGGTCGTCCACCTGACCACCGGTGAAACCGCGATCCCGAAAGCGTTCGCCGAGCCGAATGTTGTCGCCCCCATTGCCACCGCCGGTGATTTCCTTGGTGAGTTGATCTTTCAGAACATCCACCGAGACGGGCTGCCCATTGATGAGCAGCCGCAAGCCGTCGGCTCGGCTGCTTCCGTCCGACGACACGACGACATGCACCCATTCCTGTACGGGAAGCTGCTCCATCGATTCGATGGAGATCGCGTTGCCCGGCCAGAAATGAATCAGCGACCACCGCAACCGGCCATCGATAATCAATAATTCGTAGCCGCGACTGGCCGCATCGGTCCATGCGGCCGACCGATGCAAAACCACGGCTCGTTCTTTCACATCCGGGGTTTTCATCCACAGCGAAATGGTAAACGGGGCATGACGCGGGAAGTTGCCGAACTCGGTGCCGACGGCGTCATCCCCCGTGAACTGAATCGCTTGTCCCGTCTGCCCTTCGACCAGCGCGTTCCCGCCGAGCGTGGCCGGTTTGTCGGCAGCAATGGCGTTCGCCAGTTTGCCCGAATCGACTGCATCGAATGAGAACCGCGCCACTTCGCCGGGAAGCGAAACTTCCTGCGGCCGATTGTTCAACCAGGCTGTGAATGCCTCGCGACGGGATTCCCGCAGTGATTTCCCCTGCTGTTCCAACTGTGTGATTTTCTCCTGCAACGTTCGCAGCCGGTCTTTGCCCGACTGGTCGTTCAGCCACAAGGTTGGTGTCGGGGGTGACGGTGTGAAGTAGGCATACAGCCCGGCTTCGTCGATGTTCTGAAACATCGCGAACAGGCCGTAATATTCCTTTTGCGTGATGGGGTCATATTTGTGATCGTGGCAGCGGGCGCATTCAAACGTCAAACCTAGAAAAGCAGTGGCGAAGGTCTGCACCCGGTCGCAGACGTATTCCACCCGGTATTCCTCTTCGACGCTGCCCCCTTCGGTTTCCTGTTGATGCAGGCGGTTGAACGCGGTGGCGAGAATCTGCTCGTCGGTCGCGTTGGGGAGCATGTCGCCGGCGATCTGCCAGGTGATGAACTGATCAAACGGTAGGTTCGTATTGAACGCCTTGATCACCCAGTCGCGCCACGCCCAGACATCGCGTTCCCGGTCGACTTGGAAACCGTAGCTGTCGGCGTACCGAGAAATATCGAGCCAGTCGACCGTCATCCGTTCGCCATACGCTTCGGACGCCAACAACCGGTCGACCACCTTCTCATACGCTTCCGGCGAGGTGTCGGACAAAAACGCGGCCACCTCGGCCGGTGTCGGCGGTAAGCCGGTGAGGTCGAATGTCACGCGGCGGAGCAATGCCGTTTTGCTCGCTTCCGGTTGCAGCGTGAGTCCGCGCCTGGCCAATCCCGCTGCGACAATCGCGTCAATCGGCGAGAGGCCGGCGGATTCGGGAATCGTGACCGGTTTCAAACTGATGAAGGACCAGTGAGGTTCGTACTCGGCCCCCTCCGCAATCCACTGGCGGATTTTCTGAATTTCTTCCGGCGAGAGTTTCCCGAGCTTGGCGTGCGGCGGCGGCATCTGCATGTCGGGATCGTCGCTGAGCATCCGCTCCAACGCCGCGCTCTCGTCGGGCTTGCCGGGAACAATGGCCCCCGCGGTGACAGCGGACTCGCGGACATCGAGCCGCATGTCGACGCTGCGTTTGTTCTTGTCGTTGCCATGACAGGCGAAGCACTTATCGGACAGAATCGGCCGGATATCGCGATTGAAGTGCAACGGCTCCGCGGCTGAACACGTTGAAGTCAGCACAAGGCCCACCAACGCCCACCCATAACCTGAAATGCGACATCTCATCAGGCGAAATCCCATCAGTACGAATGCGTCAGCTGGTCCCATTCATTGTAGCCGATGACATGTGACGCGTAAATTGGCTATCGGATACAATTCCACGATGTGGTCTGGTCCGGAATGTAGAGCACTTGCTCCGCAAGTGCGGAAAATGCACTTGCGGAGCAAGTGCTCTACATTGAGGATCATCCGAATCAATAAAGAACTCTTTCTATCTAAAGCCAGTGAGTTGCGCGACAAGTTGTTTAGGAACTCCTGACTCGAAGCGGAGATGGCCATGCATCGCGTGCTGTTACTCGGGGCGGGGAAAATTGGCCGGGCGATTGCCAGCCTGCTGTACACCGCCGGGGACTTCGATCTGGTTGTCGCCGATGCGGAGCCTGCCGCGCTGGAGCAACTCGCGAAGCAGACCCCCGTGCCAACGGCGGTTTGCGATGCGGGCCATGAAAGCGAACTGCGGCGCTTGATGGCGGATCGTGATTCCGTGATTTCCGCGCTGGTCTTCTCGGCGAATCCGCTGGTGGCGCAAGTCGCGGTGGAGACGGCGACGAGTTACTTCGACCTGACGGAAGATGTCGCCACGACGCGGGCCGTGAGGCAACTCGCCGACCGCTGCCCGGATGGCTGCATTTTGATGCCGCAATGTGGACTGGCCCCGGGATTCATTTCCATTATCGCTAATCATGTGATGCAACAGTTTGATACGCTGGATCGGGTCCACATGCGCGTCGGCGCGCTGCCTCAGTTTCCCAGCAACACATTGAAGTACAACCTCACCTGGTCGACCGATGGCTTGATCAATGAATATTGCAACCCGTGTGAAGCGATTCACGAGGGGAACCTCACCGACGTGCTGCCGCTGGAAGGGTACGAACAGTTCTCCCTCGACGGCGTGCGGTACGAGGCGTTCAACACGTCCGGCGGTTTGGGCACGCTCTGCGAAACGATGCAAGGCAAAGCTCGCGAACTGAATTACCGCACCATCCGTTACACGGGCCATCGCGATTTGATGCAGTTCCTGCTCAGTGGCTTGAGACTCTCCGAACGGCGGACCTTACTCAAAGAAATTCTCGAACACGCCATACCGATCACCTATCAGGATGTGGTCATCACCTTTGTGAATGTTTCCGGAATGCGCAATGGCCAGTTCGAGCAGGTGAGCGATGCGCGCAAAATTTACCATCAGAAGATCGGCAATCAGCACTGGAGCGCGATTCAAATCACCACCGCCGCGGGAATTTGCACGGCCGTCGATCTGCATGCCCACGGCAAGCTGCCTCGTCGCGGCTTTGTGCGTCAGGAAGATGTCCCCTTCGCGGATTTCCTCGCGAACCGCTTCGGCCGTTATTACGCAGGTGGGACCGATGTGCGGATGGAAAGTCTGACGTGAATTGGTCGTGCGACAATGTTGATTTTTTGCGGTGCCACGCCCGCGCGAAGCGCGTGGGCGTGGCACGAATGACGCTGAGCCACTATCTAAAAAATCAGCCCGCTGAGCGGAAGAACGTTCCACGCAGCGGGCTGAATGATGGCGAAACTTTGATTCCGCTTACCAGGGCTTGAGTTTCCAGCCCAGGACGAAGCCAATGCCCAGACACCACAGAGCGGCGTTTTCGGGATTGGCCTTCACGTAGTCTTTCGCCATGGTGAAAACGTCTTCCGTGGCAGTTCCAGCCATCTCCTGGAAACGCGCGGCTTCAGCGCGCATGTCAGTATTGCCATTGGCTGGCCGGGTTGCAGTCTTTGTAGCCATGAATCTTTCTCCTTAAAAAGTGAACTCCAGCAGCCAGGCACTAACTATTCGGTCGGCGTGCTGGAAAAGAGCGTTGTATAACACGTTTAATCCAGGCGATATTTTCCGTCAGCTCCGTTCGGGAGCGGTCGAAAATTTTCCCGCACTGACACAGATTTTGAGATGCGGCCCAAGCCGCCCCCACCCCCACCACCAGTGCCACCCCAGCGACAACCAACCACCCGAGCGGTTCCGACCACTCGAGTGAACGCGCCAACAGGCCACCCAACCCCATGAGCAGCGGCGGTAGGGCACCGAGTGCCAGACACCCTCCGCCGATCATCAGAATCACAGGGCCGCGCGCTTTGGCCGCGGCATCCTGCAAATCCAAGGTGAGCAGCTTCGTTTGCAGCTCGGCGAGTATCATCAGATCATCGGCGACATTCGCCAGATTCTCTTTGATGCCTGCCGCCGACTCATCAAGTCGTTGACCGTTTCTTGTAGCGGTTTGCACGATGTCATACCTTTGGGATATCGATCAACGGACGAAGACTAGCAGGCTGTGGAACTTCCTGTGGCACACGTTTCTTAATGTGTGAGTCATCGATTCTCATATCACATTTTGCTCGTAACGGGCACTTTGGAAACGTGCCGCTACGATTTTCAACGTGCTGTCAGGGTCGACCGAAACCGCCAAACCGGGACGCGTGAGCGAAAGGAGAGTCTGTGGGATGCTCCTTCTCAGGCGTCGCTGGGCTGGAAGCTTGAGTAGCCGAGTCCAGCAACGATGACAAAATCTGCGTCCCATAGCGAGTGGCGTAACTCATGCCCACTCGAATCGCCACCCCTTTCGCAAGCTGAAATAATTCACGCGCCATACCGGGAGCGGCCTGGGGAGGCTGTCGCGGTGCAGCGTTGGGCGAAGTGAAAACCGCCGTTGAGCGATGCTCCTGGAGTAGCGCATCAATCGCCGACTTATCGAGCGTCACCACTTTGGAGCGGCGAGGAATTAAAAAATAGCCCACTACTCCCGCGACTGCGAGACTAGTCCACGGAAATGTCCGCACATAGTTCTTCCAGTCGAACATATCTGTCGCATTCGAGACCACGCCATGCATATCGAGATTCAAATCTCGACGAATGCCTTGCATGCGCGTGCGAATTTCAGACGCCGTGAGCGGCCCATCTACCACGATATGTATTCCTCGACGCGGATTATCCCTGGACGCGTCGCGGCAATGTCCGCGCGCGTTTCACCCCGGATCGCTGTTGACAATTAGCGTGAAGGCCGCATCAGCAGCGTCACCACGATGCCGGCGAGGATGCCAGCCGCGAAGGCGGCCGACAGACTTTCCGCCGGGCGAGCCTTGATAACTTCTCCGGCTTGGTCATAGCCCTCTTGCAGGCCAGCCGAGACATGCTCATAGCCTTGAGAAATGGCCTCTCCCGCTTGCTGCGAATAATCGCGAGCAGTGGCCGCGACGCGCTGCGACACTTTCGAGCCTTCCTTCATGCAGCCGTCGAAGAATTCTTCAACTTCCCGCCGGGCGGTGCCGGTCTTCTGCTGGATCATGCCGACAAGGCGTTCGACGTTGCCTTCGGCTTGGGTCAAGTCGTTGTCTGTGAGCTGGCCCCACTTGTTCTTGATTTGACCTTTGAATTGGTTCCAGTTCCCCTGCAGTTCTTGCTGCGAAATCATCTTGCGTCTCCTAGATTGTCCGAATTTCCGATCCCCGCGTCACTCGCAGGGCGATGGGAGACCTATCGCAATCGCCGCGCCAATCGTGCTTTGTATGGCTTTTTGATTTCACTCCAAATCGTAACTTGTTTCTGATAATGAGTTAACGTGCTTTGCTCCAGCGTAAAAACCCTGGAATGGCACTTTGAGGAAAATTCTCCTGCGAGAACGGCCAGAAGCCACTCTGATCGATCATCGACCAGCCGTTTCTCATGACGATGGGTCATGCCGGTACCAAGAAACGTGGCAGGGTGCTGATTGACAATATAGGACACTTGCTCCGCAAGTGTTTTTGCACTTGCGGAGCAAGTGCTCTACATTTTGACGCACGACCCAATCCTACGCGGATACCGGTTGCAAGTGACAAGCTACACGCGACTTGATACACTTCGGCCCACGATGTTGTCGGAAGTTTTCCGGGCGAGGCTGTCCGGAGACGCGGCATCGCTTCCTCTAACTGTTTGTCAGAAGGCACTGAACTCTTATGGTCGATCGGAACCTGCTTCGCGAATTCAATATCAGCGATGATGAACTTCAGGAGGCTTTTGGCCTCTCCCTCGCCAGTGTCGAGGAGATCGAAGAAGGGACGATTTACGAACACTCGGGCGTCAATTTCGACGTCAACGCCATTATCGATGGGGTCGTCGTCCGCATCGAAGGTGACGAAGTTCTGATCGACATTGGCTACAAGAGCGAAGGCATCGTTCCGATCGAAGAATGGTCGGATACGGGCGAAAAGCCGGAACCGGGACTCAAAGTTTCCGTGCTGCTCGAAGAAATCGAAGACGAATTCGGCCTGATTCTGCTGTCGAAGAAAAAAGCCGACCGCATCCGCGAATGGCTGGCCTTCATCGCCGCCCACGCGGAGGGCGATATCGTCAAGGGCGATGTCATCCGCAAAATCAAAGGCGGATTGCTGGTGAATATCGGCGTCAACGTCTTCCTGCCCGCCAGCCAGGTCGACATCCGCCGTCCGCCCGATATCGGCGAATATGTCGGCAAAATCATTGAATGTATGATCTTGAAGATCGACGAGCCGCGACGGAACGTCGTGGTCTCGCGCCGCCGTTTGATTGAAGAACAACGGCAGAAGCTCAAGGAAAACCTGCTGGGCGAAATCGAAGTCGGCCAGATTCGCAAGGGTGTGGTCAAGAACATCGCCGACTTCGGCGCGTTCGTGGACCTCGGCGGCATCGACGGCTTGCTGCACATCACCGACATGAGCTGGGGCCGCATCAATCATCCGACCGAAATGGTGCGGATCGACGACGAGATCGAAGTCAAGATTCTGCATGTCGATCGCGAGAAGGAAAAGATCGCCCTCGGCCTCAAGCAGAAAGAGAAAAGCCCCTGGGACGAAGTCGAAACCAAGTACCCCGTCGCCGGCAAATACAAGGGCGAAGTCGTCAACGTCATGTCGTACGGCGCCTTTGTGAAGCTGGAAGACGGAATTGAAGGCCTGGTTCACATCAGTGAAATGAGCTGGACCAAACGCATCAGCCATCCGACCGAACTCGTCAATCCGGGCGATGAGGTCGAAGTGGTGGTGCTGGGGATCAATAAGGAAAAGCAGGAAATTTCGCTGGGCATGAAGCAGGCTCTGCCGAACCCCTGGGACGAAGTCGCCCAGAAGTACCCGCCGGGACAGATCGTCACCGGAACGGTCCGGAACCTCACCAATTACGGTGCGTTCGTGGAACTGGAAGAGGGCGTCGACGGGTTGCTGCACGTCAGCGACATGTCGTGGACGCAGAAAATTTCGCATGCGAACGAACTGTTGAAGAAGGGCGATGAGATCACCTGCCAGGTGATCTCCGTCGACCAGGAACGCAAGCGAATCGCCCTCGGCCTCAAGCAGTTGCAGGAAGACCCGTGGGAACGCCACATCCCCGAGACGTACCATCCGGGTGCGTTGGTTAAAGGCAAGGTCACGAAGATCACCAACTTCGGCGTGTTCATCGAACTCGAGCCGAAGCTGGAAGGCCTGCTGCACGTCTCGGAACTGGCGGATCACAAGGTCGACAATCCCGAGCAGTTCGTGAAAGTGGGCGAAGAACTGGAAGTTCGAATTCTGCGAATTGATCCGGCGGAACGTAAAATCGGCCTGAGCCGCAAATCATCCGCGGAGATCATCGAGGAGCAACAGAAGCAAGAGGGCGGTAGCGGTGGTGACGGTGCCCCCAAAACCCGCACAGAGCTCAAAGGCGGCACGGCCGGTTCCTCCGGTCCGCTGTTCACGCTGGGTGGAGCGGATACGGCCGAAGAAGAAGCTCCTGTCGCCGAGGAAGAAGTTCCTGCCGCCGAGCCGGTAGCGGAGCCGCAAGCAGAAGCCGAGCCGGAAGCGGAATCTAACTGAGCTTGAAGGCGAAAGCGCCGGGTTAACCGGCGTTTTCGCATGTTTTTCCAGCGAATCCAACAGACTTCGCCAGTCAAGTGGTTCGGCTTGGAAAATCTGGAAAGAATCTGCGGCCCTTCGGCATTGTCCGAAGGGCCGTTATCTTTGCGCCGTTTACCAGGCTTCTCACCGGGAATCTGTGATTCCCCCCCTCTTGTTTTGGAATTCCCTGCCAGGTGCGTCCGATATCTAGGGAGTCGAATCACCGCCCGCACTCGCCACACCGCGAACGGACGGGGATCGAAATTGGCCCCCCGGATTCAGTCCCCTCAACTTGGCAGGGTCTCGATGCGTAAGACGATCCCCCGTCCCGCGAGCGTCTCAGCAGCCGCCGTTCAAAACCCGTTGGAGACCTATCTCCGGGAGATTAACGAGACGGCTTTGCTCTCCGCCCGCGAGGAGAAAGAGCTGGCCCGCCGCATCGCCGAGGGTGAAAAGGAAGCCCGTGACCGCATGGTGCGCGCCAACCTGCGCCTGGTGGTCAACATCGCCCGCGCCTACGCCAACAAGGGACTGCAACTGCAGGACCTGATCGAGGAAGGCAACCTGGGCCTGCTGCGTGCCGTCGAGGGGTTCGACCCCGACATGGACACCCGGTTCAGTACCTACGCCAGTTACTGGATTAAGCAGTCGATCAAGCGGGCGCTGATCAACACGGGAAAGACGATCCGCGTGCCGGCGTACATGGTCGAACTTTTGTCCAAATGGCGTCGGGCCACCGCCAAGCTCGACGGCGAACTCGGCCGGCCGCCAACGCAGGAAGAAGTCGCCAAGGAACTCGGTCTGCCGAAGAAGAAGCTGAGTATCGTTAAAAAGGCGATCCAGCTTTACAACAGCACGCCGCAGACCGACGACGAGGAGACGGGCTGGTCGATGAACGATATGGTGGCCGACGAGCGCGTCAAAGGCCCGGAAGAAGAGTTGGTGAACAGCGACAACCTCAAGCACGTCTACCGCATGCTGGACGAGATGGACCCCCGCGAGGCGACTATTTTGCGTATGCGGTTTGGTCTCGACGACGCCGAGCCGAAGACGCTGAAGGAAATCGGCGAACTGCTGGGCCTCACCCGGGAGCGCGTCCGGCAGATCGAATCCGAAGCACTGCAGGTTTTGGCGAAGGGGATTCTGGGCGAGTGAAGGTGAAGCCCAGGGGTTGCAACCTCTGGGGTGCCACGACCGGCATGTTTTCCATGGGTGTTTGCGGTATCATCGGCGACTGTACAGTGGCGACTGTGCAGCGGTTTGAACCGCTGGCTGCCTTTGGGTCGTGGTACAGAATGTCGAGTACTTGCTCCGCAAGTGCAAAAAACACTCGCGGAGCAAGTACTCGATATTATCAAAATGCACCACCACCCTGCCTTGAGTCCCTCTCAGAACAATTTTTGAAACTATGACCGGTCTGCGACCGTCCGCAACGCGGCGCTGGGATTTCGCCGTTGGTCGCCTCCCCTGGTGGCGACGGTGGACGCCCCCGCAATTGTTCGTGGCCTCTTTCGCGCTGCTGATTGCCCTGGGAACTCTCGGGTTCCAGACGCTTCCCGGCTTGTACACGGGCACGCCCTTCACTTGGGAAGAGTCGTTATTCACCGCGACCAGTGCCGTCTGCGTGACCGGGTTGGTCGTCGTGGATCCCGCCACCCGACTCACTCTATTCGGACAAGGGTTTCTGCTGTTGCAGATTCAGCTCGGCGGGTTGGGGATGATCACGTTTACAAGTTTGATCATTGTCGCCATGGGGGGCCGGTTGTCGTTGCGAAACCAATCGTTGACCGGGGCGGATGGTGCGACCTGGGTGGAACCGCGTCAACTGGTGATGGATGTCGTGCGGTTCACGTTCGCGATTGAATTGATCGGGGCGATGTTTCTATTTGCGATCTGGATTCCCCGGATGGGGTGGCAGGCCGCGCTCTGGCCCGCCATTTTTCATTCGGTCAGCGCCTTCTGCAACGCCGGCTTCTCCACGTTCTCCGACTCGATGATGGGCTTTCAACAATCGCCAGCGACACTCGCGGTGATCATGGCGTTGATTGTCGCCGGCGGATTGGGCTTCTTAACGATGCACGAAATGGACCCGTTCCAAGCGACGACGTATCGACGACGCATGTCCCTGCAGACGCGGCTCATCCTGCTGACAACCGTAGCGTTGATTCTGAGCGGTTGGCTGGCGTTCGCCCTGTTGGAATGGAACCATGTGCTGAAGGATCTGCCGCCAACAGATCGGCTGATGAACGCGCTGTTTCTGAGCGTGACCGCCCGCACCGCCGGGTTTAACTCGGTCGATTACGCCCAGGCGGCCGACAGTTCCAATTTTTTGACGATTCTCTTGATGATGATCGGCGGGTCGCCGGGCTCCACGGCGGGCGGCATCAAAACGACGACGTTCGCGGTGCTTGGCCTGTTAGCCTGGTCACGCCTGCGCGGGCATGAAACGCCGCATCTGTTTGGCCGGTCGCTACGCGAAGATAACACCGATCGCGCGGCTGGATTATTTGTGATCGCGTTCGGCATTGTGACAGTGGGGATTCTGCTGCTGTCATTCACCGAGCGCAACACCCATTTCGGCGGTTTCCTCGATCGGATGTTTGAAGCCGTCAGCGCCTTTAACACGGTCGGGGTCTCGACCGGGCTGTCTCCGCGATTGTCGTCGGCCGGGCGGGCGATCATTATCGTGTTGATGTTCGTGGGGCGTGTCGGCCCGTTAAGTTTCGCCGCAGCGCTGGCCCGCCCGATTCGGGCCGGGGCCAGATTCCGGTATGCGTATGAAGACGTGATGGTGGGTTGATGCGCTGCGACAGTTGCGCGGCAAGCGTGGCGCGCCAGAGAGGTTGCTATGAAACGGTTTGTAGTGGTTGGACTGGGAAATTTCGGCAGCAGCATTGCTGAGGCGTTATTTGGCCAGGGACACGAAGTGATCGCCGTTGATCCCCGTCCCGATGCGGTGGACCGCGTCGCGGCGGTCGTCACGCGGGCCGCCGTCGCGGATGGCAAGAATCTGGAGCTGTTGCAACGGATCGGGGCGAAGGGGGCCGATGTCGGGATCGTCAGCACGGGCGATGACATCACGGCGAGCATTCTGGCCGCCATGGCGCTGCGCGATCTCGATGTGAAAGACATCTACGCCAAGGTCATTTCCCGCGACCATGCCCGGGTGATGGAACGCATGGGAGTGACGGAAACGGTCTTCCCCGAGCGCGACTCCGCCCTCGCCTTGGCCTCGCGATTGTCCGGTTCCGCGGTTTTGAACTATGTTCGGCTGGGGACCGGTTTCAGTATTCAGGAAATGGTCGTGCGAGAAGAATGGATTGGAAAAACGCTGCGGGAACTCGAACTCCGCAAACGCTATTCGATCTCCGTCATCGCATTGCATGATGTCCTGACCGACCGCATGACCTCGGCACCCGACCCGGATGCCCGGCTGAAGGAATCGGATACGTTGCTGGTCGCCGGTCAAGACGAGGACTTGGCACAAGCCGCCGAAGAATCGTAATGCTAGGAATTCGACAGTAGCTCAGTATCATTCGTGCCACGCCCACGCGCTTCGCGTGGGCGTGTTTTCGCACGTCAATTCGCACGCCCGCGCGAAGCGCGTGGGCGTGGCACCGCAAGAAATACTCAAATTGACGCACTACCAAGAATCGTAACACTCAGCGAAGTCGGGCAACTCTCCGTGATCGCTAAAGTCTGCCGCAGTGAGGGCTGGGACAATGTCGCATCAGCAGCGGTTATCGACCGGGTTGGAAGTTCGCCGGGCGTGTCGGGAAGGGTCGTGGACCGGGCCGACGGCGGGGCTGGCGCCGGGGTATGCGCAGACAAACCTGGTGATTCTGCCGGCCGACTGGGCGTTCGACTTTCTGCTCTTCTGCCAGCGCAACCCGAAACCCTGTCCGCTGATCGATGTGACGGCTCCCGGTGAGTGGACACCCCGGCAAACCGCCCCCGCGGCCGATCTCCGGTCCGACTTGCCGAGTTACCGCGTCTGGCAGGATGGCGTTTTGGTCGATGAGCCGGCCGATATTCACCATTACTGGCGTGACGATCTCGTCAGCTTTCTGATTGGTTGTTCGTTCACCTTCGATGCGGGCCTGCGGACGGCCGGTTTACCAGTCCGGCATGTCGACCTGGGCAAGAATGTCCCCATGTTTCGCACGAACATCGATTGTACGCCCGCCGGTCGGTTGCACGGTCCGCTGGTGGTGTCGATGCGACCGTTTTCCCCGGCACAGGCGATTCGCTCGGTCGAGATCACTGCCCGGCATCCCGAGATGCACGGCTCGCCTGTCCATCTTGGCTTCCCCGAGCAGATCGGCATTGCGGATCTTCAGCGGCCCGACTACGGCGATGCGGTGCCCATGCATTCGGGGGAACTCCCCGTCTTCTGGGCGTGCGGCGTGACACCGCAGGCGGTGGTAATGGCGTCCAAGCCTCCCTTCGCGATCACCCACAGCCCCGGGTGCATGTTTGTGACCGACACGTTGGATCGCGCGCTGGTGGGTGGCTGATTCGCGTGCAATTTTTGCGGAACCACGCGATTTCACTAAAGCCCGGCGTCGGCGACGCCGGGACCAACCCGCGCGGACGGTGAAATCCCTCCCAATTCCGCAACAGGCGAACTTTCCCCAAATGTCGCGCGTGTCGGAGGGCCTTGAAGCTGTTCCGACGGTAGCGAATATTCAGCGCGCTCCAGAAAGTTGCCATTTGACCCTGCGAAAATCGCGGCCTATATTCAAGTGTGAGACGCGAACTGCTGTGGAAACGCCTCAAGCGTGGCCATAGCCGGGACCGCGATCCGCACAGGTCGTCGAGTTTCTCGGTGGTCGCTTCGAGGGGGAGCGACCCGGCCCGCGGATGAGCGTTCGATTGTTCCGTGTCTCCGCGAGGGGGCGTTATGAAGGTTTCGCGTTACCGGATGGCGTGGCTGGTCTGTGGGTCCACATGGTTCTTCGCCAGCCTGATGCTGCCGCTGGAAACGCGAGCCGGTGCCCGCACCGTCGCCCGCGACACCGAGCAGACGGAAGCCTCCGCCATCGCGGCGGGACTCGATTTTGAACGCCAAAGCCGCTGGGCCGAAGCGATTGAAATCTACGAGAAGTCCAGCACGCAATGGCCAGAGAACTCGCAACTGCAATATGGCCTCCGCCGCTCCAAGGTGCATCTCTCCGTCGAGCGACGGTATTCCGACCGGTCGTTCGGCGAAATGCTGATGACGCTCAATCAGAACGATGCGCTGACGTATCTCGATGAAGTCCTGCTCAAAATTCGCAAGCACTATGTCGATTCCGTCAGCTCGACCTCGTTGGTCGCGCATGGCACGGAAAGTCTGTACCTCGCGCTCAACAATCCCAAGTTCCTCGACAAGAACGCGCCGAACGCCACGCCGGACAGCCTCAATCGCGTCCGCCGCACATTGCGCGATCAGTATTGGAATCGCCCGGTCACCAGCCAGCAGCACGCCCGGCAGACGGTGCTGGAAATCTGTGATCTCGCGGAACGGGAACTCCAGGTGTCCTCCACTCCCGTGATTCTTGAATACGTGTTCGGGTGCTGCAACTCGCTGGACGACTACAGCAGCTATCTCACACCGAGCCGACTGGACGACCTGTATAACAACATCGAAGGCGAATTCGTGGGCATCGGGATCGAGATGAAGGCCGAGATTGGTCACGGCATGTTGCTGATGAACGTGCTGTCGGAAAGCCCCGCGGAAGAAGGGGGTGCCCGCATCGGCGACTGGATCGTGGCGGTGGATGGGATCGATTGTCGCCAGATGTCGACCGAGGAAGCCGCCGCGCTGCTGCAAGGCAGCCCGAACAGCCCGGTGAAGCTGCGCTTGCACGATCCGGAAAATGATGAGGAACGTGATGCCGCACTGGTCCGCCGGGCGGTGAAAGTGAAAAGCATTCCGACAGCGAAAATCGTCGACCAGACCAGCGGCATCGGCTATATCCGCATGACGGGCTTTCAGAAGAACACCAGTAATGAACTCGACGCCGCCTTGCTCGACCTGAATCGTCAGGGAATGCAGGCCCTCATCTGGGACCTGCGCGGCAACCCGGGCGGACTGCTGCCAGCCGCCGTCGAAGTTCTCGACCGCTTTCTTGAAGAAGGTGTGATCGTCTCCACCAAGGGACGGACTTCGGATCAGGATTGGACCTACTCGGCTCAACGGCCGGGCACGTGGAAAGTTCCGTTGGTGCTGCTCGTCGATGGCGACTCCGCCAGTGCCAGTGAAATCGTCGCCGGGGCCATTCGCGATCATCAGCGGGGGACGATTGTCGGTCGGAAGACTTACGGCAAATGGTCGGTGCAGAGTATTCTGCCGTGCCGCTCGAAATCGGGACTGCGCTTGACCACGGCGAAGTTCTACTCGCCGAACGGGCAGAACTACGGCAAAATCGGTGTCGAGCCGGACTTGCCCGTCACACTCGAAGAGAACCAGACGGCCGCGTATCGTGGACGGCGACGCGAGAAGCTGGATGACGATCTCGACGTGAAAACCGGTGTCGATGTCCTGCGAAAACAATTGGCCCGCCGATGAAACCCGACGACGACTGGCTCCACAGCGGACAAGGCCTGCGGCCGACGCTGCGCTGGTCGTTCTCCACCGACGCGCCACTGGCCGATTTGCAACTGGCCCGCGAGACCGGTGAAGTTGTCGCCTCCGATGCGTCCGGCGGATTGTATCTGCTGGATCGCGGCGGCCAGATTCGGGCACTCATCCGCACCGCGCATGAACTGCGACGCCTGGCCTGGGCCGACGATGGCTCGCTGGGCGCTGCGCTTGTCGATGACATCTCGCTGGGCGCGTTCGACCGCAAGTTGCAATTTCGCTGGATGCGCGAGCTGCCGGAAGAAACGCTCGCCGTGGCGATGTCGCCGCAAGGTTCGCACATCGCCGTCAGTTTGGTCAACGCGCGGAACATCATTTACGACGCCGAGAATCGCCGGGCTGGCAAATTTGAATCGGTCCGTCCGCTGCAATATCTCCAGTTCGTGCCCAGCGTCGCCGAGCTGATCGGTTCCGCCGAGCATGGCTGCTTCGCCCGCTACAAATTGAACGGCGACCTGATCTGGTCCGAAAAGTTGTGGTCCAACGTCGGCGATCTGACCGTCACGGGCGACGGCCGGCAAATCACGCTCGCTGGTTTTGCCTACGGCGCGCAGGCGTTCGACGGCAGCGGCGCGCCGCTCGGTTCTTTTGTGATGGATGGTGCGACGAAATTCGTCTCGTCAACGTATCAGCCGAAATTCCTGATCGCGGCCACGCTGGAACGGCAACTGCTGTGCGTGGATGCCGAAGGCAATCTCCGCTGGCTATTGGAACTGCCGGACGACGTGATCCGCATCGCGCTGTCGCCACTGGGCGACTGGCTGGTGTGCGGCTTCGCCTCCGGCCGAATTGTGCGGTTGGATCAGGCGGGGTGACCAATACCCATGCAGGTCAGTCCAGGGGTTGCCGCGCATTCTTCGCGACATATTTCAGAAAAAGGATCTCACGCAGAGGCGCGGAGTTCGCAGAGATTGGAATGAGAAGAATGAGTGACAGGAGATTACGAGGGCAAGACACCCCGTTCCTGCCCTCTGGGTTTTGGTCTCTCCGGTCATCCCCCTCTGCGATCTCCGCGTCTCTGCGTGAGAGAATCCCTTTCGTTTATTCGCTGCTTCAAACCTATGGATGCGAATGGTCGCCCACGCCGGGTCTGTTGGTGAAACTTGGCCCTGCATTC
>Ga0105047_10005309_pt1 | contig 22193 bp, 19 predicted proteins | sample MAT04_FD_78384 | JGI IMG/M metagenome (GOLD analysis project Ga0105047, IMG submission 78384) | Freshwater microbial communities from Lake Fryxell liftoff mats and glacier meltwater in Antarctica - MAT-04 (megahit assembly) | ecosystem: Environmental > Aquatic > Freshwater > Ice > Liftoff... | reverse complement strand
GGTGAGTCCAGCGCGGTCGAGCATGATCATGGTGATGAACGATTTGGGGTCGTGGAAGCCGCGGGCGTTGGTGCGGATCCGCCCGATGGAGGCGTTGTTGGACTCGGCGATCCCGTTCGTGAGTTCCATTCCATTGTTGCTTCGATCGACTCGCGGTAGCGGCGGACGGTGCGGGCGAGCTTGACGAACGGGGCGAGCTTCGATCTCGATGCCCACGCCAGCCAGTCGGTGATCGCCCGTTTCGCAGCGAACAGGGCCGAGCTTGAAGATGCCGCGAAGTTCCTCCTTGAGTTGCCATGCCCTGAACATCCGCCGGTTTGCGTTCGCCAACGATCTGATCACGCCTTGTTGTTTGCCGCATAGGTTCTCAGAGTCGTCTGCCGAGTCGGCGTGCGGCGGCGACGACCGCGGGATGCGTGATGGTGAGCGGCTCGATCTTCTCGAGGGTGAGTAGTCGCCGGTTCCAAAGCGCGTATGAAGTCCAGTCGGCGTCGAGGCTGCTCCACCACTTCAGGCCGACGGTGGTGGTACCGAGATCTGTGTGCAGGCGCAGTGCGATGTCCTGTGTGATGACGGTGTTCTTCGACGCGACTCTCGACGGACGGATGTGATGGTCGTCGAGAAAGCGGGCATCGTCGAGGTCGATGACCCTGGCCTTGGCGGGGAGATCGTAGGTGACCAGCTGGCGGTCGAAGCCGGCGGCAGGATGGTGAAACATCACCGGTGTCCATGTGTCGAACCCTTGGAATATCTCTGCGACTGCGCCGTCGGCGTGCTCGCTGAGATAGAGCAGGTCGTACTGGCTGGGGTTGTCCCAGCGGCCGCCCCCTTGCCACGCAGGATCGACGAACAGTGGGTGGCCTGTCCGGGTTGGTTTGGCCGTCGGGTCAACCGGGGCAATTCGATACACCAACACGATTGTCAGGCGTATGCGCCGGCACCGTCGGCTCGAAGCGCGCGCAGCAGCGGTGCGCCGCCTTCGAGTCGGAACACATCGATTGGCTTGCGACCCGCGAGATGCGCGTTGGCACTCTCGAACCATTGAGGCAGCATCGATGCGGGCCACACCGTCTGGAACTGGGCAGCCACGTTGTACAGATCAGCCAGCCGCGCTTGCGACTGCGGCGACGGGGTCTCCTCATTCGACAGCCAGCGTGTCGGTTGAGACCTAGCAACGCCAACCGCCTGGGCGATGAGCGCGTTGGTGAGCGGCGACTCAGGGCTGATCACCAGAACTGTGCGACCCCGCCCCGACGCAACTTCCTTGATCTCCACGAACACCACTTGTTTCGTTCTCCAGCCGGCGGGGCTGGCCAGGGCGACCCGCCCTCCACCAGGTTTAGCCACCTTGAGTCCGCGCCCCGAACGCTTCTCACTGTTAACCCCGGTGTACCGATTGGCGGCCATGGACGGCACTGTACACCCAACCGCTGGCGTTGGGTGCGGAGATCCGCCCAGAACCAGAGAGCTGAGTTGGGCTCGACAACTGGACGTATTCCGGCGTCGTTGCGAGCGGGGAGTCGAGGTAGACCTTGGCTTCGGTGACTTGTTGAAGCGTCCGTTGGCTGGGTCTGCTCGCCACAGCGGCGGTTCTATGTTCGGCGATCGGCGCGTCACTCGTCGCCGGCGTCGGCCACAGCGCCGAAAAGTCATCCCCGGTTCTCGTCGGCTTTCCGCGAGCATGTCGATGAGATCGTCGGTGGTGATCTCGTCCACCCGCAAAGGATGTCAAGGGAGTTGGCACCAATGGGTCTTTTAGTGGCTCTCCTGCTGTATCCGTGGGTCAGTTTCGGTCGGGTAGGGGCGGGCAGTGGCCGACTCGGTCGAGCAGGCACATGAAGTTGGCCTTGTTGCTCGGACACCTAACTCCGCGGAGGAGGACCTGTTCCGACGAGTCTGGGCTGTCTTGATCTTTTCCTGATCTCTCTTGATCTGAAGTTGATCTACGACTACAGTCGGAGATGTGCCTACCACGAACAGTGATCTCGCCTCTTCTGGGCTGATGACGTCGGCGTCCTCGTCGGCTGCATCGGTGCAGCGTGCGAACCTTGTCGAGCCGTTCATCTCGGACCGTGCGAAGTTCCCGGCGAAACACACCGTTGTGGAGGGCGTCTCGCCCTGGAGCCTTGGCGTCGCCGCAGAGGTTCAGGACACCGTGGCAGCACTCAAGTGGTCCGTCGTCGCCTTCGATCGTTCCCGCCCGGTCGGAGATGGCGGTGTGATCGCAACAGAGACTTCCATGGTGGTGGAGGTGGTGGCCGTCGGTCGCGACGGCACAAGCACCAGCATGGGAACCTGCGACTGCGTCCTGCGCACGGAACTGGATGATCGGTCGCTCGCTGATCGCCAGCTCACGGGGCTGGGTTGGCTGTTGCCCATCGGTTACACCGTGGTGGTCGACACCCCCATCGTGTGAACTCGTCCGATCGCCCATCCCGCCCGGGCGATCGGACGAGTTCCCACTTCCTTCCCGAAACGGTGCCGTGCGCGGCCGACCATGAGCCGCGCGCTCGCGGCGCGGTACGGTCACGACAGGTTCGATGATCGCGACTGATCCCGACGACTTGGAAGGAACACTCATGGTTGGTGGCGCACTCAGAATGGCCAGCATGGACGACCTCGACCTTCGGATGTCCGAAGGTGTGCGGCCGTTGTACGAGGCAGTCAAGAAGTTCATCCGTGAGGAGGTCGACCCGATCTCGGAGGAGTTCCACCGTCTGGGCGCCGATCGTGCCGATCGCTGGACGTGGGCGCCCGGCCAGCTGGAACTGCTCGAGACCGCGAAGGCCAAGGCTCGCGAGCAGGGCCTGTGGAACTTCTTCCTACCCAACGCCGAGACCGGCCAGGGCCTCAGCAACCTCGATTACGCCTACATCGCTTCCGAGTTGGGCAAGAACCGCCTCGCCAGCGAGTGCCTCAACTGCTCGGCGCCCGATACCGGCAACATGGAAGTGCTGGAACGTGTCGGCACCCCCGAGCAGAAGGAGCAGTGGCTGGAGCCGCTGCTGCGTGGCGAGATCCGCTCCGCCTATGTGATGACCGAGCCGGGCATCATGTCCAGTGACGCCAAGCAGATCCAGACGTCCGCCGTGCTCGACGGTGAGGAATGGGTGATCAACGGCAGCAAGTTCTACGCCTCCGGTGCCGGCGACCCGCGCTGCAAGATCATGATCGTGATGGTGCGCACCAACCCCGACGCCGACACGTACAAGCAGCAGTCGCAGATCCTGGTGCCCAAGGACACGCCCGGCGTCGAGATCGTCGAAGGCATGCAGGTGTTCGGTAACGACGACGCCCCGCACGGCCACATGCACATCCGCTTCAACGACGTGCGCGTGCCCAAGAGCAACGTGCTGTGGGGCGAAGGCAAGGGCTTCGAGATCTCGCAGTTGCGCCTCGGGCCCGGCCGCATTCACCACTGCATGCGCAGCATCGGTGTGGCCGAGAAGGCCATCGAGATGATGGTCGATCGCGGCATGTCACGCGAAGGCTTCGGCAAGAAACTGATCAACCTCGGCAAGAACATGGAAGTCATCTCGCGTGCTCGCATCGAGGTGGAGGCCATGCGGCTGATGGTGCTGCGTGCCGCCAAGGCGATGGACACCCTCGGCAACGCCGAGGCTCGCGTGTGGGTGAGCGCAGTGAAGGCAATGGTGCCCGAGAAGTGCTGCGACATCATCGATGAGGCCATCCAGATGCACGGCGCGGCCGGCATCTCGCAGTGGTTCCCGCTGGCCGACATGTACCACAGCCAGCGCACCCTGCGCCTGGCCGATGGCCCCGACGAGGTGCACCACCAGGTGGTCGGCCGCGCCGAGGCCAAGAACCGCGAGAGCGACAGGGCTGCCGGCGTGTCCGACGACGGGCTCAAGCCCGGCGGACGCGTGTTCACCGGCCCCTGAGCGATCAGGCGCCATGCCGGTCGCGCCGGAGGACCCGGCTCAGTAGCGCGAGCGCGAGAACACCTCGCGCACGAGCGGCTCGAAGTGTTCGAGCGGCTCGGTGGGGCCGTTGGGGTCGAACGCGGCTTGATCCCACTCATCGGTGAACTGCTCGCACAGCGCGAACCACGGCTCGGAGCGGAATTGCTCGCGCAGGTCGGTTGGCATCCCGAAATGGCCGTAGTAGTGACGGCCCTGGAAGTCCTGATGGTTCTTGATGGTGTGGTATACGTCGGGACGCACGTACGGCTTCAGGATTTCCGCCGCGATCGCGCCGTGGTTGGGCACGCTCACGGCCTTCCCCACGTCGTGGCACAACGACGCGACGATGACCTCGTCGTCGGCGCCCGCCCGCTGGGCCAGCGTGGCTGTCTGCAGGCAGTGGGTGAGCTGATCGGTGGCGAAGCCGTCGGTGATCTCGCCCAGCGAGCGCAGCATCGCCAGCACGCTGTCCGCGACACGCGGCTGATTGCGGCGAGTTTCCTCACCGATCACGGCCCACTGCTCGGCGGTGGATTCGTCCATGCGGGTGAAAGAGGTGGCGGTCGGAGACGTCATACCTACATTGTTGCAGCCGCGGCACGTTCGCTTCGCCGCGGACGGGCCGGAAGGTGAATGCTCTCGCGATGGACTTCGACCTGCCGCAGGACCTGCTCGATCTTCTCGCCGAACTCGACGTGTTCATCGAACGAGTCATCAAGCCGCTCGAGGAGCAGGACGACAACATCCGCTTCTTCGACCATCGTCGCGAAGACGCCCGCACCGACTGGGATCGCCAAGGCCTCCCGAACGCCGAGTGGGAGGCGCTCCTGCACCGCGTCAAGCGGCTCGCCGACGAAGCCGGCTTCTACCGCTATCCGCTCGATGCGCAGTACGGCGGCCGCAACGGCACCAACCTGGGCATGGCCGTCATCCGCGAGCACCTGGCCAGCAAAGGGCTGGGCCTGCACAACGACCTGCAGAACGAGCACAGCATCGTTGGCAACAACGTGGGCCTGCTGCTGATGATCGCCCATGGCACGCCCGAGCAACAGGCCGAGTGGATCACACCGCTGGCGGAAGGCACCCGCGGCTTTGCGTTCGGCATCACCGAGCCCAACCACGGCAGCGATGCCACACACATGGATACCACCGCAGTGCGTGACGGCGACGAGTGGGTGATCAACGGCGAGAAGACCTGGAACACGGGCATCCATCACGCGCAGTACGACATGATCATGGCTCGCACCAGCGGCAACGCCGGCGACGGCGGTGGCATCACCGCCTTCCTGGTGCCAACGCAGAGCCCCGGCTTCGAAGTGCTCGAGTATCTGTGGACGTTCAACATGCCCACCGACCACGCGCACATTCGCCTCACCGACGTGCGCGTGCCGCACAGCGCCATCTTCGGCGGCGAAGGCAAGGGTCTCGGGGTGGTGCAGCACTTCTTCAACGAGAACCGTATTCGCCAGGCGGCGTCGTCGCTCGGTGCGGCCCAGTTCTGCATCGACGAGTCGGTGAAGTACGCGCAGGAGCGCCGCCCGTTCGGCAAGGCGCTGGCCAGCAACCAGGGCATCCAGTTCCCGCTGGTCGAGCTGCAGACCCAGTGCGAAATGCTGCGCGCGCTCATCCACAAGACCGCCTGGCACATGGACCGCGACGGCGCCTTCAGCCAGAGCGACAAGGTCAGCATGTGCAACTACTGGGCCAACCGCCTGTGCTGCGACGCCGCCGACCGCGCGATGCAGGTACACGGAGGCCTCGGCTACTCGCGCCACAAGCCGTTCGAGCACATCTATCGCCACCACCGTCGCTACCGCATCACCGAAGGTGCAGAGGAGATCCAGATGCGTCGCGTGGCCGGCTACATGTTCGGTTTCATGAGCCAGCGGGCGCCCAAGGGCGTCTCGGAAGGCTGAGCCAGATGACCACCATCGACGCTGCCTCCTCGCCCAGCCCGTTCGTGCGTGGGGTCGAGCCCATCACCGCAACCGAAGAGCAGATCGCAGCCACCTTGCTGGAGGCCGAACTGGCGCCGCTGCTGCCAGCCCTCGCGTACCTCACCGGCGACATGTCGCTGCTGCGCACCGACCTGCGACCCGACCCGCTGATGCTGAACCTGCCGTTCAGCGGCTACACCGATGAGCAACAGGCCACCATCCGCGAACTGGCTGCCACTGCGATCGCGCGCTACCGCGACGGCGGGTGCGTGCCGGCGACCGCGCCCAGCGACGACCAGCTGCTACGGATGATGGAGCACACCGTGGGTGTGGAAGGCATGGCGCCGTACCTGCCGCTGCTCGAAGAGGAACTTGCGTACAAGGGCGAAGACCGTCGGGCGCCGCAGTGGCGGGCCGACGAACTGGCCCCCGGCACCGACGTGCGCGTGGTCATCATCGGTGCCGGCATGTCGGGCATCCTGGCCGGGCACCGCCTGCAGCAAGCCGGCGTGCCATTCACCATCCTCGACAAGAACACCGATGTCGGTGGTACCTGGTTCGAGGCCGCGTACCCGGGCTGTCGAGTCGACAACCCGAACCACAACTACAGCTACTCGTTCGCCCAGCGCCACGATTGGCCGTTCCACTACAGCTCACAGGACGTGCTGCACCGCTACTTCGCCGACTGCGCCGACGCGTTCGACGTGCGCCGCCACGCCCAGCTCGGCTGCACGGTCACCCGCTCGGAGTGGAACGACGCGCAGCACACCTGGACCGTGCACTACACCGACGCCGCCGGCGCTGCCCAGGCGATCACCGCCAACGTGGTCATTAGCGCGGTGGGGCAGCTGAACCGCCCGAAGTTCCCCACCGAGATCGAGGGTTTCGGAACGTTTGCCGGCGAGACGATGCACTCGGCGCAGTGGCGCCACGACCTGTCGTTCGCGGGCAAGCGGGTGGTGTGCATCGGCACCGGAGCCAGTGCGTTGCAGTTCCTGCCGCACATCGCCGCGCAAGCAGCTTCGCTGGTCATCACGCAGCGCACCGCTCCCTGGCTGGCGCCCACGCCCGACTACCACGAGGAAGTGCCCACGGGCCTCACCTGGCTGTACTCGCACGTGCCCAGCTACAGCGAGTTCAACCGCTTCGCCATCTTCTGGCGGATGGGTGACGGCGCGCTCGAGGGGGTGCGCGTCGACCCGTCGTGGGACAGCGACGGCGGTTCGGTCAGCATGATCAGCGAGTTCGGCCGACAGATGCTGACGGAGTACTTCAAGGCCGAGTTCGGGGACCGCCCCGATCTGCTGGCGAAGGTGGTGCCCAACTATCCGGTCGGTGCGAAGCGGATGGTGCGCGACAACGGCGTGTGGGCGCGCACGCTGAAGCTGCCGCACGTGCAGTTGGTCACCGACCGCATCGCCCGCATCACGCCCACCGGCATCGAGTTGGCCGACGGCACCGTGCACGAGGCCGACGTGCTGGTCTACGGCACCGGCTACGAGGCGTCGAAGTTCCTCACCCCGATGCAGGTCACCGGGCGCGACGGCGTCGACCTGCACGAGCAGTGGCAGGGCGATGCGCGGGCGTACCTGGGTGTGGCCATTCCCGGTTTCCCCAACTTCTTCTGCCTGTACGGGCCGAACACCAACATCGTCATCAACGGCAGCATCATCTACTTCAGCGAGTGCGGGGTGCGCTACATCCTCAACCTGGTGCAGGCGTTGCTGGCGAACGGCGGCGGCTCCATCGAAGTGCGCCGCGACGTGCACGACGAGTTCAACGACCGCTGCGACGCCGAGAACCGGGCGATGGCCTGGGGCTGGAGCGACGTGAGCAGCTGGTACAAGAACGACCTCGGGCGCGTCTCACAGAACTGGCCCTTCACCCTGCTGGAGTACTGGCAGCGCACCAAGCAGGTGCAGCTCGACGAGTTCTTGCTCACCTGACCGCCGAGTCGGGCGGCCCCGAGGGGTCAGAGCAAGCCGTTCTCGGCGAGCTTGGCGACGATGAAGGGGCGCACCACATCGATGTTGGCGAGGATGTCGGCCGACTGGGGGTTGAAGGCCCACTCGGGGTCGCCGCCAGCGTAGGTGTGGTAGCCGCGCAGGGTGTACACCACGACGATGTTGCCGGTGCGCTCGTAACGGACCTGGTCGGTGAACGTGAGCGAGTACGCCACCCCCGTGTCGGCAGTGGTGGCTGCCGCCGTGTTGAGGACCACGCCGAGGCGCTCGTCGACGGCGCTGGTCTCCTCGAAGGCGGCGTTGCCGGTCTCGGTGAGGCTCCAGACGGCCGCGTCACCCGTGCCGTCGCTGAGCAGGTCGATCTGGCTCTCGGGCTGCTGAAACACCACCGGAGCAGCGCAGGCGTTGAGAAACCCGCCACTCGCCGAGAGGAATGACGAAGCCACGTCGGTGTCGGGGAACGTGTAGGCGTCGATCATGAACATGCCGTTCTCGAGCTCGAACGTGGGCCCGTGGACCTGGGCCTCGCTGGCGAAGGCCTGAGCCCGCGCCACGACGTTGTCGCTGCCGCAGTATCCGATGCCAGGGCCCGCCGCCGGCTCGGGTTGGGTGGAGGTGCTGTCGGTGAGCACCCAGGACGCCGGTACGTCGGCTGCTGTGGGCAGGCTGGCCAGCAGCAGATCCGCCGCAGACGGCCCCACAGTGGTGGTGGGCCCGAGTGTCGTGGTGATCTCCACAGTGGTCGGGGCGACTTCGCTGCTGGCGGTGGTGTCGGAGCTACCGGTGACCTCGGTGGTGTTGGTGATGCCCGTCGGGTCGGTGCCGCCGGAGGTCTTGCCGTCGTCGCCCCCGCTGAGCACCAGGAAGGCGATGACGCCGATGGCGAGCACGCCGGCGACGGCCGCCACGATGAGGCCCGTGCGCGGCTTCGACGCCTCTGCAGGATGGTCGTTGGTGAACTGCGGCGTCAGCGACTCGGGAAGCACAGAACCCACCGGCGGCGGCTGGATGGCGGTGGAGCGGTGCACGGTGTCGTCGTTCGACGGCGACGGAACAGGTGCCGCACCGAAACCCGGTGCCGGAGTGGGGGCGGGGGCACCCCAGCCGCCAGGTGCAGGTGTAGTGGGTTCGGTGGCTACGTACGTGGCCGGGTCGACGCTGGTCGCACCCTGGTCGCTCACGTAGTCGGTCCACGCTTGACCGTCCCACCAGCGAAACTCGTGGCGGTGTGTGGGATCGGGCTGCCAAGAACCTTCGTTCACGCTGTGGTCTCCATGTTCGTACGTCACTCTGCGCCGCAAACGTAGTGCCTGCCACGCAGCGGTGGAAACACCAGAGCGTGGAGCGCGACATCGCGGCCCGCGCCCTGACCACCGATTGGTCGACTACTGTTTCCTGAACAGCCGGTCAGTCAGGTCAATCGGCGGCGCCGAACTTTGGGGGTAGCGCACCATGAACGAGCAGCGGATCGATGGCGGAGGGCGTATCGAGCTCGAGTCGTTGTCGAAGTGGTACGGCGATCAGCAGGTCCTCGATGCCATCGACCTGGTCATCGAGCCGGGCGAGTTCTTCTCCCTGCTCGGGCCGTCCGGCTGCGGCAAGACCACCACACTGCGGCTCATCGGCGGCTTCGAGGAGATCGAGCACGGCTCTGTGCGTATCGACGGCGCCGACATGCAGGGCGTGCCGCCCGAGCGGCGGCCGGTCAACACGGTCTTCCAGAGCTACGCGCTCTTTCCGCACAAGAACGTCGCCGACAACGTGGCGTTCGGGCTGCGGTTCACGGGCGGCACCAAGGCCGACGTGCGGCGCCGTGTCGGGGAGGCCCTGGAACTGGTGCGCCTCACCGGTTACGAGGCGCGCAAACCGCACCAGCTGTCGGGCGGTCAACAGCAGCGCGTGGCACTGGCCCGCTCGCTGGTGCTGCGCCCGAAGGTGCTGCTGCTCGACGAGCCGCTCGGTGCGCTCGACGCCAAGCTGCGGCGCGTGCTGCAGGTGGAACTACGCGCCCTGCACCGCGAGGTGGGCATCACGTTCGTGTACGTCACGCACGACCAGGAGGAAGCGCTCACCATGAGCGACCGGCTGGCAGTGATGAACACCGGCCAGATCGAGCAGGTGGGCGACCCGCGCGGGGTGTACGACGAGCCCGCCAACCGCTACGTGGCCGACTTTCTGGGCCTGGCCAACCTGCTCCCCGGTGTGGCCGACACACGCGGTGCCACTGTCTTGGGCGCCCACGTCGCCGCCGACTCGCGGGGCGTGCACGGCGAGTGCACGGTGCTGGTGCGGCCAGAACGCCTGCAGCTGGTGCCGCCGGCCGACGCCAGGTTGGTGGCGACCGTGGAGCACGTGGTGTTCGCAGGTGCCGTCACGCACGTGCACCTCCGCCTCGACGAGCACGCGCTCCAAGCCGTCGTGCCCAACGACGGCAGCGTGTTGGCAGCTGTGGAAGGCGGGCACGTGGGCGTGCAGTTGCCACCTGACGCCATCCGAATCCTGCCTGGCTGAGCCAATTCAGCGAGCGGAGATCGACGCGTCGACAGGCCCGCGAGCCGCCAGGTAGTGGTGCGTGAACGCAACGACCAGGTCGTCCTTCGGGCTGAGCACGCCATGGCTGAACGCGCGTGACGACACGCCCTGCTGCACCCGCTCGCAGACCATGTTGTCCTGCGCAGCCACCAGCTCGTTGAAGTCGACCACCGCGCTGGGGTCGAACCCGGGGGCAGCAATGGTGTCGGGCATGAACATGAACTCCATGGTCATGGTGGTGAGCCCGGGGCCCTTGGGGAACAGTGTGCTGAGGATGGCGCAGGTGCCGGTGACGTCGATGAACGCGTTGGGGAAGATGGTGCCGCCGTAGTAGCTACGGGCATCGAGCTCGCTGATGCCAGGGAGCACCGGCAGTGACGACGGACCGGCTTCCATGCTGTAGCCACTGGACAGGGTGACACCGCCGTCGGGGCGAGTGTGGTCGGTGACCCAGCCGGTGCGGTAGACGGGCACCAACTCGACCAGTTCTGGGTGCACACGGGTGCAGTGCAGGCATTCCTGGTAGTTCTCGACAATGACCTTCCAGTTGGCGGCGATGTCGCACGAGGTGGTGACTGCCACCTGCAGTCCGCCGAAACCCCAGCGCTCGAGCGCGAGCAGATCGGCGCAGTGGGTGAGCATCCACTGCTCGAACTCCGGCGGCTCGGCAGCAACGCTGACGAACACGAAGCCTTGCCACTCGCGCACGTGGTACTTCCACAGCGGGAACGACGCCTTGTCGATGTCGTCGTTGTCGAGGTGCGGGGTGGCGATGAGTCGACCGTCGAGTGCGTACGTCCAGGCGTGGTACGGGCACATCAACGAGCCCTGCCCGGAGTCGGTGTGCTGGTCGCACAACCGCGCGCCGCGATGGCGGCAGACGTTGGCCAATGCGTGCAGCCGGCCGTCGAGGTCGCGGGTGATGAGCACGCTCTCACCGGCAAGCTCGACCACGGTGCGGTTGCCTGGCTGCAAGCGATCGGCGCGGGCGGCGAGCATCCAACCCCCGTGAAAGATGCGCTGGCGTTCCAGCTCGTACACCTCGTCGGACACGTAGTCGGCTCTGGTGAGTGTGCGGGTGTCGTTCGGCATGAGTGCGCTCCCTTGTTCCCGCCAGCCAGTGTACTCCAGCTCGCGACCTAGCCTGAACGACCGATCAACAATGTGGGCTAGTCTGCGGCGATGGGGTTCGAAACGGGTAGTGCTCTCGACGACCTCATCCGCCACGAGGAAGATGTGTTCCTCGCCAGGATGACCAAGACCGCGGCGCTGTGGGAACGGGCGCAGCGCTCGATGCCCGGTGGCGTGTGTTCCAGTTGGGCCAGCTCACGCCCGCTGCCGGTGTGGGTGAGCCATGGTGAGGGCGCCTACGTGTGGGACGCCGACGGCACTCGCTACGCCGACATGCACGGCGGCTACGGCGTCAACGTGGTGGGCCATGCCAACCCGGCTGTTGTGCGTGCGGTGCAGGCCAGGGTGGGCAAGGGCACGCACTTCGCGCAGCCCACGGAAGATTCCATCGACGTCGCGGAGGCGCTCGCTCAACGGTTCGGCCTGCCGATGTGGCGCTTCGGCAACTCGGGCACCGAGGTCACCATGGATGCCTTCCACCTGATGCGCGCCATCACCGGTCGCAAGCTGGTGGTGAAGATCGAAGGCAGCTACCACGGTCACCACGACTCGGCGATGGTCTCCATCTTCCGCTCGCAAGATCAGCTGGGCCCGCTCCACGAGCCGCACCGCGTGCCCGGCCCCGGAGTGGTGCAGGAGATGGCCGACCTGTTGCGCATCGTGCCGTTCAACGACCTGCCGGCGCTCGAGCGCGTGCTCGACCAGCACCGTGGCCAGATCGCCGGCATGATCGTCGAGCCGATGATGATGAACGCCGGCATCATCCCGCCGCAACCGGGCTACATGGAAGGCGTGCGCGAGCTCACTCGCCAGCACGGCGTGCTGCTGGCGTTCGACGAGGTGAAGACCGGGCTGGTGGTCGGCTGGGGTGGTGCAACTCGATTGTTCGGCGTCACGCCCGACATCGTCTGTCTCGCGAAGGCCCTTGGTGGCGGCCTACCGTGCGGCGCCATCGGCGGCACCGAGGAAGTGATGAGCGCCATCACCTCCGGCGTGTACGACCAGATCGGCACGTTCAACGGCAACCCGCTCACCATGGCGGCCGCCAAGGCCACCTTGCTGGAGGTGCTCACCCCCGACGTGTACGACAGTGCGGCCGATCTGGGGCAGCACATGCTGGCGGGTTCCTCCGCCGCGCTGGCCGCCCACGGTGTTGCGTCGTACGGCGCAGTGTTCGGGTTCAAGGGTTCAGTGGTGTTCCACGACCGGCCGGCGCGCAACTACCGCGAGTTCCTCGGCATCTCCACCGCGCTCAGCCACCTTCACTTCCTGGTGCAGTTCAACGGCGGCGTGTTCCTGCCGCCGTGGGGCAAGAGCGAATCGTGGACCCTCAGCGTTGCCCACGCCCGAGCCGACGGCGATCAGTACATCGCCAACGTGGCTCGCGTCGCGGAGATGGCTGCCTCGCTGGGCGATCGCTCGTCAGAGCTGTTCGCCACCGGAACGTTCAACTGATGGTGTGGCCCTGATGGTGTGGCCCTGATGGTGCAACTGCAACATGTCGCGCGCGCCGACGGGTCCGCGGCCATCATTGCCGCGCTCGACGCGGATGGCGCGGTGGTGGTTCGCGACATGGTGGCACCGCACACGCTGGAACAGTTCCGTTCCGACATGGAGGCCCACGCGGCCGGTCATCGTGCCGGCAGCCTGGCCGACAGCACCATCGTCCAGAGGTTCTGGGGCGCCAGCACCAAGCGATTCACCAGACTGGCGCACCGCAGCCGCGCGTTCGTCGACATCCTCACCGACCCGCTGTACCTCGACGTGGCCGACCGGGTGCTGCTGCCCCAGGCCAGCGATTACTGGATGAACACCGGCCAGATGATGATCATCGGCCCTGGCGAACCGGCGCAGTGGCTCCATCGCGATGCCGAGAACTGGCCCACGATGTGCACCCCCGACGGCTTCGAGGTCACCCTCAGCTGCATGTTCGCCATCTCCGAGTTCACCGCCGAGGGGGGCGCCACACGAGTCGTGCCCGGCAGCCACAAGTGGGCCGACTACCGGCGCAAGGCACAGGACCACGAGATCTGCCAGTCGGTCATGCCAGCCGGCAGCGGGATGCTCTACACCGGCCGGGTGGTGCACGGAGGGGGCGCCAACCTCACCGCCGACGAATGGCGCTTCGGCTTGCACCTGTCGTTCGTGCTGGGTTGGCTCACCCCCGAAGAGGCCTCGCCACTCGGCGCCGACTGGGCCGACGTCGCCGGTTTGTCGGAGCGCGCGCAGCGGTTGCTCGGCTGGCGATGCAGCGAAGTGAACTCCACCTATGCAGCCCGGCTGTGGACCGTCGACTACGAGGACGTGCCGGTGGGGCTGAACCTCCTCGACTGACACGGTGGCGGCGCACGCGCAATTCGGCGTGTTCAGCGCCCCTTCCACACCGGCGGGCGCTTCTCGGTGAATGACAGGTTCCCCTCCGCTGCGTCCTCCGAGTCGATTGCGCGGCGATAGCTCTCGAACTGCTTGATCGCGCTCATCGCCTCGATCGGGTCCATGTGCGCGGTGCGGCGGCCGATGTCGAGGATGGCAGCAACGCTGAGTGGCGCGCTGGCAACGACGTCTGCGGCGAGGTCGCGCGCGCTGGAGAGCAACTCGGCAAGTGGCACCACCCGGTTCACCAACCCGTGCTGCGCGGCCTCTTGCGCGCTCATGCGGCGACCGGTGAGCAGCAACTCGCGGGCCAGGTGCGGCGGCAGCAGGCGGGGGAGGCGCACACTGCCCGCGTCGGGCAGGATGCCGATGCCGGCTTCGGGGAGGAAGAACTGCGCGTGGTCGGCCGCCACGATCATGTCGGCAGCGATCGCGATCTCGAAGCCGCCACCCACGGCCATGCCGTTGACCGCGGCGATCACCGGGGTGCGCCGGCCGGGTAGGTCGGGAAAGCCACCGAAGCCGCCGGCGCCGTAGTCGGCGTCGTACTCCTCGCCGTCGGCTGCCGCGCCGAGATCCCAGCCGGCGCTGAAGAACCGCTCGCCGGCACCGGTGACGATGGCCACCCGCACGGCAGGGTCGTGCTCGAATCGCAGGAACGCTTCGCCCATGGCGAAGCTGGTGGCGGCATCGATGGCGTTTGCCTTCGGTCGGTCGATGGTGAGCACGGCGATGCCGTCGGCCACCTCGACGTGAAAACCCTGAGTCATGTTGCGTCCTCCACGATGAGCAGTGCATCGACGGCGGTGGCACCGCGGTGGCCGACGAGCACGGGGTTGAGTTCCACTTCGACCACGTCGGTGCCCACCACCGCATCGACGAGTCGCACCACGAGTTCGGCGAGTGCCGCCACGTCGGCGGCAGGCCGGCCGCGGAAACCGTGCAGCAGGGGAGCGCTGCGCAGACCGTCCAGCGCGTGGACGACCTGCTCGGCAGTGACGGGGGCGAGCAGGTGTGTGACGTCGCCCCACAACTCGGTGAGCACGCCGCCGAAGCCGAGCGTCACCAACCACCCGATGGGTGGGTCGCGCCGCACGGTGACCAGCACCTCGGCGACCACGTCGGTGACGGTGCTCTCCACGAGGTAGCCGGCTTCGGTGGCGGGCATTGCAGCCAGCGCTGTAGCCAGCGCAGCCGAGTCGCGCAGGCCCACCTTCACTGCGCCGACCTCGCTCTTGTGGGCGAGACCGAGCGCTTTCAGCGTGACTGGATAGCCGACTCGCTCACCCGCCGCGGCGACCTCGCCGGCGGGCACCACTTCGCCCGCCGGAACGCCGATGCCGTGCTCGCGCAGGCGGCGCTTCGCGGCGGCCTCATCCACCAGGCGAGTCGCGCCGGGAGCGACGACCGGAGCATGCCGACCTGTGTCTACGGCGACCGGGGTGGCCGCAGCGTCGAGCGCGGCGAGTGCTTCGGAGAGGCCGAGCAGCGCAGTGAGGCCGCGCTGCTCGATGTGCTGCCGGAACGGCTCGTTGATGCACTCGGCCAATGTGGCCACCACGACGGCACGCTTGCCAGTGGCGTGCGCGGCGTCGGCCAGCGCATCGGCTGCCTGGTACCAGGAGGTGGGGTCGTTGTCGACTGCGGGTGGAGCGTCGAGCAGCAGCATCGTCGCGTCGTGCGGCCCGTCGAGCACAGCCCCGAACGTGCGAGCCATGGCGGAACGATCGCCCCACATGAACGTGTGGTAGTCGAACGGGTTGCTGATCGAGACCAGTTCGGTGAGCGTGCCTTCGATGCGGGCCGAATGATCGGCATCGAACGGCGGGAATGTGAGCGCAGTGTCCTCGCTGAGGTCGGCTACCAGTGATGCTTCGCCGCCCGAGCAACTGAGCGAAACGATGCGCCGTCCGCCGAGTCGGCCGCCCTGGTCGAGCAGCTTGAGGGTCTCGACCAGCTCGGCGGGTGTGCGCACGGTGGCCACGCCGTAGCGCGCGAACAACGCGTCGTACGCCGCAGCGCGCCCCGCCATGCTGCCCGTGTGCGAGTTGGCGATGAGGGCTCCGGCCTCGCTGCGACCGGTCTGCAGCGCCACCAGCGGCACACCCTGCTGTGCTGCTCGCTCGGCGACCGCGGCGAACTGCTGGGCATCGCGGACGGCTTCGAGGAACAGCCCGATCGCGGTGATGCGTGGGTCGTCGAGCAGTGCGGCGACCGCGTCGTCGCTGCCGAGGCTGGCCTGGTTGCCGACCGTGATCATGCTGCCCAGGCGTAGGCCGCGTTGCTGGAACGTGAGGTTCACCGCCACGTTGCCACTCTGCGAGACGATGGCCGCACCGCGATCGAAGCGGCCGCAACCGTGCTCGTCGGGCCACAGTGCGACGCGATCGAACGTGTTGACGAACCCGTAGCAGTTGGGGCCGAAGAACGGCATGTCGCCGGCAGCAGCCAGCAGGTCGAGCTGCAGTTGCTCGTCGCCCACTTCGGCGAAGCCGCTGCCGTAGCAAACGGCGCCGCCAGCACCCATCGCACTGGCGGCGGCGACCGCCTGCACGGTGGCGTGGCGGTTGACGCCCAGGAACACAGCGTCGGGCACACTCGGCAGGTCGGCCAGCGACGGCAGACACGGCACGCCGGCGAGCTGCGTGCGGGTGGGATGCACCGGCCAGATGGGCCCTTCGAACCCCAGCTTCAGGCACTGTGCCACCACCCGTTCAGCCGGCGCGCCACCGACCACAGCGATGGATCGCGGTGCGAGCAGGCGGTGCAGGTCGGGCATGGCTCGCACGATAGCTGAACCACCGATCAGCCAACCGCTGGACATCGGCTGCCCGACGCCGCACCGCTGCGTGGAGTGACACTTCGATCGAGTGGCTCGGAGCCGCTCAGAAGGGTGCAGTGTGGGAGTGAAGTCCGATCGTGTTGCCTTCGGTGTCAGTGACGATCGAGACGAAGCCGTGTTCGCCGATCGAGAACTTCGGCCGCACGATCGAGCCGCCCGCTGCCGACACCCGGCCCTCCTCCACAGCGCAGTCGTCGCACGTGAAGTAGACCATCGAGCCGCCTGGTCCGGGCTGGGTGTACTCCAGCTTGACCAGCGCGCCGCCGGCGCCGTGGGAGGTGAAGTCGTCGCCGAAGGCCCGCATCTGCGCTGCCGGGTCGTTCGGGTCGTCCATGATCGACAGCCTGGTGTCGAGCACCGTCTCGTAGAACGCCTGTGCCCGCTCCATGTCCTCGACGTAGATGTCGAACCATCCAACTTTGCGCATGAGTGTTGTCCTCCTCGGTAGGTGTGAAGACCGTGTGCCTTCGAGGACAACTGAAGCGGAGGGCGCTCAAGAAGGATTGTAGATATCAGACATCGAACGTCTTCTTGAACTGGCCGGGCGTGTAGCCGGTCAGCTTTCGGAACGAATGCGTGAAGTGCGACTGGTCGGCGAACAACATCAGGTAGTCCGTCCGGAACGAGTGCTGAACCCGCAGCACCTTCCACAGGTCGTGAGGAGTGAAGCCGGTGGTTGCCTTCAATGCCCGCTGGAGTTGGCGGGGCGACAGCGCGGCCACCTCGGCCATGTCGCCGACGCTGTGGATCTCGTCGAGGTTCATGAGGATTGCCGCAGTCACAGGGTTCGGCGCGACAAGACCGGCGTCGAGGAGGGTCGCGACGAACTCGGAGAACACCGTCGCCTTGCCGTCGAAGTCGACGGCGGCCGCCGCCTCACTCACCTCGACCAACGGCAGGTCGCCCTCATACGGCTCGCCGACATAGTGATCGACTGTGGCGTCGGGTTCGCCTCGCCACACCCCGGGGAAGAATTGGATCCCGGCGTAGTGGAACGACCGGCCGAGATCGAGGGTCGTGTGACTGGTGTGCAGTTGGGTCACCCCGGCGATACGGGTGTCGTGCTGGTTGAACAGCAGATTGACGCAGGCGTCGGGCACGGCGTGCAGCGTGAAGTCGTCGGCCAGGTCGGTCACGGTCCGCAGCTCCCAGAAGCAGTGCACGAGCTCACCGAGCGACGCCGGCGGCGCGGCCTCGGTATAGACGACCGACTCGACCGTCTTCGCGACGCCGTCCTTCACTGGGTCATACATGTGCCCCGAGCGTAGGCGGGAGAATCCGAGCAGCGGTTGGGCCAGCGAGTGGGTGGTCGGTGTGCTCTTCGCCATCGCCGTGGCTGCGGCGATCGCCGCCGTCACCGCGCCAGCACCCTGCGACGGTCACGGGTGGCCATCGGCGGAATTGCCGGAGCCCGCGGCAGCGTCGCGACCCGCCCGGTGGGAACGTCGGTCATTCTGGCTGCGGGCGTCGCCGCACTTCCCAGCGAGTTGCCGGTCGTGTTGGTGTCGGGCGCGGAGGCTGAAACCGACATTGCGTGGGCGGTTCTCGCGCAGGTGGCGCTGCCGCTCACGGATGCGATCGACGGCGCTCGGCCACCTCGCCACGAGTTGGCTGCGTCGAGCGGCACTCGCTCCCGCCTGAATCAGCCGCGCATCGCAAGTCGCCTCAGGAATCGACCAATCGGAGTTTGCCCGCCTGGACTGACCCGAGGGCACGTGACCGCGCGCGCGTTGGGCACGCGCCCGCGGACGCGTCGGCTTCGGGAACTCTGCGACACCCCCTGACTACGCTGGTCGAGCGAGCTCGACCTCCTCACGGGGCCGACGAGCCCGCACCAGCATCGCCACTGCGCACCACCCGAGCAGTGGTACGGCCGGCACCGGTTCGGCGGAGTCGTACTGGTGGCCTGGCCCCCAGCACAGCAGCGTCGCCGGCCAAGTGGTCGTCGCCATGCAAGAAGCGAACCCACGCGCCCGCGGACGCGTCGGCACTGCAGCGCGCGCCAGCCCGGCAAGCTCGGGCCTCGCGTCGTATGGCTCTGGTCGAGCCAAGTCGGCACTGTGTCGGCTGCGCCCGCTGGCGCAGCGGCCTCAGCTCGGCAACGGCAGTCACCGCACCGAGTGACTCACGCACCGAACGGGCGCAGCATGGAGCGCGAGATGATGTGACGCTGGATCTCGCTGGTGCCGTCCCAGATGCGGTCGACGCGGGTGTCGCGCCACATGCGCTCGAGCGGCAGTTCGTCCATCAGGCCCATACCGCCCAGGATCTGGATGGCTTCGTCGGTGACCATCTGGCACATCTCGCTGCTGAACACCTTGGCCATGGCCATGTCCTCGTCGGTGGCCGTGCCCTGCACGTCTTTCCAAGCAGCACGCAACGTGAGCAGCTCTGCTGCTTCGAGTTGGGTGCGCATGTCGGCGAGTTTGAACGACACACCCTGGAACTTGCCGATCTGCTGGCCGAACTGCTCGCGCGTTGCCGCCCACTCGGTGGCGATGCCCAACGCTCGGCGAGCTCGACCGACGCATACGGCTGCCACCTGCAAGCGGGTGGAGCCCAGCCATTCGTTGGCGGCGTCGAAGCCGCGGTGCTCCTCGCCCAGGATGCTGCGTGCCGGGACGCGACAGTTGTCGAAGTTGATGATGAGGTTGTGGTAGCCGCGGTTGCTCACGCACTTGTAGCCGTCGACCACGTCGCAACCGGGGGTGCCGAAGTCGACCAGGAACCCGGTGATGCGCTTCTTCGGGCCACGGCTGGTCTGCTCCTCGCCGGTGGCGGCGAACAAGATGACGTAGTCGGCCAGGTCGGCGTGGCTGATGAAGTGCTTCACACCGTTGACGACGTAGTCGTCGCCATCGCGAACAGCGCTGCACTTCATGCCGCGCACGTCGCTGCCGGCGTCGGGTTCGCTCATCGCCATGCAGTCGACCCGCTCGCCACGGATGGTGGGCAGCAGGTACTCCTCGATCTGGTCACCCTGGCAGGCGCGCAGGATGTTGCTGGGCCGGGCAACGATGTACTGCAGGGCATACGAGGTGACGCCGAACTCGCGGTCGACCAACGTGGTGCCGAAGCTGTCGAGCCCACCACCGCCCAGTTCGGCGGGCATGTTGGCCGCGTACAGCCCGGCGGCAAGCGCCCTGTCTTTGATCTGCTGTACCAGTTCGGCCGGCACATCACCCAGTCGCTCGACCAGCGCCTCGTGCGGCATCAGCTCCTTCTCGGTGAAGGACCGTACGGTGTCGACGATCATCTCGTGCTCGGGGGAAAGGTCGAACTGCATCAGGGCTCCTGCGGGTGTGCGAGTGGTTCAGGTTCGGGGGGCCGGCAAGCGCATGACACTGCCGACTTGCGGGGGAGTGGGCAGCGCGGCGTGCGCCGCGGCGATGGCCTGCAGCGCGGCCGCGACGTCGGGCAGGATGGGCTTGGTTCGCCCGGCATGCATGTCGACGTGCACCAGCATCTGCTCGACGGTGCACAGCAGCGCGCCAGTGTCGCCGTGAAACATCGTGTGGACGAGGTGCACTCGCTTCGCGTCGACGCCCAACACCTGAGTGGTGAAGCTGATCGGCTCGTGCACGTCGACTTCGAGCAGGTAGTGGATGTGCGTCTCTACCGTGTAGAAGCTGTGCCCGGCGGCGCGGTAGGCCTCGTCGTCGCCGATGTAGCGAAACAGTGCATCGCTGGCCCAGCCGGCGGCCGTGAGGTACGCCGCTTCGGTCATGTGGCCGTTGTAGTCGACCCAATCTGGCTCGACCGGCGTGCTGTACAACGTAAGCGGCGCGGAGACGTGCTGGCCGGGTTTCCATGGAGCGACTGCACCAGCGCCGAACCGCGCCGCTTCGTGGTGCGCCACCGCGGCACCCGCGGGGTGGCCGGTGGGTCGCAGGGAACGCATCACCGCAATGAGCGCATCGGCGTTGCCGTCGGTGAGTTGCACGAGGCCGGGGCCCATCTGCCACCGCTCCTGGTCGCTGGCCGAGGACGGCAGCGGGGCCATGCCGATGCTGCGGTAGAACGCGGCGAGCTCTTCCGCCTGACCGCCCGACACCTGCACCAGTGGCACCAGGTGGATGGGTGAGCAACCGTGGCCCGTCGCCTCGTCGGCGACCAGCCCGGTGACTCCCGCTGGCGGCTGGCCAGAAACGACCTGCACGAGCGCGGCAGTGCCTGCGGAGAACTCGTCGCCGGCATCGTTGGCGGGGTGCAGCCGCGAGAGCGCAGCGCTGGGGAACAACCCAAGTCGCTGGCATTCGGGCCACAAGGCAGCGACCTTGTCGCAAAGTGTGGAATCATCCACCACCACGTCGAGACCGGCGGCAAGGAAGCGGGCGGCCCACTCGGCGGCGCGGTTCCCGGCTCCGATCACGACGGCGTGAGTCATAGACTAAATATACATTCAGGATTGGATCAGCTGCGATGCCGCGACCACGACTCGACCATGTTCGCAAAGCCCAGATCCTCTCTGCGGCCGCCGCCGTGCTCTCTGAGCGGGGCTATGCGAACACGCGAGTCGTCGACATCGCCAGGACCGCAGGTACCAGCCCGGCTGCCATCCTGTACTGGTTCGAGGGCAAGGACGGGCTGCTGGCCGAAGCGCTGCGGTTGCGAGAGCAGGAGTTCCACGACCGATACACGGTGAAGGCGGAAGGCAAGGGCACTGCCTCGGAACGCCTGCGGGTGCTCGTGGAAGCGATGCTGCACCACTACGACTGGAAGCTGTGGATGGAGCTGTGCGTGCTGGCATTGCGCGACCCTGCCGCTGCGGCGGAACGCGATCGGCTGGATCGGCGGTGGCGAGCCGCGCTGCGCACGGTGATTCGTGAGGGGCAGGCCACCGGCGAGTTCACGGCCTCCGATGCCGACGAAACGATGTTCGTGCTCGCGGCGATGCTCGACGGACTTTCGCCGCTGCTGGTGCTGAAGGCAAAGGGCGTTAGTCGCGAGCGGGTCGAGCGTGTGTGGCTCGCCGAAGCCGCACGCCTGCTCGGCCCCGGCTTCGACGCCTCGCCGCTCAAGCGCACCCGCTGACCCCCACCCCATCCGAGGTTTTCCTGCGCTTCGGGGTTTTCCTCCATCATTTCCACGCGCAAAACCTCCAATGGCCCGGGGTTGGAGGAAAGCCTCGGAGCCGATCGGGCGGCAGCGACGGTGGGACGACAGGTCAGCCGAAGTCCTGCAGCAGTTGTGTCGTGAGGGGGTCGAGGAACCCGGCCACGGTTGCTTCTGTCTCCGCCGCGAGCGCGGCACGCAGATCGGTGGCGGCCGTGGCGTTGAGCGTTCGCTTCATCGCCTGTACCGACAGCGTGGGCAGGGCGGCGAGCGTGGCTGCGACTGCGGCTGCTTCCGCCTGAAGCTGGTCGTCAGGCGCGACCCGCCATGCAACGCCGAGCGCGTGTAGTTCCGCCGCGGTGTACCGCTGGCTGAGGAACAGCATCTCGCGGGCCGTGTTCAGGCCGACCAATGCCGGCAACAGCGAGCTGACCGC
>Ga0105047_10005308_pt1 | contig 22194 bp, 19 predicted proteins | sample MAT04_FD_78384 | JGI IMG/M metagenome (GOLD analysis project Ga0105047, IMG submission 78384) | Freshwater microbial communities from Lake Fryxell liftoff mats and glacier meltwater in Antarctica - MAT-04 (megahit assembly) | ecosystem: Environmental > Aquatic > Freshwater > Ice > Liftoff... | reverse complement strand
CCGGTGGTCTTGCCGGCCACGGCTTGTTCGTGCTCGATGGCGGAAAACAATCCGCCGCCTCGTTCTGTCCTGCGGTAACGCTTCATGGCTCACCTTTGCCCGACTTTGCATCCAATGAAAGCGAGGCTTGATACGGGGAGGTTTCCAGAGGTGCCCTGTAGTCAACACGACTACAGGGCTTTGGAATTTCTTACGTGCAAGCGCCGAAAAACGGGCGCTCGGGCTCTGCTTGGGCTTAGTTGATGTACGCTGCTTCGTTAGAAAGGAGCAGGGCATGGGCAAAGGTTTCCCAAGCGGTGAGTGGTTTTCGCTCGATCATTTCCCCTTCATTCTGAATCGCACTCAAGGCGTTGTTGGAGAGTTGACCAATTCGCTTGGCACGCTCCTCCGCCTTCTTGGCGGCCTTCTCAGTCATTTCTTTCGCTGCTGCGACGACGCGCTCCTGCTCACGAGCCTCAACTCCAATGAAGGCGTAGGCCGCTGCTTCCTCGTTCGGTTTGGGCGTTCGGCCTAGAATCGTCCGGTAAATCGCGTAAACAATGTCGCGCGGCACCCTGGAGCGGGTAACGGCTGGCTGCATCAAGATGCTTCGGGCAACATCAATGGACATCGGACTGTTCATCAAGAAAAGCGCCTGCTGGGGCACGATGGTCGTTGAACGTTTAGAGTTAGGCGCTTCCGGATTGCTAAAATCGAAGTGCGCCATAAGTTCCGGCAGATTTCCACGATCAACATATCCGTAGACGCTTCTCCGATAGCTGTACGGCTCCTCCGTCAGATTCACCGGTTGACCTCCAACCATCGGGTCAAGTTTGCCGCTCATAACTAGCAACGAATCGCGCGTAGATTCGAAATCAAGCCTCCGGACGTTGGCACGCCAAAGGTAACGGTTGTCGGGATCGATTGCTTCGAACGCGGGATTCGTATTGCTGCTAATCTGATACACCTTCGAAAGCATAATGAGGCGATGCAGTTTCTTCAGGGACCAACCCTGCTCCATGAGATACGAACTCAGATAATCCAGCAATTCGGGGTGAGTGGGTTTTTCGGACTGCGTACCAAGATCATCCGGGGTTCGAACGAATCCTTCCCCAAAATGATGCAGCCAGACCCGATTAACGATGACCCGCGCGGTCAGGGGGTTGTTCTTGCTAGCGATGGCTTGGGCGAGTTCAAGACGTCCGCTACCCTGCTTAAATGGCGTCGGTTTTCCACCAGACAGAATCTCTAGAAAGCGCCGGGGAACGATGTCCCCAAGCGTACCTGATTGTCCGCGAATGAATACGGGCGAATCCTTCGGTTTCGACAAGTCCTGAACCACCATGGCGCGTTGATCGGCACCCTCGTGCGTGAGCAAAAGTGCGTTCATCTTCGCGAAGAGAAAACCTCGGTTCCGCATCCCTTGTGGGAGAGCAGCGGCATCCTTGCGCAACACTTCCATCGTCAATTCGTGATAAGGCCGCATCGCCAGCGGCAACTGCACGAGTTCAACGATCGCTGGATCCATTTCAGGAATCTTGGAGTTAGGCTCCGTGGCGGCAGCGAGGGCATTCTTGTATTCCGTCGCCTTGACGTTTACTTCTGTGAAAATCTGGGCGTAGATTGCCGCGACTTCGTCAATGGACTGTGGATTCTTGCCTTGAAAGGCAGCGGTGACGAGCGGATTGACCTTTTTATAATCTATTGTCGCGAGGTTTCCGTCCCTGAAACGCTTAAGCGGTGCCATTACGGAGTCCCTTCCCAGCATGCGGCCCATTAACCCGGAAATATCGCGGTTTAATTTTTCATCTTCACGGATCTTGTCCGCCTTCACGATCTCTTCTGGGGTCGCACCCTTGCCGGAGTAATAGGTAGCCTTGACATAGGCCGCGGATTGCTTGCGGAAGCTGGAGTTAGCTTCGCTAATAATCTTGTAGTAATTTTCACGATTCTCCTGCTCAAGCACAGCCCATTTCTGCTGGAAGTCCGCGGCCGCTGTCTTGTTCGCCTGCGTGATGATTGGCGGTTCTTTCGGTTCTTCGATACTGGAGAAGACGCCATGCAATGCGTAGTAATCCTTCGTGGGGATCGGATCGAACTTATGATCGTGGCAACGCGAGCAGGAAACGGTCATCGCGAGAAACCCTTTGGTTACCGTGTCGATCCGATCATCAATAATGTCGTTTACGTTCCCGCCACGTTTACCGACGGTAATGAAGCCAAGCGCAGTCAAATCGCGCTGATCTTTCAAGTCAGTTAGGCGATCGGCAGCCAATTGCTCCAGGATGAAACGGTCATAAGGCTTGTCCGAATTGAATGCTCTGATCACGTAATCCCGATACGTCCATGCGTAGGGATAACGATAGTCCTGACCAGGGTTATTGGCCCGATCGCCCGTCGTGTCGGAATATCGCGCCGAGTCCAGCCAGTAGCGCGCCCAACGTTCGCCATAGTGAGGTGAGGCAAGCAGCCGATCAACGACCTTCACAAAGGCGTATGGGGAATTATCCCCGGTGAAATCCGCGATTTCTTGAAGAGTCGGCGGGAGACCAATTAGATCGAAGGTGGCCCGACGAAGGAGAATTTCCTTGTCTGCCACACCCGAGGGGACCATTCCCTTGGACTCGATTTTCTCCAGGACAAAGGCATCCACTGGAGTGACGCACCAAGCACGGTTCTTTACCGCCGGCATTGAGGGCTTGGTTACTGGTTGATACGCCCAGTGATGACGGGCACTGTCAGTCAACCCGCTTAGCTTGACACCCTTTCCCAATTCACGGGGGTCGGGAGCCCCCATCTTGACCCACTCGGTCAGGTTTGCAATTTCTAGATCGGACAGTTTTTCTCCCTTGGGAGGCATTTGCAAGTCCGCGTCCTTATAGGTGATAGCCGTGATAAGCAGACTCTTGGCGACATTGCCAGGCGTCACCGATGGCCCCGTGTCACCGCCCTTCTGAGAGCCTTCCCGCGTATCGAGGGTCAATCCACCCTTGGATTTACCGGCTTCGATGCTGTGACACTTGTAGCATTTGTCGACCAAAACTGGCTTGACCTTTTTCTCGAAAAAATCGAGTTGGTCAGGCGGGATATCCGCCGCAGCGCTGATCGACGCCGCGGCAAGTATCCCTGATAGAGCAAGGACGGTGGTGCGCATAGAGGGCTCCGGAGTTGAAGGGCTGACTTAAGCGATGAGCGGTTTGACCACGTTGCCGAAATTGTCGGTCAAGCGGAATTTGCGACCATTGTAGTTATAGGTCAGTTTTTCGTGATCAAAACCCAGGAGGGCAAGAACGGTCGCATGCAAGTCATGAATGTGGACCTTGTTCTCAACAGCGCGTGCGCCGAACTCGTCGGTCGAACCGTAGGTGGTGCCACCCTTAACGCCGCCGCCAGCCATCCAGGCGACCATCGCTCGGCCGTTGTGGTCGCGACCCGGCGCGCCACCACCGCTGCGGTCGCGAGTTACAGTGCGACCAAACTCTCCACCCCAAATGATGAGGGTGCTGTCGAGCATGCCACGCTGCTTAAGATCCTTAATGAGCGCTGAAGCCGGGCCATCGACGTTCGTAGCGCTGTTGCGCACAGCCGTTACGACGTTTGCGTGGGTATCCCAGCCGCCGACTTCGATCTGCACAAAGCGAACTCCGCGCTCCACGAGGCGGCGAGCCACCAGCATTTTGGCGCCGACTTCACTGACGTTACCCATACCCATCCCGGTCTGACCGATTCCATAAAGCGCGCGCGTCGCTTCGGACTCTTTAGTGATATCGAAAGCATCGGTGGCTTCTGTCTGCATCTTGAAAGCCATTTCGAAGGACTCGATGCGAGCTTCGAGTTGAGCGTCCTTTTGGAGAGCCTTGGCGTGCTCTTCGTTGAGCTTGCGCACCAAATCGAGTTCACGGCGCTGGCGATCCATCGGCGTGAACTGATTCTTGATGTTCATGATCACGTCATCCAAATCCATGCGGCTGTTGTAGTTGACGTTGCAGCCTTGGTAGATGCCGGGCAGGAAGGACGCATGCCGCCAATCGGGAGCGCCACCCATAGTGATGAAGCCAGGCATGTTTTGGTTCTCAGTTCCGAGACCATAAACCGTCCAGGAGCCCAACGAGGGCTTCGGCAACTGAAGCGAGCCGGTGTTCATGAACCGTTGCGCTACTTCATGCGCCGGAATATCCGTCCAGAGAGAACGAATGATCGCCATTTCATCAATCACCTCGCCCAGTTTCGGGAAAACATCACTCACTTCGACGCCCGACTTACCACTCTTCTTGAACTCAAAAGGCGATCCAAAGGCCAAGCCGTCGTGCCCCGGGATGGTCTTTTCGTCATATTTCATCAATTCCGGTTTTGGATCCCACGTATCGACCTGCGACGGACCACCGGAGGCGAAGATATGAATGACAGCCTTGGCCTTGGCCGGGAAATGCGGCTGCTTGGGGGTCAACGGACTACCACCGACCGGCAGCGGAGCTCCAATGGCATCGCCCGCGTTGATCCCAAAAAGCGAGGCAAGGCTCATCGCGCCGAAGCCCATGCCGGTACGCATCAGGAAGTCACGCCGGGTGAAAATGATATCGTCCATCGAGGGCGAGTGTTCGCGGCGAAATTTATCAGTGCAGGTGTGGCAGGTTTCTGGGGTCATAATGAGATGGTGGTTGGCGATGGGTGAGTTTGAGATCGAACTTCGGATCGCTCTTACATCGTCGCCTTGGGACAGTACTTAGCAAATCAATTTGCAGGGAATCCTACTTTCTCCAACCGGTCCGAGTTTATCGCTGACACCGCCGGATTGCCGGTTACGTTCTCCCCATGTCCGCGCCGTTCCATTCTCAATCGCCTGTTGAATCGACCGAACTGGAAATCAAAAATATCCTGCTGGTGGACGATGACGAGGCGCTCGCCGACACGCTGAAGCTCCTGCTCGAATCTCGTAATTTCATCGTGACGACCTCGCACAACGGGGCCGACGCTCTCCGCGAGGTGCTCGCTTTCGACTTCGACGTCATCATCTGCGACATGTTGATGCCCAAGATGGCCGGCGACATGTTTTACCTGGCTGTGCAAAAGACCAAGCCGCAGATGACCAAGCGCTTCCTTTTCGTCACCGGTCACGCGGACAATCCGAAGGTGGACGCTTTCCTCAAAAGCGTCGATGGGCTGGTCGTCTTTAAGCCCGTGCTCACCGAAGAACTCGTGCGCATGATTTCTTTCGTGCTCAAGCGCGGGGCCGATCAGCCCGAAGAATAGCCCCTACGACACCTTGGCGTAGAGCTGGTTGTTTTCGTCGAGATCCTTCACCACTGTGCAGAGATATACGGGGTGCGGGTGCAGGCCCCGGTATTTGGTGATCTCCGCCTTGTTCAACACCTTAAAGCCGTAGCGCTCGAACATCTTCGTCCCGCGCCGATCCTCGAAGACGACCATCTGCCCATACACGCGCTTTTCGCCGCAGGCGTGCAGGTATTGCAAATACGAGTCCACCAGCGCGCGCGAAGTCGCCACCTGCCGCGCGTCGATCAAGAGGTTGATATGAAAATGTGCCGTGCGGCGCGGGGCGGCGGGCACTTCCCGCCAGGCAGTACGCAAAATCCACTGGACGAATTTCTTCGATGCCGCCTGGTAGCGTGGGTAGCGCAAGATGCCCCGCAGAAAGAGGCTCAGGTTTTGGTAAAACGCATGGCACTGCTGGCGAAAGGGCAGCCGCGAGCCGAGCAGATAACCGCGGATTTCGCCATTGACGAGGAGCACGAACGCCGACTCCGGCTCCCAATCCGTATAATAGGCCGTGAGATAGTCCGCAAACAGCTCTCGATCCTCGAAGATGGGATCAATCGGGTTGCCCAGAAAACCCGTCTCACAACACAACTCCCGCACCCGCTCCCGGTCAGCGGGCTGGAATTTGCGGATCTCGATGCGTTTTTCGACGGTCATTGGCGGGGCGCGTAGTTGTGAATGACTTCGCGGTAGAGGTCAAACAGCCGCGTAAAGGCCTGCGTCCACGAATACTGCGCGGACACCAGGCGGCTGACACATTCCCCGCTGTGCTTCAGGTCTTCGCGGCTCGTCTCCTCGATGGCCGTGGCCAGCGCGGCCGCAGAATTCTCACGCGCCCAGAGCGTTTGGTCACTGTGGATGATCCGATCCATATAGCTCCCGTGAATGCCGATCACCGGCGTCCCGCAGGCCTGTGCTTCCAGCGTCACGAGGCCGAAAGTTTCCTGCACACCGGGATGCACAAAAAGGTCGGCCGCCCGGTAAAGGGCGGCGAGACGAGGCGCTTCCGCGCAGTAGGAGAGATGCGTAACGAACGGTGCTTCGAGCATGACCAATGTTTCCAACTCGGCGCGTTGTAGTCCGTCGCCGACGACCAGAAGATGGAAGCGGTCGGGAAAATCGTGCGCGAGCCGGCGAAACGCCGCGAAAAGCGTCTGCGTGTTCTTTTCCTGCGCCAACCGTCCGACGTAAAGCAGCAGCGTGCGTCCGCGCGGAATGCCAAATTCTCCGCGCACATCCTCGCCCCGTCCGGGTTTGGGCTGAAACACAGCGGTATCCACGCCGAGATCGGTCTCGGCAACATTCCGCACTCCCCAGCCCGTCAGCACTTCACCGAGCGCGGGCGAAGGCACCAGCGTCCGCTCGAATCGGTTGTAGAGGCTGCGGATGTAGCGCCGGGAGAAATCCAGGAACATCTCCGTGATCAACGGCCCGCAATACTTCCGCGCCGTCCGAACATACGCCTCCGGGAAATGCGAATGATAAAATCCCACGACGGGAATCCGCAGCGCCGCGCCCGAATGCACCGCCTTCCACGCCACCTGATACGGATCGCCGCACTCGATCAGGTCCGGTTTTTCCTTCATCAGGATTTCCTCGATCCGCTCCAGCCGCACCAGGATGCGATACCGCGAAGTCCGCGAGATCAGCGGCGACTTGATCGTGTAAACCCGTGCCCGGTCGCTCTCGATCACTTCATCGCGCTCGCCGGGAATAATCAGCAAATGATCATCGCCCGCCGTCTGCTCGCGGATATGCCGCACTTTCTCGGAAACGTAGCGTTTCACCCCACCGCTGACCGGCGAATAAAACTGCGTGAGATCGCAAATCTTCACGCGGACCACCCAGCGCAAAGCAGCAGGGCGGAAAGATCGTTGGCCATCGGGTCGGGCAGCCTATGCGTCGCCCGCCGCCGACGGCAAACGCGGAATATCCCCGCCCCCACGCCTACTTTTTCCCCGCCGCCGGCATCGCGTCGCATTCCTTCCAGAATTCCTCCGCCGTCTGCGCCGGGACCGACGGGTAGCCGACCATGTTCCGGGAGAGGCATTTGAGGTTCGGAAGTTTGCGGAGGAGTTCGAGGTTTTTTACCTCGGTCGGAATGGTGACGTCGCGCAGCGCCGGACAGTCGAGGAGTGGGCTGACATCGGCGACTTGGGTGGCAAAAAAACACCGGTTCTTCCAGCGGGCGACCGCGCAGCGACTCGAGGCTGCTCACATTTGTGCGATCCACCCTCTGGTTTTTGAGCGGCAAGCGGGCGAGTGGACTGAGGTCACGAACCAGCGTTCGCGAAAGGGCGAGCGATTCGAGAGAGCGGCATTCACTGAGCGGACTGATGTCTTCCAGTGGATAGTTCAAAAGGCTCAAAACCTTCAAAGGCAGGCCGCGCAAAGGATCCAACGAGAGGAATTTCGCATCCCAGGGGAGCAATTTTTGCACGCATAAACGTCGCTCCGCCCATCGATCGTCTCCACTTCGCCACGCGCTTGCTCGGGGCTCATGTAGGCGGGCGTGCCCATGATCGTCCCGGCAAGGGTCTGACCGTCGGCGGGACTTCCCCGTCCCGCGGCCTCAGCGCCCGTGCCCGCGCGAGGCTGGGAAGCCTCGCCTACTTTCTTTGGCGTATCTCCTGTCCCGCAAAAACTCCTCGGGTAACAGCCGCTGCACGGCAGCGGTGGACGGCGCGAGCGAGACATCCGGCGGCGGCAGCGTCTTCACCCGACGCACTTCCACGATCGCGCTGCCGACCTGGATTTTCTGATTCGGCCAAAGCCGCGTGGGTTTCGTCACGGGCTGGCCGTTGATGAAAGTGCCGTTGCTCGATCCGGGGTCTTCGATCAGTGCATGGTCGAAATTCACGGTCAACCACGCGTGCTGGCGCGACACGAGTGCGGCCTCGAAGGGCAGTTCGACTTGGGGCGCCCGCCCGAGGACGTATTCGCCGGGCAGAACACTCGTATGCAGCAGCACCGCCCCATCCGCCCCGCGGATGGGGATCTCGGTCTGGGGAGTCTCCATCACACTCCTGACGAACCGGCGACGGCGCGACTCGCAAGCTCGCGGCGGCACGCATCGGGATTCGGACTTTTACCGCAGAGAATGCCGAGAAATGGAGAGGGCTGCGGCCCTCTCTGATTCCTTCGCGCCCTCTGCGGTAAGATCGAGCCACGGATAGGCGCGGATGCCACCCGTCCCGGTCGCGATGCGAGTCAGTGCTCGAAGTTTGCGAGATATTTCTCCGCGTCGAGCGCCGCCGCGCAGCCTTGACCGGCCGCGGTGATCGCCTGGCGATAGACGTGATCGGCCACGTCGCCCGCGGCGAAGACGCCGGGGACATTGGTCTTCGTGCCTTCGCGCTGGAGCAGGTAGCCGTTTTCGTCCATGTCGAGTTGGCCCTTGAAGGGCGCGGTGTTCGGGGTGTGGCCAATGGCCACGAAGACGCACTTCGCCTCGATCTCGCGCTCGGCACCGGAGTTCACGTCGCGGACTTTCAAGGCGCGCATCTCGCCTTCGTCGTCGGCCAGATATTCCACCGGCGCGGCATTCCACACAGGTTCGATCTTCGGATTGCCGAGGGCGCGGTCGGCCATGATCTTCGAGGCGCGCAGGGTGTCGCGGCGGTGGATGAGGTAAACCTTGCTGGCGAAGCGGGTGAGGAAGGTGGCTTCCTCGGCCGCGGAGTCGCCACCGCCGACGACGGCGACGGGGACGTTGCGGTAAAAGGCCCCGTCGCAGGTCGCGCAACTCGTCAGCCCGTGGCCGACTTTTTCCTTTTCGCCGGGCAGACCGAGCCACCGCGCGCTGGCGCCGCTGGCGACGATGAGGGTGCGGGTCTCGACCCACTCGCCGGCGATCTTCACTTTCACAAAGCCGTCCGCCGGCTGGAACTCCTCGACCGAATCGTAGGAAAACCGCGAGCCGAAGCGCTCGGCCTGCGACTTCATCGCCATGATCAATTCCGGCCCGTTGATGCCTTCGGGGAAACCGGGAAAGTTCTCGACCAGCGTCGTCGTCGAGAGCTGTCCGCCCGGTTCGTGGCCTTCGAGGACGAGCGGCGAGAGATTCGCCCGCGCGGCGTAGATGGCCGCGGTGAGGCCCGCGCATCCGGTTCCAACGATGATGACTTTTTCCATAGGGACGCGCAGTAAAGCCGAGACCGCCCGGCGCCGCAAACGCGGAGTGCGGCATAAAAAACTCGGGCTTGCGCGGCGCGCGGGGTGCTGACACAAGAGGCGCCCATGTACGAAGGGAGCATCACCATCCGCCTGCCCGTCGATTTGAAAGAAATCGAGCGGCTCAACCGGGTCGTCCGCCAATTCGGCGACCTGCACGAGGTGCCCAGCCGCACGCTTTACGCCATCAATCTCGCGCTCGACGAACTCGTGACGAACATCGTCCTGCATGGTTTCGCTGATGCTGCGGGGCAGGAATTCGAGGCCCGGATCATCGCGCGCAAAGACGCCATCGTGGCGGAAGTCGAGGACGGCGGGCGGGCCTTCAACCTCCTGGACGCGCCCACGCCGGACCTGACCGCCCCGCTCGACGAACGGGTGCTCGGCGGCCTCGGCATTCATCTGGTCAGGAGTCTCATGGATAAAGTCGAGTACCGCCATGAAGACGGAAAAAATGTGCTCACAGTCCGTAAACGAATCCGCTAGTGTCCGCCGACTTTCTCCCGACCTGAAGCCATCATGCAGATCAAAGAAGACAAACAAGGTGAGGTGCTGATCGTCACCGTCAGCGAACATCTCGACACCGCAACCTCGACCATTTTCGAGTCGCGGCTGCTCGGGCTGGTGGATCGCGGCGAGCGCAAAATCGTCGTGGACTGCGGCACGCTCGAATACGTGAACAGCGCCGGGCTGAAAGTTTTTCTCCTCGCCGCCAAGCGCCTCGAACCGCTCGGTGGCAAGCTCGTCCTCTGCGCGCTCGCGCCGAGTGTGCTCATGATTTTCGAGATGATCGGCTTCACCCGCATCATGAAGATCGTGCCTTCGCTCGACGAAGCGCTCCGCGTCCTCAAAGGCGAGGCCCCGCCCGCCTGACGAGTGCGTTAAAACACTTGTACCCCGAAAATACTTCCCGGATGATGCACGCCGGATGAAAGCGACGCTCTCCACACGGCTGATCGTGTGGGTTGGCGTCCCGGCGGCGCTGCTCTTCGCCACGGTGCTGTGGCTCTCCGCGCTGCGCAGCACGCAGCGGGTCGTCGCCGAGACGGAAAGCCGGGCCCGCGCCACCGCGCGCTTTTATGCCGCGCGGCTCGACGGGCAGCTCAAGGCCGCAGCGGAAATCCCCGCGATGCATGCGCGGGCCATGGAATCCGGCGCCTTCAAGACGAAGGAGGAGGTGGAAAATTACCTGCGGCAGGTTGTGGACAAGAACCCGCAGATTTACGGGAGTTGCATCGTCTTCAGGCCGCATGGCTTCGATCCCGCCGAGAATGGCTACGGCCCCTACTACTACCGCACGGCGAAGGGCCTTGAATTCGTTCAGCTCGCGGAACCCGAATACAATTATTTCCAATGGCACTGGTATCGCGACCCGCGCGATCTCGGCCACGCCATCTGGACGGAGCCTTATTTCGATGACGGCGCCGGCAACGTGCTCATGACCACGCGCAGCGTCCCGTTTCGCCGCGAAGAACTCTTCTGGGGCGTGGCCACCATCGACATCGCGCTCACCCAGCTCATCGACGAAACGAAACAGCTCGATCTCGGCCAGACCGGCTACGCCTTCATCATCAGCAAGACGGGCCGTTTCCTCGCTTATCCCGACACGGGCAAGGTGATGAAAGCCATGCTCCAGGACGTGAGTCCCGCGCTCGCCGGCATGATGCGCGGCGGCGAGGAAGGTTTTCACGAAATGCGCGACCCGCTGCGCAATCAGGAAGCGTGGATCGCCTTTGCGCCAGTCGAGGCGGGCAACCTCGCGCTCGCCCTTGTTTATCCCAAGAAGGAGGTGCTTGCCGAAGCGTTTGGCTTGCAGAAAGAGCAGCTCGCGCTCGGCGTCATCGGACTCATCGGCCTGTTCGGCGCGCTTATCTTCGTCGCGCGTTCGGTCACGAAACCGATCCAGCAGCTCGCCCACGCCGCGCAACTCGTGGCCGACGGCGACCTCGAGCAGCGCCTCAGCGCCACCGCGCCGACCGAGGAAGTGCGGGACCTGATGAACGCCTTCAACAAGATGACGCGCGACCTCCAGATGCGCATGCAGGAGCTGCGCTACACCACCACGGTGAAGGAGCGCTTCGAGGGCGAGCTGAATGCTGCGCGCAACATCCAGATGAGCCTCGTGCCGAAAAATTTCCCGGCCTTTCCCGGCCGGCCGGAGTTCGATGTCCACGCGCTTCTCCGGCCCGCGCGCGAGATCGGCGGCGACCTCTACGACTTCTATTTCCTCGATGGCGACTGGCTCTGCTTCCTCATCGGCGATGTGTCCGGCAAAGGCGTGCCCGCCGCGCTTTTCATGGCCGTCACCAAAACGTTGCTCAAAGCAAGCTCGTCACGGGGCGTGCCCATGCCCCAAATGATGCAGCAGGTGAACGACGAACTCTGCGAACAGACCGACACCGGCATGTTTGTCTCCCTCATTTACGGCCACCTCCATACGAAAACGGGCGAACTCGAAATCACCAACGCCGGCCATCCCGCGCCCTACATCATCGCCACCGACGGCACCGTGCGGGCGCTCGCGAGCGAGAAGGACGTCGCCCTCGGCGCCATGACCGGTCTCGAATATCACTCCACGACGCTCCGGCTTGCGCCCGGCGACACGCTCTTCTTTTTCACCGACGGCGTCCCGGAAGCGCTCGACCGCGGCGAACATTTTTATGCCAACAAGCGGCTCGAAATCCTCCTCCACGACCTCGCCGCTCTCCCCGTGGAAAAAATCACGCGCGGCGTCGTCCGCGACGTGCGAACTTTTTGCGGTGAACGCGAACAAAGCGATGACATATCCGTGATGGCCGTCCGCTGGCTCGGCCCGGTCGCTCCCCCTTCCCTCTCATGAACTCCCCCGCCCAACCCACTCTCCTGAAAAAATCCAAATCCATGGCCGTCAAAAAATCCGACATCCCCACCGCGAAACACTTCGTCCTCGACACCAACGTCCTCATTCACGACCCGCAGTCGATGTTCCAGTTTGAGGAGAACACCGTCTGGATTCCGGTCGAAGTGCTCGAGGAGCTGGACCGTTTCAAATCCGAATCGACGACGCGCGGGGCGAATGCCCGCGAAGTTCACCGCCGGCTCAGCGAGCGTTTCCGCACGACCGAGCAAATGAAGAAAGGCGTGAAGCTCGACAACGGCGGCCACCTCCACGTCTTCATCAATCCCGCGCTCAAACACGAAGGCAAGGACTGGAAGCTCATCGAGGAATCCCCGCGCAGCCGGCTCGCGCTCAGCCTTTTCCCCGACCTCGAATCGACCGACAACCGCATCCTCGCCAGCGCCGCCTACCTCTCCGACACCAAGGCCGCCGGCGCGATCCTCGTCACCAAGGATCTGAACATGCAGCTCAAGGCCCGCGCCCTCGGCCTCGATGCGCAGGATTACCGGACCGACCGCGTCGAGGACAACGACATCCGCCGCACCCAGCGCCGGAGCGGGCAGGAAGAGCACGCCGCGATCGACATCCCCGGCCACAAGGTCCAGGCCTTTGCCAGCCAGGAGCGCATCGTCCTGCCCGAGCTGAGCATGCTCATTCCCAACCAGTACGTCCTCCTCCGCAACGCCGAGGAACCCAGCCACGGCGTCCCCGCGCGGCACCTCAATGACGGCGAATTCGTCAAACTGCGGCACGACCACATCACCATCCGCAACGGTCGCAGCCTCCAGGCCGCCAACCTCGGCCAGCGCTTCCTGCTCGACGCCCTCTACGATCCGTCGATCACCCTGCTCACCGTTTATGGCAAGGCCGGCACCGGCAAAACCCTCCTCAGCGTCGGCGCCGCGCTCGAACAAGTGCAATGCGGCGAGTACGAAAAGATGCTCGTCACCCGCGTGATCATGCCGACCGGACGCGACATCGGCTTCCTCCCCGGCCGCATGGAAGAAAAGATGCAGCCCTGGGTGCAACCCGCCTACGACGCCCTCGAACTCCTCCTCTCCCGCCCGCGCAAACCCGAGCACTTCGACAACAAAAAGCAGTCCAAACGCAAGACCGGCCCCGGCCCCGGCGCGCCCGCCCCGGCGAACAACGGCGGCCCCGGCCCTGGCGGCAAGTTCGCCCGCCCCTACGAACCGCTCATGCAAGCCGGCATCCTGGAAATCGAAGCCATGGCCCACATCCGCGGGCGCTCCATCCCGCGCGCCATCTTCATCGTCGATGAATCCCAGCAACTCACCCCGCACGAAGCCAAAACGCTCGTCACCCGCATGGGCAAAGGCTCGAAGATCATCCTCATCGGCGACCTCGCGCAGATCGACAACCCCTACGTCGATGCGCACACCAACGGCCTCGTCTTCACCCGCAACCGCCTCCAGGGCCAGCCCTTCATGGCCCATGTGAACCTCTTCAAAGGTGAGCGCAGCGAGATGGCCGAGGTGGCGGCGAATCTGATGTAGCCAACAGCCGCGCTGCGCCCAGTTCCTGTGCAATTGTTTGCGCACATGGATAAAGCTCGGGAGAAGCGACTAAAACGAATTCAGCGTCTCGAAAAGCAAATCGGATCGGAACCAAACAACGCGGAATTGGTGCAGGAACTCGGAAAATGCCATCGCGAACTGGGCAACCTGCCAGCGGCGGAGGAACACTTTCGCCGGGCGTGCACGGTCGACCCGCTCGATCCGTGGTCGCACCTGTATCTGGGCCACGTCCACTACAGTCGCGATGAATTCCCGTCGGCGCTTGAGGAATTCCGCCGCGCCAGCGAACTCGATCCGACAGAACCAGCTCCGTGGTGGTTGATGGGTGGTGCGTTCCTTTGCCTGGCGCGTAATGCCGACGCTGACCGCTCCTACAACCAGGCCGTAACCGTAGATCCGCAAAGCAAGCTTGCTCAGAAGCGCTTGCGGCGATGGAACAAGATCCAAGCGAAACGCTTGGCTGCGGCGCGAGAACCACGTGCCCGCTGAATACTTCATCATTTCCGCCGCACTGCGGCCCGGCAGCACGACATGGGGCCGGACAGGGAAATTCGCCCGGATGATTGAGCAGGGACGCGGATGGGGTTGGCAGTTCGCTTGGGAAGGCATCGTTGACCGGACGTTTCACTTTGCGCGAAGGGCCGCTTCGGCTTTTCTTCCGGCATGGCCCGCGAAGAAAAGAAACGCCTCGATACCAACGCTGCCGCAGCGCCCCGCGCCGGCCTCAATGCCGCCTTTGCCGGCCTCGACGTGCCAAATCTACCCGCGGGCCCGGCGCCCACCCCGATCGCGGCGGATTCGCCGCAGCGCGTCTGGAAAATGGGCCGGGTCGTCCTCCGGCGCGAACTTGCCCGCCGCGGCGGGAAGACCGTGATCGTCGTCCACGACTTCGCCACCCACCTGCCGGTCAGTGTGATCGAGACCATCGCAAAGAAAATCCGCACCACCTGCGGTTGCGGCGGGACGGTCAAGGAACGCACCATCGAGATCCAAGGCGACCAGCCGGCGAAAGTGCGGGCCGTATTGGAAGCGGAAGGCTTCCAAGTGGCCGGCGTACACTGATCCCCACTTTCTCATTGCTCGACTCATTATAGGAATTGAGAGCTTCATTCTCACGCGGGAGAAATCCCCTCGACTCCCGCGAGTCAGAAAATAAATCCGCACCTTTCGCTCCCGACATCTACAGACTTCTGCCTGCTCAACATCGGTAATTATCCCGATCCGCTACACCCTGCGTTTTCACTGGAAAGAAGTCCGACCCGGCGAGGACGTTTCGCGGCGCCGTGTTCACCGGCACACCGCGAAACTTCGTAGGCGCCTCGGCGAAGTCGGCTTGTCTCTGAAGATCGCGGTACATGCCGTGCTGATGAGTCATCCTGCACGATGAGCAACCCGGCCCGTCGCGCCGCCACTAAGCGCATGTCCCAACCGCACAAACTGTCCGACTACTCCGAGTTCCTACCCAAGAAAGAGCGGCGCAACCCGCTCCCGATCACCAATCTGCCGGTGAATGCCATCAGTGAAGACATGGATCCGACGCTGGAAATCCGCACCCTTATCGAACAACTCCAGCAGACCGCCCGCGACGCGCGCGGTCAGGTGCGGGCGGTCGAGCAGGAGCGGGACGCCGTCGCCCTCGATCTGGCGCGTTCCAAGCAGCAAATCGACATGCTCCGCGAGAACGAGCGCGAACTGCGGTCGCATTTCGTGGAAGTGACCTCCCTCATCCAGGAACGCGACACGGCCCTCGACGAAGCCGAGCGGCGCGGCCACGCCCTGACCGAGGCGATACGGAAAAACGAAACCGCCGTGCGCGAGCGCAACGATGCGCAGCGCCAGCGCGACGACGCCGTCCGCCAGCGCGAGGAAACCTCGCGAAAATTTGAATCCTTCAACCGCTCGTCGGAGGAACATGCGCGGATCACCGCCGAAACCCAAAAGCAGCTCCTGACCATCCGCCAGGCGCGCGACGGGGCGCACTCCCAGATCCTCGAGTTGAACAACAAGCTCGGCGCGACCGAGGATCAGCTCGCCGAGGTGGAATATCAGCGCGACGCCGCGCAGAAAGTCGTCCGGCAGGCAGCGCTGGAAACCGCCGAGTTTCGCCGGCAGCTCGACATCGTGAGTACGGATCGCGACGCCACGGCCAAACAGGTCGAGCAGATCACCGCCGAACTCGACGCGCAGCGGCAGAAATATCTCGATCTCGTCGAGCAGAAGTCCGCCGTGCTCGCCGCCGATGACGAGCACGTCGCCGCGCTCGCCGAGGCGCGCGCCCAGGTCACCCAGCTCGCCGCAGAACGCGACGCCGCCCGCGCCCGCGCTCAGGAACAAGCGCGCGAGATCGAGGAGTTGCGCGTCCAATTCCAGACCTTCCGCGATGAAGCCGCGGAGACTTCCGGCACCGCCCTCGATGAAGCGCGCGAGAAAATCGCCGGCCTCGAAACCCAGGCCCGCGAAGCGCGCCACGAGGCGAAGAATCTCCGGCAACAGCTCGACGCCATGGCCGAACAGCTCGCAGCCTTGCAAAGGGCGGCCGAAGAAGCCGGCGCGCAAAACAGCGGCGCCCGCGAAGAACTCGACGCCCTCCTCCAGGATCGCGACGCCGCGCTGATTTCGCTCAACGCCGCGCAAAAGCAGATCGATCACATCATTCGCGACCGCGACCAGGTCCGGCAGCTCGCCACGGAAAACGCCCTCGAACTCGATGCGGAGATCGCCGCCCTGCAAGCGCAGGTCGCCGCCTTCGAACACACCGCCGCCGAAACCGCCGCGCAGGAAAAACAAATCGCCGCTCTGACTTCCCGCCTGGAGAAGCAGCGCGTCGAGGGCATCGACCTCGGCACGCAGCTTCAAGCCGCACAGCGCGAGATCCGCGAACTCAGCGCCAGCCTCGCCGAAGCCCGCTTGCAGGTAAAATTCGCCAGCGCTGCGACCCGCGCGGCCAAGGACGGCCGGACGAAATCGGACTTCGCCAATCTCCTCGACACCCTCCCCGCGGCGACTGTCACCGAGCCCTCCGCCATTGAGGCACCGGCGCCGTTCCGGCCCGCGCCACTCGCCCTCGGCATCGAAGAACCCCTGAACGAACGGGAGGCCAGGAGCGCTCTCGGAGCGATGCGGCACTGCTTCCAGTCCTTCACGAAAACACCCACCGATCTCAGCCTGCTCAACGAGTTGCACTGCCATGTGCAGGGCTTCTCCGAAAGGGCGCGGGTCAGCGGACTGGTCGCCCTGCACCGCCTTTCCACGACCTTTTCCGACCTCACGGGCGGCCTGTATGAAAACCCCGGGCAGGTCAACCCCTCGACCCTGCGCACGGTGCATCAAACCATCGAGTTCCTCGGCGCGCTGATGCGGGAGAAGAATCTCGCGCAGGCCAAAGACCCGGCCAAGGCGCTGATCTACGCGGTCGATGACGATCTTGGCAATTGCGAGAGCATCGCCCTGGCCATGGAGGAATCGATGATGCGAACGACCTACGCGCAGGACCCGACCATCGCGCTCGCCGAACTCGCCGGCGGCCGTTACGACCTGATCTTTCTCGATGTCAACATGCCCGTCATCGATGGCTTCGATCTCTGCAAACAAATCCGCGGTCTGGCCATACATGCGACCACGCCGATCGTCTTCCTGACCGGTCTCGCGACCTTGGAAAACCGCGTCCAATCGAGCTTGAGCGGCGGCAACGACTTCGTCGCCAAGCCGTTCAACCTGCACGAACTGAGCGTGAAAGCGATCACGCTGATCCTCAAGGCGCAGTTGCAGATCGCGTAAAAACGGTTCGAGGACGCCTTCAGCGGGTCATTCTGAACGAAGATCCGGCAGGGCGAAGGCGGGCCGGAACGGAGTCGAAGAATCCCGTGGCATGGCCGGAGGATGCCCCCATTTATTTCACGGGATGCCTGCGGCTGTCTGAGGCTCTTCGACAGCGTGACCTGCCCGCTCCGCCCGCAAGGTCACTCCGCTGCTAATGAACGTCCCTGTTGGGTTCATTCCCGCCGTCAGCAAAACCCCGTTTTGTGAAAGCCTCAGAATGACCTGCTAATTTTGTAGGCGAAAGAAAACCGGTCAGCGCGGACTCCAGGCCGCTGGGCGGACGCTAACGAAGAACTTCCCCGTAACCAGCCGGAATCAGGGGGCGTCTGTGGTCGTGAACCGCCACCCCAGCCATGCCCTACACCGGAATCGTCCTTTTCGTTCTCGCCCTCCACGCCGCCGCCTTCCTCATCCTGCTCGGGCATTGGGTCGCCGCGGCCGGCATGTTTCCGCAAGCCACCAGAGCGTTCGCCGCGGAATACGACCGGCGCCCGATTCGCGCCACGCTGCTCGGCCTCTTCACCTACGGCCCGCTTATCCTGCTCCTGCTGAACAGCGCCAAGATTCCCAATGAATTGGTGCGCCTCCTCATCGTCGTCGCGGGCTTCGCCGCGCTGCTCATCGCCTTCATCGCCAGCGCCGGTCTGGCGTTGCGCATCGGCCGCAATCTCTGCGTGGAAGCCGATCCGTGGCGACAGGTCCTGCGGGGCGGCGTGATGCTCGCGCTCGTCTTCATCACCCCGCTCCTCGGCTCGTTCTTCCTCCTCCACGTCGGCCTGGCCAGCGGGTTCGGCGTCTTCCTTCTCGCCCGTCCGTGGAAATCGAAAGCGCCTGTGCTCCCGGCGGAAGCACCCATCTCCGCGGTGCCTTCGCTCCCATAGCCATGGCCTCGCGGCGCGAGTTTATCATCACGGGCGCGAGCGCTCTCGCGCTGAGCGGGGCGATTTTTCAAAGCATGCAAGGCTGGCTGGGAGAAGCCGGCCAGTATGCGGGAGCGGGGCTTCAGCGGCCCCTCGACGGCCCGCTCGCACCGCCACCGGACGAGAGCATCGACCCCATCGCGCACGCGCTGAACCGTTGCACTTTCGGGCCCGGTCCCGGCGATTATGCGCGGGTCGCCGCGCTGGGCGTGGACGCTTTCCTGGAGGAACAACTCGCGCCGGAGAAGATCGACGACGGGCTGTGCGACCGCGCGACAGCCCGCTTTTCCGAGCCCTGGTGGGAACCGGTCGGCGAGGCCTACGAAGAGGACGACGAGACGCTCTCGCCGATCCTCCGCCGCGTCGCGCTGCTCCGCGCCGTCTATTCGCAGCGCCAGCTTTTCGAGGTGATGTGCGAATTTTGGAGCGACCATTTCAACATCGACCCCGGCAAGGGCGACGCGCGCTACACGAAGATCGACGACGACCAGAACGTCATCCGCAAGCACGCCCTCGGCAATTTCCGCGAGATGCTCCGGGCCAGCGCGCTGAGCCCGGCGATGCTCTGGTATCTCGATGGGCGTGCGAACGTGAGCCGGGCCGCGGACGAAAAGCCGAACGAAAATTACGCCCGTGAACTGATGGAACTGCACACCCTCGGCGTGCATGGCGGCTACACCCAGCAGGACGTGATGGAGGTCGCGCGCTGCCTCACCGGCTGGACGATCCTCGCCAAAAAGGACGACGGCTTTTCCGGCAATCTGCTCTCGCCTTTCAAGGATCGCGGCAAGGTCGTCTTTCGTCCGGAAGCCCACGACGACGGCGCGAAGCGCGTGCTCGGCACGGACATCCCGGCGGGCCTCGGCGCAGGCGATCTGGATCGCGTGATCGGCATCGTCGCCGCGCATCCCAGCACCGCACAATTCATCGCCACAAAGCTCGGCGTGCGTTTCATCGCCGACGAACCGCCGGCCGCGGCGGTCGCGGCGGTCGCGCAGGCTTTCACGAACAGTCAGGGCGACATCAAGGCGACCCTCCGCGCGCTCTTCACCACGGCAGAATTCCGCGCCGCCACGGGGGCAAAGTTCAAGCGGCCCTTTCACTACCTCGTCTCCGCGTTGCGCGCGACGAACGCCGAAACCGACGCCGAGCGCGGCATCCTTTCCTATCTCGAACGCATGGGCCACATGCCCTTTCGCTACCCCACGCCCGACGGCTACCCCGCCCGCGCGCCGCACTGGCACGCCACGCTGCTCTGGCGTTGGAAATTTGCCCTCGCGCTCGCCAACAACCACATCGAAGGCACCCGCATCGCGCGGGAAAAATTGCAGGCGGCGCTCGGCGGCGAGACCGCGCTCATGGCCACGCTGCTCAACCGCCAGCCCGACGCCAGCGAGCGCGATGCCGCGCTCAAATCCGGCGACGGCCTCGCGCTGCTGCTCGCCTCACCCGCCTTCCAGCGCTGCTGACATGAAGACCTGCCCGGACGGACACGCTCCTGCGTGTTCCCATGCTTCCAGTTTCAGCTACCGACGCGCGGGAGCGCCTCCCTCCGACCTATGAGCGCCGCCGTCACCCTCTCCACCATTCGCGACGACCGCCGCACCCTCGTCGTCGTCTTCCTCCGCGGCGCCGCCGATGGCCTCACGCTGGTCGCGCCCATCGCGGACGACAACTACCACAAGTTCCGCCCGCGTCTCGCGGTGAAGAAAAGTGCCGCCGTCCCGCTCGACGACATCTTCGGGCTGCACCCGAATCTCCGCGCCCTCGAAGCCGCGTGGCAGGAAGGCGACCTCGCGATCATCCACGGCGCCGGCGGCGAGAGCGACACGCGCTCGCACTTCGAGGCGCAGGACTTGATGGAGCATGGCGGCGTGGCCGCGGGTGGCTGGCTCGGGCGTTTTCTCCACGCCCGGGGGCCATCGGAGAGTCCCCTCGCCGCGGTCGCGCTCGCGCCCACGCTGCCGGAATGCCTCTCCGGCGCACCGAGCGCCGCGGCCCTCCAATCGCTCGAGGATTTCGCCATCACCGACCACCGCGCGGGGGGAGCGCAACCGGATTTCACGCGCGAACTCCACCGGCTCTACGCCCTCGAACAAGGCCCGCTGCGGGACGCCGCGAACAACACTTTCGAAGCCCTGCGCCGCATCGAGGCAATCGACGCCAAAGCCGCGCCCGCCCACGGCGCGGAGTATGACGAGAAGGATTCCTTTGCATCGGGCCTGCGCCAGATCGCGCAACTCATCCGCGCCGACGTGGGGCTCGACGCCGCGAGCGTGGACCTCGACGGCTGGGATTCGCACTTCACGCAGCAGACACTCATCGAGCCGCTCATGCTCCGCCTCGGCAAGGGCCTCGCCGCTTTTCGCCGCGACCTCGGCCCGCGCATGGGCAGGACGACAGTCGTGGTGATGACCGAGTTTGGCCGCCGCGTCGCGGAGAACAGCGCCTTCGGCACCGATCACGGGCGCGGCGGCGCGATGTTCGTCATGGGCGGTGGGATCAAAGGCGGACGGGTCGTCGGCGGCTGGCCCGGGCTCCAGTCGGAGATGCTCGAAGGCCCCGGCGATCTCCCGGTCTGGAACAACTACCGCAACATCCTCGCACCCATCCTCACCCAGCACGGCGCCGACGCCGGCAGCCTCGCGCGGATCTTTCCGGACTTCGCGCTGCAGCCGCTGGCGCTTTATTCCTGAGCGCCGCGCGTGGGGCGCAGGTGCGCAAATCGCACCGCCCAATCCACGGGCAACCGCACGGGTTTGCCGACAGGCATCTGCACGACCGCGAGCATTTGCCGCGAGGTGACGATGAGCGCGCCATCGGCCGGACGGCGGATCTCGAATCCGCACCAGAAACGCAAGCGTTCGACGATCTCCAGCCAGCCATGCACGACCAGATGGTCGCCGAGTTTGGCGGGGCGCTTGTAGTCGATCTCCGTCCGCACCACGACGGGGTAATTTTGCGACGCCGCCATGGCCACCAAGCCCATCCCGAGCTGCTCGGCGAGGAGCGTGCGGGCGATCTCGATGAAGCGCAGATAGACGATGTTGTGGACGACGCCGGCGCAATCCGTGTCGAAGAACATGACCTGGATCGGCGTTTCGATGCGTGGAGTCTCGACGGCGGGCAGAGCGGCGGGTAGGTCTTTCACGGTGCCGACAAGAAAACCACTTTGCCACCGGTGAACAGCATTTTACCTCCCGAAAACGATTCTCCGAACTGCCCGAACCCGCGTTTGGAGGCGGTGTGGCGGTGGCTGCCGATGTTGATCATCCTCGCCGCCGCCTTCGCCTACTACGGGAGTTACTGGAAATACTGGTTCAATCCGCACGATGAAGGCGGCACGGCGTGTCTGATCGCGCAGCGGCTGATGAATGGCGAACGCCCGTGGGTGGACGTGGAGCCGGGCTACAACGTCGGCTGGTTCTATCCGCTCGTCGCCCTTTTCAAATTCACCGGGGTGAACTACCTCGCGGCCCGCGCGTGGTTTTTCGTGCTCTCGACGATCACGGCGCTGCTCGGCTTTGGCATCGTGTCGCGGGTCAGCGGCTCGCGCCTCCTCGGGCTCGGCGCCGGGCTGCTGCTCGTCCTTTTGCCGGGCTCGCAATTT
>Ga0105047_10005305_pt1 | contig 22210 bp, 17 predicted proteins | sample MAT04_FD_78384 | JGI IMG/M metagenome (GOLD analysis project Ga0105047, IMG submission 78384) | Freshwater microbial communities from Lake Fryxell liftoff mats and glacier meltwater in Antarctica - MAT-04 (megahit assembly) | ecosystem: Environmental > Aquatic > Freshwater > Ice > Liftoff... | reverse complement strand
GTCGACGACGACGACGGCTGGTGGGTCGACGACGACGACGGCTGGTGGGTCGACGACGACGACGGCTGGTGGGTCGACGACGACGACGGCCCCTTGTGCGACGACGACGACCTCGGCTGCTCCGGGCTCGAGCATCGGAGGGACACTGGTATCCACCACGGAGACGATCACGGTGGGTTCCGAACTGGGAACGGTCCCTGTCGATCCGTGTACGGAGACGACACTCCTGTCGTCCGGTGGATCATCCGATGCACTTCCTCTGTGGATCCTCCTCGTCCTCACGCTGGGTGTGGTGCAGCGCCTTCGTCTCGTTGGTGCTCGGAGAGTTGCCTACGACCGTTCACCGAAGAACTGATTGCCCCCAATGCATGCCGTGCCACATTGCTCGGCGGCCCGACGATGTATCAGCGGGTGCTGGCGGCGCCCGTCCTGGCGGCACCAGCCCGGACGGCGGTTCGCGCCGCGACGAGGACGTGATGATCGGTGATGTCCAAGGCGACGAGTCGAAACGTCAGTTGTTCGCCGGTCAAGAGTCCTCGGTCGAGGAGGCGGAGCGCGGTGCGGATCCACTGCTGGCGCAGATCGTCGCGCATCTCGGTGACGGCGTCGTCGTACGCCAGTTGCCGATCGAGGAGGTGGATACCGGAGTGGAGCACTGCATGGACCTGTTCCGGGGAGTCCGGTGCCAAGGCGGCTTGGAGTTCGGTGACATCGACGATCCAGCGGTCGTCGGCAACGAGCTCGAGGCCGGAGCGAGTGCGAAGCAACAACTCGTCTGTTTCGATGCTCAAGGTGCGACGAAGCTGATGGAGGAGGACCCGGAGTCGGTTGCGGCCGACGTCGGGAGCAACCTCGGGCCACATCACTTCGAGGAGCCAATCGACGGTGACGGGGTGACCGCGGGTCGAAAGGGCAGCCAACAGCTTGGCCTGGTTGGGCGTGAGGTCGACTCGTTCGCCGCCGACGACGGCATGGCCGTCGGGCGCCAGGAGGCGGATCTCACCGCGGTTCGTCTTGCGGGGTCTGGCTCCTTCGAGGGCGACCTCCCACGGGGTGTGCGCATGCCCTTGTGCTTCCAACGTCTGTGCGAGCAGGCGAAAGTGGTGGGCTGACGCAGCGTCGCCTGCGTCGTTGAACACCTTTGCGAACCGGCGGGCACACACCGTCGCCCGGGAGGGGAGACCGGCGCCTATCCAGCGCTCCACCATGGCCTCAGGGAACTTGCGACCGTGCAGCTCCCTTCGAGCGATCTTTGTTCGGATGTCGAGCTCCTCGGTGAGCAACCCGAGCTGGACGCCGGCCCCAATCTCCTCCTGGGAAAGCACGGAGACAAGTCGGTCGGCGGTGTCGTAGTCGGCCTCGTCCGCGAACATGTTGGCAAAGTAGATGAAGGCGCCTGAGACCGGGAGCGTGCTGCGACGGAGACGGTGAAGCGTGTCGACCACGAGGTCGGCGAGAGCAGGTGACGCGCCCTTGTTGGCCAGTTCCACGACCAACGGCAACAGGGCGCCGACTTGGGCTATGGCGGGCTGACGCTCCATCGGATCACAGGTCTGTAGATGTTCGACCGCCTCCTCGATCACCGGGACTTCCCATCCCTGCGCTGCGGTCCACCCCAAACCGGTCCAGCCCATCGCCTCCCGATCTGAGCCCAGCTCGCTCAGGAGGACAGCCTGGCGTCGGGATTCCGCGATCAGCTCCGGAAGGTCGTCGCCATCGGAGAACATGGCCTTCAGCGCCAAGGCGAAGCTGGTGGTGAAGGCCACCTCTTCGACCATGCCCGCCCGGCGAAGGCGTCGGAACGACTCATCGAAAGCCGACATCGTTCGGTCTGCATCGGACGCCACGAGCATCTGGGCCAGCCCCGTTAGACGTTGCAGTCGGGCCACGATCATGTCCCAGAGGTCGTCGTCCTCAGGTACGTGTTTGATGTCGTTGAGCGCCAGCTGCGCCTGCCAGACCCCGCCTGCTTCCACGCTCCACAGTTGGAGTTCGGCGTCGAGCAGCCGACCCCAGGCGGCCGCTTCGGGCGGGGCGTCGGGAGCGGTGGTTGGCTCAAGGGCATGGAGCAGTTCGACCCGGCTCACTTGGTGGGAACGGACGGAGGCATCGAGAACGAACAGGCGGATGATCCAGTCTGGGCCGGTAAACGACAGGTCGGGATCGGCGGGGATCTCCAGGTCGAGCAGTGATCCCAACTCGATGATTCGACCGCGGCGTTGGGCGTCCAGCAACACCTCCCGGACGGCGCCGCTATCACCTGCGGCTCGGGCCGCGACGACGCGCCGGGCCTGGTCTGCAGCGGTTTCAGCCGGAGGGGAGGAGGACGCAGTGCCACCGGGAACCGACCGATCGGTGAGTGCCTGTGGCGCGACAGTCGGGGCTGGGCCGAAAGCGTCTGGTGGGGGCTTTTTCACCGCAGGCTCCATGACCAGTGAGAAGGGACAGGGGATCCCACGGCTGCCGAGGCTACCGGTGAATCCGTGCTCGTGCGCTGGGATTGCGAATGGGTCGGGAGGCCTAGGTGGGGTAACGGTGCCCACACGACCGCCCCGTAGTTTGAGCCGAAGGTCATCGGGGAACAGTGTTTCGGTGTTCGTCGATGCCCTCATCCGCCGACCGAAAGGAGCCGCGCCGTGCGGGTCGCCCTGGTGCACGCTGATACGAACTCGTTGCCCGAATCACTCCAGGGCCTGGAGTTTCGCGACCCGTGGCTTTCGGCGGCGTTGGAGGCCATCGAGATCGAACCGTGCTGGTTGCCATGGACCGCCGACGAGGTGTGGGAGGACTACGACGCGGTGATCGTTCGCAGCACGTGGGACTACTACTTGCGGCTACCCGAGTTCTTGGACTGGATCACTCGGCTCTCGGGGAACGTCGTGATGTGGAACGACCCGGAGATCCTGATGTGGAACATGCACAAGAGCTACCTGCTGTCATTGTCTGATGGTGGACTACCTGTGGTTCCGACGGCGCTTGTGCCAGTTGGCTACGACAGCAATCACAAACATGGGATTCAGACACGCGGCTGGGATCCTGCCGGCGTCGACGACCTAGTGATCAAGCCGGCCGTTTCCGGCGGCGGCCATGGCACGATTCGGGTGCGGGGCCGTGACCTCGACTCGGCGGTCGAACAGATCGCGGGGATGGGTGATCTCCTGATACAGCCGTTTCTTTCGGAGATTCTGTCGACGGGCGAACGATCCGTCGTGGTGATCGGGGGTGCGGTCAGCCATGTGGTCGCGAAGCGCTCGGCCGGCGATGAGTTTCGCGTGCAAGCCCACTTCGGTGGTACCGAGTCGCTCGAACCGGTCACCGCCGGCGAACAGGCACTGGTGGAGTGCTTGCTAGCGGAGTTGCATCGAACGCATCGAACGGTTCCCCTATTCATGCGAGTCGACCTCATCGCCAGTGCAAACGGCCCGCTCATTTCCGAGGTTGAGCTCCTTGAACCGGACCTGTTCTTTGGACTCGCGCCACATGCCGCGAATGAACTTGCGGTAGTTGTGCGCCGTCGGCTCGTCGGGGCAAGTTCAGCGTTGGTCAATCGATGAGCGCGGACACCCTTCCGGACTATCCCGATAGCCCGGTTGGCTCCCGGCCGCTCGGAAGCGGCATCACCGACGTTGAGGTGATCGTTCCTGCCCGGCTCCTGCGCCGTCTCGACGTGGACAGTCCGTCAACCGACACGACCAGAATTGTGTTCGCCGAAGTTCCCACCCACGCCAGGCTGGCCGATGGTCTGGGTGCCACCGGGTTAGGTGTGTCGTCGTCGGCGACGGCCGCGCTGGCCGATGCGATCGTCGATCTGGTGAGCTCGCACTTCGGGATCGCCGATGTTGCCGAGCGCTTCGTACACGGTCGGACCGAGACGGGCCACGCTTGGGCGGTGAGTCTCCGTTGGTATCCGCTGGGCGCTGGTGCCCTCGTGGTTCTTGATGACGCGACCGACTCGGAGCTCGCGCACCTCGGTGAACGGTTTCAGGCCGTTGGCGGGCTCCTCCTCGACGCGGATCTTCGCGTGGTGTGGAGTAGCCCGCTCCTCGGGGAGATGCTCGGCATTGATCCGGGCGCCCTGGTCGGCCGCCCGGCGCACGAGTTCGTGCATCCCGACGATTTGGCCATCGTGCAGGAAGGCACGGCGCTGCTCCTGGAAGAAAGCCACGTGAGGTACGTGAGGCTGTGTCATCCGGCGCTCCGGGACCTTTGGTGGCCGATGCGGCTCACGGTCGGCGCACTGGAGCTGCCGTGGGGCCGAGCGCTCACGGTGTCGCTCGACGTGGAGCTCGGCGCCATCTCCGAAGGGCCGGCAGCGCAGCCATCATCCGCGCTTGGGTCGCTCGTTGACAGCCTCCCGATGGGGGTCGTGGTGGCCGCCGGCGGCCGGATCGTGATGCGCAACCTCGTGGCCAGCCGGTTGCTCGGCGGGAACGGACCCCTCGAGGACGGGGCTTGGCTGGCGGGGGTCCGCGCCGACGAACGAGATCACCTGCTCGCGTTGATACAGGAGGCCGAAGCAGGGCTCCAGCCCAAACCCGTGGTGGTGGGTGTCCGAGGTCGCGATCGGGAAGAAGTCGGATGGGTGCAGGTGCAGTTCGCGCCCTACCTCGATGACCATGGGCAACCCGTGGGCTGGGCGGCAATGGTTGTCGACGTCTCGGAGGAGCGCAGGGTGCGCGACGATCTCGAACAGGCGCAGCAGGCGCTTTGGCATCTCGCCAACCATGATCGGCTCACTGGCTTGCCGAACCGCGGGTACCTGGCTGACCGGTTCAGCGATGCGGTCGCCAACGCCGAACGTTTGGGCCACGCGGTGGCCGTACTCTTCTGTGACCTCGACGGGTTCAAACGAGTCAACGACGAAGCGGGTCACCACGTGGGGGATCGCGTACTTTGCGAGGTCGGGCGACGGCTGACGCAAGCGATACGGAGTGGCGACGTGGTGGCGCGGGTGGGCGGTGACGAGTTCGTGGTCCTGGCGTCCCTCGTCGACCGCAGTGAACTCGACCGGTTGGCCGACCGGCTTCTGCTGTCGTTGGCGGCGCCGATCGACGCGTGCGGCGACCTGGGTCCCGGATCTGGGGCTGTCGCCCCAATCGGGGTCTCGATCGGCGCCACCATCGTGGGTTCGGTACCGCCGGCGTTCGACACGGTGCTGCGCTTGGTTGATGCGGCGATGTACGACGCCAAGCGGGCGGGGAAAGGGCGCATGACCTTCGTCGACGCCGAGACCAATCAGGGCCGGAGGTCCACCGACGATGTCTGACCGAGGAGTGACTGCGCCGAAAGGCCGTCCGACCCCCAAACGTGCCGTCGGGTCCACGGTTGCTTCTGGCCAACCGCATGCCGGCCGGAAGGACACCGGACGTGGCGGGAAGGGGCGTGTCCAGCGCCGATTCTCCTTCCCCGGCCGGCCCCTGTCGGTGCGCGTTGGAGCGGCGTTGATCCTCGTCGTCTTGGTTGCGGTGTTCGCCCTCCAGGCCATCGCGCCGGTCAATGGCGGCGGCAGCGGAAAGGTGGCCCCGGAGCGTGGCGGTGCGCCGACCGTCCAGTCAGAATCTCCGCTGGGATCGACTCCTGGGACGACGCCAGGATCGCTCGATCCGAACGATCCGAAGGTGCAGGAACTGATCAAGCAGCTTGAGGCCAAGGGAATCAAGCTCAATCCGGGAGGATGAGCATGCCGCTGGCTCCGCAGTTCGCCCTGATCGAAGCCGACTCACGCGGGGAGCACTCCGCCCAACACGCGTGCGCTCCAGAGCGCGCGTTCCTGAGGAAGAAGACCTATGCCCGATGATGTCAATGTCCTACGTCGTGAACTTGAAGACCTGCGCCTTCGAGTGCAGGCGCAGGATCGTGAGGTGGCCCGGCTCAGCGGCCTCTTGAGCATTTGGCCGCCGACTGGCGTCGACGAACGGACGCCGCCGGGGCCTAGCGCCGCGGCAGTTGACGTGGTCGTCCAAGATCGCTCGCCGTTGCCGCCCACCGCACCCAGGTCGACCGAACCGGGCATCGCTCGGCGGACGGATCGACGTCATCTGATCGGTGGGATCGGTGTTGCCGCCGCCACCGTGGTTTCGGGCGTGGTGGCATCCGCGGTACCGGCTGCGGCGGCCGATGGCGACGCATTGGAGGCCGGCTCAACCGTCACGTTCACGTCGCCGGAACCAACTCGCGTCGCCCGCATTGGAGCGGCCGGTACCGAACCGGTGGTGGTCGTGTCGGACGGTGACGTGGCTGCGAGCGGCGGCTCGTCCGTTTTGGTCGCGTTGGCGCTCGAACACCGAGACGTGGCGGTGGAAGGAAGGGCGGCCGAATCCTCGACCGACGGTGTGGGGGTGCTCGGCGGCGCGCTGTCGGGCACCGGCGTCCACGGGAGCTCGTTACTCGGCACCGGGGTACGCGGGAGCACAGGGGCGGGGGTGGGTGGTGAGTTCCAAGCGGGTGTGGGAATCGGACTATCGGTGCTCTCCGGCGGAGTAGGGATCTCGGTGCAAACCGTGTCCGAGGCGGCGGCCCAGCTCACATCCACGAGCGGATCGGGACTCGAAGCCACATCGAACAGTGGTGTCGGGGTCCGGGCGAACGGAACCACGGGCGGACGGTTTGGCGGGTCGTCTGCGAACCTGCAACTCGATCCTGTGGCCGGGGTCGCGCCGCCGCTGCGGACGACCGCTTCCACCGTTGGCGCTCTGGTGTTCGACGAGGCGTTCGACTTGTGGATCTGTGTGGGTTCCGGCACGCCGGGGACCTGGCGCAAGCTGACGGGCGGTGGCGGTACCGGCGACGGTCTGACGATTCTCGCCTCCACGGAGCGGGTGTACGACTCCCGGCCGGGGCTGCCGGCGAACGGCGTCAAGGGTGCGTTGGCCAATGACGCTGAACGCGCGGTCGACATGACCACGCCCGGCGGGGTACCACTGGGCGCCTCCGCTGTGCTGGTGAATCTCACCGTCACGCAGACGTCGGCGGCTGGTTTCCTTGCGCTCTTCAAAGACGGAGTGAGTTGGCCCGGTACCTCATCGATCAACTGGGATCACCTGAACCAGACGATCGCCAACCTCGCAGTGGTGCCGTTGGATACGAACGGCCGGCTCCGAGCGAAGGTGAGCAGCAACTCGTCCACACAGTTCATTCTCGACGTCATCGGCTACTACGGCTGAGACCGACCGCGGCGACCACCGCGACCACCGCCCGGTGCGTTCGACTCGGCGCTTTATGGCGCCACTTCGTCAGCGTTTTGTGGTGGTGGGCGGCCCAATCGTCGCCGGCGTTTCGGTGGCGTCGCGTGCGCAGTTCCATTTGTACCCACGGCCGACATCGAACGTGATGTGATCATCGTCCGGGATCTCGACGGGGAGCGGCTCCAGGTTGCCGTCGGGGGAAACGGAACCCGGGGTGCCCAGCCGCACCCGCTGCACGAACACTTCCGTGGCGGCGTCGTCCACGCCACTGATGTTGTAGTTCACCGAACTGGCCTTCTTGCTGCTTCGAACCTCCAGATCGCCACCCTTGAGCGACCACGTGCCATCCCCGTCGTATTCGGTCTCACCGTTTCCGTCGAACTTGACGTAGGCATACGTGCCGTCGGCGTTCACTGTCATGACCAACTTGTCGGTGCCGGCTTCCATCGATGTGCCGGTTGCTCCTCCGGAGCCCTTCGTTGGGCGGGGGCGTCCGACCCGACAGGCCCACGTGCCAGGCGCCTTGGCCACGATTCGCTCGGTCTTGATCTGGGCGAGTGTGGAGCTGGCACCCTCCACCACGGTCTCTGCTGACTTCGCGCATCCGACGCCGACCAACACGGCGACCGCCCCGATCAGTGCTCGTGCTCGCAGTCGCATCATCGTCTCCTCGTCAGGCGCCCGCGATCCGAACGCCACCGCGACGCTACCCCCGCGGCCCACCCGTCAGCGCCGTGCCATTGCGACCTCTCCGCCCCCGGGGGCCCGAACCTGTCGATTGGGTAGGAGCATCGTTGGACGCGGGGTTCCCGCCCAATCGTTCGGAGCCGGGATACCGTTTTGCCGAGTTTGATTGGTGCCTTCCGGCAGTCAACCGGTGGCCACGCCGAGCAACGCGGGGACGAGAAACCGGTGCAGGAACGTTTCCTCCTCGGCGGGCGTACGGGGTGTAGGACCGTCGAATGTGAGCAGCGACAACAGCACGCGGACGACCCACTCCTCGGACTCGCCGGCGGGTAGGCGGAGACGGAGTCGGGGGGTCCCCCCGGTGGGTGCCGTATCGGTGGGCCCCGTGGGGGAAACGCCGGCTGAGTCGTTGGGGTCGGCGACCGCCGTCATGGCCCGCAAAAGATGGTTGACGAACGCCGCCGCCGCTTGGAACACCGCGTCGGACCGCGCCGCCGCGGCGGTGGCCACCCCCGTGGCGTCGGGCGTGAACCAGGCCATCAACGCCGGGCTCGCCCGTACCTCACACAGGGCGGTGGCGATGCCCACCACGAGCAGGCGATCCGGACGACGAATGCGTCGCAGCCGGTGGTCGACCGCGACGGCGATGCGGGCGGCCTCGTGCTCCACGTAGGCCTCGCGCAACGCCCGGCTGGTGGGGAAATAGCGGTACACGGTTCCTCGCGAGCAGCCGGCGAAGCGGGCGACATCGTCCATGCCCGTGCGCTCCAGGCCCAGCGTGGCAAACGCCTGGCCGGCAGCGCGGAGCACCCCGGCACGCGCCGCTCGAGGGTCGTCGATTCGGCCCCACTTCGGATCGAAGGCGGTCAATCGATTCCTGCACCGACGACCGAGAATGGCAGCGACTCGTGACGTCGAACGATTGCCCCGGGCGCGTACACGCTGGCGGCTTCGTCCACCAGGAAGTCGGGCATGCGGGTGAGCAGTTCCTCGAGCACGACGCGCGCTTGGAGGCGCGCGGCGGCCGCACCGAGACAGAAGTGGGGGCCCGACGAGAATGTCATCATGCGCGGCACCGGTCGCTGCACATCGAACCGCTCCGCGGTGGGACCGAACTCGCGGGGATCGCGATTCGCCGATGCGTACAGCAAGTGCACTTTGCTGCCTGCCGGAATCGCCATCCCATGCCGTTCAACGTCGACGGTGGTGGTGCGGGCGAGACCTTGCACCGGCGAGGTGAGTCGGAGCAGTTCATCGACGGCACCGGGAATGCATGAGGGCTCCTCGATGAGCAACTGGCGTTGATCGAGGTGTGCGGTCAGCAACGTGGCGGCACCACCGAGCAGCCCGGTGGTGGTGTCGTTGCCGCCCGCCACCATCACAAAACAGAAGCCGAGCACCTGCTCCATGGTGAGCCCAGCGCCATCGATGTCGGCGGCCAGGAGGTCGGTGATCATGTCGTCGGCCGGTTCGTGTCGGCGCCGCTCCACGAGTTCGGTGAAGTAGCCGTAGAGGTCGATGACCGCCGATTGGGCCTGACCGAGCACATCGCCGGCGGCGCTCGCCGCCACGATGGCCGACGTCCATCGGTCGAACCGATGGCGGTCTTCATCGGGAACGCCGAGGTAGCTGGCCACCACGAAGGTGGGCAGCGGACCGGCGAGCGACGAGATGAAGTCTCCCGAACCTTGTTCGAGCATGGCGTCGATACGCCGAACGACGAATGCCCGTACCCCTGGCTCGATCTCGGATACCCGCCGAGGAGTGAACCCCCGGTTGACGAGCCGTCGAAACGTGGTGTGGTCGGGCGCGTCCATCATCACGATCGTGGGAGCGAGGCCGAGCTTGGTGATCTCGTCGCCCTCGAACGACAGGCCTCGGGCGGACGAAAAGGTGGCGGTGTCTCTTGCGGCCTCGAAAACGTCGGCGAACCGAGAAAGCACCACGTAGGGAGGCCGGTCGACCCGAAAGGCCGGCGCTTCCTCCCGTAGACGGTGATAGGTGGGGAACGGATTCCGTCGAAACGCGGGATCGTTGGAGTTGAACACGAGCGGATCGGCGGCCGCCGATCGGGTGCTGGTGGAGGACGAGGACATTCGCGTCTCCTGACGTCTAGATGACTATTGCACAAATACAGGAGAACGTTCAATAGTCATGTCGTGAGGTTCGGCGGCCGACCAGCGGGTCGGCCCGTGCAAGGATGCCCAGGTGTCAGACACGAACGAATCCGACGATCTCGCCACTTCTGCCGACACCGAAGGCGGCGATCCCGAAACACAATGGTGCGTCGACTGCGGCGGCGAGTTCGTGGCGGGGCTCGAAATCTGCCCGGACTGCGGCGCGCCCTTGGTGGCAGGTACGGCGGAGGAGTTCGCCGACGCCGATGAGCCACGCACGGGAAAGTTGGAGTACGACCTCGCCGAGTGGGCCACCGAGAGCCGGGTGATGGTGCAGCAGCTGATGCGGGCCGAGGACATTCCCCACGCATGGCAAGGCACCACGTTGATGGTGCCCGCCGCGGTCGAGGCCCGAACCGATCTCGTGCTGGACCAGGTCGAGGCCACCACGCTTCCCACGCTCGATCCCGACGCCGACAAAGTGGCCTATGAGCTCGACGGCTGGAGCAACCAGCAGATCGACGAGTTGTGCGCCATTCTCGATACCGAGCGGATCGCCTTCGAGTTCGACACCGACGGCGACCTGGTGGTGGAAGCGGCCACCGATCCTCGCGTGGAGGCCGTGATCGACGCCATGGCCGAAGCGGCCGCCCGTCCCGCCGACTCCGAGATTTCCGATGCGGACACCTCAGAGACGGACGATGACGACGACCGCACGGAGAGCGCTGACGACGGGGACGACGGGGACGACGACGAGGCTGCGGGTACCGAGATCGATGCAGGGCAGTTGTTGTCCGATCTGTTTGTGGCCGCCGACCGCTTGGCTCGCAAAGCGGCCGATCACGAGGGGGTGCTCGGAATGGTCGACAATGGTGCGTTGGCCCGATCAGCGGCGCTGCCCTACGGCTTCGAGACGGTGGTATGGGCCGACATCCTCATGTTGGTCGATGGCGTATGCGACTTACTCGAGGACGACGACAGCGAGGACGAGCAGATCGAGGAAGCGGCTGCCACCCTGCGTGAAGTGCTCCGGCAATACGTCTGACTGAAGCAACGGATCGAGTGCCCGAACACCACCCTTGATGTGAGCCGCTCCCCGCGGTGCACCCATGGTTCTCCTATATTTGGGAACTACACAGTTGAGCGCAACGCAAGAACCTTGGGTGAGCGGAAGGACGGAGGCGGCGAGATGCACGGACGTGAGGACGTAGGGCTGGCACTGACCCAACGGCTGATCGACGGTGCGCCGATTCAGATCGTGGTGATCGATGCCGTCGGCACGATCACGTTCGCCTCGGATGCCTGCGCTCGTCTGTTTGGTTACACGGCGATCGAGTTGGTCGGCACGAACATGCTCGACCACATCGATCTGGGGTGGAACCCGCTCGCTCTTGACTCGGTGGCCACGGCCTTGTCGTCGACCGGGCTCCGGCTACCTATGCTTTTCCGGATTCGAGCCAACGACGGATCGCTCCACATCGTCGAGGCAACGGCCAACAGTCAGGTTGACGACCCAGTAGTGCAAGGCATGGCCGTGTACATCCGATCCTGGAATGAACAGGCAGGGCTCGACGACATTCTGGAGGGGCTCGCCGGCGACACCGCCCTGGAGGAACGGCTCGGGCTTTTCGTATCAGTGATGGCCGGGGAGACCCTCGACTGCCTCGGTTCGGTGCTGCATGCCCCGGTCGACGGCCAATTCACCGCAGCGGTGGCGTCACCGCTCCTCGTCCCCGTCCTCAGCGGACTGCCGGATCAATCGCCCCCGGAGGCTTCCGATGGTGCGGCGGCTACGCATTCAGTGGTCGGCGGCCTCGGCGACCCCGTCGCCCATCACGATCCACCGTGGACCACGATGTTGGCCTCCGGTGCCGAGCAGCAGGTAGCCGTGGCCAACCTTCCGAGTTACCTCCGGCAACCGGCCGAGGGCGCCGGTTTCGCCTGGTGCTGGGCCTATCCGGTGTTGGGAGACGATAACGAAGTGCTCGCCGCGCTGGTGCTGTGGAGCCGGGCGCCCGGCGGGATGGAGGAGACCTACCTCTCGTGGATCCGTCGGCTGGTTCGCCTTACCCGGCTCGTGCTCGACCAGCACCGGGCCAAGTCGGCACTCACCCACGCCGCGCTCCACGACAACCTCACCGGCCTTCCCAACCGGGTGGCCTTCTTCGCCCGGCTCCAAGATGCGCTCGACGCTGGCCGTGCGCAGGACCGAGTCGGCGTGCTCTACCTCGACTTGGATGGCTTCAAGCCCGTGAACGACACCTACGGCCACGGTGCCGGCGATGCGGTGCTCGAGGTGATCGCGGCCCGTTTCGGCGCCGCGGTGGGGCCGAACGATCTTGTGGCGCGCCTTGGCGGCGACGAGTTCGCGGTGGTGGTGCCGGTGGTGCGCGAGGTGATCGACGTGGAAACACTCGCCGATCGCCTGATCGCCGCGGCGCGTGAGCCCGTGGTGATCGCCGATGCGGAGGTACGGGTGGGCGTGAGCATCGGGGTGAGCGTGGCCCGCGGTGGAACCTGCTCGATCGATGCCGTGCTCGATGCCGCCGACGCTGCGCTCTACAACGTGAAGGCGTCGTCCGGCGGTGCTTGGGAACTGGTGGCCGTGCCCACGACCCTCAGCATCTGACACGTCCCCCTGGGAATGTCCCCCCGGGAATGTCGGGCCGGGAATGTCGGGCGCCGGTGACGACGACAGGGGCTGGACGGGGGGTCGTCGAACGGTGGCCGCTAACGTCGCCGAATGATCCTGGCGGAACTGGAGGTGTACCACTCCCGTCCCATCGCCCCCACCCGACGGGTCGCCCTCGGGCGAGCCGTTCTGCCCGTGGAACCTCCACCCGGATTCGGCGGCGTGCTGCTCGGAGGGATCGTCGCCCGCAATGTGGCCGGGATGGAAGAGGAACTTCTCGAGGACCTCCTCACCCTCATTTCGCAGATCGAGCGTGGCGCGAGAGTGAGCCAGCCGCGGCTGCGTTATCGGCTGCAGGAGGACAAGGTGGGGCTCCAGCTCAGTGCCCACCGGCTCCACGGCGAGGGCGAAAAGGTGTGGTTTGAGTTCGACGACGACAACGGCGATCCGAACCAGCAGCTGCTCGGTGCCGTCTACGCCGCGGGCCGGCTTGCCCCGTCGCATCGCAAGCCCGTGATGGCCGCGATCCGACGGTCTGTGGGCTGGACCGGCCCCATCGGGTCGGACCTCATCGCCACGTTGGCGGGGTTCGGCACCGGGAAAGGCTTCGACCTCTCGGGCATGGCGCTCGCCGATCCCGTTGGCTGGGCGTTGCGAGTGCTCGGACACGTGGCGACCGACGAAGGGCACCCATCGAAGAAGGAGGTGCAGCGCCGGTTCCGCGAAGCGCTGCGCGATGCCCATCCCGACCATGGAGGCGAGTCTGATGACGCCGCCCGTCGCATCGCGGATCTCACGCAGGCCCGCAAGATCCTGCTCGGCGCCTGAGCGGGCCGCGGCCGCCGCCGCCGCCACCCGCCGCTTTCCCGCTGTCACCCGCCATTTTCCCGAACTGGGCACACTTTTCGTCGCGATGACGACGAATAGTGTGCCCAGTTCGGGAAAATGGGGCTAGCGACCGACGGGTGGGCGCAGGGTGGGGTCGCGGCGGGCGGGCTCACGAGGCCAGTCGCCCACCACGCCGAAATAGTCGGTGTACATGCCGTCGAGGCGAAACTCGTCTGGGGCGAGTTCGGCGGGTCCGCGGGTGACATGGATCCACTGATCGTTGAAGGTCACGTCGGCGACGACGCCAGGGCCCCACGTGGTGGCCAAGACGAGCTCGATCGCAAGCCGCATCATCGGGGGTTGGGCGTCGGTCAGGCTGGACGACGGTGCGTGTCGGATCGCTTCGTCGCGAAGCGGGAGCAGTTGGGCTATCAGCACGGGAGCGACGCCGAACGCAGGGTCGACGGTGACGGTCTCGAACCATCGCCACATTGCTGCGTGCATCTCCGAGCCCGGCCGGGCCATGGCCATCGACCAAAGATCCTTCACCTTCTGGCGCGTGACCGGGTCGTCGCTGGTCAGTGCCGCCGCCACCTTCTCGGCGAGTTTTTCGGCCAAGCCATCGTGCGCGCCGACGACGGCGCTGAACATGAGGTTGGCGTCGTAGTGCTCACTGGCCCAGTCCTCGATCACGTACCTTCCGCCCGGTCGGAGCCGGGGAAACAGCACCTCGAACGAGGCGAGCGTGGGACCGTAGAGGTGGGACGCGTCGTCGAGAACGAGGTCGAGCGGGGCATCGCCGAACTGGGACGACACCGTTGCCTCTACGGCATCCCGGTCGGCCTGGTCGACGCCGTAGTGAGGGGAGACCACGGCATGGAGGTCGTGCTTTTCGATCACGTTGGTCAGCGCTTCCACCGGACCGTCGATGATGTCGATGGCCACGAGCTTGTTGGGCTTACCGACCAGCGCGTTGAAGGCGACGCTCCCTCCCCCGAAGATGCCCAGCTCCACCACGTTGGCGTGCGGAAACAACTCGAAGAGCTCGAGATAGGGCGTGAGCATCGCCTTGGTCTTGAACACGAAGATGTGTTCCGTGCCGGCGGCAGCCCGGGCCGGCGCGAACCAGTCCGGTGGATCGGCGGCAAAAACGAATCGGGTGTCGTCGATCGTGGCGTTGTTGTCGTCGATCCAGTGGATCATCGGGCCTCCTGGGAGGGTGACAGGATGCGGAGGACGGAGTTTCAGCGGGTGAGGAACGAGAAGAAGTCGCGCTCTTCGTTGACCACGAAACGGTTGGGGTCGCGGCTGGCGTTCGGGGCGAGCTTGTAGGACTGCAGTGTTCCGCCGTTGAAGGTGAACCAGTTGAAGGCCACCCACTGTGGGTTGATGTCGAGCTCCATGGCGCGAACGGCGCCGGCCTGGGTGAGGATGTTGGCAAGGGCCGTGATGTTGAGCGGGCCGCCGGTCCACACGAGGGATCCGTCGGACCGTACGCCAACGCCTGAGCGCGGCGTCCACACCACACGGTTGAGCGTGGCCCCCCACACGGACGTGTCGTTGGGGTTGAGGCCACCCACGGGTCGACCGCCATCCACGAGGAGCGTGAGGTTCTGGCGGGCCGCCTTCACGCCGTCGAACACCGAGATGTCGCGGCCCCATTCCCCGATCGTGGGCACGCCGTCGGCGTCGATGGCGAAGGTAGCCTTCCCGAACTGCATCGGAGGCGATTCCTTGCCGTCGAGATAGAAGCCGAACGGGTACTCGGTGGTCTTGAAGCCCCCGTTCATCGCCGCCGCGAGCATCGGAAACTCCGACGAGGGAACCAGCGATGGGGTGATGAACCCTCCGCTGATGGGGTCGCCGTAGCCCGGGTGGAGGCGAGCGCGAAGCGCGCCGGGGTCGAGCCATGCCACGGCGATGGGGTTGGTGGAGCCGCCGCTGGAGCGGAGGTTGGTGACGTACATCGCCGCCGCGCCGTTGGCCAACGGGCCGATGGGCGACCACTGCCCTTCGCCAGCGAAGGCGGGTGGGCCGCCGAGGTCGACCGGGCCTGGCGGTTGCAGCCGGGCCGGCACGCCACTTCCGAGCTTGGGGGCACTCGAACCGTTACCGGGAAAGGGGATCTCCCCGGGACCACGTGGTGGGTCCGGAGCCTTGGTGGTGGCGGTGGTCGGGGGGACGGTGATGGGTGGCGCGATGGTGGCCGGCGGGGCCGGGGTGCCGACGACGTCGGTGCCTGGACTGGTGCCGGGAGTGGTGCCGACCGTGGTGCCGGGCTCGCTGGTATCCGGGCTTGCCGCCGATGAGTCGGCGGTGATGCTGTCCCCGGATCCGGCCAGCGGATCGGCGAACTCACCGGGGCTAGGTTGGCCAGCGCAGGCCGCGGCGACGATGGCCCACACGACGACGACCGAAAACGTTGCGCCCCGCCGTTGGGAGCGGGAATCGCCGAAGAAGGTGGAGCGGGGACCGTTGTGGGACCACCGACCGAGCCCGTGTCCCACGATCACGGCTTTTTGGCGAACACGGCCACGAAGTCGCGTGTGTCGAGGCTGAGGTAGCGGTCGGCGCTCTTCGACATTCCGCCGACGTCGATGCCCCCTTCGAGACCCTTCGTGCCGACGCACTTGCCGTCGGGCCCGGCGGAGTAGAGGTTGCCGGTGACCCACTCGGGATTGATGTCGAACTCGAGGGCGCGCACGGCGCCGGCGTTGACCATGGTGTCGGCGAGGTTGCGAGGGGTGAGGCCGGGGCCGCCGGCGTAGACCAAGGCCCCATCCTTGGTGACACCCCATGCCGAGCGCCACACGAAGTAGGAGTTCTTCAGAAGTGCGCCCCAGTCGGCGGTGTCGATGTTGTCGGCGGGCTTTCCATCCTCGACGAGGATCTGGAGGTTCTGGCGGACCGACGTGATCTTGTCGAGGTCGGCGGAGCCGAGCTCACGGCCCCACTTGACGACGTCGACCGTGCCATCGTTCTTCAGTACCAGCGATGCGGCGCCGTCTTTCAACTTCACCGCTTCGCGGCCTTCGCTGTAGTAGCCCGTGTTGGGAATCTCGAATCGGAAGCCGCCGTTGCCGGCCATGATCAAGTTGGGGCACAGTTCGGGCGTGACGTAGTTGGGTACTGACCATTGTCCGCCGGGGAGCTCGGCGCCGGGGTAGAGCTTGATGTCGGTGAGCTTCGGATCCACCCAGGCCACGAACACGAGGAGCGAGGTCTTGTCGGCGTTGGGACGTACTTTGGTGGTGTAGACACCGCGCAGCCCGTCGCCGAGGTCGGGGCCGGCCGGGAACCATTCGCCCTCTTGGGGGAGGGGATCCTTGGCAGGAGTGGCCATCTTCGCCGGGAGCGGTGTGTGGGGGCGTACCGGCTTGCCGGTGGTGGGGCTCGCGCCGGGCTCGGTGACCGCAGGCGAGGTGGTGATCGGGCCGCCCCCGCCGATCGCTGGGCCGATGCCCTGGACCGGTTTGCCGCCGTCGACGGGCTGGTTGCCCTCGTAGTACTTGTCTTCCACCTTGTCGATCAGAAAGCCCATGCCGTTGTCGCGGGCCCACTGCACCACACGTGCCTCACGGCTCTCCTGCCCGGGCTTGGTGAGGGCTCGAACGAAGGTGAAGGAGATGAACAGCATGAACGGAAGCAGCACGATCGCAATGCCGGTGAGGATCCGATGTCGCCGGCAGAACGCCACGGTGCGCTCCCGTTTCGGCATGGCCTTGCGCTCCGCCTTGGTGGGTTTCGTGGCCTTTCGGCTGGGGTCACGGTCGGTGGGCGGGGCCGTGGTGCCGGAGTCGGCATCGTGGGGGTCGTGGAGCGACCCATCCTCTGGCTCGTCGTGGTGCAGCACCGCGGCCTCGATCTCGGCGGTGGACGGCTCGGGGATCTCGTTGCCGTCCTCATCGAGGTAGACGTAGTGAATCTCCTCCTCCGATTCGGAGGTGGACGGACCGGGAACAGAAGAATCAGGAGGCATACGCGAGAAACCAGACAGGAAGGCAGGTTGGTAGCGGGAGGGGCCTCCCGACCCAGACACCACCCGGACGGAGCACATAGCGTACGCGACCCGATCCCTCCGGTCACAGCATCCCTGCGGGCTTCTGCCGCCCTCCGCCGGACGCCACGCGGTGGATGCCCTACCGTTCACTGATGGATCATCAGCCCGCAGCCGATCCCGCCAATGACGGCAACGACGAAGAGCAACTGCTGCGTCACGAGGTGGAACTCGCCGCCGACGGAGATGCTCGCGCGCAGGCCCAAGTGCTGCTGGCCGACTTCCTCGTTCGCGAACGGCGTGAACTGGAGGAGGCGGCGGCGCTCTACGACGCCGCAATCGACACCGCGCAGGAGGGCGTGGCCCTGAGCATCGGCTACCACGCCCACGTGGGACGGGCTCGTGTGGCCCGGCTCCAAACGGAAGTCGGCATCCAGGCGCACCACCTCGAGATGGCGATCGTCGTCTGTGAACAACTCGGCGCCGATCGGGCGGTCCCCGACCTGCTCCTCCTCCGTAGCTCGCTTGATGTCGACGGCGGAGATCTCGATGCGGCGAGGGCGCGGCTGGTGTACGCGCTGGAAGTGAGCGAGCGGCACCACGACGAGCACCAACAGGCGCGCGTGCATTTCGAACTCGGTCGACTGGAACGTCGGTGCGGGGCGACGCAGCTTGCACGAGCGCACTTCGAGTTGGCCCGTCCGTCCTTGCTCGAACGAGGGCCCGCACGCCTGGCCGCTTCGGTGGAGCTGGAGCTGGGGTTGTTGGCGTTCGCCGTGCACGATCACGAGGTGGCAGAGGAGCGGTTGCGCAACGCCCGAGCGCTTTGGCTGGAGCTCGGTAGCCCGGCTCTGGCGGCCCGCACCCTCAGCCGGCTCGGTGAACTGGCCCGAGTCACCGGCCATCGTGATGAGGCCGCCGCACTGCTCGATCAAGCCCTCGACGAAGCCGTGGCCTGTGGCGACTCAACGCTGCAGGCCCACACCCATTGCAGTCGGGGGGATCTCGCACGGCTCACGAGTCACTACCGAGATGCGGAGCGGTCCTTCACCGCAGCCCTCGACATTGCCGTGCAGGATGCCAACGTCGAGGTGCAGGTTCGTGCCGGGATCGGACTGGCGTCGGTGAAGCGGGTGGGTGGTCACACCGCCGCGGCTCGTGAGTTGTTGGAGCAGGCGGCCACTCTGGCCACGGTGCACGGCGATCCTCGTGGGGGTGTGAATGCTCGGATATCGCTGGCTGGCCTCGCCCGGATGCGCGACGACCTCGATTCCTGCGAGCGTTTGTTGCACAGCGCGCAGGCGCTGGCGACGGAAGCCGACTACGACCTCGGCCTCAGCAACGTGGCGCATGGTGCCTCCGTGCTCGCCATACAACGGGGCGACCTCCGAGAGGCGGAGAACCAACTGCAGCTTGCAGAGGTGTTCTCTCGTGAGCTCGGCGCCCGTCATGGTGGCGCGCACGTGCTGGTCACTCGGGCCCAGGTGGCCTCGCTTCTGGGCGACACGCATCAGGCGCTGCACTGGCTCGACCTCGCGGCGGAGCTGGCCGATCAGGTGGGGTACCGCATGCTGCTCGGTCACATCGCGAGGATGCGGGCCGTGGTGATGCTCGATGGTGCGGTGGATCGAGAAACGGTCCCCGGAGAAACGGCCCCCGTCGCACCGGCCGACCTCATCGCCGTGCGTGGCCACATCCGTCGGGCGCTCGATGTAGCCACGAGCGTGGGCGATGTCGTGGGCTTGGCGGATGCCGTTGCCGTCCAGGGCGATGTTGCGTTGCGGTCGGGTGCCGTCGACGTTGCGCTCGATGGATTGACCCAGGCCGAGGCCACCCATCGCCGGGTCGATGCGCGTGCCGAACTCACGACCGATGTGGCCCTGCTGGTCGAAGCGCACCGAATGGCGGGCGACAACCGACGGGCGCAGCGTCGGGAGAAGGAGGCGATCCGATTGGTGCTGGGCCTTGGTGCCGGCCCCGCGGTGATTTCGGTGGCCACCCGTTTGCTGGCAGCGGCCGGTCGTTCGATGCCCGAAGCCGATCGTCGGGTGGTGGGGCGCACTGCGCTGGCGGCGTTCCGGCAGATGGAGGAGCGGCTTCCGGATATGGCGGACTGCGAGCGGTTCCACCACCGTTGGTCGGCCACGATCGCGGTGCTGGGCGAAGGTGACGGGCGGGGCCCTCGTTGAGCACTTCGTCGCTTGTGCACGGCGTGGTGGTGGGCAAGTTTCTCCCCCCTCACCGTGGGCATCATCTACTGATCGACGAGGCGAACTCCCGCTGTGAGCATCTCACGGTGGTCGTGTCGGGGCGATCGGTGGAGCCGATCCCCTTGGCGCTGCGGGTGGGATGGATCCAGGATCGCCATCCCGATGTCACCGTGGTGGGGTTCATCGACGACCACCCGGTGAACTTTGATGACGCCGACACCTGGCAATACTGGGCCGACCGTTTCGTGGAGGGCTGGCGAACGGCCCCGGCGCAACGGGGTGGCGATAAGGACCACATCGACCGCGCCGGGTTGCGTCCTGATCTCCTCTTCTCCTCGGAACCCTACGGTGAGGAACTGGCGGCCCGGATGGGGTGCACCCACGAGCCAGTCGATCCAGATCGGGTGGCCATTCCGGTGTCCGGCACCGTTGTGCGCGCCGATCCGATCGGCGCCTTTGAGTTCCTCGAACCCGCCGTGCAGGCGTATTTCACGCGCATCGTCGAGGTGGATGGTCCGGCGTTGTTGGTAGACCACGTGATCAATGCGCTGGTGGCGGAGCTGGGCCCGACGGCGGGGAAATCGATGGCGGTCCGACGGGCGACACCGGGTGGGGAGATTCCCGCACAGACGCTACGAATCAGCGTCGATCCGCAGGAGATCGACCCGGTTGCTCGGGTTCGCCGTGAGGTGGCGGCGTTTGCCGAGCGTCCGTGGCACGGGCAGTGTTACGCACCGCAGGAGCCGGGGGACCGCAGCCGCCGATTTGCGAGTCCCGCGTCGTCAACGTCATCGCACCACGAGCGGCTCGTGGTGTTGTGTCGGGTACGGCCAGCCGACTGGCCCTGGTTGGTGTTCGACGGCCTCCATCCCCGCAAGTGGGGCGAGCAGTTCACCTTCGTCGAAGTGCCGCTGCAGCTCCTCGTCGCGCCGGCACGAGCGTTGCTCGCGTCGCGTCGCCCATCGGCGTTGGTGTGGGTAAACGGGCGCCGAGCCGGCTACGTGGGCGTGAACCCGTTGAGCGGCAATCTGGAGTACTACCTCGCCCCGTGGGCGCGGGGCGGGGTGGGCAGAATCATGCTGGAAACGTTCCTTTGCCACCACCGTCCCGGCGATCGCCGCCGCTCGTTCTTCGTCTCCAAGGGCAACCACCGGTCACGGGCGCTCCTGCTCGGCACCGTGCAACGGCTCGGCTGGCGAGTGGGGAACGACTACGGCGTCACCGCCAATCGTTTCGGCTCCATGATCTGGGTCCGGGCCGAGCCGACTGGGGCGCGGGCCGGGCGCGAGCCCCTAGCTCGACCTCACCCGGCGGAAGGGTCGGGAGGGTCGGAAGGGTCGGAAGGAAACGTGAGCTCCACGGCGTAGATATGGGTGGGGTTGCGCTGTCCGACGAGCCACGGCCAATGCCCATGTTGGGTGGGCGACGAGTAGTTCACCACCAGCTGGCCACGACCGTCGGGGAGGGGGACGCCGGCGGCAAAGGCCGTGTCACCGGCCGACGGAAGATCGGTGCACCAGGTGGCCCGCAGCGACTCGGGGTCGATGGCGTACACCGCCGTGCGTTTCGGAGTGAGCCAGTAGGCCAACTGGTTGATCTTGGTGCGGGTGCCCAGGCCGAATTTGGAGCGGCCGAGGGGCGAAAGGCCGAGATCGAATCCCCCCCGGAAGGCCAGGTGCCGTCGCGTGATCAGCCACGGTTGGTGCTCGTGCGCGAAGAGGAAGGGCGAGTCGAACTTTCGCGGGTCAGGGCGGGTGCGCCACGTGAACGGCGGTGGTGAACCCGCCGCCGGCTCGGTAGGAAGTGAGCGGCACACATCGGCACCCCAGCCGCCGTCCGGTCCTTCCTTTCGTACGACGGCGAGCACCGAACCATCGGCCAGCTCCAGAAAATCGGTCTCGCTTCCGCCCTGGTGGATGACGGGGTGATCGGGGTCCCATGGGTCCCACGCCAGCCCATCATCGCTGCCCCAGAGCTCAACCGTGAGCGGTATGGGATGGGTGGTGAACAACTGTCCCGCGCCTCGGTAGAGCGTCATCGCCAGCCGATCACCGAGCGGACGTACCCGCCACACCACACAATCGGGCGGGGAGATCGCGATGGGGTCGGACCAGGCGCCACCCTCAAGTTCGCTCACCCAGATGCGGTCGGGTTCAAACCGCAAACCGGATCGGCCGGCCGTGAACCAGTAGAGCAAGAACCGGCCGCGCCAGGAAACGAGTCGTGGTTCACGCACGTCACGCCCGGCCTGCACCGTGTGTTCGTGGCGCCACCCGAGTCGACCCCGTGGGTCGCCGGTCGACACCACATGGATGGCCGCGTCGGTCGAGGCGAAATGAAAGGGGGCCGTACGCCACGCCATCCAGAGTCGGTCCTGGTGGCGAGCGAGGTCGACGTTGTTGTTGGACTCGCCGATGCGCACGCCGGCGGGAACCGCGGGCCCGGGCACGAGCGTGGTCGGCCGCCCGACCGTGATCTTCGGTGGCCAGTGAGAATGCCGGGCCCCCGGGCCCCCCGGGGCCCAGAGGTTGCCCGCCGTCAGGGTGCTCACTCGG
>Ga0105047_10005304_pt1 | contig 22210 bp, 17 predicted proteins | sample MAT04_FD_78384 | JGI IMG/M metagenome (GOLD analysis project Ga0105047, IMG submission 78384) | Freshwater microbial communities from Lake Fryxell liftoff mats and glacier meltwater in Antarctica - MAT-04 (megahit assembly) | ecosystem: Environmental > Aquatic > Freshwater > Ice > Liftoff... | reverse complement strand
TGTGGCCGGGGTTGAGAAAAATGCCGATCGTCACCGGCATCTCTTTTTTGTGGATCAGATTATCGAAGACAATCGAACTGCGCATATCGCCTTTTTCGCCGATGTACGCGTGCCCGTCCTGGAAGACCATCACGGCCGCCGGCGTGGTGCCGTCGTACTGCTTGGGGACGTAGATGTAGTACTCGCGAATGGTGCCGTCGAAAACTTTGCTGCGCCAGACTTCCTTGGTCACGGCGCCCTGCGGCACTCCTTCTTGACGCTGCGCGTCGGGATGCAGCGGATAGCTCTCCTTCTCTTCGCCCCGCGCTCCGCAACCCATCACCAACAGAATAAAACCCACGACGCAGCTTCGATTCATCATCCGGCCCTCTCTTTGATTTGTTTATTTCCCAATCGAATACACCGTTGAGCGCAGCCGGGGTGGTGCCGAGCAGGCGGGCAGTGAATTATTTGACGGGCGGTGCGTCGGGTTCAGTGTAAGGAAACAGTGCGCAGCACCGATTTCTGTGAATGACAGACGCGAAATCTGCGTCACACTACGGGCTGCCTATGTTGATCATCTACTGCGAGCAGTGCAAAAAACTTGTTTCAGCCGCCGACGTGACATCGGGCCGGGCGGTCATGCGCGCAGAGAACGAATGGCTCTGCCTGGATTGCGCGCCGCGCAAAGTCGAAAAGGCGGAGGGCCGGCGGGTCAGCGGCGGAACGGTGATGCTGCCGCCGCGGCGGATCAGTTCGGCGAAAAGCTCCGGCGACCATTCCGCCGTACAGAAGCCGTCATCGTCCCGGGATCATAAAGCGCCGCTCCGGGCTCAGCCGGCCGATCAAAAATGGATCGTGATTGGGCTCTGCGCCGCCGGAGTCTGCCTGGCTGTCATCGCTCTGATTCTGTCGACGCGCAAACCGCCCGAGGGCGCGCTAGCCAAGGGCGAAACTGTTAACTCAACCCGGACGCCCGGTCCGCCTTCGAGCGGTGGAGGTACTACGATTGCGCCAGTGGCGCCGACGCCGCCGACAAAATCGTCCGAAGCGCTCAGCTTTGCCGAACGCCAGAAGCTGGCCGAAAAAGAAATTGAAGAGATGCGCAGTAAGCGCGCGGCGAATGTTCTCGAGGAACACAAATCCTGGTTCGCTCTGAATAAATCCAGTTCGGCAATATATACGATGAAGCTGCGCCAGTTCATGCAGTCGAACCGTTCCACGCCGGCCGCGGCGGAAGCCGAGCGCCTCATCGGCGAACTCAAACTCCCACCGGGTCTGAGCGGCCGCTTTGTGCGTATTGAAATCCCCGGCACCGGAAAGGTTTTAACGCTGGCCGAAGTTGAAGTTCTTGGCGCGGGCAAAAACTTTTCGCGCGGAGCCAAGGCCACGCAGTCCAGCAACTATAACGACTGCAAGGCCGAGCGGGCCGTTGATGGCCGGACCAATGGCGGATTCGGCGAAAATTCACTCACTCATACGGAGGCGCAGGATAACCCGTGGTGGGAGGCCGATCTGGGCGGCGAAAAAGAGATCGATACACTGGTGATCTGGAACCGCACCGACGACTGCTGCAGAGAGCGGCTGAAAGATTTCCGGGTGGCGCTTCTGGATGCGGCTCGCAAACCCGTCTGGGAAACCACCGTCTCCGAAATCCCCAACCCGAACGTCATCCTGAATCCGGTCGCAAAGTAAACTCAGGAGGTGGTGACGCGCAGCCATCCGTCCCCAAGACCGCGCTTGCGGCAAGGTGGAGCAGACATTCCTGTCTGCTCGAATCGGGCAGACAGGAATGTCTGCCGCACCCGGTGGCACGTATTTCGGTCTCGTGCTACTGCGGGCAGGTCCCGCAGTGTGCTTCACTGGCACCGTCGTTGTCCGCTCGGGCAAAGACACCCACGCCACGTTTATTCGGCGTTGGCTTTCTTGTCCTTCTTGCCGTGCTTGTGGTGCTGAGCCTTGAAGGTCTGAAATTCATCCTTCGAGATCAACCCGTCGGCGTTGGTGTCGATCTTATCGAACTTCTTCTCCCAGCCCTTATTCTTCCCGCCCCCGCCCTTCTCTTTTTTCTTGCCGCCGCCGGCGAACGCCGCGTCGGTCGTCATGATCAGGCCCAGAGCAAGTGCGAGGATCCATTTCATCTGCATTATCAACTCTCCTTGGATGGTTTGAGCACGAGCCGGAAATCGGGTCCGTCTCTTCTTCTCGCTATGCAAATAGCGCCAGATAAAGCCGGGTAACGAAAAATATTGAAAATCGCGGCCTATTGTCAAAGTTTTAGACGCGAGAACAATGTAGTGATCTCCGCACGGCGATTTTGTCTGTTGCAATCCAGCGGTTTGCACTACAGCACATTCAACGTCCGCAGCCGTGAGATCGCCCGCGAGAACGCAGCGAGGGTCTCTTCAATCTCGCCGTTGGTGTGCGCGGTGCTCACCCAGGCCTGCCGACCAGGCGGCAGGTCGACGCCATCGAGCTGCAGCGCGCGGCGCAGCAATCCATCCAGCGGACCCTTTTGCTTGAGCACCACCGGGTCGGCGTCGGCGGCGTCGAGCGTGCCGTCGCGCAGCGACGTTCCGACGCAGGCGTCGGAGGTCAGGATATGGAAGACGGAACTGATTCCGTATGCGGCCCAGGGCAGGCCTTCCTTCTCAAAAAGCGTATTTAATCCATGGCGCAGGCGGCCGGCGTTGGCTTCGGCGCGCTTGCAGACGTCGTCATTGATCATGCCCAGCATGGCCGTGCCCGCGGCGGCGGAGACGGGGCTGGCATTGTACGTGCCGTACTGCGTCACGCGGCGCAGGCGGTCCTTCTTGGAATCGCCGGAGAACTCCATCGCCGCAAACGCTTCGTGCGATCCGCAGACCGCACCGCCGGGCATGCCGCCGGCGAGCACCTTCGCCAGGCAGGTGATATCCGGCAGAATATTGTAGCGCTGCTGCGCGCCGCCCGGAGCAATACGAAATCCGGTGATGACTTCATCGAAGATCAGAGCCACGCGGTGGCGGATGGTCAGGTCGCGCAGGCCGCGCAGAAAATCCGGGCGAATGGGAATCGAGCCGCCCGAGGCGCCCGTCGGTTCCAGGATGATCGCGGCGATATCATCGCGGCTGTTGAGCAGCTCGTCGACGGCTTCCAGGTTGCGCGCCGGCAGCGTGAGGGTCAGGTCGCGCACCTGCTGCGGCACGCCCGCGCTGAAAGGCAGGTCGAAGGGCAGATCGACGGCCTGCACGGCATGGTCGAGCCAGCCGTGAAAATGTCCGTCGAATTTCACGATCACATTCTTCTTCGTCATCGCGCGCGCCAGGCGCACCGCCAGCGCGCTGCTCTCGCTGCCCGATGCCGTGAAGCGCACGCGGTCGGCGCTGGGAATCAGGGCCTTGACCTTCTCCGCCCAGAGCACCTCGCGTTCGTGGCAGGCGCCCGGATGCGTGCAATCCTGCGCGGCTAGGTGAATGGCTTCGATGATCTCGCGGCGTCCGTGCCCCAGCAGCAGCGAGCCGTGGCCTATCCAGTAATCGATGTAATTGTGTCCGTCTTTGTCGGTCTTGCGCGCGCCTCGCGCCTTGCTGATGAACAGGCTGGGCCCGCCGACGCGCCGGTTATCGTGGCTCACGCCGCCGGGCATGACCCGCTGCGCGCGTTCATGCAGCAAGACGGAGTTGGGGCAGCGCCGCGCGAATTCGACTTCCAACGCGGTATGCGCCTGAGCCACTCTGTCGGGGCCGGGGAGGGCAGGAGTTTCGAAGCGCGCGCGTGTGGCGGATAAGGCAGTCGATGAGACTTTCATGTGGCCAATACTCCCCATGCCGGCGATGTGTGGACGATCTCATGGCAGTATCGTCGAAAGCGCGGGCGCGCTGAACCGAAAGCTTTGTCGGTTCGCCCCTCCGGGGAGAGGGGCCGGGGGTGAGGGGTGGACGCGCCAATTGCAAATGCCGCGCGTCCATCCCTCACCCCGCGTTTGCTACGCTCACGTCGACCCTCTTCCCGGGAGGGGAGAGGGAGAATCGTCTACTTCTTCTTTTTCGCCGATCCCGCTCGCCCGCTGTTCTTGTATTCCATGATATAGCTGCTGCGGTAGATCATGTCGGTGGTCTCGATCTCCACGGGCATCGTATGGATTGTGATGACCTTTGGCGCCGCATCGCGGTTCATGTCGGCGTTATCCAATGCATCCTCCAGGGGCTTCTTCTTGATGGCGACGCTCATCTCTCCCCGCTTGAAGTTCAGCTTGAACGCCACCGTCTTGCTCTTGAAACCGCCTTTGCGGTCGAGCAGCACTTCGGCAACTTCAATCCCGCCCACGCGGATAAAATACGTTTTGCCCTCATACTCGCCGGCGGCAATGGCGTCGCGCGCGCCCTGCGGGGTGCGTTCCAGATCCTTCGAGACAAAGGCGAAGGATATCGCATCGTCCGGCAGGCTCAGGTTGTCATCGGGCACTTTGAAGGTGAGCTTGAACCTGGCCTTCGACGGGAAGGCCTCGCGTTCCTGTTTGGTGACTTCGATGGTCTTGGAATCGGTGGTGACGTCGTTGACCGTCAGTTTCACAGAGTATGTTCCCGGCGCGGCATAGGTGTGATCCACGCGGACCAAGTCGGCTCCCGAAACATTCTTGCCGTCGCCGAAATCCCACGCGTAGTTGGTGATCGTTCCAATGCTCTGTTCGGCGGAGAACGAGACCGCCAGCGGCGCTGGGCCGCTCTCCGGCGATGCAATGATCAGCGCCGCGAGGCTGGGTGCATCGCTGGGCTTGTTGATGCAGAGCGCGAAGTTCTGCGGCCCCTGCGGCACGCTGGTGCCCTTAACCTGAATCCGCCAGGGTCCGTTGACCGGCAGATCGATAATAATCTGTTCGATCGGATCAATCGTGTTGGCGCCGCTGGATGTTGCCGCCGCGCTGGGATTGCTGATATCGAGCTTGAACGGATAAAAGAGCGTTCCGTCCGGCGCGATCAGTTCAAGGTCCAGATCGTTGACCAGCGCCTTCGCCGCATTCGGGACGGCGGCCACATCGAACCAGCAGAGCGTCACTTTCAATTGCGGGAAGTTGTTCTGCACGTCCACGCTGAAACCGCGCACCTCGTTGTTGGAGACTGTGCCTGGCAGCAGCGGGCTGCTTATGGCAGACGTGCGCGTGCTGAGCAGAGTGACGGCGGCTTCGGCGTTGATCAGTCCAAATCCGTATGTCGCGTCAGGGCCTGTGCTGCCCAGATCCGTCGCGGTATTGCAGAGCAGCGCTTTGATCATGGGTCCGGTGGGCTCTGTGCCGAAGATGGTGCGGTAATGCTGCGTGCAGAGCGCCGCGATGCCGGCTGCCGCCGGTGTTGCGAACGACGTTCCGCTTGCGAAACGCATGCCGTTGGTCCCCTGGTCGACGACCACCGAGTCTCCGAAGGCGACAAGGTCGGGCTTGACGCGCCCGTCGTCCATCGGCCCGTATTTGCTGAACGAGGCGATGCCGTCGGTCTTGGGCACAAATGCAGGATTCGTATCGCCGGCATGCGCCCTCTTATCCGTGGCTCCGATGCAGATTGTATTTTTGGCGCCGACAAAAAAGTCGATGTGATTGAAAAAGACAGCATCGTTTTCCTCGTTGCCGGCAAAGAAACCGATCAGGTCGCGCGAGCGGATCGCGTTGTCCCAGTCGGCTGAGATATCATTATAGTTTCCGAAGAGCTCTTCGCCCGGATTGGCCACCGGACCATACGAATGGTTGGAGATGCGCGCGCCGCGGTTGACGGCATTCAGAATGTCCTGCGTGCCGAAGGTTTCATTCGGATCGCCACTGACGCCGTAAACAAGAAGCGCCGCGCCGGGCGCCGTTCCCTTAGCGCCAGGTTGAGCCGTGCCGTCGGAGCCGATCTGACCCGCGACCGCCGTCCCATGGCTGACGTCGCTTGGACCGCTGCTGCCGTCGGTGTCGACGTACTGAAGCCGAGCCGCGAAATCCACATGCGCCACAGGTTTGCCGATCTCGCGCACAGCCACCGAGACGCCGGCGCCCGTCAGGTTGGGCGCGTTGTCGCGGACGTCGATCACGTTGGACTGTTCATCGGTTATTCCATCGCGCGAGGCGGCCGGCGGAGCCGGATAGCCGACGTAGGCCGCGTTGTCGAGCGCGGCAAGTTGCCGCGAAATATCCGTCGCGGCGATGATTTCAAAACGCGGTCCGCTCACGCTCGGCAGACCCATTCGAACTTCGGCACCCGCCGTTGCGGGATCGGCGGCCAGCGCCTGGACGATCACGTCCGTCTGGGTGCCTGGAGCTCCGATCATCATCAAGTGCGCGCGTCCGTCCGCGGTCCTGGCGTAGTGCGGAAGATAGCCACGGAACAAAAACGCGTTGAGCTTGTCGCGCGGATCGATGCGCGATGCACCGCGAACGCTGGCCAGTCTCATCGCGCCCTGCAACGCCGCACGCTCGCCGCGCGCCGTCCACGCATAGCCGCCCACATACGCGAGCAGTTCGACGCCCTGCGCTGTCAGCGCCGCGCGCTGCGCGTCTGTTGGATGATCGTGAAATTGCAGATACAGCGTGCGAGCATTGTCGGGAAGAATCTCATCGAATGCAGCTTCGGCGACCGGAAGCATCGAGCGGGCGTTGAGTTCAATCACGTACTTGCGCTGATCGGCCGCAACACCGGCCGCGAATGCGCGTGCCTGTATCTTATCAAAAAAGTTCTCGCCGGAGGCGCTGGCTGATCCGCTGGCTCCGCCCCACTTCGGCCATGTTGGCGCGGCCTGCGGCACCGCAACTGGCTGGGGTTTCGGTGCTGGCTGCGCGGCAGGCGAAGCGCCTTGCCGCGTCACGTAGATGCCGGTCAGCACTACGATCACCAGGAGACTGAACAGGCTGGCAAGCACAATCGAGCGACGCATCATGAGGGACTCCTGGGACGTAAAGAAATTCGCCACCACTCCAAGTTGAGGAATGCTATGTAGAAAAAATTGACGATCGTTATGATTGCAGGCCCAGCACGGTCTGCACAATGCTTAGTGAGAATAGCGAGCGAGAGGTTTCTGGCAAAATAAAAACCGGAGACCTTTCGGTCTCCGGTTTTACTCTGAACGATGGGTGCGAACCTGTGGGGGGGAGAAAGTCCGTACAACCACCGTTTTCGAGATCTTGTCAGCCCTGTCTCTGTTCTCTTTATCCACTACAGTTTGCGTTTGATTGAGATACTTATACCATCGCTTCGTGAAACCCGCAAGATTAAAAAGAAAAAAATGTGCTAAAGTGTAACTAAATAACAGCAACAGAGTTATATTGCCCGGCAGGGGGAACAATCCGCACGTGAAAAAGAAAACTTTAATTTATTCTGCATAAAAACACGGGTTCACACGCGTTGTCCAAGCAGACGCAAGGACTGTTCTTCTGAAATTTATTTTTTTTAGAACGCGCGCAGAGCGGTCTGGACGTCGGGCGACAGAGGAAAGACATTGTTCAGGCCCAGTACGTTCAAGACTTGAAGCACGCCGTCGTTGCAACCGGAGAGCACCAGCATTCCATCGTTGGACTGAGTCTGCGACATGGCCCCGATCAAAACGCCCGCCCCTGCCGAAGACATGTAGCCCACATGCGACAAGTCGACGATGATTCGAAATTGTTCATTGTCGAAGAGCGTAGACATGTGTTCCTGCAAGGTTTCAAACGTGTGCGCGTCGAGGTTGCCGTTGAGATGTATAAGCGCCACCTGACCATTGCTGATCATCTCAATTTTAACCTGCAACGGGTCAACGGCCATCGTCAGCTTCCTGTCCGCAAAAAATACAAAAACTTTTGAAGTGCAGCGATAACTTTACGCGGCGTGTTTTATAATCCTGCACCGAATCAATGCAAGCAGATTGTGAGTTTGAAAGAGCGATTTCGATACCGCACTATGCGCATTCAAATCAGCGCGGCACTGGGACTTTTTCAAGTATTTCTTCCACCACGTTTTGAGTGCGAATGCCGCCATACTTCGCCTTCGTATCGAGCATCATGCGGTGCCCCAGCACCGGCAGCGCCATCACACGCACATCTTCCGGCAGAACATGATCGCGCCCCAGCACGCGCGCGCGCGCCTGCGCCGTGCGGTACAGCGCCAGCGACCCGCGCGGCGAAATCCCCAGCCGCAGCCGCGTGTCGCCGCGCGTGCACTCCACCAGCTTAACCAGGTACTGCGCCAGTGATTTGTCCACGCGTACAGCCTTCACCTGCTCCTGCAAATCGAGCACTTCGGCGCAACTGACCACGCTCGTGAGAGTCTCAAACGGATGCCGTTCGTTCTGGCTATAGAGCACCTCGACTTCATGCGCCGCGTCCGGATAGCCCAGCGTCACGCGCACCGCAAAGCGGTCGAGCTGCGCTTCGGGCAGCGGATACGTGCCGTGGAACTCGATTGGATTCTGCGTCGCGATCACAAAGAAAGGCTTGGGAAGATCGCGCCGCTTTCCGTCCACGCTGACTTGGTACTCGCTCATCACTTCCAGCAGCGCCGATTGCGTGCGCGGCGAGGTGCGGTTGATCTCGTCGGCGAGCAGCACGTTGGAAAAAACCGGCCCTTCGCGGAATTCGAAGTTGCTCTCGCGCGGATTGTAAAAACTGCTCCCCGTGATATCCGCAGGCAGCAGATCGGGTGTGAACTGGATGCGCCGGAATATCCCGTCGATCGATCGCGCCAGCGATTTTGCCAGCGTCGTCTTGCCGGTCCCCGGCACATCTTCCAGCAGCGTATGTCCGCCGGCCAGCATGGAGATCAGCACCAGCCGGATCGCCTCCGCCTTGCCCTTGATAACACGCTGCAGATTCTCTTCAATACGAACAACCGTTTCAGCGAAAGCAACAGCCATGCGATGGGTTTCCAGGTCCAGGTAATGCGGAGCTCGTGAACAGATTTACCACAAAGACACAAAGACACGAAGGTTCACGAAGTAAAAATTATGGGTTTCAAATCAAATCAGATATTTCCATCCATTCCGTTCTTCCTGCCCCTTCGTACCTTCGTGTGTACGAGAAGTTGGTGCCACTGGCTCAGCCGCGGCCGTATCGCGCCACCTTAAAGGGAGGGGCCAGTGCGGTCTCGGAGGAGACGATGCACCTTCAAAAGATCAACGCCGAATCGAGCGCAAAAACAAAACCACGCATCATGCCAGAGCGCACTGGTAAGCGTCCTCGATACGGCCCTCGGTCGCGTACCAGTGGCACCATTTTATTACTTGGTGGTAAATCCGTTTTTTATTTCTCCATCGTCGCCAGCATCGCCTGCAACTCCGCGAGCGCCTTCGCGTCATCGGGTGTTCTGTATCGCACGTCGTTATACCGGCTGGCAAACGTCCGCGCACGATCCAGATCGGCCTCCCACTGCGCCGGCCGTTCCACCTTCGCCTGCAACGCCCCGAGATGTTCGTTCCACGGCACATTTACCGGGCAGGGCGCTCCCATTCTCTGGAGCACGCTTTCGAATCCCTGCGCGAGCTGGCTCAACTGCGCGTTGGGTGAATAATACGTGAATCGCGTGCCCCCTATTGGCCGGTCGCCGCTGCGGTACAACCGCCACAACTTCACCCCGAAGTACGCCGCCAGTAGCGCGCTCAGTGGCCATAGCAAATGAGTCCAATGTCCGTCCATAAACCATTGCTTCACCACGCTCCACGCGTCGGCCAGCCATTCGCTGAAACGCTCCCAGAGCGAAACGGACTCTTCGCTGGGACGGTCTTCGGCCGCGGTACCGTCGATGTCCACCCAGCCTAATCCGTCGATGTAACATTGCGCCCAAGCATGCGCGTCGCGCTGCCGAACAATCAGCTTGTTCTCGGCGATATGTTCGTGTGCATAATATCCGATCACATAGCGCGAAGGAATCTTCTGCAAGCGCATCAGCATCACTGCGGCAGAGGCGAAATATTCGCAATGCGCCGGCGTCTTGTTCATGATGAAATTCACGATCGGGTCGCCTTGCCCCGGATCGGTCGTGCGGCTGTATTTGAAGTTGCTGCGCAGATACAGCTCGATCGCCTGCGCTTTCTTCAACTGGTCCTGGATGCCTTCGGTTATTTTGTTCGATAACTCCCGCACGCGCGGCTCGGACTGCTCGATATTCTTAGTGTTGAGCATGCGCCAGCGGTAACTGTTATCCGGCGGCGTGCAGAGCGGGCCCTGATGCCAGAGCTTCTCGCTTAAAATCACCTGGTACGAATACGGCGTCTCCACCGGTTCGGCAACGCGGAACGGCGCGCCGAAATATCTGATCCACTCAATGTTGTCGTTCAAGCCCGGCAGAATTCCCGCGCAATTCAGCGGCGCGTAAAGCGTGCGGTACTGCTCGGAGTAGCGCGTGATGCGAATGCGCTTTCCGGCCGAGAGCGGCTTAAGATCCGTCATCGGCACGGATTCGAACGGATTCTCGAGCACCGGCCCCCACGTCGAGCGCTGGTAGGTGTCGAAGTACATTCCGGCCAGATGCCCCTCGGCGAGCGGGCCTTCGATGCTCAGCACGCGCTTCGACGAGCCCTGCAGTTCGAAAGTCTTGCCCAGCCGCGGCTGCTCCGAAAGCCCCACGCTCTCGTGCTGCCGCCAGTCGCGCCGGATCATCCACATGAACCAGTGCGAGATCTGATCTTTGTTTTCGACGATGGCCACGTACGACACCGCGCCCAGCGCGATGGCCAGCGCGAAAGCGGCCAGCGTTATTTTTTTTGCACTGACGCGGCCCGCTGAACGCGCGCGAAAGTCGCGCAGCGCCAGAGCCGTTAGCAGGATGTACGGCGGCGTAAACCAGCGGATGTAGGCGCGTTCAAACGTGGTGCAGGCCGCGCAGAAAACCATCCCGCCCAGCAGCACCATAGCCTGCCCGCGCGCGCCGCCCGAGGGCTCGCGCCGCCAGCATTGAATCACCAGCTCGGCCGCGCAGAGTTGCCCGAAATTGTAAATCACGCGCGGGTCAAACAGCCCGCCGCGAAGCAGGCTCGTGGGCCGCGGCAATGTGTCGCCCAGCGCCAGCGCCGCCCCGAAAAGTATTACGCGCACAACCCAGACCTGCCAGCGCGCCTCGATGCGCGCGTCGAAAAAATACGTGCCGATCATGGCGATCGCCAGCAGCGGCAACAGCGGCAAGCGCCCCTCCGCGCTGACCATCAGCGCCGCAAACGCCACCAGCGTCGCCACACAAGCCGGCCACGGCGGCCGGATGGACACGGCAGGATCGCGAGCAAAAGAGTCGGATGCAAGTGTCGGCATTTTTTTTGGAGATCGGTTGCTCAATCGTTATCGAGAATTTAAGATTACAAAGTTGCAACCCATCGATCCTGTATCCAGAAATCCGCCGCGCCGTTCCTTGCCGCAACGGGGTTGTGTCCTGAGCGCCGAACTTGCCACAACCCCTTTGGGGTTGCTCCAATGATGCGTTTGTTACTTAGGAATCCTCCTTGCAATATCCTATCACGCGCCCACCTACTTTGCGATCTGTGTCAGTTGAAGAGACGGCGAAACCAGCGAGTGAGCGCGAAACACTGTCGGCCCGCACGACGGGCCAATACCCACCGTTTCTGCGCAACACACTTACGCAGGCGCGCATGGAATGGTAATATCGGCGCCATGAGCCACGACACCCTTCTTCCCTCCGCACCGCAGACCCTGAGCTGGAACGGGTCCGTTCTACGGCTGCTCGATCAGACTCGTCTTCCGGCCGAAGAGACGTACATTGATGCGAGCACCGTCGCGCTCGTCGAAGATTCGATCAAACGCCTGGCGGTGCGCGGCGCGCCGGCGATCGGCTGCGCGGCCGCCTTCGGCGTAGTGCTGATTTCGCGCGAGATCCCCGTTTCGCTGAATAAGGAGGAGTGGTTGTGCCAGTTCGACGCGCGCTGCGAGCACCTCATCGCCACGCGGCCGACGGCGGTCAATTTGAAATGGGCGGTCGAACGCTGCCGCAAAGTGGCGCATACCGCTGCTTCATCAAGCATCCTCGCCATCCCGGCCGCGCTTGAGAGCGAAGCGCGCGCGATACTCGAAGAAGACAAACGCATGTGCGAGCAGATCGGCCGACATGGCGCGGAGCTGCTCGCGCAAAATGCAGGCAGCAAAAAGAACCTCACTCTGATGACGCACTGCAACGCCGGTGCGCTGGCCACCGGCGGCTGCGGCACGGCTCTGGCGGTGATGTACGCCGCTCAGAGAAGTGGAATGGTATTGAAAGTGTTTGCCGATGAGACGCGCCCGCTGCTGCAGGGCGCTCGACTGACGGCGTGGGAGCTCGCGCGCGCGGGGATCGATGTCACGGTGATCTGCGACAACATGGCCGCCTCAGTCATGCGCGAGCAGAAGCCCGACGCCATCATCGTCGGCGCCGACCGCATCGCCGCAAACGGCGACACCGCCAACAAGATCGGCACCTACGGCCTGGCGATTGTGGCGAAACATCACGGCGTTCCGTTCTACGTTGCTGCGCCGAGCAGCACCTTTGATCTTTCGATTCCCGACGGTTCGCATATCCCCATCGAAGAGCGCGCGCGTATTGAGATTTCAGAATCGCACGGCAAGCAGAGCGTTCCGCACAGCGCCGGAGTCTTCAATCCTTCCTTCGACGTCACGCCGGCGGAACTGATCAGCGCGCACATAACGGAGAAGGGCGTGATGAGAGCGCCATACCGATTCAAGTAGCTTGGGAAAATCCCAAGAACCAACCAAATTGAATTTGTCTGGTTCTTGGTTCTTGGAACTTAAGTCGTTCAGAATCCTCCCGGCGGCACTTCTTCGGCTCGACCGGCGCGGTTCATTTTATTCTGGATGATCGGGATGGTGACGCCTGTCAGGACGGCTATCAGGAAGGGCGGCAGCGGGCTGCGCATGACGGTCTCGACGTTTTTGTCGCGGTACGTGCTGCTGACGATCAGCGGCGGAATATCCTTAAAGAGCTTCTCCGGTATGGGCAGAGCAGCCAGATTGGCCTTCGCGGCCGGGTCGGTGATCTGGGTCTGAAGCAGCGGCAGGCCGATGGTCGCGCCGACGGTCAGCAGGCTCTTCATATCGACGTACATCAACTGTCCCTTGCGTTCCTCGGCGGTCATCATGCCCAGCGCCTTCACGAACTCGGGGCTGGTCAGCAAGCCGGGCGTCTTGTTGTCAATGTAGCTGAGTTGTTTGCGCAGTGCCTGTTGCGAGCTTCCCACGAAGATGCGATTTTCGGCGATTCCCCAACTGATCGTGTACGGAAAATTGGGCGGCAGGATCGCACCCAGTTTGGACAGATCAAGAATATAAATACTGCGCTTTCCAACGGTAACGTCCTGAACCGCTGGCTGCAGGCTGTAAGCATTGAGCGCTTTGACCAGCGCGTCGCTGACCGCCTTGGCCTTCTCCGCGTCGGCGCAGGTCAGCATCACGCCCAGGTCCGGCGGAGCCAGCACGCCGCCGGGCGCCAGCACGGCCCAGTAGCCGGTGTCTCCTTTAATGTTGGCGAGCAGGTCGCTGAGCTTGATTTGCGTCTTCGTCTCAAATTCCTTGATCGCCGTTTCAAGGTCGGGCGGCTTGGGTCCGTTGGGCGGAACATTGCCGGCCATCATCTTCTGCAAACCGCCCATGTACTCGAGCAGTCCTTTATAAAGGAGCGCACCGTCCAGGTATGTCATCGCTGCTGCCACGGCATTGGGTGGAACGTAGACCATTGCATCCAGCGGCGCCGGCGCTCCGGCCGGGGGCCTGGAGGCCGCGGCCATTCCCGTCAGCGTTCCGCCCATCGCCACGACGCGATCTTCGAAGCTTTCTCCGGCACAGGTGGTCGACATTCCGAGCAATTTGAAATCCGATCCCGCGCCAGCCATCATCTCCTGCATGCCCGCGCCGGGAACAATTTTAGCAATGGCCTTCATGTAGGCCTGCAGGTCCATCGCGAAGATGAATTCGGGCTTTGCGCCAAGCGCGGATTTGATCTGGCTGTAGTTCGCCGACTGCTTGAATCCGCCGGGTGTCACGAATCCGTCGATCAATTTTTTTGCGGACTCCAGGTTCGGCGCGAAAAGCAGATGCTTGCCGATCAGGGCCGCGGCCACTCCACTATTGGCGTCGACCGCGACATCCACTTCCTTATAGGTCTGGTTCTGTACATCTGCGGCATTCATCGTCTTGAGCAGTTCGCCGAGCACCTGCTTGGGATTGGGATCGGTGATCTCGACCACTACACCCACGCGCATCTGGTCAGGGGCGACCAGATTCAAATCCCAGACGGAGAGCATCGCCTGTCCTTGAAAACGATCGAACCACTTGGTTGCCACTTGGAGTTTAGCTGGGTCCTTCTTCATCTCCGCCTGAATCGCGGCGCGCACCTTGGCCAGGTCTTCGGATAGAAAAAGTTTTCCAACAGCGGTCTGTTTTGAATTTTCAATCAGCGAGGCGCTGTTCTTTATCTGCACCGCAATCATCAATTCGGTGGGGATCACTTCGAGATAATCGATGTTGCTGGTGCTGGAGAGTTTCAGCTTTCCCAGCAATCGTTGAGCGGTCGCGCGGACCTGCGCATCGGGTGAAGTTGCCGCGGCTTCAAGCGGTTTCTGCGCGCCCGGCCCCGCCTTGAGCAGTTCCATTTCCGCGCCGTGCCGCTTCTGAAAATCTTCGCTCGCCAGGTCGGCAACCCAGCTTTTTATTTTTTCCGCGCTCGGCGCTGCGGCCGGTTCTTCTGCGTACAGCGCGCTGCTCAATACCATCAACATGCCGAGCATGCATAGTCGCTTCATTCTCGATTCCTTCTCATTTGGTGATCGCCGCGATTGACTTTTGTTAAAAAACAATAGACTCAGTTCCGCTGAATACAACCTTTTCATGACAATCAGGTTTTTTATGCCGCTGCTCTCGACTAAAAAAGAATTGTACTGCCTCCCTCCGCTCCAGCGCAGTCCTTTGAACAAGCGTGGGATAGCCTGTGGAAAACTACGCTCATACCGTTTTCATAATGACTTGTCTTCTGTTCGGTTGTCAGACTCTTTCACCAAAACGGCAATGCAACTCATCGCGCTTCCCGAAGCACCTGCCTATATCCTAAAAGGCGCTACTGCTGGTGTTTCTTGCATCGTGCGTCTAGTCTCTGTGGTGGCCTTGATGCCGTCTTTTCTGCAAAAGTTGTACAAGTTAGCTTTTCATTTTGATACACTTGCAAGACCTTTGTTTTCTAAATGGAAAACTGTCCAACCCTTCAATTTCGTTCGAGTTCCAGCGTTGCTTAGAAAGTTATCCACGAAACTTACGCTCCATACGGTGAAGAGGAGTTTAAAGTTCACTTTCCTAAAAGCAGGCTTGCCTTTATTGAATGGTAGCCTGAATTAACGAGACTTTGAAATAGCATTGGAGGTCCGAAAGATGAAAATGGTCGTTAAAAGAGAACCCCTGACAGCAGCATTATCGGCCGCCGCCGCTATCGTGCCCTTGCGTGGCGCGCGTCCTAGTTTGAAGAATGCACTGCTGATCGCAGATGCCGAAGGCAATATCGAAATTCAGGCGACCGACATGGAAGTGGGTTTGCGCTATAAGCTCAAGGCCGAAAGCGTGCAGGCCCCGGTCTCGCTCTGCCTGCCCTGTATCACCCTGGCCGGATTGCTCAAAGAGTGCACCGAAGAAATTGTGACTCTGGAGACCAGCGGGCCCAAGGGCGTGCTGACCATTGGTCGCGATCGCTTCGAAGTGCTCGGCCATGAATCGTCGGAGTTTCCGGAAGTTCCCGGCATGGGAGAAGGTCCGGTGCTCAGCGTTCCCGCAGCGGATCTGGCGAAAATGATCGACCGCACGATCTTCGCCGCAGCACGCGAGCAAGGCCGCTACGCCATCAACGGCGTCTACATTCAGTGCAAGGAAAAGCTGCTCGAGATGGTTGCCACGGACGGTCGGCGCCTGGCATTCTGCAAGAAGAAATTGAAGAGCGGCGGCGCGCTGGAAGAAGGCGTGATCGTGCCTATCAAGATGATGCAGGAAGTCCGCAAGCTTTGCGACAATGTACCCAACGGCGAAGAACTTCAGCTCGCGGTGCGCGGCCGCTCGATCCTCGTCTGCGGAAGTGCGGTGACGCTGAGCAGCCTGGTTGTCGAAGGCATTTTCCCCAAGTACCAGCAAGTAATCCCGAAAGACTCGGATCGTGAAGTCGGCTTCAAGCGCGATATTCTCTCGGGCGCGCTACGCAAGGCAATGTTCCTGACCAGCGACGAAACGCGAACCGTGCAGCTCAGCTTCTCGCCGGGAACATGCATGGTCGAAGCGCGCTCGCCGGAAAAAGGACAGGCGACCGTCACCGTAGAGGTCGAATACAACGGCGACACAATTGCCATCGGCTTCAATCCGCAGTACCTGCAGGACGCGCTGAAAGTCGTCAGCACCGACACGCTGCGCCTGGAACTCAAAGACCCCTCGCGCCCCGGCGTGCTCCGCGAAGGGCAGGACTTTTTGTACGTGCTGATGCCCGTCAATCCGAAAGAGTAACGTAAATTTGCCTGTTAATTTGTGAGAACCAGGGTCTTACGCCGGGGCAAATTAAATGGCCAATTTGCCCTACAACCGCGCGCGGCAGACTCAAAAAATGGAAAACCCGCGCCACGACGACGGTTTCTCAATCGGCGATCTTCTCAAAAAGATCATCCCAAAAACCAAACCCTCGAAGAAAGCGTTAGCTGGACGCCACCTGGCTCAGCAACTCCTTAGCGCCAAGCTCGCGGATCCGAAGGCACAAGCCACGGTCGCCAGCGTCAAAAAAGGCGTCGTAGTGATCGAAGTCCAATCCAGCGCACTCTTCCAGGAACTTGAAGGTTTTCAGCGCCAGTCGCTGCTCGAAGCGTTCCGCGCCGGCGGGTTGCAGGTGCGCGAAGTTCGGGTCAAGCTGGTCAGCGCATAAAATATCGAATACCCAAAAAAATCGACCTCCTGATCCTTGCATTAATATTGCACGAAGACAGTTGTTTTGCCCTCAACCTGATCTATAACCAGTCTTGTTAACCACTAAAAAGAGAAGAGCGCAGGGACCACAAAATGTCGGTCGATCCGGAAGTTTTTGGCGTTGTTGTTTACACGACGATGGCGGCGGCAGTCGGCATCTTTCTGATCATCCTGATCCGGGTGGTCACAAAGTACCTCGGCACCGACAAGCAAAAACGCGGAAAGTACGAAACCTACGAATGCGGCGTGCCGCTGCTGGGCAGCTCGCGCGAACGGTTCTCGGTCAAATTCTACCTGGTGGCACTGCTGTTTGTGCTCTTCGACATCGAAATAGTCTTCCTGCTTCCCTATGCCGTTTCGTACAAAAAACTGGGGATGGAAGGCTTCCTCGGCGTGCTCGCTTTCGTGGCCGTTTTAGGCATCGGTCTACTGTATATTTTGCGTCGCCGGGCGCTAGAATGGGACTAACAACGCAGGCATCCCGCCTGCATGTTTTTAGAATTTCCACTCTGCCAATGTGCAGGCAGGAAGCCAGCGCTACGCAGCAAATGGGATACTGATTTATGTCAGACATGGGAATGAATACGGGCGGCAACAAAGACGGCGGCGGCGGTTTCATCACCACCAAGATAGCCGCGCTGATCAATTGGGGACGCCGCAACTCGCTATGGCCGATGCCCTTCGGCACGGCCTGCTGCGCCATTGAAATGATGGCCACGCTCTCGTCCCGCTACGACCTGGCCCGCTTCGGCGCCGAAGTCATCCGCTTCTCGCCGCGGCAGAGCGACCTGATGATCGTCTCGGGACGCATCTCGCTGAAAATGATGCCGGTGCTGATCGAGATTTATAATCAGATGCCTGAGCCCAAATGGTGCATCTCGATGGGCGCCTGCGCCAGCAGCGGCGGCGTCTTTGACACCTACACCTTGATTCAGGGCGTGGACCAGTTCATCCCGGTCGACGTCTACATCCCCGGCTGCCCGCCGCGCCCCGAGAGTCTCATCGACGCCGTGATGCTGATCCAGCAGAAGATCCGCCGCAACGAACGCAACATGAAATTGTACGACCGCACCAAGCACCCGCTCGATTTCCAGCCCGTCTCGCTGGTCTCCAATGCATCCGAAGCGGCTCCAACGCTGACCGGTTCGCGGCACAGCCTTCCGCCAAAGGATGTCGAAATTCAAGAGCAGGCCTTCGGACCGCCGGAGCGCGAAGTGACGCATGTGCAGAGGTTGACGCAGCCGCAATGAGCCAGGTTATATATGCGATCTAAGCAGGATCCGGATGAAATCGTACTTGAAAGGCTCGAGAAAAAGCATGATCAACTAGAGGAACTCATTCGAGGGGCGGGAGAGCGGGATAACGAGGATTACTTTCGGGATTTGCGAATCCGGGTTCGTAAAGTAGGTGGCCGGTTTTACCTTGCGATTACGTGGTACGGGTGGAAGCCGCCACCGGGCTCTGCGGTATACGCACCCAAGGGTTGTTGGCTTTGCCCCTGGTACAGGATTGTTGACAGCGAGGGCGTGGAAGCGTGGGAATGTGGATTGGAAATCGCAGAGGTTTTCTGATGAGAACGAAAACGAGACGCCTTGAAATTGATTTGTCGCCCCCGAACGAGGCGCAACGAAAGGTGGAAGCTGACATTCTTGCCTTTCGTGCATTACAAAGCAGTATGAAAAAGCTTATTCAGTATGAAGTAGACAAAGCGGTTCACAAGGCGATTCTTAAATTGAATCGCCCGAAACAACGTTCAAAAGCGAAGGCGAACTGAGGTTCGAATGATGATCGCTTTAGCTCTGTTTTGCGCGAAGAGGACAGTCTGTGATTCAGCACGCCGAACAACCACTTTCCGAGCAGCTCGATCACTTCGTGCTTGAGAAGGTCTCGTGGAATACGTACCAGCACATCTGGAAGGCGCTGGAGGGGCGGCACGTCTTTGCGACGTATCACAAGGGACGGCTGGAACTCATGGTCACCAGTTTCATGCACGAATCCAGCAAGAAGCTTATTGCGCGTTTGCTCGAACAGATGTCGATGGAACTGAACATTCCGATGTTCGGCGTGGGATCGGTCACCTGTCAGAATAAAGATCTGGAACTGGGATTTGAATCCGACGAATGCTACTTCGTCCGCAACCAGCCGGCCGGCGTGACCCGGCTCAAGCGACCGCTGGACCTGCGCTGCGACGCGCCCCCGGATCTTGCGATTGAAGTTGAAATCACGCATAGAGTCATCGAGCGAGAGAAAATTTATGCGGAGGCCGGTGTCAAAGAACTCTGGCGCTACGACGGAGAAAATCTGCGATTTTTTCATCTAGGCCGGGCGGGGTTCCGGCGCAGACCGCGCAGCAAGCATTTCCCGTTTCTGCGTCCCGAAAACCTGGAAGTGTTTCTGCGCCGCGAGGGCGATCAGACGCAGCATGAGATTGTTCGCGCTTTTCAAACCTGGGTACGCCAGAACCTGGCAGAGTTTCACGAAGACTAGAGCCCTACAAGGAGCAGGCAAACGCAGCATGCCAATCGATTTTACAGCTCTATTCAAGACACTCAAAGACCGCTTCGGCGACGACGTGCTCGGTCACGTCGAGTTTCGCAAGCAGCACTCCGTGCGCATCAAGCACACCGCCAACCTGGCGATCCTGAAATTTCTGCGCGACGATCCGGCGGCGAAGTTCGAGATGCTTACTGACGTCACCTGCGTCGACAGTCTGCGCCTGCCCTCCGACATGCAGCTTGAATACCCGGAGCGCTTTGCGGTCGTGTATCAACTGCGCTCACTGACGCACAACGATGTTCTGCGTGTTAAAGCCTACGTGCCCGAAGACCCCTGCGAGATTGATTCGTCCAGCGGGCTCTGGGATGCGGCGAACTGGGGCGAGCGCGAAGCGTACGATATGTTCGGCGTGGAGTTCCGCGGCCATCCGAACCTCAAGCGCATCCTGATGCCCGACAATTACGAAGGCCACCCGCTGCGCAAGGACTATCCGTTAAAAGGGCGCGGCGAACGCGACAATTTTCCAAAGTACACTGAGATACCGGAACACTAGTTTCTGGCTTCGAGCCGTCGCATAAAGAACCCAGAACCAGAAACTGAAAACCAGGAAACGAAGTCATGGCAAACGCAGCAGAAACAATCGCCAAGATCGCCCCGAAGGCTTCGAAAGAAGTCTTCAAGACGATGTCGATGAACATCGGGCCGCAGCACCCGGCAACGCATGGAACGCTGCGCCTCAAGGTCGAACTCGACGGCGAAAAGATCGTCAAGATGGAGCCGGAGATCGGCTTCCTGCACACCGGTTTTGAGAAGCTTGGCGAGTACCGCAATTACAACCAGTTCGTGGTCATCACCGACCGCATGAACTACCTCTCTCCGCTGAACAACAACATCGGTTTCGCCATCGCCTGCGAAGAGCTTTTCAATGTTGAGGTTCCGATTCGCGGTCAGTACATCCGCGTGATCATGGCGGAACTCTCGCGCCTCTCCGACCACGTCGTCTCCGTCGGCCTGCAGGGCATGGACCTCGGCGCCTTCTCGGTGATGCTCTGGACCTTCATCGAACGCGAGAAGCTCTATGACATTTTTGAAGCGGTCACCGGCGCGCGCCTGACCACAAGCTGGACGCGCGTGGGCGGAGTCTTCCGCGACGTGCCGCCGGATTTTCCCAAGCTGGTTAAAGACTTCCTGGCCAAGTTCCCCGCGATGCTCGACGAAATCGAGTACATGCTCAGCAAGAATAAGATTTTCATGGACCGCTGCATCGGCGTGGGCGCGCTGACCAAGGAGCAGGCGATCAGCTACGGCCTGACCGGGCCCATGCTGCGCGCCTGCGGCGTGCCGTATGACGTGCGCAAAGCCAAGCCATATCTGTGTTACAGCGAGCTGGATTTTGAAGTGCCCACGCGGCCCGAGGGCGACGTCTTCGCGCGCTATCAAGTGCGGCTCGCCGAGATGCGCCAATCGATCCGCATCATTGAACAGGCGCTCGAGAAACTTCCCGGCGGCGGCGAGAACAAAGAGAAGCTGCCGGTCAGTTCGGTGAACCACAAAGTCACGCTGCCGACCAAAGAGATGGTCTATCACGACATGGAAAGCCTGATTCACCATTTCAAATTGAGCATGCCCGGCCACGGTCTGATACCGCCCAAGGGCGACGTGTACTCCTGCACCGAAGTGCCCAACGGCGAGCTCGGTTTCTATATCGTCTCCGACGGAACCGGCCTGCCCTACCGCGTGCGCGTGCGCCCGCCGAGTTTTTACAATTATTGCTCGTTCGTGAAACAGATCGACGGCTGCATGCTCTCCGACGCCATCGCCTGCATGGCCAGCATTAATGTGATCGCGGGGGAGCTGGACCGGTGACGACGGCTGCGAAAAACATTACACGTGAGGCATACCGGGGCAAACCCGTACTGAGCATGGGCGCGCGTTCGCGCAAGCGCCGGTCACATTCGCGAATGGGCGATTGGGTCGAAACATATCCATCTCGCGAACATCTGCCGCTCGCAGAACGAATAAGCAGCAGCATTGAGCTGTCGACTCAATTATCAAAGATGCCGATTCTGGGTATGGAGCAGCGGGAGGATGTGGTTCGCATGGGACCAGAGGACGTCATTCCCATTCTCGATGCCGCGAAAATCAAGTATTTGCTGACGGGCGCACATGGAATCGGGGGCTGGCTGGTGCAGACGCGAGCCACGCAGGATGTGGATGTGCTCGTGCAGGTGAAGGATGTCCGCAAAGCGGCCGATGCGATTCTCAAGAAGTTGCCTTTTTTGGAATTGGAAAAGAGTCCTGACGTCTGGCGTTTCAAACGCGACGGCCAGTATGTTCTGGACCTGCTTCTGACACGTGCGCCGCTGTACAAACGTGTCTTTGCAGAGTTTCACGAGATTGCGCTGCACGGGAAAAAGGTTCGCGTGCCCAGGCTTGAAGCAGCGCTTGCAACCAAATTTGCGGCCATGGTCGGCCATTACCGCCCGCAAGAAAAACGAATCCAGGACGGCGCTGATTTCTTATCCATGGTTGCCGCGAACACGAAGATTGATTTGAAACTGCTCGCTGAGCTCGCCGAGTTGATTTATCCCGGTGCGGGAGCAGAGGCAGTGAAATACGTAGAAGATGCGCGGGCCGGACGAAGATTTGAAATTTAACACAACCTGACAAACGGACTGAGTGACGACGATGGCATTTGCATTTAACGACGATTCTAAAAAGCAGTTCGACTGGCTGCTCAAACGCTACCCTGAGAAGCGTGCGACGTTGCTGCCGTGCTTCCGGCTGGCCGAAGAGCAGCAGGGGTTTGTCAACCAGGACGCGATGGATTACATCGCCGGG
>Ga0105047_10005303_pt1 | contig 22210 bp, 15 predicted proteins | sample MAT04_FD_78384 | JGI IMG/M metagenome (GOLD analysis project Ga0105047, IMG submission 78384) | Freshwater microbial communities from Lake Fryxell liftoff mats and glacier meltwater in Antarctica - MAT-04 (megahit assembly) | ecosystem: Environmental > Aquatic > Freshwater > Ice > Liftoff... | reverse complement strand
GGGGCAGAAAGTGTGCCGCCATTAGCCAGACATTCTTCCACTGCACATTGAGAGTCACAGCTTCCAAAACACACCAGAGGAAAGGTGGTATTCTGTGACGGGCCTGTCGCTGTGCGGTTAAATCCACCAAAACCATCAGGGCTTCCACATACTTCAGGTACTGATTCGGCAAAATCGAATGAGTTGCCATTTAGGTATTTCCATAAGATGGTGCTACCCTGTGGGATACTTGCGGTAAAGCTGTAGATATTTCCACCAGCATTGATCATTGCTGTAGGAGTAAAACCATTGAACGTTCCGGCAATGTGCAAACCTTCAGTTGGCACTGTGAGACCCGCTGCATTTACTTGAAATGTAACATTGTAATTGGCGCCTATTGGTACACAAGCACCACAAGCGCTATAACATTCTGCGGCAAGGGTCGTGTTGCTTGAGGGTACCAAAAGAACACGGTTTCCAAAATCACCCGAGGCGCAAGGGCCCAGTGGGTTTTCGAAAGCATCTCCATTGCGAAATTTGTATTGTACGGAATTACCTGTGGCGAGTGGAATAGTCACCGCATAAATACCATTGCCTTGACTGACCATGGGTAGTTTCGCAAACCCGTTGAAGCTTCCTGAAATACTCACTCCTCCATTATTGAGATCAATGGTTTGTTGGCTCATATCTACTTGAAAAGTGATATTGGAGGTAGGCGTCACCACGCCACAAGTGTTGCAGGAGTTCCAGCACACTGCTGGCAGCAGCGCAGATGTTCCGGAAACTGTTAAAGCGCGGTTTGATGTAGATGGCGCAGAACAGGCCAATCCAGAAACATTTTCATCTCCAAATGGCCAATCATTACCTAAAACAAATTTGTATTGAAGCTGGAAGCCAACCGGAAGTATCTGTGAGTAGCTCCAGATGCCGTTGCCTAAATTTGTCATTGGACGTGCAGATGGTGTCCAGGTGCCTGTGGGAAAGCTTCCTGCCAGGTGCATGCCAGAGGCGTCGATGGTGCCACCAAATTCAGACATGTTTACACGAAATGTGACATTCACGGATTGTGCCGTGGTACTGAGGGCTGCAAAAAGCAGCCCGGTTAGGATTAAAATAGTTCTCATCTTTGTAAGTGTTATGGTTACTTAATTAGTTAGTTAGTTAGTGTGCAATGTACACTAAAGATTTGAGATTTGAAAAAAAATATTGCTTTAATTTGTTTTATGCATTTAAATATCCGATTCATAGAAGAAAAGATACCATTCATAGAACTGGGATGAGCAGAAATAGATGAATTCATTTAAAATATCACACACCCTCCAGGGACATTCTGGTCCCATTTACACCTTACTTTTTCGTGAAGGTACCGCATTGATGTACTCGGGTTCGGCTGATGGTTTGGTGGCGCTTTGGGATACAAAAGAGGGTAAGGCAATGCCTTTCATGGTGAAAGTTGGAAGTCCTGTTTACGCATTATTGGAGCTCAACGATTACCTGTTCATTGGCCAATCGAAAGGAGGGATCCATGTAATCAACGTCCAATCAAGGGTTGAGTTACGGCAGCTCAAGTACCATGATTTGGGCGTATTTGCATTGATTAAATTGAATCGTTCGGGATATTTCGTTTCTGCCGGAGGGGATGGTAAACTCGCCGTGATTGATTCGTTTGATTTTAGATTGCTTCATAGCTTCAAGGTTTCGTTTATGAAACTGCGATGTTTGTGCTTGTCGCCCGACGAGCAGTTTTTGATGGTTGGGGGCAGCGACGGTTTTATCAGGGTTTATGATACATCTTATTTTAATGAATTGGAATCGATACATGCGCATGAGGGTGGCGTATATGCTATCCAAAAACTGACAAATGGTCGCTTCGTAACAGGAGGCAGGGATGCCCACTTAAGGTTTTGGGAATGGAAGGATAACGCCTTCATTCAATTCGATTCCATTCCCGCACATAATTATGCAATCTATGCCCTGTCAGTGGGAGAGGCTGGCATTTTTGCGAGCGCCAGTCGAGACAAGACAGTCAAGATATGGGAGCCTGGAAGCTTGAATACACCAGTGCGACTTTTCCGGAAAGGAAATAAAGGACACACGCATTCAGTGAATACCTGCGCATTTTCTCCGAATGGTGAAATCCTTGCAACCGCAGGAGACGACCGAACAATCATACTTTGGGCCCGTTCAACTCAGGGGCATGATGGTCAAGCCACTTCTTAATTTGGGCGCAATCCAGGTGCTTTTTGGCGGCATAATTTCATTGGCATCGGCGACTGCGATTAATTCTTCATGCGACACAGGATATAATGTAAATAATGCCGCAGCATTTCCACCCTCTACCATTTTTTCATAACGATCAAGATGCTCGTTCCCGGGTATAAAGCTGATCCGCTTGTCCGTTTTTTGATCGAGTATACCGAAAATGGGTTCGAGCACTTTTTTGGTCAGAATGACTGCATCCAGATGATCGACCTGTTTATGAGCGATATATGGTTCCTTCAACCTGAGATCATACCAGCCGGAAGCAAGTTTTAATCCCCAATGTCTTTTCGCATCAGGTATTACGCTATTTTCAGCACGGATAATTTTAAAGTTCAAATCCAGTAATTCCAGAATTTTTTTGTCGTCAAGAAGTTTATCTGACTTCACAAGGCGGTGAAATGGAAGAATGCGGAGATCTTCTAAAGAGATAATATAAGCAAGCGCGAAACCGTGAAGCGGAATTTTTTCCGAAACGGCCTTGCTGCGCTTTTCATGAAGTTTGGCTGAGCTCGCCATGCGGTGATGTCCATCGGCAATATACAGCGCGTTGATTTGCGCAAAAGAATTTTGAATTTCTTTTATAAGATCGGCTGAATGAATGAGCCAAAGCCGGTGTCTGATCCGATCGGTGGTGGTAAAATCAACTTCAGGTCGTTCTGTCATTTTGACGGACAGCGTGAGTTTCAGATCCGCTTTATTTTCGGTGTAAGTCAGTAAGACGGGCTCAGCATTGAAATCGCAAATGTCCAGATATTTACAAAATACCTCTTCCCGTGCAGTCAGCGTTTGTTCGTGAATTTTTATTTTTCCAGTGCTATACTCTTTTACTGAAACGCCACAAATGAGACCTGAATAAGAAGCTTCTGGCGTTATTTGTTGATATATATAAAGCGCGTTCGTGTCATCTTGTATAAGCACATTGGAATTTAAAAATTCCTGATATTTTTTTTTAACGAGGTTAAAAAGTCTGTCACTGTTCATGGCAGATTTCTTATTTGAATTGAATTCAGGATTGATAATATGAATGAAGGAGAAGGGATTCTCCCCCAATTTTCTCTTGAGGTCGGCTAGTTTGTAAGAAACGTAAGAACGGGAAGCCACAAGATGGGCTTTATCATTTGCCGGCCTTACCGCGCGAAATGGAATAATCTCTGTCATTCATTATTAATTTTCTGAAGCGAAAATAAGTTATTCCTTGGCATGGGAAGGATTTCCATAAAAAAAGCCGTCTCGTAGCTATGCTACGAGACGGCTCAATCGACATTGTTGTCTTTTAAAGATTACTTAGCAATCATGAATTTCTCAATCAACACTTCAGAACCTGTAGTCAAACGGTAAATGTAAATACCATTTGGAAGATTCTGACCATCGAACTCAAGACGGTACTCAACTCCGCTCTCAACAACCTGATTGAAAAGTGAAGTGATCTGACGTCCGCTCATGTCGTATACTTCTACTGTAGTATACTCTTCGTTCGCAACACTGAAAGTCACGAATGACTGACCTGCTGTTGGGTTTGGTGAAGAAGTCAAGTTGGCAGGAGTACAACTGTTTGCAGTTACTGTAATGAAATTAGAAAGATCAAAACATCCGGCCAAATTACTTGGGTTGGTTACACCGGCAACAGTAGCACCAGCCTGGAAAGCGATGCTGTAGATGCGGTAAACGCCTGGAGCAAAGCCATCAAAGTTGAAGTTCGGTCCACCCTGACTAGCAACAATGGTGTTGGTAGACAACCTCAATACGCCATAAGCTGCACTTGCACCTACCAATCCGGTACGTGTGACACTCACGATATCCGCCACCCCATTGCCAACGCAAACTGTCGTTGGGCTGATAGTACTGATTGTACCTCCATTGGGTACTGCGCTCAGATTTACTGTTAAAAGGTTTGAGATATCAAAACAACCCGTCAATTGTGAAGGATTTGTAATTCCAGTAAGGACTACCGTGTTGTCATATCGCATATGAGCAATTCTATAACTACCAGGAGGATAAATATCCAGATTGAATTGGGCATTGTTTGGTCGGGTTGCGACTACATCACCATTTGTCTGAGTAAGTGCCCAAATGCCGTTTGGTCCGACAGCTCCGGTCAATGTTACGTTTATACCTTGAGGACTACCAGTTCCCACACATATGCTCGTAGAGTTTGTAGTAGCGATGGTACCACCGTCTACAGTACATCCTACACTAGGACATCCACCTGTAGCTGCTACAGAAAGATCAAAGCTACCACGAGAGGCAGACCAGTCATAAGTTCTGATCAAAATAGTTTCAGTGGCAGCAGCGGTAAATGTAATTACTTCTGCTATGTTATCAGAAATTCCATTGTCAGCGCAGGCAAACTCAGTGGGTTCAGCACACGCGCCTGTGTACAGCACAAGAACACCGTCATAATCTGCACCATTCACAGTCACTGTGTATTCCGTACCTGCAATAACATTCAATGAAAAGAAAACATCATTTAAAGCTCCTGTTGCACATAAAGGAGCAGCCAGCGTACTGGCTGTAGCGCTTAATGTTTGACCTGATACAGATCCTCCACAAGCGATCACCGCAGCGGTACATGGATTGTCATTGGCTGGTGCTGGGGGAGGTACAACGCCTGCACAAGTACAGTTTGCCTGAAAAACATCATTGATCGTACTTGGGTTGCCATCGTCGCAAGTTGTACCTGGAACTGCTGGTCCATTAGGTACTCCGTTGCAGTCAATTGGCACAACAACGTTGCAAGTAAGGTTGAGTGAAAAGTTACCAACTGCGGTGCTGAAACCGTGTACCAAAATCCAGTATTGCGTTCCTGCAACAGCTTCGAACTCAATTTGTGAGCTTAATTCATTACCTACACAGGCTCCGCTGTCATCATTTCCAGCTACACAAACCAAAGCTCCGCAAGTACCAGAAAAAATTCGGATTTTAGAGTCGTAAGCAGAACCACAAAGGCTGGCGCGAACGGTATTGTTTGTAGTAGCAGTATGCCTGAACCAAACGCCACCACCTGTGCCATCGCTTGTCCCACAGAATGGAGCGATGTCAGCAGTTGCACCCAATGTAGTGCCGTTAGCGCTTGCTCCACAATTCAAATTAATTGCACCAGCGCAAAGATCATTTGAGGGAGCTGGAGGAATTATTGTACCTGCACACGTACAGTTTGCAAGATATACATCATTCACTGTATTTGCGTTACCGTCGTTACAAGCTGAACCAGGTATCGCTGGACCGCCAGGAACGCCCAGACAATCGTTTGGTGCAACGACGCAACTTGTACAATTAATTGAGGTCGCTATACAAGAGGTGCCCACCCCGCAAGCGGCGTCAGTATTCCAGTGAGGAAAAAGATTAGCGGTTGTGGTCGGTGTAACCGAAACTGGACTAAGTCCTTGTGCTAAAACGGTTCCACCACTCGTACCTGAGCGAACAGTGATGAATCCTCCACCGCTGTGCGTAAACTGATAAGTGCGACCAGCTACAACACTTCCGATCACACTGAACTCTCCATCAAAACTACAGGTACTGACATTACCAGCAACTACTGCATTGGCGGTGGGGGCTGCGATAGTGGCGCCTGGCCATTGGGCGAGGTTTGTACATTGCCCGAACGAGTCGCTCGAGACTCCGAAAATTAATGTCAGGGCGCAACAGACTCCCAACATTTTGGTAAAATGCTTTTTCATGGTTAAAATATTTGGTTAATAAATTGATTAGTCGCAGACACCATGTCTGCTAAAATCCGCTAAACCGGCATAAAAGATCGACGGAATCGTAAATTCTGGTGCCAAGGTATGCGAATTAATTTACGATTCCAACAGTGATCACAATTTTTTTTGTCGCTAAAATGATGCGAATGCAATTTACCGGGAAAAAAAAAGCCGCTCCAGGGGAGCGGCTTTGAAAAATGAATCCATTTTTGAATTACTCTTTTTTGCTTTTCTGATCTTTTTGATCCTTCTGATCGTTTTCGTCTTTTTCCATTTCTACTTTCAATCCGGCAAGAACATCTAAATCTCCGAGGGTTGTTTTTTCCTGTTTCGACTGTATATTTTTCACCGCATTGGAAGCTTCCAAAGATTGCGCACGTTTGTCAGTGGTTTCTTTTGCTTTGGTCACTTTCTGATCTTCTTCGAAAGTGCGTGTATGAGAAACCATGATGCGACGGCCACCTTTGTTGAATTCAAGAATCATAAAGTCCAGCTTGTCTTCCAACTTTGCAGCTGAACCATCTGCCTTGCGGAGGTGCTTCACGGGTGCAACCGCTTCCACGCCATAAGGCAATGCAATGGTCGCTGTGTTGTTGTCGATTTGGGTAATGGTCCCCTCGTGGGTAGATCCTTCCGTGAATACAGTTTCGAAAGTATCCCATGGATTTTCTTCCAACTGTTTGTGGCCAAGGCTGAGTCGACGGTTTTCCTGATCAACTTCAAGAACCACGACGTTCATCTGATCGCCTACATTACAGAATTCTGAAGGATGTTTGATTTTTTTGGCCCAGCTCAAATCAGAGATATGGACCAATCCATCCACACCCTCTTCCAATTCTACAAAAACACCAAAGTTGGTGAAATTGCGGACGGTAGATTTATGGTTGCTTCCCACCGGATATTTATCGGCAATATTGTTCCATGGATCCGGCATCTGCTGTTTGATACCCAATGACATTTTTCGCTCTTCACGATCAAGTGTCAATACAATCGCCTCTACTTCGTCGCCTACTTTCAGGAAATCCTGGGCGCTACGCAAATGCTGCGACCATGACATTTCACTTACGTGAACGAGTCCTTCAACACCTGGGGCAATTTCTACAAAAGCACCATAGTCGGCAAGGACCACTACTTTTCCTTTGATCTTGCTGCCTACTTCCACATCTTCACCCAGTGCATCCCACGGATGCTGGCTCAATTGTTTCAGGCCAAGTGCAATTCGTTTTTTGTCATCATCGAAGTCAAGGATAACCACATTAAGTTTTTGATCGAGTTGAACAACTTCTTCAGGGTGGTTGATACGTCCCCAGCTGAGGTCAGTGATGTGGATCAAACCATCAACACCACCCAAATCGATGAATACACCATATGAAGTGATGTTTTTGACAGTTCCTTCAAGAACCTGTCCTTTCTCGAGGCCACCGATGATTTGTTTTTTCTGCTCTTCAAGTTCCGCTTCAATAAGTGCTTTGTGCGAAACAACGACGTTTTTAAATTCATGGTTGATTTTCACAACTTTGAATTCCATTTTTTTACCAACGTAGATGTCGTAATCGCGAATAGGCTTCACATCGATTTGCGAACCTGGCAAAAAGGCTTCAATTCCGAAAACATCGGCAATCAAACCACCTTTGGTGCGACACTTAATGAAACCAGTGATGATCTCGTTGTGTTCGAGCGCACCATTTACTTTGCGCCATGCTTCGTGCATACGCGCTGTCTTGTGCGAAATATTAAGTTGTCCGTTTTTGTCTTCCAGATTCTCAACATATACGTCCACTTCCTCGCCAACTGCAAGATCCGGATTGTATCTGAATTCTGAGGCTGAAACCACACCTTCTGATTTATAGTTGATATTGATGATTACTTCCTTCTTGGTCACATCTACGACTGTACCTTTTACCACTTCACCTTCCTGAATCGCATTCAGTGTGTCATCGTACCGGGTATCGTAGTTGCTTCGCTCTTCTGCAGTATATCGGTCTGTGCCGTCCGCGTAAACTTCCCAGTTGAAGTTTTCGGGATCAAAAGCTTCTCCATCACCGTAAAGATTTAATTCTTCATCATCGGTGTCCTCATCATCTGATGCATCCACTTCCACTTTTTTGGGAATTACGATGTCGTCATCATCATTGGCGATTTCTTTCATCGCAGTTTTTTTAACACCAGATTTGGAAACGCGCGCTGCTTCCTCTTCTTCTTCTGATTCTGCAAATTCCGGGCGGACTTCATCTGAAGTTTCTTCTGATTCGTCTGCGCTTACAGCTGCTTTTGACGTTTTACTTTTGGTCGCTGTGGTAACATTTGACTCTGTGGTTTCCTCAGAAACCTTGTTTTCTTCTTTGGCCATAAAAGGCTTTTTAATTTGTATCCCGATATTTGACGGTCACGATCGGGAGAGGTTTATAATGATGGAACCGCCGCCAGCTCCGTTTTAAGGACCGCAAAGGTAATGATATCCATCGTAAAAACCCAACTTGATTTGGCTTTTCTTGAATGTCTGTTAATGATATTCAGAACATGCCTTCAACTTTGTCGATTGCCCTAATAGTTCGGCACGTCGAATGCCGAAACCGGCCTTGCATACGTTCGTAAAATCCTATCTTTGTGCGACGAATTTTCTTACCCGATCTCATGAAGCAATTTGAAGTCCCCCAGTTTTATAAGTCCCCTTTAATCAGCAGAGTTAAGGAGGCCCGAAAAATGGAGGACCCCAGAAAAAAAGATTTCTCGCCCACATTGCTCGACTTTGGTCCGGTTCGCTTCCTCATACCACGCCACTTTGGCTTTTGTTATGGGGTGGAAAATGCCATCGAGATTTCTTATCGCGCCATTGAGGAAAATCCGGGAAAGCGAATCTTTCTGCTCAGTCAGATGATTCACAATCCGGAAGTGAATGCCGATCTTCAATCACACGGCATAACCTTTATTATGGATACAGAAGGAAATCAGTTCATACCCTGGGATGCGCTCCAGTCAGACGATATTGTGATTATCCCTGCATTTGGCACAACCGTGGAAATTGAAAATTTGCTGGCCTCAAAAGGAATCGAAACCAAAAAATACAATACGACTTGTCCATTTGTTGAAAAGGTCTGGATCAGATCTCAAAAGCTTGGAAAAGAAAAATATACCGTCATCATCCATGGCAAACACAACCATGAAGAAACCCGGGCGACATTTTCGCATAGTTATCAGGGCGCACCATCCCTGATCTTGAAAGACATGTCAGAAGCCCGGTTGTTGGGCGCTTTTATCAACAACGAAATCGGAGAGGCAGATTTTTCTGCTGTTTTCTCCAATCGCATCAGCCCTGGTTTCGATCCTGCCAAAGATTTAAAGCGTGTCGGTGTGGTAAATCAAACCACCATGCTCGCCTCAGAGACGCAGGCCATCGCAGATTATTTCAAAGAACTGATGTTAAACAAATTCGGGCCTTCAGACTCTTTGGCACATTTTGCGGATACGCGCGACACACTTTGTTATGCCACCAATGACAATCAGCAAGCTACGCACGGGGTTTTGCAGCACGAAGCAGATTTGGCGATTGTGGTAGGAGGGTATAACAGTTCAAACACCTCGCACATCGTTGAACTATGCGAGGAAAAATGCCCGACCTACTTTATTAAATCTGAAGCGGAAATTATTGATCAACATTTGATAAACCACTTTAACTATCCCTCCAAAGAAATGCGACAATCTGAATGGTTGCCGACGAAGCCGCCCGTTCGCATTGTGCTTACCAGTGGGGCTTCTTGTCCCGATGCCACAGTCGATCGGGTGATGCAAAAGATTCTTTCTTTTTTCTCTGAAACCATCCCGGTGGAACAGGTTCTTGAAAATTCTCTGGCTAAGTAGTGTCTGTCCATAAAGTCCAATATCGGCGTTGCACTTCTTTTGTAAACAGTCATTGACAATAGTCAACTCCTTGGTTTCCAAAAGTGCGTGCGCCTTGATATTGAACTTTCGACCAAAGGGAGTCCGTATGGGCTGGCTCAGCCACTTGAGTGTATTGACAGACTCTAAGTAGTGTCTGTTCATAAAGTCCGCTTACTTCATTCCACTTGTTCTAAAAACAGTCGTTGACTACTGTCAACTCCTTGATTTTTACAACTGCGTGCGCGTCGTTATCGAACTTTTTGGCTCAGCCACCTGACTCTATTGACAGACCCTAAGTAGTCATAAATTCTTCTGTCCACTTTAAGGCGAGTTGCAATTGTTCAGATTCCGACAGATTCGAGTTGTCGAGAAGTCGCGCTTCTTTAACACGTATCAGTGGGTTTTCTTTCCGTGTGGTATCAATTCGATCACGTTCTTCAATATTCTCCGCCACTTCTTCAATCGTGATTTTGGTGCCTTTCGCCAAAAGTTCGTCATAACGGCGTTTTGCCCGGATGGTTTTATCTGCTGTCATGAAAATTTTTAATTCGGCATTGGGAAGTACAGCGCTGCCAATGTCCCGGCCATCCATCACCACACCACCTTTACCGGCAAAGTGTTGCTGCATGATGCGTAATTTTTTTCGCACAGCGGCAATTTTGCTCACTTGACTCACCAGTGATGATACCTGCATGGAGCGTATTTCACCTTCTACTTCCATGCCATTCAGCCGCACGGTATTCAGACCATTTTTGTTTACAAAGTCCACATCAATGTGGTCCAAAGATGTGATGAGCAGGTCTTCATCTACTGCGCCGTCTTTTGCAATTTCCGCATTCATGGCGTAGAGGGTGATCGCTCTGTACATCGCACCAGAATCGACATAACTATAGTGCAGTTTTTTGGCCATTGCTTTTGCCAAAGTGCTCTTTCCGCAAGAGGAAAAACCGTCGATGGCGATATTAATTTTATTTTTCACTGCCTGCGAAGATAAATACCCGTTTATCCACAGGAAAGAAAAAGGAATAAGAATTTAAAAGAAGAATGGTGCTGACTGGTTGTCAGGCTTTCCGAAAATCATCAAATTTGATTCCGATGCTGAAATGGTTGCTCACTCCGGCCAGATTGTAAGCTGCCCGGGCATAACTCAGGTGAAATTTGGCAACGCGCATTCCGATGCCATACGTAATTCCTGACAATCCAGGTCGCTCTTCTATTTTGAGTTGTTGCCTGCGGTTGTAATTGTAGCCAAACCGGATATTGAAGTTTTCTCCCAGCAATATTTCCGTATTGAAAACCAGGTGTCGGGCCAGATTTTCTCCAAACCCACCCTGCGTGTTGTCAATTTCTTCACCCGTAAGTGGGTCTATGGTGATCTCTTCTTCGGGTTCGGGGGTCATATCCCAACGTTGAAGATTTTCAGCAATCAAAGAAAATCGCAATGGAGCCTTGTCAAGTCTTTTCGAAACACCCGCCTGAATTTCAAAAGGCAGATTTTCTTCAATGCCCTCCCGGTAGGTGGAAATTGGACTGCCTAAATTTTTTATTAAAAATGTGGCTGTAAATTGTTCTTCGGAATCGTAATATGTGCCGCTTAAATCTACTGCGATCGCTGAGGCTTTGTATTCTGCCAATTCACTGTACACAAATTTTAAATTGGAACCAATGCTGAACTTTTCATCCAAAGGACGGCTGTATCCCAATTGAAAAATATACTCCCCGGCATTGAAATTACCGATTAAAGCCCCCGTTTCGTCAGTCATATCAAATTCGCCGTATCCCAGATTTTGAATCGCAAAGGCCACCGTTCCAAAATTTCTGAAATGCTGTGCATAAGCGGCATGGCCAATATTGGCGGACCCAAATAACCGCGTATAACCGAGGGCAATTTGTCCGGAAGTAGTGGAATCAAGTAAAGAGGGAGCAATCAAACCCAGATTTAAATCTCCATCGCGCACGGCGATGGCATTGCCGCCCAGCGCAGCTGCTCTTGCTGGAGAAATCGTTTGCAAAATCTGAAAACTGGTCGAGCCTCCTTGCTGGGCATTTAAAACTCCGGCGAACAGGAGAATCAGAAAATTAAATACAATCCGCATAAGCAATTCATCAGGATATTAGCGAAAACGGCATTGAGGTCCTTCTATTGTCTAAATAAACGAACTTTTAGCAATGGTAAGAAAAGCGATTATGACAATATCAATTTTAATGTGGATTCAAAGCATCCCGCATTCTCTAAGGCTCGAGATTTAGGCCACCTGAAGTGGTTGAGCCACCTGCTGATCCGTGAGTGCCAGATTTACGACATCAATCATTTCATCCACGTAATGAAAAGTCAATCCTTTGATATAGCGCTCGTTGATTTCGTTGATGTCTTTTTCATTTTTCGATGACAGAATGATTTCCCTGATATTGGCGCGTTTGGCAGCGAGAATTTTTTCTTTGATTCCACCCACAGGCAGCACTTTTCCCCTGAGGGTGATTTCTCCGGTCATCGCCAAATATTTCTTCACCTTGCGCTGCGTAAAAACCGAAGCCAGGGCAGTGAGGATCGTAATTCCGGCAGATGGGCCATCTTTGGGAGTAGCACCTTCAGGTACGTGCATGTGCACGTTCCATTTGTCAAATACATCCTGATCCAAACCAATTGTATCGGAATGTGATTTCAAATATTCCATGGCGATCATGGCAGATTCTTTCATCACATCACCGAGATTTCCCGTCAGGGTTAGTTTGCCTTTTCCTTTTGTGATAGACGTTTCTATGAAAAGAATATCTCCACCAACCGGCGTCCAGGCCAGACCTGTGACTACGCCAGCCACATCGTTGTCCTGGTATTTGTCTTTGGCATGAGCCGGACCGAGAATTGTTTTCAATTGCTCAATCGGAATATTGGCCTCCCAGGGCTCATTCATTGCGATTTGCTTCGCGCGATTTCTCACGAGCTTGGAAATTTTCTTTTCCAGGCCCCTTACGCCAGATTCATTGGTGTACTCCTCTACAATGCGCTCAAACACCGGTTTGGTAATCTTTATCTGGTCTTTTTTCAGTCCATTTTCTTCAATCTGCTTGGGTAGCAAATGACGTCTCGCGATTTCCACTTTTTCCTCTACGGTGTACCCATTGACTTCTATGATTTCCATCCTGTCCCGAAGCGCTGGATGTACCGTATTCAAAGTATTTGCGGTAGCGATGAACATCACATTAGACAGGTCATAGTCGAGTTCGACATAATTGTCATAAAAAGCACTATTCTGTTCAGGATCGAGCACCTCCAGCATCGCAGAAGATGGATCTCCATGCGAATCACGTCCGAGCTTGTCTATTTCATCAAGTACAAAAAGCGGATTGGACGTTCCGGCTTTTTTGATGTTTTGGATGATCCGGCCGGGAAGGGCGCCGATATAGGTTTTCCTGTGCCCGCGAATTTCTGCTTCGTCGCGGAGTCCGCCAAGCGACATCCTGGCATATTTTCTTCCTAGTGCCTCGGCCACCGATTTGCCCAGTGAAGTTTTTCCCACGCCGGGAGGGCCGTAAAGGCAGAGGATGGGGGACTTCATATTCCCCTTCAGCTTGAGCACAGCCAGGTGTTCAATAATGCGCTCTTTCACTTTTTCCAGTCCGTAATGATCGCGGTCCAGAATGCGTTGCGCCCGTGTGAGATCAAATTTATCTTTCGAAAATTCATTCCAGGGAAGTTCCAGAAGAAGCTCGATGTAATTGAGCTGCACGGAATAATCAGCCCCTTGTGGATTCATCCGTTCGAGACGCTCGAGCTCCTTATTAAACGCTTTGGCAGTAACCTCATTCCATTTCTTTTTTCCGGCTCTGAGCTGCAGATCACCGATCAGTTCGTCCTGTGGATTGCCACCGAGTTCTTCCTGAATGGTTTTCATCTGCTGGTGCAGAAAATACTCACGCTGCTGTTGATCAATATCCGTTTTGACTTTCGATTGAATGTCGTTTTTCAGTTCGAGCAACTGTAATTCTTTGGTAAGGTATTCGAGCACCATTTCGGCGCGTCGGCGCAAATCGGCTGTTTCCAGCAATCGCTGTTTGTCTTTCACTTCGGCGTTCATATTGCTCGAAATGAAATTGATCAAAAAGCTGTAACTCTCTATATTTTTGATGGCAAAGCCAGCCTCACTTGGAATATTTGGAGATTGTTTGATAATCTGAAGGGCGAGGTCTTTTAACGAACCAACGAGTGCTTCAAATTTTTTCAGATTTTTTGTCGGTTTGATTTCTGGAAATTCCTTGACCCGTGCCTTGATATAGGGCTCATTGGTGACCATCTCCAGCAGTTCAAAACGTTTTTTGCCCTGAATGATCACCGTGGTGCTGCCATCTGGCATTTTGAGCAAGCGCATGATGTGCGCCACTGTACCTATTGTATTGAGGTCTTCAAATTCCGGGTTTTCAATGTTTTGCTCCTTCTGACTGATCACACCGACAGTACGGTTGCCTTTGTATGCATCCTGCACGAGTTTGATGCTTTTGTCGCGCCCAACCGTGATGGGCAGCACGACGCCAGGAAATAAAACGGTGTTGCGAATGGGAAGAATGGGCAGTTCAACCGGTGTTTCTTCATTGTTCATCGCCTCCTCGTCCTCGCTGGTTATGAGCGGAATAAATTCGGTTTCGGTATCTACTATATCGGAAAATTCAAGTGATTCAAACATGTTGCGTTTCTTCATGAGATTTCAAGTCATTATGTCAGGATTGCCCTGGTTTTTGCGCGAGTCATATATGTTGTCAAGCCCCGTGCCAAACAGGATTAGTGGTTAAACTGGCGCATCTCTTCATCAAACCGGAAGATTTGGTTGAATATTGCCTCATCTTCCGAATCAAATTCTACTTCGCGCCTTTGCATCATCGCCCGGGCTGCTTCAAATGCTTTTTCAATTTTGAATGTCTCGTGCTTTTCCGAAGATGCCCAAGTAAAAGAGGGTAAAAATTTCGGCGGAAAGCCACCTTCAAAAACATTGGTACAAACCCCCACGACAGAACCGGTATTAAACATGGTGTTGATGCTGGCTTTGGCATGATCTCCCATAATCAAACCATGAAATTGAAGTCCGCTGTCGCGAAAAGAGTGGGATGGATAATTCCAAACCCTTACCGGTCCGTAGTTGTTTTTGAGATTGGACGTATTGGTGTCAGCGCCCAGATTGCACCATGAACCGACTACCGAATTGCCCAAAAATCCGTCGTGCCCTTTATTCGAATAATCGTGCATCACGCTGTTGCTGATTTCACCACCAATGCGACAATATGCTCCAAACGAACTGGCACCATAAATTTTTGCTCCCATTTTCACCACAGAATGCGCGCCAATGGATACCGGACCGCGAATGAGCGTGCCTTCCATGATTTCCGCATAAGGCCCTATATATACAGGTCCTGTTTCAGTGTTTATGATGCAATGATTTAACACAGCATCTTTATGTATAAATAAGTCTTTGCCTTTTACCCTTACATCTGGCGGAGGAGACGATGTTCGATATCCCTTTGTAATCTCCTCAAAATCTTTGCGGAGGACGGCATCATTGTGTGAAAATAAATCTGAAGGTTGAAGCATTTTGATCAGATTGCCGGCAAAACCAACTTCTTCGGACACAAAATCTGAAACCTTTAATGACACTGATTTCCCTATTTTGAAAGCCAGATCGGCACATGTTTTCCTGTCACAATGCGCCGCGACAAATTGGCCGAGATGGCTGAGCACTTTGCCTTCCGGCAAATTCAAAATGCTGTCAACCAATTCAGTTGTTGGAATAATCGTACTGTTGATGAGCAAATTATTCTCTTCCAACACCACCGGGAATTTCCTTTGCAGGTATTCCGCGGTCATCACTGCAGGTGTCTGGCCCAAATGCCTTTCCCACTTATCATAAATCCGGTCAATTCCCACAAGCAGGTGCGAAGCAGGTCGGGTGAAGGTGAGTGGCAACAATTCCTGCCAATGTGTATCGATGAGAACGAAATTCATTCAGTAAATTTTGGTAAAATAAAAAAAGCCTTTCCGGTTGGGAAAGGCTTTCACAAATTATTTATGAGAAAGAAATTATTTCTTGTCAAATTTGGCGTAGCGCTTTTTGAATTTATCAACCCGACCAGCCGTATCGATAAACTGCATTTTTCCGGTGAAAAATGGATGCGATGTATGAGAAATCTCCAACTTGATCAGCGGATATTCCTTCCCATCCTCCCATTCAACTGTCTCGCTGGAAGAAGCAGTGGAACGGCCAAGAAAGCTATATTCGTTGGACATGTCTTTGAAAACGACGAATCTATAGTTCTCAGGATGGATGTCTTTTTTCATGATCTGTGTGTTAAATGGGGTGCAAATTTACTGTTTTCTTTTGAATCTGAAAATACTTCGCGCAAAATCGTAATATTTGCACCGAATTGGAGTTTTAGAATTTGTGAACAAGCAGTTTTTTGGTCGTTTCGTTTATGCATGTTGTCTGGTAGTCACTGTGGTGGCTGTGCTTTCCGGTTGCCGGAAAGATCAATTCAACGAATCGCCGGATTTTACGCTGGGCTTTTCTGCCGATTCGGTAATTTTTGATACCGTTTTTAATACGATTGGATCTGCTACCCAAATGCTCAGGGTTTACAACCGTGGCAATGATCCGGTGCGGATTTCCAATATCAGATTGGTAAATGACCCCAACAATTCATATCGCATCAATGTGGATGGCCTGTCTGGTGGGCAATTTACAGACGTGGAAATAGACGGTGAGGACAGTCTTTTCATCTTTATCGAAGTCACGGTAACGCCTGATCAGAATCAACTTTATCCCTTTGTGGATGGTGCCATTGAATTTCAGACCAATGGACGAACCCAGGATGTAAAACTGGTGGCCTGGGGTTGGGATGCCATATTCTATTATCCAACCGTATTTCCCACCAATGGATTGCCCAATTATTCGATCGTGGGTGAAGGTCCTAATACAACTGTAACCTGGACCGCTGAAAAACCCATTGTCGTATATGGCTATGTGGTCGTAGATTCACTTCAAAGCCTCGTCGTGGAAGCCGGAGCAAGGATTTTCTTCCATCAGGGTTCCGGACTCTGGGTGTACAAAGATGGAAGGATAGAGGTAAATGGTACGCGCGAAAATCCCGTCATTTTTCAGGGTGACCGGCTCGAATCATTTTATGATGAACAGCCTGGGCAATGGGATCGGATATGGATAAACGAAGGCTCGGACAATGTAATCCGGAATGCCATTATCAAAAACAATTTCATCGGGATTCAATTGGAGCCGCTGCCATTCGGTCCGAACAACCTCGCTTTGTCGCCAAATACGTTGACCCTTGAAAATGTGGTAATTCGCAACAATTCAATCGCAGGCATCTTCAGCCGGAATTCAAGGATCAATGGAGAAAACTTGTTGCTTAGTAGTGGAGGTCAATACCTGCTGGCAGGCACAGGCGCTGGTTCTTACAATTTTGATCACTGCACATTTGCCAATAATTGGAATCTGAGCATCCGCCAAACGCCTGGCGTATTTCTAACCAACACATTCGGTGTTGATGAAAACACCATTGGAATTGGTGACCTCATCAATAGCAATTTTCGCAATTGTATCATCTATGGCAACGGTTTGAACGAAATTGGTTTTGAATTTGAAGAACAAGGCGCTGTAGACCTGTCTTTCCTAAATTGTTTGTTTCGCGTGGAAGAAGAAGTTTTCAATACTTTCGGTCCTTATTTTGAAGGGGCGACCCAGGTGAATCTTACGCCGGGTTTTGTAAGTTTTACAGAAGGAGACTTCAGGCTTCGCGAAGATTCAGAAGTGCGTGGAGCCGGGGCCAATTTTCCCAACGCCCCAGCATTGGATTTGATCGGCACACCGTACAATATCCCGCGACCAATTGGCTGTTTCGAATTTTTTCCGGAATAAGGGTCTTTTTTGCTTCAAAGATTTTTTAAAAATGCCATCGTGTCGACTCCATCGGCATAATCCCACAATTGCGGTTTTTGGCTTTCGCCGAAAGGCACATCCTGAAGACTGACGATACATTGAATTTCTTCTACATGGGCCTGGAGCTGGAAGCGTAATGTTTGTTCATTTTCAAATCTCTCGTAAAAGACAGTTCCTACAGGACTTGTCAGGGCTTCGCTTTCGCGAAGGATGACAAAACCGTTGTCGAGAATCGGCTCCTGATTCATCATCCACAAAGCTTTGTAATAATCGTAATTGTTGGCGTACTTGTGGTGATTGACAATTTCATTGCGCTTGTAAATGGCTCCGAAAAATTGATCAATATCAAAATCTTTGTGCAGGTAGACTTTCGAAACGTTGCGGCAGCCCAATCCAAAATATGAAAAGAGATCATCGCCGAGTTTGTCGAGTTCTTCAGCTGTTTCATTTCCCGAAAGGATGGCTACAGAAGTCCGGTTTTTGCGGATGATGTTGGGATATTTTCCAAAATAATATTCGAAATACCGCGCGGTATTGTTGGATCCTGTGGCAATTATGGCATCTACAGGTCCAAGTTTGCCCGCCTGCCATTCCACTGGCCAGGAAAGGCCTTCAATCTCTGATTCGAATAGTTCTATCAGCGCGGGTAAAAGAATATTGTCCTGCCCCGACAATTTGGCGACAGCCCGATGCCCGGAAACAAACACGCACAAAAGATCGTGAAAACCCACAGCCGGAATATTGCCGGCCAGAATCAAACCAATACGTTTGGGTGATGGGCTGTCGGGCAGTCCTTCGTAATTGGCCAGCCAGGTTTGGATTGAAGCTGGATTCAACATGGCGGAGAGACCTGTGAAAGCCTGGGTTATGTTTTCCTCCGTAAACCATGGGTTGTGTAGCCGTGCTTTCATCAGAGAATCAGCAAAGTTGGCGTAAGCCGGACGGGAAGAGGTAAGATATGGTAAAACGTCCCTATCAGCGATGTTGGAGAGTACGGCACCCATAGCGATCAGGGTTTGGGTGATGTCGATTCCGGAACTTATCATAAGAAACTTCAGATCAAATCAGATTTCAGCGCAAAGCACCTTATATTTGCAAAAGTAAACAGTAAACCTCAAAAAGAATTTTTCAGTTATGGCAATCATAATTACAGATGAGTGTATTAATTGCGGTGCCTGTGAACCGGAATGCCCCAACAACGCGATATACGAAGGTGGTGTGGAATGGCGCATGAGCGATGGTACAGATCTGAAAGGCACGGTAATGACCCCGATAGGAAATGAGTATGACGCTCTGGTAGAACAGGAGCCGGTAAATATGGATGTTTATTACATCGTTCCCGATAAATGTACGGAGTGTGTTGGTTTTCACGATGAGCCCCAGTGCGCGGCCGTATGTCCGGTAGATTGTTGCGTGGATGATCCGGATTTTCGCGAAAGCGAAACTTTGCTTTTGCAGAAAAAGGAATTCATGCATCTTTAATGCTACAATCTGACTCAGATATTGCCGTTGGAGAGCTAAAATCCCAATGAATTTGAAAAGCTCTTTTTTCATTTTTCTGGCTCTTATTTTTTGCGGAAGTAAGGGATATGCGCAGACTTTGCAGGAAATTGAAGCGGAGCTCGCAGCCCTTCAGTACAAAATTGGCGACGCTCCAACCGATCAGGAAAGGGTGGAGGCAAATGAAACTTTTCGCAAAACTTTGATCAAGGCTTTCGGCGAAGAAGGTGTGTATGATTACCCGTTTTCCAGTTTGCTCAAAATAGGTATGCTTCCAAGTGGCGACGGGGCATTCAAACTCTTTACCTGGAACTTGCCCAAAACCGATGGCACCTACACCTATTGCGCTTTTCTCGTTTTTCCAGATGGGAAGGATTACACAGAGTTGATTGATTCTGAAGATTTGACAAGGGAAGATGAGTCCAAGACTTTTACGGACAAAAATTGGTATGGCGCCTTGTATTATCACATTCAACCGGTAAAGGAAAAAGGCGATACATATTACACTTTGCTGGGTTGGGATGGCAATAACAAGCTATCCAATATGAAGATCATCGATGCCCTTGAAATCGATAAACGACGAAAGGTGGAATTTGGCAAGCCGGTGTTCACCACAGAAAACGGCATTCGAAACAGGCAAATATTTGAATATGCCAAGAATGCGCAAATGATGCTTTCGTATATTCCCGCCAAGGACGCCATTGTTTATCAGGTATTGGCCGCTATTTCGGGTGCTGTGGAAGGCAATCGCGCGTATTACGGTCCGAGTTCAGCGCACAATGCGCTTCGTCTCAACAATGGTATTTGGCTCCTGGAAGTAGAAACAGATATGACTCAGCCAAAATCGGATCCCAACAAAGCCCAATTCAATTTTCCGTCACGTCCGGATTTGAATCGTCAACGCGATGGGAAAAATCCCCTTACCGGTAAATAATTCATAAGGAAACCCTAACAATTACTGCCTTGCCCTTCTGAAAATTAGCCTTAGTTTTGCGCTGAATTTAAGAAACCAACCCCGCTAAAAGCAATTTTCATTATGGCTAAAGTTCACAATTTCAGTGCAGGACCTTGTATTCTGCCACACGAAGTACTTCACAAAGCTTCTCAAAGTGTCATCGAACTCGATGGAACAGGTCTTTCTCTGATCGAAATGTCTCACCGGAGCAAAGAATTCGTCGCCATTATGGAGCGTGCGCGTGAGCTGGTAAAGGAACTCCTTGGCGTGCCGGACAACTACAGCGTATTGTTCTTGCAAGGTGGAGCCAGTCTTGGTTTTTATATGGCTGCTGCAAACTTTATGAAAAATGAAGGTGGCAAAGCTGCTTATCTCGATACTGGAACGTGGTCGACTGGAGCCATTAAAGAAGCGAAATTGCTCGGAGAAGTGATCACGCTTGCTTCGGGAAAAGATGTGAATTATACCAAAATCCCTAAAAATTATACAGTGCCATCCGGAATGGATTATCTCCATTTCACTTCAAATAATACCATCTTCGGTACACAGTTTAAGTCTTTTCCGAAGTCGGATGCTCCTTTGATTTGCGATATGTCGAGCGATATTTTCAGCAAAAAAATCAATGTGGCAGATTTTGATCTGATATATGCCGGCGCCCAGAAAAATATGGGCCCCGCAGGCACCACTGTTTATATTGTAAACAGGGATAAACTCGGCAAAACCGGACGTGCGATTCCATCCATGCTCGATCTCGCCCTGCAACACGAGAAGGAATCGATGTACAATACGCCGCCTGTGTTTGCTATTTACGTATCGATGCTCACGCTCGAATGGCTAAAATCAATCGGCGGAATCAGTGAAATTGAAAAGCGTAACGAGGCCAAAGCCAAATTGCTTTATGATGAAATTGACCGCAATCCATTGTTTAAAGGTACCACTGCCGTGGAAGACCGCAGCCTGATGAATCCCACATTTGTGCTTACGGAAGAAGCCGCAGGCCATGAAGAAAAATTTGATAAAATGTGGAAAGCAGCCGGTGTTAGCGGAATCAGCGGACACCGTTCTGTAGGAGGTTATCGCGCATCGATGTACAATGCGTTGCCAATTGAAAGTGTAAAAGTGCTCGTGGATGTGATGAAAGAACTGGAAAAAAACGCTTAAAAAAATACAATGATGAAAATACTCGCAAATGATGGCATCTCAGCCGTCGGACAACAAAAACTGGAAGCTGCCGGATTTGTGGTGGAAACCCAAACTATTCCCCAGGACAAACTGGCGGCCTATATCAATGAAAACAATGTAGCAGTGCTGCTCGTGCGCAGCGCGACGACAGCCCGCAAGGAATTAATCGATGCATGCCCAGGCTTGCGTTTTATCGGTCGCGGCGGCGTGGGAATGGACAACATCGATGTGGCTTATGCCCGGGAAAAAGGCCTGACCGTGGCCAATACACCGGCAAGTAGTTCTCAGTCGGTAGCCGAATTGGTGATGGCGCATTTGTACAGCCTCGCCCGTCAGAGCTACGACGCCAACCGGCATATGCCAGCAAAGGGTCATGCTGATTTTAACAGCTTAAAAAAGAAATACGCCAAAGGTGTAGAGCTTCGTGGAAAAACACTGGGCATCATTGGCTTCGGAAGAATTGGAAAGGCTGTGGCACAATACGCGCTAGGCAGCGGCATGAAAGTAATTTGTGCCGATGTTTTTGATGTCGACACAAAAGTGGGTTTTATTGTAGAAGGATTTGGCAAAGTAGAAGTCGATGTAGCCAAAGTTGATATGGAAACCATCATTCGTGAAAGTGATGCCATTTCCATTCATGTGCCCAAGCAAAAAGATGGTTCTGCCGTGATTGGAAAAACCGAACTCGCAAAAATGAAAAAAGGTGCCTTCATCGTCAATGCTGCCCGCGGCGGTGTGGTGGAAGAATCAGCACTGATCGAAGCACTGAACAGCGGACATATCGCAGGCGCTGCCTTGGATGTATTCGACAATGAGCC
>Ga0105047_10005301_pt1 | contig 22211 bp, 16 predicted proteins | sample MAT04_FD_78384 | JGI IMG/M metagenome (GOLD analysis project Ga0105047, IMG submission 78384) | Freshwater microbial communities from Lake Fryxell liftoff mats and glacier meltwater in Antarctica - MAT-04 (megahit assembly) | ecosystem: Environmental > Aquatic > Freshwater > Ice > Liftoff... | reverse complement strand
GTAGAAATGGAAGTGGCTGCCGACCTGAATTGGCCGGTCGCCGGTGTTGGCGACTTCCAGCGTTTTGGTTTCGCGCCCGACGTTGACCTCGTGGCCGGCTGCGTTTGCGACGATGATTTCTCCCGGAATCATTAAGCCCTGTGTGGTGCGCTAGCGGATGGGGTGGTGGACGGTGACGAGTTTCGTGCCGTCGGGGAAGGTGCCCTCAACCTGCACATCGGGGATCATTTCCGGAACGCCTTCCATGACGTCGTCGCGTTTCAAAATCGTGGTGCCGTAACTCATCAACTCCGCGACCGACTTTCCATCGCGCGCCCCTTCGAGGATCTCATAGGTGATGATCGCGACGGACTCGGGATAGTTGAGCTTTAGCCCGCGCTGCTGGCGGCGGCGGGCGAGGTCGGCGGCGACGACGATGAGCAGCTTTTCCTGGTCGCGCGGCGACAGATGCATGGAACGATCAGCGCTTCCGGGAACCCAGCCAGTAAATGCCCGCGGCAAGGACCGCGATGGCGAGCACGTTCAGTACGACGGCGTATTCACTGGCGTGGCCGGCGTGCGGCGCGCCGGAAAACCAGTCGAGCGCGGAGTGGCCGGGATGAGCCTGCGCGAGCGTGGGCAGCAGGCTGAGCAGAATGAGGAGACGGGCAGGCGAGTGAGTCGGTTTCATGGTCTCAAAAAGGATCGGGCGCGAGGCTAAGTGGAGTCGCCTATTTGAGCGATGAAATTCCCGCGTGCTGTAAAAGTTTTCTGCGGGATGGCTGCCGACCGCGTGTTTCGCAGGCGGTGTGTGCCCGCCAAAAGGCGCGCGTGATCCTGAGCGAAGCGGAGGCGGCCAAGCGGGCGCAGCGCAGTCGAAGGATCGCGACGATGTGAACCCGTTTTGCCCAAAGGCTGCCATGCTCTTCCCCGCACTCCGGGATCCTTCGACTGCGTTCCGTCCCGCCTTCGCCCGCACGGAACACCGCTCAGAATGACTCGCTCTGAAAGGCAGCCCGCTACTCCACCTCATCGCCCGCGTCGGTCATCTTGATCACCGGCAATTTGTCGTCTTCCTCATCTTCGGAACTCGGCGCGTGGATGAGGTGATCGAGCCGCGCTTTGAGCGCGAGGAACTCCGGCGTGAGGAACTGCTCTGGCGAGCGCGGACGCGGGACTGGATTCTCGATAAACTCGCGTACCCCGCCAGGGTTCACCCCAAGGACGAGGATGCGATCGGAGAGGTAGATCGCTTCGTCGAGATCGTGCGTGATGAAGAGGATCGTGATATCCACGCGCTTCCAAATTTGCAGCAGATAGCTCTGCATCTTCGCGCGGGTCAGCGCGTCGAGCGCGCCGAACGGCTCGTCCATAATCAGCACCTTCGGATTGCTGGCCAGCGCGCGGGCGATGGCCACGCGCTGCTTCATGCCGCCCGAAAGTTCGTGCGGATATGAATCTTCAAAGCGGCTGAGGCCCACCATCTCCAGCCATTCGCGCGCGGCGCCTTCGGCATCCGTCGAGTCCTTGCCCTGCATCTCAAGGCCGAACATGACGTTCTGCTTCACCGTGCGCCATGGGAAGAGCGTGTAACCCTGAAAGACCATCCCGCGATCCGGGCCGGGGCCGAAGATCGGTTTGCCATCGACGAGCATCTCGCCCGCGGTCGATTCGTCGAGCCCGGCGGCGATGCGGATGAAGGTCGATTTTCCGCAGCCCGAGGGGCCGATGATGGTGATGAATTCGCGCCGATGAATGTCGAGCGAGACGTGATCGAAGACGACGTGCTGATGACCCGCCGGTCCGAAGGCTTTCTGCAGGTTGTTGACGCTCAGCGTGACCGGGCGCTGCTGGATTTTCTTGAAGCGCGCCGCGACCTCCGGGGCCTGGACGCGGTAGTCGGGAAGGGCAAGTGAGGCGGTGGACATGGGGTTAGGACCTGGAAGGTTTTGTGAGCGCGCGGGGCGGGAGTTCGGTGGCGGCGACCGGTGGTTCGAGCAGTTTGATTTTCGCTTCCGGTGCGGCCGGCGGTTTGTCGGCGGGATTGGCGTCGCCGCGATTCTGCACCGCGACCATCGAGACCGGGATGGCTTTGACCAGCTTCCGGGCGCGGCCCTTGCGCTTCCACGGGAAGATCACTTTTCCGATCCAGCCGAGGGCGAGATCCGTGGCCAGGCCGATGATGCCGATCATCATGATCGCCGCGAAGACGTTGTCGAAATTCCGATACCGCGCCTGCTGGTTGATGAAGAAGGTGATGCCCGACATCGTGCCCACGACTTCCGCGACGATGAGGTAAGTCCACGCCCAGCCGAGCAGGATGCGCAGGTCGGTGTAGATGTCGGTGATCGCCGCCGGAATGACGACCTTGCGCACCAGTCGCCAGCCTTTCGCGCCGAGCGTCTGCGCCGCTTCGATCAAGGCCGGATCGACTTTGCGCACGGTGTTTCCAATCACGAGCACCTGCTGGAAGAACGTGCCGATGACGATGATCGCGATCTTTGGGCCGTCATCGATGCCGAGAATGGCCACGCACAACGCGCCAAACGCCGGCGCTGGCAGATAGCGGAAGAACTCGATGAAGGGTTCGCCGAGCTTCGAAAAAAAGCGATACGTGCCGCAGAGCACACCGAGCGGCACGCCGACCAGCGAGGAGAGAAAGAAGCCCCAGAAGATCGTGCGAATGCTGTGCCCGAGGCTCTCGTGGAGCCACGGTTCGTTCGGTAGTCGCGGCGGCGTGGTGAAGGCGGTGTAAAACGCGCGCACCACTTCATGCGGAGCCGGGAGATAGACCGGATTCACGCGATACCCTTCCGGCGGGGTCAGTCCCTCGGCCTTCATTTTGGCGGCTTCGCGGTCGAAGTCCACGCGCGGCACCTCCATCTCCTCGGCGAAGTATTCCACGTCGCCTGCCGTGGTGATTTTCACCAGCGGATGCCACAGCCACGGCGTGTAGCTGATCGCCGCCCAGAGCAGCAGCGGCACGAAGAAGGAAAAGATCGTGAGCGTCACCTGCCGCCGCTGCGGCAGTTCATTTTTCAGTCCCAGCCAGTCGGAAGATGCCATGATGTTTTGCCCTGTTTGTGCCCTGGCGTGGGGTCGCTATTTCAGCCCCGTGACGATGCTCGGAGCGACATAACTCTCCGGCTTCTGCGCGTCCTTATAGACCTTGTTATCGAGGTTGAACTTGTTGCCCACGGCGAGCGATCCATAGATCGAATCGAGCCCGTCGCCCTTCTTCATCGCCGCCTTGGCTTCGGCGAGCGTGAGGAAATGCGTGCCCGGAATCGCCTTCGCATATTCCTCCAGCGGCGCGCCGGCTCTCGCGGCCATGATCTTGATTGCATCGTCCTTGGTCTTCGGATCGAGCAGGTAATCGACCGTCTTGTAAAAGACCGCGACGACCTTCTCCCAGTCGGCCTTGCGTTTGCCGAGGCTGATCGGATTCACCGCGAGCACGTCGTAGATCAGGCCCTTCGCATCGGCGCTGGTGAAGAGCGGCTTGGAGCCGGCGACCTGTTTCAGCGCCTGCCCGGAGACCGGATACCACGCGCCGACCGCGGCCACGCTGCCACTGCCGAGGGTCTGCGGCGTTTCATTCGTCGCGGTGTTCACCAGCGTCACTTCCTCGGGTTTGATGCCGTTCATTTCGAGTCCCTTGAGCAGGAGCAGATGCTCCACGAGCGTCACTTCCAGGCCGACCTTCTGGCCCTTCAGATCCTTCAGCGAATTGATGCCCGGCTTGCCGATGATCATGTCGCTGCCATCGCTGTAGTCGAGCAGTGCAATGAATTTGCTCTTCGCGCCATTCGCCCCGGTCACGAGCGCGTCGGTCGCGACGACTGTGACCCCGTCCACTTTCCCGGCGGCGAAAGCGTCGATCGACGGCAGGTAATCGAACCACAGCAACTCGACTTCGACCCCGGCTTCCTGGAACCACCCCTTTTGTTTGGCGACTTCGAAAATCGTGAACCCCGGCCAGTCGGAATAGCCGATCTTGAGCGGCTCGGCGTGAAGGGTGGCGGCGAGCGCGAGAGCGAGCGCCGAAGTGAGCAGGGCTTTGAACTTCATGGATTGGATGGTGGCGGTTGGTTGGCGTGATGAATTTTTTCCGCGGGCAGCGGAAATCGCCGCAGCGCGCCATTCGCAGGCTCCGTGCCAGCACCGTGGCCCGATCCGCACTTTGCCGGGAATGCTTTGCTGCGCAGGCTTTTACGAGGGTGCGGGCGCGTGCAGGAGGTCTGGAAGGGGTACTACGAATCGCGGAAAGTTTCACACGCTGCGCAATTCGCGGCACGCGCGCTGTCTAATTCCAGCCGTCCTGGCGCGGCGCGGGTAGGACGAAGATGGCGGGAAGTATTACTTCCTCTGGACGCGGAATTTCTCGCATGCTAGCTGCTCTCCCGCCAACGCCTGCGCATGCCCCGAGCACCGAAAAAGTCCACCGCCGCCCGCATCAGTATTTCGCTTCCCGTCACGCTCTTCGACGAGCTCGACGACATGGTGGCCAAGCGCGGTTACGCCAGCCGCTCGGACGCCATCTCGAAGATGATCAGCGAGCAACTCGTGCAGCATCAGCACGAACTCGGAAAGACCGTCATGGCCGGTACGATCACGCTCATCTACGACCACGCCAGGTCCGGCCTGACTACGCGGCTGCTCAATCTCGAACACAAGTGGCTGAAGGAAATCATCTCCTCGCAGCGCGTGCATCTCGAGAACCACCACACGCTCGAAGTCCTGCTCGTGCAAGGCCCCGGCTACCGGCTCAAGCAAATCGCCACCGAACTCATTGCCTGCAAAGGCGTGAAGCACGGTTACCTCACGGTCAGTTCGACGATCCTCCCGCCCCTTCATTGATGCATGTCCGCCATTGATCCATCGCTCATTCGTTTCGAGGAAACTGTGCCCGCGGGCGCGAACTGGTCGCACGTCCTGAAGCGCGGGACGACGCTGCGCATTACCGACCCGGAAGGCGGCGCGAATGTCGCCGTGCTGCTCTACAACTTCGAGCTGCTCAGCGAGCGGCTGAATCTGCCCGATTCGCTCAAGTGCCAGCACACCGCGCGGCTCACAAAAGGCCACTGCCTTTACACCGACATGGGGCGCATCCTCGTCTCGATCACGGAGGACTCGTGCGGCTGGCACGACCCGCTCGGCGGTTGGTCCACGGCGAAGATTGTCGAGGCGAAGTATGGCGTGAAGAATTACCAGACCGCGCGCAACGACTGGCACCGCAACGCGCACGACAACTTCATCACTGAACTCGGCAAATACGGGATGGACGAGCGCGACCTCGTAATGAATGTGAACTTCTTTAGCAAGGTGACGGTTGATGAAGCCGGCAAGCTCATCTTTCACCCGGGCAACTCGCAGGCCGGCGCTTATGTCGATCTTCGCTCCGAGATGAATACGCTCGTCATCCTCAACACTTGCATCCACCCGCTCGACCCGTCGCCGGACTACGCACCGAAACCGGTGAAGCTGACTATCTACACGTCGCCACCGCCCGGTCCGGAGGACTACTGCCGCAACTTCCGCCCGGAGAACCAACGCGGCTTCACCCTCACGGAACGCTATTTTCTATGATGCCCAACGTAGGCGGGACTTCCCAGTCCCGCTGCCCGCACCCCGCGGCTCTGGGAAGAGCCGCCTACATTTTATGCTGACCGAAAGCCCACTCGATCCGGCCAAGGCCGTTTACGACTTCACGATCCTCGCGGGTGATCCGTGGATTCATGTGATCAAACGCGGTCAGGCCTTCCGCATCGAAGACCTCGAAGGGAACCAGGCTGCCGACACGCTCTTCTTCAACGCCGCCGATCCAGTCGATCGTTACAGCGCGCACGACACCATCCTGGAGCAGGGCGCGATCTACCTCACCACCGGCACGAAGCTCATGTCCACGCGCGGCAACGTGCTGCTGACGATCACCGCCGACACTTGCGGCCGGCACGATACCCTCGGCGGCGCCTGCGCGTGCGAGAGCAACATGGTGCGTTACGCGATCGAGAAACGCTCGATGCACGCCTGCCGCGACAGCTTCCTGCGCGGCGCACGGCAGATGGGCCTCGGCAAACGTGACCTCGCGCACAACATCAATTTCTTCATGAACGTCCCGGTCACGTCCGACGGCGGACTGACCTTCGCCGATGGCATCTCTGCCGCAGGCCGCTACGTCGAGATGCGCGCGGAGATGGACGTCATCGCGCTCATCTCGAACTGCCCGCAACTCAACAACCCCTGCAACGGCTACAATCCCACCCCGGTGCGGGTGATCATCTGGGAATGAGCGCGGCTGCAGAACTCCGGGGAACCCGGCCGTGTGGATCGGCGTCTCGCCGACGCACGTTTGAAGACGATGCCACGCGAGCGAGTTCGTTTCGGCGAGACGCCAAAACGGACGGGCGGGACGCCCGTGCTCCCCGGATTCTGCCGCCACGCCCCCACTGATTTTCCATGTTCACCAAACTCCTCATTGCCAATCGCGGCGTGATCTCACGCCGCATCACCCGCACCCTCAAGAAACTCGGCGTCGGCAGCGTCGCGGTATATTCGGAAGCGGATAAACATTCGCTGCATGTCGTCGAGGCGGACGAGGCGATCCTGCTCGGGCCGCCGCCGGTCGCGGAGAGCTACCTGAAGGTCGGTAAAATCCTCGAAGCCGCCGCGATGACCGGCGCGCAGGCGATTCATCCGGGTTACGGCTTCCTCAGCGAGAACGCGGACTTTGCCGAGGCCTGCGAAAAGGCGGGCCTGGCGTTTGTCGGGCCGACGCCGCGGCAGATGCGCGAATTTGGGTTGAAGCACACCGCGCGGGCGATTGCGGAGAAGCATGGCGTTCCGCTCTGCCCCGGCACCGGTTTGCTGGCTGGCGCCGACGAAGCGGTGAGCGCGGCGGATCGGATCGGTTATCCGGTGATGCTCAAGAGCACTGCGGGCGGCGGAGGGATCGGGATGCGCGTTTGCTGGAGCAGCGGTGAGGTGAGGGAGGCGTTCGATTCGGTGCAGCGGCTGAGCCAGAGCAATTTCAAGGACAACGGCATCTTCGTGGAAAAGTTCGTCGCGCGGGCGCGGCACATCGAGGTGCAGATTTTCGGCGACGGCAAGGGGCGCGTGCTGGCGCTCGGAGAGCGCGATTGTTCAGCGCAACGGCGCAATCAGAAGGTCATCGAAGAAACGCCCGCGCCGGGGCTAACCGAAGAACAGCGACAGGGTTTGTTCACCGCGGCGATCAAGCTCGGCGCGGCGGTGCAATATCGCTCGGCAGGTACGGTCGAATTCATCTTCGATGCGGATTCAGGCGCGTATTATTTCCTCGAAGTGAACACGCGGCTCCAGGTCGAGCACGGCGTGACGGAGGAAGTCACCGGGGTCGATCTCGTCGAGTGGATGGTGCGGCTCGCGGCGGGCGACGACAGCTTCTTCGACACGTATCAGGACAAGCGGAGCGGCCACTCGATCCAGGTTCGCATCTACGCGGAGGACGCCAACAAGAACTTCCAGCCGAGCTGCGGCGTGCTCACGGAAGTCAGCTTTCATCAAAGCTCGCGGTGCGAGACGTGGGTTGAGGACGGAACCGAGGTGACTCCGTTTTACGATCCGATGCTCGCCAAGATCATCGTCCACGGGCCGGATCGCGCGGCCGCAATTTCGCGGATGAAGGCCGCCCTCGCGGGCACACTCTTCGGCGGCATAGAGTCGAATCTCGAATACCTCCGGCAGATTATCGCCACGCCGGAATTCGCCGACGGGAAGATCATCACCAAGTCGCTGAGCGAATTTGAGTACCGGCCGCGGACCCTCGACGTGCTCGACGCGGGCGCGCAGACGACCGTGCAGGATTATCCCGGTCGCACCGGCTTTTGGAACATCGGCGTGCCGCCCTCGGGGCCGATGGACATGCTGGCTTTCCGCTACGCGAATCGCCTGCTCAACAATCCCGATTCCGCCGCCGGCCTCGAAATCATGATGGGCGGCCCGACGCTGCGCTTCAACGCGGCGACCGAGATCGCCATCACCGGCGCGGATATGCAGGCCGAAATCAACGGCATGCGCGCCCCACGCTGGCAGGCGCTCGTGGTGCAGGCGGGCGATGTGCTACGGCTGCGCGGGATCAATGGGTCGGGTGCGCGCGCCTACCTGGCGGTGCGCGGCGGGTTGCAGGTGCCGCGCTATCTCGGCAGTCGCGCGACCTTCACGCTCGGCAATTTCGGCGGTCACGGCGGACGCGCGTTACGGCTCGGCGATGTGCTGCCGCTCGGCGATCCCACTGGCGACTCCGCGCTCGGTAATTCGCTGCCGCCGTCGCTCCTGCCGACTTACACGAAGGACTGGGAGATCGGCGTACTTTACGGCCCGCACGGCGCACCGGACTTTTTCACCGATGCGGACATCGAGATGTTCTTCGCCACGGAGTGGAAGGTGCATTTCAACTCGAACCGCACCGGCGTCCGGCTCGTCGGTCCCAAGCCGCAATGGGCGCGGACCGATGGCGGCGAAGCAGGGCTGCACCCGTCGAACATCCACGACAACGCCTACGCCGTCGGCGCGATCGACTTCACCGGCGACATGCCGATCATTCTCGGTCCCGATGGCCCGAGCCTTGGCGGCTTCGTCTGCCCCGCGTGCATCGCGGAGGCGGAGCTTTGGAAAATGGGGCAGCTCAAGCCGGGCGACACCGTCCGCTTTTACCGGATGTCGATGGCCGAGGCGAATGCGCGGGAGTTGGAGCAGGATCGTGAGATCGAAGTGCTGGCCGATCTCCCGGACACGAAGAAGCGCGCCTTCGATCCCGCGCTCGAAGACGCCGTGCAGTATCGACTTCCCGAGGAACCGGGCCGCGTCGCGGTCTGTTACCGCCGCGCGAGCGACAAATACCTGCTCGTCGAATACGGCCCGCTGGTCCTCGACATCGCGCTGCGCTTCCGCGTCCACGCGCTGATGCAGTGGCTGGAGGCCAAACACATCCCCGGCATCGTCGATCTCACGCCGGGCATCCGCTCGCTGCAGATTCACTACGAATCCCGCACGCTCCCGCTAAGCGACCTGATGTCCACGCTGCTCCACGCGGAATCGGAGCTGCCCAATATCGACGAAATCGTGGTGCCATCGCGGATCGTGCATCTGCCGCTGTCGTGGGACGACCCGAGCACGCGGCTGGCGATCGACAAATACATGCAAACCGTGCGGCCCGATGCGCCGTGGTGCCCGAGTAACATCGAGTTCATCCGCCGGATCAACGGCCTCGAAAGCATCGCCGATGTGCAACGCATCGTCTTCGACGCGAGCTATCTCGTGATGGGCCTCGGCGACGTCTATCTCGGCGCGCCGGTGGCCACGCCGCTCGATCCGCGGCACCGGCTCGTGACGACAAAATACAACCCCGCACGCACCTGGACGCCGCAGAACGCCGTCGGCATCGGCGGCGCTTACATGTGCATCTACGGCATGGAAGGGCCGGGCGGGTATCAGTTCGTTGGCCGCACCGTGCAGGTCTGGAATACCTATCGCGTGACCGCGGATTTTGAGGCCGGCAAGCCGTGGCTGTTGCGTTTCTTCGACCAGATCCGCTTTTATCCCGTGACCGCGGAGGAACTGATGCGGCATCGCGAAGACTTTCTCACCGGGCTGTTCCAACTCCGTGTCGAGGAAACGACGTTCAGCTTTAAGGAATACCAAAAGTTCCTCGCGGAGAATGCCGACTCGATCGCTGACTTCCGCACGCAGCAGCGCGCGGCCTTCGGCGAAGAGCGTGAGCGCTGGGTCGCGGCGGGGCAAAATGTCGTCGATGTCGAACCAGAGACCGCGGTCGCGACGGACGAGATCGAGCTGCCGCCGAATGGGCGCTTCATCTCCGCGCATTTGCCCGGCAGCGTCTGGCAGGTCGTGGTGAAGGAAGGCGCTACCGTGAATACGGGCGACAAGGTCGTGATTCTCGAATCCATGAAGATGGAAACCGCGATCACCGCGCCGGTGCCGGGGCGGATCGAGAAGATCCTCGTCGTTCCGGGCAAGACCGTTGAAGCCGGGCAGGCGCTGCTTGTCATGGTGGAGACGGAATAGGGCCCCGCCGCTGGACGCAAATTTTGCGGTGGTGCTCCACTTCCATCCGCGCAAGTCCACTCCGGGCGATCGGATCATCCGCAAAGGCGACAAAGCGGCCGCGGTTTATTTCATTTCGTCGGGTGATGTGGAGTCTCTGTCGCGGGGCAGCGCAACAAACTCCAGGCGGGCGACTTCTTCGGCGAAATGGCGCTGCTCAATGATCAAACACGTTCGGCGGATGTGACCGCGCTCGATTACTGCGAACTGCTCACGCTCAGCCAGCGCGACTTCCGGCAGTTCCTGCGGCGCTTCCCGGCGATCCGAGAACGGGTCGCGGCGCTGGCGGAGGCATCGTAGGCGGGACTTCCCAGTCCCGCGCCTCGGCGGCGCGACCGCACCCGGAGGGTTACGGCTGTCGGCGCGCGGGAATCGCCGGCAGCGGCGGGAGGCCGACCTGGGTGAGCAGATCGCGGCGATCCGCGGCCAGTTGAGCGTCGCCCGGACGCGCGGTGATTTGGGCAAAAAGGGTCGTCATCAGGTCGTACCAATATCCGGCGCGGACCGCGGCCGCGGAGTCGGAGGAGGTGCTGCCCGGCGGAGCGGAGTATCGGATCCAACCGCTCGAAACAATGTCCCGCGAGCGGCTCTGCGGATCGCGGACGAGCGCGACCACCCATTGGTAATCAACGCCGGGCGCGAGACGCACGCCGTGGTCCGCGAGATCGAGATGGTGAAACCCGCCGGTCGTCGCATTCGACCGGCGGACATGCAGGACCGGCGTGGGATCGTTTGGTATCAAAATGCTGATCTCGAAGGGCAGCGACGCCGGTGCGGTTTGAAACCAAAAAAGCGTCGGCTGCGCGCGCGTGGTGAGCCCGACATGCTCGGGTGCGAGCACGTAAAGTGAAGCCACCTCGTCGCCGTCGCCGCGCGAACCGGCATCGACGCGTCCCGCCGGCGCGCCGCGGCCGATGGGCTTGTAAATAAGCTTCCCCCGCAGGCTCGGCACCCCGGGTTTGACGGCCGGTGGAGTGGCCGGGGCTGGGGTGCCCGGCGGCGGAGCGGACGGCTGTGCGAAGGCCCATCCGTTGAGCAGGATCATCGTTGCTATCAGGCGACTGGTGGTCATGAATTTTGCCCTCCGCTGGCTCCGGTCACGACATAGGCGCCCACGCTCCGATGTTTGCCTTCGAGATGCATTGGACCGATCTCGCGGACCTTGAATCTTGAAGCGAGCATGGCGTGGGTGCTTTCAGCAATCAGTATCCGGCAGGAGAGACTGGCCTTCTCAAGTTCGGCCGATTCTTTCTGGGCGCTCTCCAGTCGTTTGGCGATGACGACGGTATCGCCCGTCACGGTGTATTCCAGCCTTTTCATGCCGCCGATGCTGCCGCCGATGAGTGCTCCGGTGGCGATGCCGATGCGCATCGCCGTGGTGGGCAGACCGCGGCCGGCCCAGGAGGAATTCAACCGATCGAGTTCCTGCCCCATGGCCAGTGCACAGGTCACGGCGTTGATGGCGTCGGCACTGATCTCCGAATCGTTCGTGCGCGGAATCGGGACGCCGAAGACCGCCATGATGGCGTCGCCCATGTATTTGTTGACCATGCCGCCATGCTGTTCGACCAGCGTGGACATGACGTCCATGTATTCGTTCAGCCACGCGAGGAGGACATCGGGCCGGAGGGTTTCCGCCTTGGTGCTGAAGCCGGCGAGGTCGGTGAAGACGACCGTGGCGGTGATGTCCTGCGCCTTGGGGATGTGACCGTCCATGAACTGCTCCCGCTGGCGCCAGATCTCGGTCGCGATCTCGGCGGAGACGTGCCGGGAGAACAACTGCATGAGGACGGCGCGCTGATTTTTTTCCAGGTAAGCCTGATGCGAGGTGCCAAGAACCGCGGCGCCCGTCAAGGCGAGCACCGGAGCAACGACGGGCAGCCAAAGATCCCCGGCGAAGGCGAGCCAGTAAGCGCCGAAAAGGGCGCCGGTCCCGCTTAAGATCACGAGGACAAAGGCGAGCGGCGACTTCATCTGCAAACCGATAAAGGTGCCGGTGGCACACCAGAAAAACAGCCAGAGCGCCTCCTGCCATTCTTTCCAGAAACGGATCGGGCGCTGGGCTTCGACGGCCTGCCGGAGCAACTGGTTGACGACATGGGCATGGATCAGGACGCCGGGGAATCGTTTGGCCAGGGGAGTAATCAGGTGATCCTTCAAACTACTCGCCATGAGGCCGATGAGGACGACGTTTCCGTGCAGCATCTCCGCTGGAATTTTTTCCGAAAGCACGTCGGTGAAGGAATAGGTTGGAAAATTTGCCGGCCCGCGAAAATCGAGAAGCACCTGAAGCCCTCGCGCGTCGGCGTTCACGTAGGGACCATCGTTGGCTTCAAACGGCCAAAGATCCGCCTTTCCGAGACGGAAATGCTGCTCGTTGCTTTCGTCCCGCTCCAACTCGACGCCCAGCGGCTGGAGGCAGAGCTGCGCGGCGAGGAAGGCGACCCCATAGTGCCGCCGATCGGCATCATCCATGATCAAGAGCGCGCGCCGGGCGGTGTCATCGACTTTGTAATCGACGGAAAAGTCGTTGAAGCCGACTTGATCGGGGTAGCTCTGGAGAAAGGGCGGCGCTCGAACCGGCGGCGTATCGTCCAGCCCGAGGCGCTGAATGGCCAGAATGTTGGGATGAGCGGTCCAAAACGCGGCCAGATTCCTGGAACCTTCCAAGTCTTTTACAACCACCGGCAGATCCCGATAGAGATCGACGACGATGGCTGCCGGTGCTGCTCGCGTCAGCTTCTCCAGCGCATCGCACAGGACGTCATCGGGAATGGGATAAGTTGCCGCGCGCTGGATGTCGTCCTCGGTGATCCCGATGATCACTACTTTCGAGGCTTCCGCGGCACTTCGGGGGCGGCTTCTGAGCAGACGGTCATAGAGCTGTAGTTCGAAAAACTGAAACACGCCGATCTGCCACAAGAAGAAGATCAGCGTGAAAACCAGGGCGCAAATAACCACCGCTGGGAAAAGCGGATGGCTGGCGGCCCTGCGGATCCACCTGGCCGTTCCATCCGCTGGGGACGCCGCCGACGCTTTCGCCCTCCCATTTGAGAAAATGCCGAAGGACATCCGGGCGGAGATCACAGCCAGTTTCCGATCACCAGATACGGTGCCCAATAACACGGATGCCGATAGGCCCACGTCGCGAGCATGGCCAGTTGCGCCTTTTGCATCGCCTGCGCCTTGGAGAGGCCGGGCTCCTCCCACAGGCATTTGTAGAAAATCGAGATCAACTCCGACGACGATTGATCGTTTGCAAACCAGAGACTCGCGACGGCGCTGCGGGCACCGGATTTTACGGCGACGCCGGCCATGCCCAGGGCCGCACGATCATCGCCCGCGGCCGTCTGACACGCGCTGAGCGTGATGAGTTCCACCGGTCGTCCGCGGAATTGGCCCGGGCGGATGAAGCGCTCGAGATCGTCGAGAGTCATCTTGGAATCATGAGTGAGGACGAAGCTCTTGTGCGCATCCCGATCGAAGCGTCCGTGTGAAGCGAAGTGGACGATGGAAAATTGTTCGTCGCGAAACTTGTCCGCGACGCGCTCGGTCAGAAATTTGTTATTCAACAGGACGGTGCTACCGCGAAGTTTTTGGATGGTGTCGAGTTCCTGCGGGACAAAATTCAGCGGCTGGTAGCCCTGGACCGGCTCGGAAAGTCCGCCCAACAAGATGCGCGCTGATTTGCGCTCGACCGTGCGCGGGTCCGTGAGCGTCGCGCCGGGCGTCACCGCAACGGCGTAGCGGCTGATGAGGAAATGCTGGCCGTCATGCAAGGCGGCCAGCGGAATCGTCCGCAATGCGCCATCAGGGACGAAAACGAGCGTGTCGATCCCATGCTGCGCGAGCACGCTTTCCATCGGGCGCACCAGCCAGTCGTAAAGCTGCCGCCCCTCGGTCAGGTATTCGTAAGTGGTGCGCGTCTCAAGGTGCTGCCGGAACGCGCGGATGAGATCGGTGAGTTTCTGCTCACCGATACCGAGAGGAAAACGCTTCAACCCGTCCGCCAGCCCGAGCAGCAACTCGGTGCGGTCGGGCAGCGGGATGAGATAGATGATCGCTGCGGTCGGCGAGATCTGCTCGATCCCGGCCGTCTTCGAGCGGAGTTGATTCACGCAGTCGTCTTGAAAATAATCCACCAATTCCGCGGATTTCAGCAGCTCGATGGTGTCGCGCGCCTCGCGCAACGAAGCCTGGATCTGCGCCGGATCGCTTTCCTGCGCCGAGCGTTGGAGCAACAAATCAGCGAGTTGAAAAAAGACCGGGCCGACGGCCTCTCGGAAGGACGAGTTGCGGTTGGCATTGCCGAAACCGAGCGCCACATCGTGGCGAATGCCGTCGAGGTGCGCGATTGCACGGCGATAGGCGGTGATCGCTTCGGTCCGTTCGCCGAGACGGGTGAAGAGCCGGCCCTTCTGCCAATCCCAACGGAAGAGTGCATCCTGGGATTGCGCCTTTTGCGCCAGCGCAAAGGCTTCGCGGGTGAGCTTCAGTGCATCCTCGGGCCGTTCGCCGACTTCGTAGAGTTCGCCGAGAAAGCCGAGCGCGTAGGAACGGGTGAGCGTGTCATCGAGTTGGAGCGCGATCTGGCCGGCTTCCTTCCACGCGGCGAGCGCCTCCGCATCATGCCGGCGGCGGCGCCAGGTCCGCCCAATGGTCAGGAGCACAGCGGCCTTTTCGTGAGTATTGGGCAGTTTTTTGAGGATTTGAATCGCGCGCCGATTGGCGGACTCGGAGGTTTGCGCCTCGCCCGCCGCGGCGGCATTGGCCCAAGCCTTGGCAGCGAGGAGGGAGTAGCCGGAGAGCTCCGCACTTTCCTGGTAGCTTTTCACTGCGGCTCCCGTTTTTCCGAGGGCCGCCAACAGCGTTCCGAGATCGTTAAGAATCGCCGCCATGGCCGGTTTGTCGTCGAGTCGGCGAGCGTCTTGCAGACTTTCCCGCAGGAGCTTCTCTGCGCGATCATCCCTTCGCGAAAAAATGCAAACCGCACCGAGCGCCGCCTTGATCCTCATTTGCCGTTCTGGAGCGACGGCGAGAACCAACGCTTTTTCGAGCACTTCCATAGCGAGTCGTCGTTGGCCCAGCGCATGATATGCTTGGCCGAGATTGAACAGCGCGTCGGTGTGACGCGCGGTCTCGTGGGTCTTGTCGAAAAGCTCCGCCGCTTGTTTCCAGTCGGCCACCGCCGTGGAGAAGAGCCCACGACCAAAAGCCGCCGCGGCCATTTTCATCTTCTCCTCGGCTGGCTCGGATCCTCTGGACGCGAGGGAAAATAGATACAGGCCGACAACAGTCAAAGCGATGCTGCGACGCATGGAACGGGATCGTAGAGTTGCGACGACCAAAAGAAACAAAAAACGCGCTTTAGAACAAAAGTGTTTGACAAATTTCCGGGCATTTTCACTAATGCCATCGACCCGCAGGCCTGCGAGGCGCGCGTTGAGAATCAAACCAAGGAGAATCATCATATGAAAACCGCAATGCTTAGTTCCGCCCCCCATTGGATTTCCCGTCGTTCGCTGTTGTTTGGCGGACTGGCATCGCTAGTCGGTTTGGTCACATCGGCCGGAAAGGTTTACGCGGCTTGCCAGACCGCTATCGCGGGGTCCGCCCAATCCGCTTACTCGATCGGGCCATTCCATGTTTCTAATACGGCGAAGGTTAAGGTGATAGTGATCACCACCAGCGGTGGAACTAATTGTCCAAACCCGCCCACCCTGCGCAAGCTGACCATTCGAGTGGATCTGATCAAGCCTGGCACCACCTATAGTGCGACGCGGGTTGTGGACTATAACGATGTCCCGGGATCGGGAATGCAAGGGGTTGAGGTTTTGATCCCACTCACTCCACAAAAGATTCAAGGCACTTACACGGTTAAGCACTCTGGGACTGCTTTGTTTTCTGACGGGTCCACGCCGTCGTATTCGACTTTCTGAGGATTCTTTTCTCGGGGTTGCCATCGACTATGGCCACCGCCCGGTGCGCCGTGCTCCAGCGACTACCGATCGGTCGTCAATTTACGTTGAGAAACACAAGACTAACGTCGCGTTTGGTGATCAAAACGCGAGCACGGACACTCGAAAATTGATGCCGAGATCTTGAAGATCTTCATCATCCGGGGTTTCGATCTCGGTGAGCCGGTGGGCCCAATAAAACTCGGCGCTGATATTGTCATTTGGGGTGAAGATTAGCCCGGCGCCGACACTGTGGAGCAGTTTTGGTTCGGGAGTTTTAGCGTCCACGTCCCAGCCAGCGCCGATGTCGTAAAACCCCGCGAGTTGAACGACGGGCTTGCCCGCGGCGTTGGACCAAACCGGCACTCGCAACTCCGCCGAACCGATCGCGCCGGTGTCGCGGACGATTTGGTTTTCGCGATAACCGCGGACCGTGTGAATCCCGCCAATGCTGAGTTGTTCGAGAGAAAGCAGTTGATCGCTGGTCCACTGGACGTCGCCTCGCAGGATCAATTGCGTCCCGCGCTGGTCGAGGCGCCGGATATACTGCCCCTGGCCGAGCCACGCAAAGAATTCGCCGTCACGATCAGTCCCATTTTTCGTGGCGTCGAAGGCATTGACGCCCAAGTGAAAACTCGAACGGAGGGCGATTACCTGCTGCTGCGATCGGTAAAGCCATTCCTGACCGAAGCGGATCACGCTGACATTAGTTTCACCATCGACCGCGCCCGGAGAGAGGCTGAATCGCTGGCCGAGTAGAAATGATTCGCTGTGGCGGCGCGAACCGGTGAGCGACAGGGCGAATTCGGCGCGGAGCGTTTGGTAGAGCGGCTGGCGCAGGGTGACATCGAAACTCGAGGAACGGCCATCGATGCCGAGTTCGGCGAAAGGCTCTTCGATGATGTTGTAATCGTTTTGCTGATAGGTGATGCGCAGCGTGGTGTCCCACGAATTGAGCGGCAGCGTGTAAGACGCCGCGATATTGTCGAAGCCGGATTCGGCGCCATTTTCCGAGCGGCTTAGCAGTCCGATGCGCAGGTCGAGTTGGTCGCCGTTGCCGGTCAGGCTTTGGTGGGAACCGACGAAATCGAGGTGCTCCGCGCCGACACTGGCCGGGCGATCATTCGAAAACTCGAGGCCGGCATGGATCGGGAAGCGCTCCTGCACATTCACGATGAGACGGCTCTGGCCACGCTGCCCGCCGGGTTGCAGGTCGGCATTCACTTTGGTGATTAACGGATGATCATTAAGCAGCAGCAGTGCCTCCTGGACGCGGTTGAGGCGCAACGGCGTGGACACGCGGCGCTCAATCCGGCGTTTGATGAAGTTTGTGCGCAGCCAGCGATTTCCGCGGACTTCGATCTCGTTGAGGTTGCCTTCCACGATGGTGAAGTCGATCACGCCGCCTTCGAGATCCTGATCGTCGAGGACAGCGCCGGAATTGACGTAGCCGTTCTGAGCGTAGTGTGCGCTTACCGCGAGCCGGGCCTGTTCCAATTCCTCGGCAGTGATCGTGCGGCCGGCAAACGGCGCCACGACCTGTGCGAGCTGGTCGTTGGAGAAGACATGGTTTCCGTGAAAGCGAAATGCCCTGACGTGGAACTGGATTGGCGGAAACGCGCCCATTTCCACGCGTGGCAGGAGGACATCGAGCGGGGGAAGTGGCGCATTCTCCGACGAGAGAGCAAAGGGTCGTGGATCGAAAGGGGAAAAACTGCGGGGTGGAGGGACGAAGGGCGTCTGGCAACGCAGTGCGGCGGGCCAAAAGCCCGTCAGGCTGAGGGTGAAGGCGAGCAAGAAACCGCTGTTTCCCGCGCCCGGTCGTCGGCGCTTCATTGGACGATCATGAGGCTGGGTCGCGCTTCGCCAGGCAGCGGCGGAAGACCGCCGCGTCCTTCGCTGACGAAGCTGCTGAAGTTGTCGATCTTCATCGTGCAAAGATCGCGCAACAGCGATTCCGCATCGATCAATTGCGAGGGTAGCTCGATGAGACTGTCGTTAAGGTCGTTGTTCAGGGCGTCGATTTTCACCGTGCCATCGATCCCGAGCTTCGAAGTTGCGGTCACGAGGCTGTCGTCCGATGCGAAGAAATAGTCCGAGATGATCCGGATGTTGCCGCCACGGCCCACGATGGCATTGGCGCTGATCAGACTGCGATCGAGCAGGACAAAGACGGGGTCGATGAAGATGTTGCCGCCATTCACGCCTGCCGCGGCGGTGATTTCACTATTGGTCAGGGAGATGAGATCGCGGGCACGCAGGTCGATGCTGCCCCCGTTCTGGGCGGCCTGCGCGGTAATTTGACCACCGTCGAGCGTGATTTGAGAGCCCGCGCGCACCCGAATGTTTCCTGCATCCGACCGTGTGGCTTGGACCGACAGGAATCCGCCATCGCGCAACGTGACTGTCCGCCCGGCATTCAGTTCCACGCTGCCGGCCCGACCAGTTCCCGTGCTCGAGCTTTGGATCCCACCACCGTCACGGAGCAAAATCGTTCCCGTCGCAATTTGGATCTGTCCGCTATTTCCCGCTCCGAGCGACTGCGTGGTGACGAGCGCGCCGCGGCCCCGGAGGTCCACAGTTTGTGCGTCGATGCGCACCGCGCCGCCGGCACCGCCCAAGCCGGTGCTGAGCGTCTGGGCGGCGATTCCCGCAAAGTCCACCCCGCCGCTGTCCTGGATGCTCAGGCTCTTCGTGGCGATCCGCACACCTCCACCAGAGCCAGCGCCATAAGTGCTCGCCGTAATCTGCCCGTCGTTCGTGATGGTCAATTCATTCACATCGAGTCGCAGGTTTCCGCCGGCTCCACTGCCCCCGGTGGACACTAAACCCGGGGCGCCGCTGACCGCGGCAATGCGCGCACCCGACCCGTTGACCAGTACGCTGCCGCCGCGGATTTCCACGTTGCCTGCGGCCCCCGAGCCGAGAGTGCTGGTTGTGACTGCACCAGCCGCTCCTATTTCCAGTTGTCCCGAAACATTCATCACGACATTTCCACCCTTTCCTCCATTCAATTCCCCGAGCGTCCGAGCGGCGATCAGGCCATTGCTGGCAACAGAGGTTTCCTGCGCTTGAATGGCGATGTCGCCCCCGGTTCCCGACCCGATGGTATCGACCACGATTTCACCCGCGTTGCTGACCTCCAATCGTCCGCCGAGCGTCAGACGGATTGTGCCGCTCGGACCATTCATGACGGCGGGTGAGTTGCTCCGGTTGCGAGCGGTGATTCCGCGCGGTCGATCCGTGAAGCCGGAGACAGCTCCCCCGCGTCCGGTGACGATGGCGTCTTGTGCGAAGATCTCGATACTTCCACCAGTTCCATTGCCAAAGGTATCTGTGCTCACGGTCCCACCTTCCAGCACCCTCAGCCAGCTATCCACTAAGAGGTGAATATCGCCGCCCTTTCCACCGGTAGTGGTCCCCGTCTCCGCGGTGATGCCGGTCACACTTTGATCAGGTGCGCCTGCACCCGATATGTAAACTTCTCCGGCTTGCACCGAAATCCGCGCGCCATCGCGGCCGAGCGTTAGCGCCTGAACGTGGCCTGCATCCTGAATGGAAAGTCGGCCACGCGCCGTCAGGTGAATACTCCCGCCGATTCCTTCCTCAGATGAGTCTTCGAAGAAAATCCCGGTGTTTGCGCCCGAAATGGCGATTTCTGCCGCATCGATATTGATGGATTCCCCCGACGCCCGGCTGAGGCCCATGGCGATCCTTCCTTCGTTGGTCAGGCTGACCAAGCCCGCTGCTCGCAGAGAGATATTGCCGGCCTTGCCGCTTTGATCGCTAAACAGATCATTCTGAGCGTAGATTTGCCCGGCCTGGTCCACCTCGATGCGGTTTGCAGAAAGATCAATATTGCCGCCGCGGATCATCGAGGCCGAATCGGAAACAATCGCGCCCTGTTCAGCGATTCGCAGCGTCCCATCGATCGCGAGACGCAGATCGCCCCCGGCGCCGTCCGGCCCGGTGAAGCTCGCGATTCGCGCGCCAGACCCAACGCGGGCTTCGCCCGCTTTAATTTCCAGGCCTGCGGATTGGTGCATGTCTCCAAAGTTGATCGAGTCGATCGCGCCGAAATCCGTCACGTCCAGACTGCCGGTGAGATCCACTTTCACGCCGTCGCCCGGGCCGTGGGTGAAAGCCGCCACGTTCGCATTTTTCACCACGAACGTCCCCCCGCGAATGACAACTCGTTGGGCGATCACATTCGGGCCGGGGAGGGGATTGTTGGGATCGGAAGGTGTCCCATCCATCCTTATCGCGCCGCGCTGGCTGAATCCTGTGGCATCGATCGCGGCCCACCGGAGACCGTTGGCGGCGGAGGGAAGCTGCAGGTTGGCCTCGCCGGCGGAGCGAACACTGACGATTTGCAGATCCTCCGCCTGAAGGACGGCGTCGCCGGTAATCTCGACGTCGCCCCCCACGAAGCCGAGCGTCTTCCCCGCCGGGGTGGCGAGCTTGCTGCCTTGCACGCGGATGGCCGCCGGATTCGGCGTGAGAAATCCAAACGCGGACGGCTCGGAAACGCTGAGGATGCTGTCCGCGGGATTCACAGTCGCGGCAAAACGTCCATCGTTCCCCAGCCTGATGTAATCGGCGGTGGTGGCGAAAAACGAGCCCCTGACATCGATCGAGGCATTGCTGCCGAAGAGGATGCCGGCGGGATTCATGAGGAAAAGGTTGGCGTCTTGGATGTTGGATTTCAGCAGGCCGTCGATCGAGGATGCGCCACCCGTGACCCGGGTGAGGATGTTGTCGAAATTATTGGGGCCCGTGAAGGTGGCCGATTCGGAGGACGTCAGGTTTAGACGCTTCAGGCTGTGAAAGAGGTTGCGCCCTGCCGAGGCGCCGTCCGTGTGCTTGATCTCAAAGGCTGGGCCGGTCAGCGAACGCTCGCCGCCGCCCAAGCTGCCATCCACGATGACCTCCCCCCAGACTTGGATAGACGCGGAAAAAATGGCCAGCCCGGTCATCACCCGCTGACCGCAGCGGCACGCGGATGGGAATGGCACCTTCATAAGCGCAATGCGTAGCATCCCGCAATGGTGGTGAAAAGGCCGGATTTCTGGTTAACCCACAGCCGCGGGCCTTTTAAAGCCGGTGGAAAACCTACACCGTGAGGTATTTCTTCACCACCTCGTCCGTCAGCGCATCGACAGTGCCGGCGCAGACGACGGCGCCGCGATCCATGATCGCGAAGGTGTCGGCCAGCTCTTTGCAGAAATCGAGGTATTGCTCGACGAGCAGGATCGCCATCTTCGCTTCGCCATGGAGTTGCTTGAGCGCGCTGCCGATGCCGTTCTCGAGGGCCGTGCCGGTGGGCTGGGCTTTGCGGAGCGCCTCGATGCATTCGACAAAACGCTCGAACATCGCCGGATGTTTTTCGATGCCGTCTTTGAGCAGTACGACGACGGTTTCCCCGGCTTCGTCGAGCAGGGGTGACTTGGCGACGCTCTCGTCCTCCTTCGCCTTCTTGATCGACTGATTGATGTTCGCGAGGAGGCCGGCTTCGTTGTGGTGGCCGCCGCGGCGGAGGAGCTTAATGGCCTCGCCGATCTGGTCGATGATGTTCGGCTGGATGCCTTCGGTCGGCTCGTCGAGGATGAGGATCTTCGGCTCGGTAAGGAGCGCGCGACCGATGGCGAGTTGCTGTTGCTGGCCGCCGGAGAGCATGCCGCCTTTGCGCGGGAGGAATTCTTTCAGGATCGGGAAGAGGCTGAAGACGCGATCGACGGCACCGTTCGCTTTCTTGCCGAGGGCGATGGCGCCGATATGCAGGTTTTCCTCGACGGTGAGCTGCGGGAAGATGTCGCGGCCTTGCGGGACGTAGCCGATGCCCCAGGCGGCGCGGGCTTCGCTGGACATCTTCGTGATGTCTTTCCCATCGAGCACGATCTTGCCCGCGCTGGGCTTCATCACGCCCGTGATGCTGCGCAAGGTGGACGTCTTGCCGACGCCGTTGCGGCCCATCAGGCAGAAGCACTGGTTGGCGGGCACTTCAAAATCGACGCCGCGCAGGATGCGGCTGCCGCCGATGGAAAGTTCGAGAGCTTGGACGGTGAGCATAGTTGCTTAGTGGCTGCGTTTCTTGCGGCCGAGATAGACGTCGAGGACGCGTTCGTCGTTTTGCACTTCATCGACGCCGCCTTCGCACAGCACGCTGCCCTG
>Ga0105047_10005300_pt1 | contig 22213 bp, 17 predicted proteins | sample MAT04_FD_78384 | JGI IMG/M metagenome (GOLD analysis project Ga0105047, IMG submission 78384) | Freshwater microbial communities from Lake Fryxell liftoff mats and glacier meltwater in Antarctica - MAT-04 (megahit assembly) | ecosystem: Environmental > Aquatic > Freshwater > Ice > Liftoff... | reverse complement strand
GCGCTCGACCGTGTGCTGCTGCCCCGGCTTTTGGCGCGGCTGGAAACCCAAATCCGCGAGGGCATCCAGCGGCCTGAATTCCTCTACGAGGCGGTGCGCGTCTATCTGATGCTCGGCAAGCAAGGGCCGATGGACCGCGCTTTGGTGCGGGAATGGTTCGCACTCGATTGGCAGCAGGCCTTCCCCGGGGCGGTGAACCAGCCTGGGCGTGATGCGCTGGGCCGCCACATGGAAGCGCTTCTGGCCGGCACGCTGGCCACCTACCCGCTGGATGGCGCGCTGGTGGATCAGGCACGGCGTGTCTTCTCGCGCCTGCCCATGGCGCAGCGCGTCTATTCACGGCTGCGCCCGCTCGCTGAGAATGTGCCCGCCTGGACCCCCGGCCAGCCGCTGGGTGCCGCGGGCCAGCGCTATTTCACCCGCGCGAGCGGCCGCGCCATGACCGAGGGCGTGCCCGGCATCTTCACGGTGGAGGGCCTCTACCGCGCCGTTCTGCCCCGGCTCTCCCAAGCCGCGCTGGAAGCGGCCAGCGAAAGCTGGGTGCTGGGCCCCGAGGCCGCGCTGGCGGGTGCCGCCGATCCGCGCCGGCTGGAGGCGGATGTGATGGCCCTTTACGCCGCCGATTACGTGCGTGCGTGGGAGGCGATGATCAACGACCTCGTGCTGCCCGCCTTCCCCAATCTCAACGCGGCGGCTGAGGCGCTGAATCTGCTGGGCGCGCCCAATAGCCCGATGAAGGATTTGCTGCGCTCCATCGCGCGCCAGGTTTCGCCCGGAACCCCTCTGGAAGCGCCTGCCGCCGCGAATACTGCCGCGCAGGCGGCGGCCGGTGCCACAGCCAGCCGAGTGGCAGCCGCCGTGGGTGCTGCGATCGGCGGCAGCGGCGCGGCGCCCGTCGCGGCGGTGGTCGAAGCGCGCTTCGCGCCCCTGCGTGAGGCGGCCGCGGCTCCGATTGACGGCGTGCTGGCCATTCTGAACGACCTTTACGTCCAGGTTGCCCGGCTGGCCAATTCGCCGCCCGGTACGGTGCTGCCGCCCAGCCCGGGGCTTGACCCCGGCCAGCGCCTGCTGTCCGAGGCGCAGCGCCAACCCGAGCCCTTGCGCGCCTGGCTCACCACCATGGCGCAATCCACCGGCCGCGCCCGCTCCGGTGGCGCCCAGGCGGCCATTGCGGCAGCGGCGGGTGGTGGCGGTGGCGGTTCCCTGGTGCAGCTTTGCCGTGGCATCGAAACGCGCTTCCCCTTCCGCAGGCAGGTGAACAACACCGCGCCCGACATGCCGGTGGATGACTTCATCCGCCTGTTCGCACCGGGCGGCGTCTTCGACAGCTTCTTCACCCAGCATCTGCGCCCCTATAGCGACACCACCCAGCGCGTCTGGCGGCCGGTTGCGACGGATGGGCTGCCGCCCCCCGTTTCAGCGGCGGACCTCGCGCAGTTCCAGCGCGCACAAGCCATCCGCGAGGCTTTCTTCCCCGCCGGCGTGGCCAATGGCTTCCGGTTCCAACTGATCCCCGGAGGCCTCTCGGCCGGGGTTGCGGCGGCAACGCTGGAAGCCTCAGGGGCGCGGGTTGCGCTATCACCCGGTGGTGGCGGCCGGCCGATTGACGTGCAGTTTCCGTCACTCCACCCGATCACCCTGACCTTCGACCCGCCCTCCAGCCAGGGTGACCTCGCCTATGACGGCCCGTGGTCCACGCTCAAGCTGGTTTTTCTCAACCGGCTGACGGCGACACCCCAGCCGGACCGCTTCCGCCTTTCCATCGAGCGCGGCGATCGCCGGGCAGAGTTCATCCTCCAAGCTGCCAGCAGCGTGAATCCCTTCGCCTTGCGGGAAATGACCGAGTTCCGCTGCCCCACCTTCGCCCCGCCCGCCAACTGACGGATGGAAGAGCCCCGCACAGGATTGTTTGGCAAGCTACCCGCCCATGGGGATTTCGTGCGCCGCGCGTTGCCGCGCAGCTTCGTAACCCCCTGGGATGAGTGGCTCAGTGAGGGCATCGCCGCCTCGCGTGAGGCTCTGGGCGAGCGCTGGGACCACGCCTGGGAGGCAGCACCCGCCTGGCGCTTCCGTCTTGCTCCGGGCACCTGCGGCCCGGATGCGGCGGTCGGCTTGTTCGTCACGTCTGCCGATACGGTCGGGCGGAGTTTCCCCCTGACGCTTGCAGCAGTGCTGCCCTCCGCCAGCCTCCCCCCACCGCCGGAATGGTATGACGCGCTGGAACAGGCCGCGCTTACTGCCAGGGAGGGCAGGCTGGACGCCGATGGGCTGGTCGCCCTGCTGCCCGTCCCGCCGCCCGATGATCCCGAAGCGACACTGGACGGCCGCAGCCTTTTCTGGGCACCCGGCCTGCCGGTTCGCGCCATGCCCCGGCCATCCGGTTTTATTCATCTGCTGCAAGGTCTGCATGAATGAGCCATCCGCTCGCCTCCACAGCCGCCACCCATCCCGGCAACATTCGTCCTCGCAATGAGGACAATCTGGTGAATCGCCCCGATCTCGGCCTCTGGGCTGTGGCCGATGGTGCGGGCGGCCATGGCTCGGGCGATGTTGCGAGTACGGCGATAGCCGAGGCGCTCAGCAGCATCCCGCCCAGCCTGACCGCGGCGGAGATGCTGGCCCAGGTGCGGTTGAGGGTCATTGCCGTGCATGCGGATTTGCAGGCCAGGGCGGCAGCGCGCCAAACGGGTGGTATCATCGCCTCCACCCTGGTTGTGTTGCTGGTGCGCGGGCAGCATTTTGCCGCACTCTGGGCGGGGGACAGCCGAATCTATTTGCTGCGCCAGGGCGCGCTGCTCCGCGTCACCCATGACCACAGCCTGGTACAGGAACTCGTGGATTCAGGCGCTCTGGCAGCCGAGGATGCCGAAGCACACCCCCAGGCCAATGTCATCACGCGCGCAGTGGGCGCCGATGGTCCGCTCAATCTGGACAAGGTTGCTGATCGGCTGCAGCCCGGCGATCGCTTCATGCTCTGCAGCGACGGGGTCTTCAAGGAATTGCCCGAGGCCGAGATCGCCGCCTGCCTCTTGCGGGGGGCAGATGCGGCCGAGCTGGTGGAACGCTCTGTCGCTGCGGGTGGGCGCGACAATGTGACCGTGGTCCTGGTCCAGGGCTGAAGCCCGCGCCGGCCTGAGTTGCAGCGCCGGCGGATCAAGCCGTGGCGATGGCGTGAGGCCCTCGGGGACGCGCCGGGAGGCTCGCGCGCGGTGTCAGCACCAGGATGGCTCCCAGGGGCAGCAGCCAAGCGATGCGGGATTGGTATCGATCGTGCGGCTTCGAGAGCGGGCCGGTCGAGAAGGCGTTCCCCGTCACACCAGCCAGGACAAAAAGCACGAGGCCAAGGCGCTGCGGATTCCGTTCACTTGGAGGGGATTTCGCCATGCGCCACCAGCCGCCCAGAATGATCAAGGCCGCGACCAGCAGGACGGGCTGATGAACCCAGCCCAGGGGAAGCTGCGCCATCCCGTGGCGCATCTGTCCGCTGGCCAAAAAGGCCTTGCGCTCGCGCGAAGGGAAACCCTCGTTGAGCGCAGCCTCCGCAAAACCCTGCAGGTCGGCGCTGCTGAATGTGTCGCGCAGCCGGGTCCTGAACAGTTGTTCGACACCATTGGCCAGCCCGTCGCGCAGCACCTCAAGCGGATAAGCCCGCAGCGTGGCCGCGACCACCTCCGCAGCCTCGGGCGCGAGGCGGATGTTTCCATCCTGCCGCGGCTGCCCGGCGGCGTCGCGGTTGGGCGGGCTGTCGGGGCTCCACAGGAAGCGATCCGTGTCCATCGGCAATGCGTCCATGAAATCGCAGAGATACCAGCCAACATTCGGGCATCGGTCCCGCAGGAGGCGCACCGCGCTGCCATCTTCCTGTAGGCGCGCGAGCAAAAACACGGAACCGTAGGGCGACAAAGTGACCCGCCCGAGCGTGATCCAGTTGGTGCCGAGGATGAACAGCAAAGCTGCCAGCAGTGGCGCGGCGCAACGCAGGACAGGTTGCAACTGCCGGCGCAGCAGCATCACCAGCACCAACAATCCCAGGCCCAGCGGAATGTGCGAAAGATGAACAGCCGCGGCCAAGGCGCTCAGCGCCGCGATCCATGGCCACTCCCAAGACGCGAGCCGCCGATCGCCAAAAGCCAGGAGATAAAAGCCCAGGACAAGAATCGAGGTGAAATGATCCGGCATCAGGGCGCTGGCGAACCACGGGGCGGAGGTGAGCAGCGCGAGGGCGCCTGCCAGCAGGAGATGACGCAACGGCGTTAGCGCTCCACAGCAAACGCGCTGCACGAGCCAGAGCAGATGCGAGAGCATCACGACCTGCCCGATGACTGGAAGCCAAAGGCTGATTGAACGAGCGAGCAGATCGAGAAACAGGCCATAGGCGGCCGTCTTGTCCCACGGCACCTCACCGCTGCGTCCTTGAAGGACGTAGTGCGTCGTGTCCACGAAGATGATGGGATAGACATTCAGCAAAGCAGGCCAGGCCAGAAACGCCGCTCCCGTCAGGATGGCGCAGAGGCGTGCAATCCGTTCAGACGCGCCGGCAGCGACCCATGCTGCCGGCATCGGATTTCCCTTGGCTAGCTCGACCACCAAACCACCCTCGATTACGCGGTCGCGTTTTCGCGGATGATCTTGGTGGAATTCAGGCACGACGATGGGACAGGCAGGCCTCCCCGCCCCGAGGGGACTAGCTGAGCTTGGATTCCGCGATGTCGAAGATCACGTGACCCGTCGTCTTCGAGGCGAACTTGTCGTCAATGTTCAGGTATTCGCTGTCGAACTTCGTGAAGTTCAGGCTGAAGCTCTCACTTGGGCGGTCACCACCGGAGGAAATGCTGTAGCCCGAGATCAGCGTGTTCGTCAGGATGTACTTCTGGAACGAGACATGCTTGCCGTTGTTGTCGGTCTGCGTAAGCTCGATCTTTGCCGTGACCGCCTTGCCGCCGACAGCATCCTTCAGCAGCAAAGGCGAGGCGATGTCCATCGTCTTGGTCACCGTGATCTCGCTGACGGAAGGTGCTGAAGCTTCGCGCTTCGATCCCCCTCCAACGCCGCTGGAAATCCCGCGGCCCACGCCGAATTGGAAGGAGGAAACCTCGATCCATTCCTTGTGGGTGAGTTGGGTTGTCTCGCCCTTGATGTCACCGTATTTCAAAAAAATTGCCATAACCGTCTCGCTCCTTATGCCGCGCCCTGAGCCGATCCGGGCGCCGCGGCGGGCGTCCTGGCCGGTGAGATGAACGGCGGGACCATCCCGCCGCCAGACCTAGGGAATCGACGTTCCCTTTAGTTTCGGATCATGTGATGCCGTGGAAGGCAACGCCATGACCCTTTCATCGGCCGAAACACCGGGGTAACTCCGGTCAGCCTGTTTAAACCCTGCATGCGCCAAGCCATTTTGGCGGTTCGATGATTGTGTTCCAGACCGCCCATCAGTCCAAGGCATAGCTGAAACCGCCGGCGTCGTTCATGCCCACGCGGACCTTGACGATGGGCCGACCCTCGGCCAGCCGCTCCAGGATCCCCGCTGAAAGCTCGGGCAGCAACGTCCGGTTGAGAATGTTCTCGATGTTTCGTGCACCACTCTCCACTTCACGGCAGCGCTCCACGATGGCTTCTGGAACGGCGGGGTCCACCTCGAAGGCGACGTCATAGGCCTCGAGCACGCGCTTGCCGATGCTGCGAAGCTTGAGCGCGATGATCTGCTTCAGCACATGATCAGCCAGGGGGTAGTAGATCACGACATTGCAGCGCCCGAGGAAGGCAGGCTTGAAGGATTTCAGCAAATCCGGCCGCAGCGCTTCCACCAGCGCCTCGGGCTCGGGCGACGTTTCGGGGTCGGCGCAGAGCTTTGCGATGGTGTCGGTGCCGGCATTGCTGGTCATGATGATGACGCAGTTCTTGAAATCAATGTCGCGGCCTTCGCCGTCCTTCATGTTCCCCTTGTCGAACACCTGGTAAAACACATCCTGGACCCCCGGATGCGCCTTCTCCATTTCGTCCAGCAGGATGACCGAATAGGGCCGGCGTCGCACAGCTTCCGTCAGCACGCCGCCCTCGCCATAGCCCACATAGCCCGGCGGACTGCCCATCAAGGTGGCGACCTTATGCTCTTCCTTGAACTCGCTCATGTTGATGGTGGTGAGGTTCTGTTCGCCGCCATAAAGCAGGTCGGCCACGGCGAGCGCGGTCTCTGTCTTGCCCACGCCCGAGGTGCCGGCCATCAGAAACACACCGATGGGCTTGCGCGGATCAGCCAGGCCCGCGCGGTTGGTGCGGATGGCCTGCGCGATGGCGGCCAAAGCGTGGCTCTGGCCTACGACGCGTTCCTCCAGCTTTGCCTGCAGGGCAAGCACTGCCTTCAACTCATCGCCGGCCATTCGGCCGAGCGGGATACCGGTCCAGGTAGCCACGACTTCCGCCACGGCCTGCCCATCCACCACGGGATGGACCAGAGGCTCCTCACCCTGGAGCGTGTGAAGTTCCGATGAAACCCTGGTCAGTTCGGCCAGGGCGGCGACGCTGTCCTGCCCTTCCGCCGGATTTTCCAGCCCCTCGCGAAGTTCACGGATGCGGCTGACCAGCGCCTTTTCCTGCTCCCAGCGCGTCTTCAGCGCGGCGAGCGTGGCTTCCACCTCGGCCTGCTCGACGATGAGGGCACTCGTGCGCTTTTCGTGATCGCCACCGGTCGCGGCCTCACGGCCCAGCGCGGACAATTCCGTCGCGATCAGAGCGAGCCGCCGAGTGCGATCCTCGATGGGCGCCGGAATCGCCGCCTGGCTCATCGAGACGCGGGCACAGGCGGTATCGAGCAGCGAGACACCCTTGTCGGGCAATTGCCGCGCGGGGATGTAGCGTGCCGAAAGGCGAACCGTCTCCGTCACGGCCTCATCCAGGATTCGCACGCCGTGGTGCTTCTCCAACGTGGCGACCAGGCCGCGCAGCATCGCATTGGCCAGCGGCAGGGAGGGTTCCTCCACCTTCACCACCTGGAAGCGACGGGTGAGGGCGGCATCCTTCTCGAAATACTTCTTGTATTCGGCCCAGGTGGTGGCCGCGACGCAGCGCATTTCGCCGCGCGCCAAGGCAGGCTTCAGCAGATTGGCCGCGTCATTCTGCCCCGCCTGCCCGCCCGCACCGATCAGCGTATGCGCCTCTTCAATGAACATGATGACGGGCTGGGGCGAGGATTTCGCACCATCCAGGGCACCCTTCAGGCGGTTCTCGAACTCGCCCTTCATGCCGGCACCGGCCTGCAACATGCCAAGATCGAGCGCCATCAGCCGCACCTTGGAAAGCGCCTCGGGCACGTCCCCCGAAGCGATGCGAAGAGCCAACCCCTCCACCACAGCCGTCTTGCCTACGCCAGCCTCACCAGTGAGAATCGGGTTGTTCTGCCGCCGCCGCGTGAGGATATCAATCATCTGGCGAATTTCGGCGTCGCGGCCGAGGATGGGATCAATCTTGCCGGCGCGGGCCTGGGCGGTCAGGTCATTGCAGAACTGCTCCAGCGGCCCGCCGGCGCGCGGCGCGCCCTCCGGCGCACCCGTGGCGCCGCCGCCCGGTGGCGCAGAGATCGCGGCCTGCGCCTCCTCCTCGCTGCCCTTGGTAAGGGCTTCAAGATTCTTCCGCAGCGCATCGGTCGGGATGTTGAGCAACGTTGGTGCAGAATCCTTGACCGTGCGCGCCAGTGCTTCATCGCTGATCAGCGCGGCCAGCATGTGGCCAGTACGGATCTTGCCCTGATTGGCTTCAAGGCTCGCGATCATCCAGGCTTCGCGCAGCCAAGTGACGATATCCGGCGAAAGCGCGGGCGCGCGGGCGTTGCCGGTGCGCATCTTGTCCAGCGCGCGGGTGAGTTCGCTCAACACGCGCCCCGCATCCACGCCGGCCTGCTTGAGGATCATCGAGACATCGCTGCCCGGCGTCTCAATCAGCTTCACCAGAAGATGTTCGATTTCGACATTGTAGTGACTGCGCGAGAGCGTCAGTCCGGCGGCCGCTTCCAGTTGCCGGCGGCCCAGCTCCGTCATTCGCGATACCAGGGATTTTAGATCAATCGCCACCATGCACCGCGAACCTCCGCCACTGCCGAGCTGTGCGCGGCATGATTGAAAACAGGCTAGGGGCGAGTCAGTTCCGCTGTCCAGTGACGATCAGCGCGTTTCGCAGACATTACGGGTGGTGGCGATTCGCCGAGGTTGCACTAGGCTGCCCCAGCCCCGTGCGACCCGGGGCGCTCCCTGGAAAGGAATGCGCGCGATGGTGGATGATGTGGTGAACCTGGCCGCCCTGCTGGCGCCGATTGGCGAAGAAGGGGGAGCGGGCGGTGATCTTCGCCAGGACTACTCGCCCAGTTCCATTTACCAGAAGCTGCGCGACGCCCGCGCTGAAGCCCGCGCGGAGGAACGTCAACGCGACAGCGAGGCAGAGGGCGAGATGAGCCTGGCCGAAGGCTGGCGGCAGGTGCGCCGCCTGGGCGTCGAGGCGCTGGAGACCCGGAGCAAGGATTTCGAAATCGCCGCCTGGCTGACCGAGGCGCTGGTGCGTCAGGACGGCCTCGCCGGGCTCGCATCGGGCGCAAGGCTGCTGGCCGGGCTGCTTGAACAGCACTGGGATGCCGGATTTCCCCGGCCCGATGAGGAAGGTGCGTCGGAGGAGGAGAAACTGGAAGGACGCGCGGCTCCGCTGGGCGGCCTCGCCGGCGGCGACAATGACGGGACGGTGATGCAAGCGCTCCGCCGCGCGCCACTCTTCCGCCGCCCCTCGGGCGAGAATTTCAGCCTCTACCAATATGAGGCTTCGGCCGATACTGCCGGCCTTGCCGACGAGGCACGCAAGGAGCAGCGCTACGGGCAGGGCGTCGTCGCACTCGACACGATCGAGACGGAGGCGCGGTTTGATCGCGCACGGCTGCGCAGCTCGGTGGCGCTGGCCAGCGCAGCACGCGAGGCCTGGCAAAGCTTCCAGGACCAGTGCGAGGCGCGCTTCGGCGGTTACTACGGCCCGCCGACCCGCCGTGTGGCCGAGGTGCTGGACCGCATGATCGAGGTGGCCAGTCGTCTCGGCGGTGCCGAAGACGGTGCCGGGGACGTCTCTGCCGGTGAAACACGCCAGGAGCCCGGAGCCCCCGACGCCATGGGCAGCGGCATGCCCGTTGGCATTGGCGTACCTGCCTTCGGCCTGGCCGGACGCGAGCAGGCGCTCCGCACCCTGGAACAGCTCGCGGGGTTTTTCCAAAAGACCGAGCCACACTCCTTCCTGGCCTACACCCTGGCTGATGCTGCGCGGCGCGGACGCTTGACCTTGCCCGAATTACTGGCCGAGGTTCTCCAGGATGACGGGGCGCGCACGGCGATGCTGACTGCGCTCGGTATTCGCCCCGGTGCGCTCGACGAACAAGGATGATGAATAAACGCCTCTATTTCGGAGACTCCGACTTGTGAAGTTGACGCCAGGATTTCCCCGGCCCTAGGCTGTGATGAATTGGTTCGGCCTGAGGCCTCTTGGCATTCCGGCCTACTCGACAATGGCGCCCCGGCGCCGAGGGAGCAGCGATGGCAAGCGTTCATGACAAGCTCAACCGTGTGCGCAAGCCGCGGGTTCACATCACTTATGACGTCGAGACCGAAGGTGCCGCGATTGAACGGGAACTTCCCTTCATCGTCGGCGTGATGGGCGATTTCGCGGGCGACCCTTCCGAGCCGCTCAAGCCACTCGCCGAGCGCAAATTCACGCAGATTGACCGCGACAACTTCAACGATGTCATGGCGCGTATCGCGCCGGGGCTGAACATGAAGGTCGAGAACACGCTGGCCGGAGACGGCAGTGAAATGGCGGTGGGCCTGAAGTTCCGCCACATGGATGATTTCGAGCCGGCCAAGGTGGCTGAGCAGGTGCCCGCTCTGAAGGCTTTGATGGACACCCGCGCCAAGCTGCGCGACCTGATGAGCAAGGTGGACAATTCCGAGAAGCTCGAGGAACTCCTCGACGAAGTGCTGCAGGATGAAGCCAAGCTGAAGTCCCTCTCGGACCAGCTCGGCCTCGGCAAGCCGGAGGCCTGACCCCATGAGCGGCACAGCAGCACAGCCCGGTACAGCCGGCACGACCACCACGGAGGAAGGCGGTCTCTCCTTCCTCGACCAGGTTATTGGCGCAACCCGCCAAACCGAAAAGGACCGCGCCCAGGACCTCATCAAGGCCCTGACCGAAGAGGCGCTGAAGGGCACCGTCACCTACAGCAAGAACCTGACGCAAACCTTCAATCGCGCCATCGCGGAAATTGACCGCAAGCTGTCGGATCAGTTGAACGCGATTATCCACAACGAGAAGTTCCTGAAGCTCGAAGGCTCCTGGCGTGGGCTGAACCACCTCGTCATGAACAGCGAGACGGGAACGAGCCTCAAGATTCGCCTGCTCCAGGCTTCCAAGCGTGAGCTCAACCGTGACCTGACGCGCGCCGTCGAGTTCGACCAGTCCGGCCTGTTCAAAAAGATTTACGAGAACGAGTTCGGCACCCCCGGCGGCGAGCCCTATGGCGCGCTGATCGGCGATTACGAATGGAACAACCATCCCGACGACATCGAGACTTTGCGCCTGATGTCGAATGTCGCGGCGGCGGGCTTTGCGCCCTTCGTCTCGGCCGCGGGCCCCGGCATGTTCGGGTTCGACGATTACCGCGAACTCTCCAAGCCGCGCGATCTCACCAAGATTTTCGAGACGGCCGAATACGCGAAGTGGCGCAGCTTCCGCGACAGCGATGACAGCCGCTTTGTCACGCTGGTTTTGCCGCGCGTCATCGCCCGTCTGCCCTACGGCGAAAAGACCAAGCCGATTGACGAATTCGCCTATGAGGAGGCGCCGTTCAACGCGGACGGCACGGCGAAAGCCATGGAACACAATGATTATTGCTGGATGAACGCGGCCTACGTCCATGCCGCGCGCCTCACCGACGCTTTCGCCCAATACGGCTGGTGCACCGCCATCCGTGGTGCAGAGGGCGGCGGCAAGGTCACGAACCTTCCGGCGCATGTCTTCACCTCCGATGACGGCGATCTCGACACCAAATGCCCCACCGAAATCGGCATCACCGACCGGCGCGAGGCAGAGCTGTCCAACAACGGCTTCCTGCCGCTGTGTCACTACAAGAACACCGACTACTCGGTGTTTTTCGGAGCGCAGACCACGCAGAAGCCCAAGAAGTATGACCGCCCGGAAGCCACGGCCAATGCCGCGATTTCCGCCCGCCTGCCCTACATCATGGCGACCAGCCGCTTCGCTCATTTCCTCAAGGTGATGGCGCGCGACAAGATCGGCTCCTTCATGGAGGCGTCCGATTGCGAGCAGTGGCTGAACCGCTGGATCCAGAACTACGTGAACCCGATTGAGGGGGCGGGCCAGGAAAGCCGCGCGAAATATCCACTGCGCGAGGCCAAGGTCGAGGTGAAGGAAATTCCGGGCAAGCCCGGCTCCTACAACGCAGTGGCCTATCTGCGCCCCTGGTTGCAGATGGAGGAGCTCACCACCTCAATGCGCATGGTCGCGCGCATTCCGCAGAAGTCCTGACGGAAACGGGCATGGCGGACCATGTCGCCATGCCCGGCCTGCGTGAGTTGGTTCTCGCCGGCAAATTTTTCTCAGCTGGCTCGCCGGCAGCCCGAATGGCCGAATTCCTGGTGGAACGCGATCCGGCGTTGATCCTCCGTGACTGGATGGGCGTGGATCGCCTGCGTTCGGTCGGGCAGCAACGCGACCGCCGCGCCATTCTTGAAGAAGCTCTGGACCGCGACATCGCCGCACTTGATGCACTGATCACGCGCCAGTTGGACGCCATCCTTCATGACCGCCGCCTCGCGCGGCTGGAAGGCTCCTGGCGCGGCCTGCATTGGCTGGTTGATGGCTTCGTGCAGGATCGCCTCGTGAAGGTGCGTCTGCTGGTCCTCCGCTGGGCGGAGCTTGCCCGTGATCTTGAGCGCGCGGCCGAATTCGATCAATCGGCCATGTTCAAGCTCGTCTATGAGGAGGAATTCGGCACACCAGGGGGCGAACCCTTTGGCATGCTGGCCGCCGATTACGAAATCCGCCCCGGCCCCGCGCCAGGACATCCGGTGGATGATGTGGCGGTGCTCAACCAGCTTGCCGCGGTTGGGGCAGCGGCGTTTTGCCCCATCGTGCTTCCCGCCTCGCCCGCGCTGGTTGGGCTCGATACCTGGCACGAGGCGGGCACCACGCTTTCCCTCACCGAGGCCCTTCGCGCACCCGAACGCGCGCGTTGGCGCAGCCTGGCCGGTCGGGAGGACACGCGTTTCCTTGCCCTTGTTGTCCCGCGCACCCTGGGCCGTGCGCCCTGGCGCGATGATGGCAGCCGCGCCGATCGCTTCCGTTACCGCGAAGCCAGCGGCAGCGCCGATCAGCGCGTCTGGACCACGCCCGTCTATGCGCTCGCTTCGGTGGCCGCCCGCGCCTTTGCCCGCTACCGCTGGCCCGCCGAAATCCGGGGTGCCGATCCGGGGTGGGAAGCAACGGGCGGCGTTGTGGAAAACTTGCCACATGAGCGCTTCCGCGCCGATCCGCCGGGGCCCCCGCCCCGCCCACCGCTGGAGCTCTCGCTGACGGATGAACAGGAGCGCGAGGCGGCGGATAGCGGGCTCGTCGCGTTTTGTGGCCTGGAATCCCTGCCCGAAGGCAGCTTCGGCGCGCTGCCCAGCCTCCACAAGCCAGCGCGCATGACGACCGAGATCGCCAATGCCAATCAGCGAATGTCAGCCCAGTTGAACAGCGTGCTTTGCGTCAGCCGATTCGCGCATATCGTGAAGCTGATGGGGCGCGACATGGTGGGCAGTTTTCTCTCCGCCGAGGATGTGGAACTGCGCCTGCAGCAATGGCTGAACAAGCATGTCACCGGCCTGGCCGGCAGTGGCGATGCCTCGGCGCGGTATCCCCTCCGCGATGCGCGCGTGGAAGTGCGCGACCGACCTGGAAGGCCCGGGATTTACGGCTGCACCATCATGCTGCAACCGCATTACCAATTGGACGAGGTGGGCGCTGCCTTCCGCCTCGTCACCGACCTGACCGCCGCGCGCGCCGCAGCTTAACGCAAAGGGGATATGATCATGAGCAGTGCGGGCGAAGCCTTCAAATCCGGCGATCTGACGGCGGCCATCACTGCCGCGCAGACGGCCGTCAAGTCCGCGCCGCGCGATTCCGGTGCACGCTGGCTGCTGGCGGAACTCATGGTTTTCGCCGGCGATGCCGAGCGCGCGGATCGCATGCTGGACGCCGCCGTGCTCGATGAGCCCTCGCCCGCCGTTCTGGAGTTTCGCAAGCTGCTGCGCGCGGAGGTGATCCGCCAGCAGGTCTGGAACGCGGGGCGCGCACCGAAGTTTTCCGGCGATGAAGCCACACCTGCGCAATCCGCCGTGATCCGCGCCGCCGTCCTTGCCCGCGCCGGCTCCGCCGAAGATGCCTTGGCCGAGGCGCTCGCCTCCGAGGAAGCCCGCCCCAAGCGCGCGGGCGAGGCCGAACTGGCCGACGGCACCACCATCGCCTTCGATGATTTCCGCGACGCCGATGATCTGATGGCCCCCATGGTCGAGGTACTCACCACAAATGGCGACCATATCCTGGTGCCTGTCGAGCGCATTGTCGCCTTGCAATTTGACGCGCCCCGCCGCCCGCGCGACCTCGCCTGGCGCCGCACCACCATCGAGTTGCAGGATGGCACGGAGGGCGTGGTCTACATGCCAACCATCTACGCCGCCGCCCCCGGCCAGTCGGACCCCGTGGCCCTCGGCCGCGTCACCGAATGGAGCGAGGGGGCCGGCCCCGTGCGTGGCCATGGCCAGCGCATGTTTCTGATTGGGGAGGAGGCGGTGGCCCTCGCCGATCTCGTCTCGATCCGCTTCACCTGAAATGAATGAGCGCGCCGCGCCACGGGCCAGCCAGCGCGTTCGCTTGCCGCTGCTCGACCGGCTGATGGATTCCGACCCTGGATCCCCGCGCGATGCCCCCGTCTCGCCAGCCATGGCGCTGGAGACGCTGCACGCGGCGGTACGGCGTGATCTCGAGGCCTTGCTCAACGCCAGACGGCGCCGCTGGCCGCTGCCGGCCACCGGCCCGGAGCTGACAACATCGCCGTTGGGCTACGGTATCCCCGATGCGACCTCCGGCACTTACGCGATGCCCGAACGCCGCGAAGAGCTGGCGCAGGAGGTGGAGCGCATCATACGCCGCTTCGAACCGCGCCTCCTCTCCGTGCGCGTCACCCTGCGCGAAAGCCCCAATCAGTTGGACCGCACACTGCGCCTCAAGATTGACGCAGTGCTCCGCACCGATCCCATCCCCGAGCCCATCAGCTTCGAGACGGTCATCGAGGCGGTCAGTCACGAAGTCCGCGTGACGGAGCGGGGATGATGCAGCCTCGCGCCCTCTTGCCGGATATGCGCCCGCCTGCTGGTCCCTTCACTGCACTTGGGGGCAGGACGGCGTGAGCGAATCCCTCCTCCCCTTCTACAACCGCGAACTGGCCGCGCTGCGGCGCCTCGCAGGCGAATTCGCCGAGGCCTATCCCAAGGTCGCCGGCCGTCTGCGCATCACCGCCGATGGCGTGGTGGATGACCCGCATGTGGACCGCCTGCTGGAGGGCGTGGCGTTTCTCGGCGGGCGCGTGCAGCAGCGGCTGGAAGACGAGTTGCCCGAAATCACGGATGCGCTGCTCGAACTTCTCTCGCCGCATCTTCTGGCACCCGTGCCGAGCATGACCACGCTGCGCCTCAGCCCCAAGCCCGAGGCGCGCGGCCCCGCCATTGCCCCGCGCGGCACTCCGCTGGAAACCGAACCCGTTCGGGGGGAGGCGCTACGCTACGTCACCTGCCACGCGGTGAAACTCTGGCCCATCGCCATCGAGGCGGTGCGGCTGATGGGCCTGCCGCTTGCCGCCCCCGCCAATCCGCGCGCGCCAGGTGCCGCGGCCTGTCTGCGCATCACGCTGCGTACTCTCGCGCCCGATTTGACCATCGCGGAAACCGGGCTCGACACGCTGCGCCTGCATCTGCGCGGCAGCCCGCAGGTCTCGGCGGGGCTGCATGAACTGCTCGCCACTTCCTGCGTAGGCATCGCGCTGGCGGATGGACCGGGCGACCCCTCGCCCACGCTGATCGGCCCCGAACGCATCCGCCCCGTCGGTTTCGAGCGCGAGGAAGCGGCGCTCCCCTGGCCGCAGCGCGCCTTCGACGGGCACCGGTTGCTGACCGAGTATTTCGCGCATCCCGAGAAATTTCTATATTTGGAAATCAGCGGCCTGGAAGCGCGCTCGCTGCTGCAACGCAGCGACAAGCTTGAGGTCTTCATCTACCTCTCACGGGCCGCTCCCGAATTGGAGCGCAACGTGGCCGCAGATACATTGGCGCTGCATTGCACCCCGGCCGTCAACCTGTTCCCGCAGCGCTGCGAGCCCATCACGTTGGACGGCACGCAATCGGATTGGCTGGTGATCCCCGATGCGCGGCGGCCTTCTGCTTTGGAAATCCACAGCGTCGAATCCGTGCGGGAAAGCCGCCCCGATGGCGCACGGCGCGCGGTGCTCGCCTTTCAGCGCCTCGCGCGTGAGGGCGGCCCGGAGGAAGATGCCGCCCCCATGCAATGGCTGGCGCTGCGCCGCCCGGCCACCTCGCCGCTCAGCGGCACGGAGACGCGGCTGATGCTGCGCGACGAGAATTTCGACCCCGACGCGCCGGCCGATGGCGTGCTCACCATCAACGCCATTTGCCTCAATCGGGACCTGCCCGAGCAATTGCCCTTCGGCGGTGGCCAGCCACGCATGCGCATCGCAGACCCCGCCTCTCCCGCGGCCAACGCAGAATGCCTCTCCGCCCCCACCACGACCCTGCGCCCGCGTCTGGGCGAGCGCGGCGCCTGGCGGCTGGTGTCGCATCTGGCGCTCAATCATCTGGGCGTGATGGGCGGCGAGAGTGCCGCCGTGGCGCTGCGCGAAATGCTGCGCCTGCATGATTTGCGCGACACGCCCGAAAGCCGTGCGGCCATCGCAGGGCTGGTCGCGGTGAATTCGGGGCCTGGCATCGCACGCATTCCCGGCCAGCGCCCCGGTGTCTTCGTGCGCGGGCTGGACGTGACGCTGACCTTCGAGCCCCAGGCCTGGAGCGGCGGCGGGCTGTACCTGCTGGGTGCCGTGCTGGAGCGCTTTCTCGCCCTCCAGGTCTCTGTGAATGGCTTCGTCCGCACTCGCGCCCTGCTGCGTGGACGCAGCGCACCGGTGGCAAGCTGGGCCCCGCGCAGCGGAACACGGGTGCTTTTGTGACCCCCCCTGCCGATGAGCGCGACGACCCCGAGGCGACGATGGTGATGCGGCCTCCAGCATCACCGCCCAGCGCGAAGCGCGCGCCCAGCCCCATGGCCACGCTATCCGCCCATCCAGAGCGCTTCGACATGGACCAGGCTGTCTTTGTCATCGCGCGTGGCCGCGATCCCGTGGAACTTCCCTACGCCAGCGTGCCGAGGCTCGGTTTGCCGCTCGCCGAGGTCACCGCGGCTGATCCCTCAACCGGCCAGATCACCTCCCCACTTTTCGGGCTGGTCGGCCCAGGCGGCACGCTGCCCAGGCATTTCACGGCCACCACGGGCGGCGAGGTTCGCCGCCGCAGCCGCGCCCTCCAGGCCTTCCTGGACATGCTGGCGCGGCGCTTTACCGGCATGTGGATTCGCGCCGGCGCCAAATACCGCCCAACCCGCGACCCCAAACCCACTGAGACCGCGCTGGACGCGCTGATCGGCATGGGCACGCCCAGCCTCGCCGGCCGCATTGCGGTGCCACCGCCCAGCCTGCGCTTCCATGCCGGCCACCTCGCCGCGCGCACCCGCAGTGCCGAGCGGTTGCGCGCCCTGCTGGCGGAGGAGACGGGCAGCGCCGTGGAAATCATCGAATTCGCCGGCGGTTGGCTGCGGCTCCCACCCAGTGAGCAGTCGCGCATGGGGCTCGCACACGGCAGACTCGGCGTGGATGCGGCAATCGGCGCGCAGGTCTGGGACCCGCAGGCGCGGTTCATCATTCGGCTGGGCCCGCTCGACGCGGGCCGCTTCGCGGAATTGCTCCCTGGTCGGCCGCTGTTTGAACGGCTTTGCGGATTGACGCGCCTCTTTGTCGGCCCGGAGCAGGATTTCGTTCTCAATCCAATCCTTGCGGCCCATGCAGTGCCGGCAACCAAGCTGGGCGCAAGCGGCGGAAGGCTGGGGCTGACCTCCTGGATGGCGCAGCCGCAGCCGCGCCGCAAACCGGCGAGCGATGCCTTTCTGCGGCCCCCTCCCCCGTGATTTGCGCGCCGTGAAATCCGGCCTCTGAGGACAACGAGATGAGCACTGCCAACTGGAACCACGGCTATGTCGCGGACAGCCCCTACACGTTCGCGTACCAAGCAGCGCAGTCGCCTGGAAACCTGGCTCTGATCTGCGCCATGATGGGCGTCGCCTGGGAGCCGCGGGCGCGCATGGTCGTGGCCGATATTGGCTGTGGGCGCGGCTATACGGTCAACACGATGGCGGCCGCCAATCCCGGCTGGACCGTGCTCGGCCTCGACTACAACCCCGCACATATCGCCGAAGCCGCCGCTATCGCTGAGCAGGCCGATCTGCAAAACGCCACCTTCATCGAGGCCGACCTGGCAGCGATGACCGATGCCGAGATGGACCGCCTGCCAGAGATGGATGTGGTCACGCTGCATGGCGTCTGGACCTGGGTGGCGGACCCGGTGCGGGCGGGAATTGTGAGGTTGCTGGCGCGCCGGCTGAAGCCGGGCGGGCTTTGCTACTTGGGCTACAATGCAATGCCGGGCTTTGGCGCGGACATGGCGCTGCAACGGCTTTTTCGCCACCTCGCCGCTCAGGAGCGCAGCGGCTCCTCCCCGCATCGCGCCCAGGCGGCGATTGAGACCGTCAAGGCTTTGCATGCGGCCCGCCCGGCAAATCTGCCCGCGACGCCAATGCTCAAGCGTATCGCCGAGGACGACACGCCGCTCGACCCCGCCTATCTCGCGCATGAATTCCTGACGGCCCATTGGCGTCCGGCCTTCTTCGAGGATCTCTGCCAGGATCTCGCACCCGCCAAACTCGACTACGTGGGCAGCGCGAGCCTGCACGAGAATGTGCCCGACCTGCTTTTCTCACCCGAGCAGCGCGCGATCTACGACAACATGCCGAACGTCCCCGCGCGCGAGTTCATGAAGGATCTCTGCATCGGCCGGATCTTTCGCCGCGACGTCTTTGTCCGTGGCCTGCGGCGGACCGACTCCGTGGCCGCCCTGGACCGCATCGTTCTCGCCGCGATCCGTCCGCTGCGCGAAGACACGCCGAAGCTGGGTGTGCCCGTGGGAATGGCCGAGATCGGGCCGGATCTCTGGGAGCCGATCCGCCATGCGCTCAATGAAGGCCCGAAAAGCCTGGGTCAGTTGCGGATGCTCCCGGTCGGCCGCTCTCCCAACCCGGCTGAGTTGGTCACGGTGCTGTCGGGCACCGGCCTGGTGCTGCCTGCCCTGCGCGATCAGGGCCTTACACCTGAAACCCAGCGCTTCAACCGCCTGATCGCCGAGACCTACGCCACCGAAGGCCGGGCCGGCGGCCAATTTGCGATGGCGTCGCCGGTGTTGGCCAGCGGGTTGCCTTGCGTTTGGCTGGAACTCGCGGTGGCCATGCAGCCCGATTTGGCCAGCCCCACCCCCCCTACGGCCGAAATCATCGCTCAACGCCTGCTGCCCGATCTGGAGGCGGAGCAGATGGCCAATGCCGTCAACATGATCGAGGCGCTGCTGCACGAGCGGCCCGCAATTTGGCGACGCTTCGGGATCATCTGACCGATGCCGAAGGGACATGGACCCGCATGGGCCGGCGGCTATGTGGCCGACAGCACCTACAGCATCGCCTTCCAGGCGGCGCAGACGCCCTCCCACATGGCCGTGGTTTGTGCCATGGCAGGAGTGGCGTGGCAGCCGCGGGAGCGGATGCACATCGCCGATCTGGGCTGCGGCAGGGGATATGCGGCCAATCTCCTGGCGGCCGCCAATCCGGATTGGACGGTGCTGGGTCTGGATCACAACCCGGTGCATGTGGCCGAAGGGATGCAGACCGCCGCGCGAGCCGGGCTGGGCAATGCGCTCTTTCAGGAGGCCGATCTCGCGCTGATGAGCGAGCCCGAGCTGGATCTGATCCCCCCCCTCGATGTGGTGATGCTGCATGGGGTCTGGAGTTGGGTCTCGGATGCTGTGCGCGACGGGGTTGTTCGCCTTCTCGCGCGGCGATTGAAGCCGGGTGGCCTGCTCTATATCGGCTACAACGCCCTCCCCGGGGCGGGGGTGGACCTCGCCCTGCAGCGGTTGCTGCGACATCTGGCCGGCCCAATCGCAGACGGGGCCGGCAGCGCCGCCGCCGCTACCCTGGCCGTCGAGCAGCTGCGCGCCATGGCGCCGGCCCTGAAGCTGGCCCCCTCGCGGATGCTGGCCCGCCTTCTGGCGGAACCGCCTGGCCTGGAGCCAGCCTTCGTCGCACATGAATTCCTGACGGAGCATTGGCGTCCCGTCTTCCACGAAGATCTTTGCGTTGCGCTGCGGCCCGCGAAGCTTGAGTTCGTTGGCAGCACCAATCTGTTTGAGGCCATGCCAGCCCTCTATTGCCAAGGCCCTGAACTGGCCATCCTGGAAGCCCAGCCCGCCGGAACGTCACGGGAATTCCTCAAGGACCTCTGCTTGCCCCGAAGCTTCCGCGCCGATGTGTTTGTCCGGGGCGCACGCCAGCAGGACGCAATGGCCGCGATGGATTCCGTGATTCTGGGTGCCGCCCGGTGCTTGCCGGAGGAAAGCCCGTCTCTGGGAATGGGCCGCGCGCATGTTTCACTGGCGCAGCCCGTCTGGGAGGCCCTCGTCGCGGCGCTGGCGGGGGGGCCGCTGCCTGTTGGAGCGTTGCGGACGGCACTGGGGCCGGGGGCGCCGCACCCGAAAGAATTGCTGGCCCTGCTGTTGGGCACCGAATTTGCGCTGCCGGTGTATCGGGGGCCGGGGACAGCTGCGGCCGCTTCCCGTTTCAACCGCGTCGCCGCCCAAAACCACGCCGCCGGTGGCCAGGGGCAGGGGCATTTCGCGCTGGCTTCGCCGGTGGCGGCGGGGGGCCTTGCCGCCAGCGCGCTCGATCTCGCCCTCGTCAGCGCCCTGCTGGAAGGCGCGGATGCGGATGATCCAATGGGAATGGCCAGGCAATTGCGGCTGGCGGCGGCGCCCGACGCCTTGCATCGAACCGCTGGCGAGATTGCGGCGATCCTCGAAAACCGCCTGCCCGTCTGGAGGCGCTTTGGCATTCTTTAGAAGTGGATTTGCGACCAGTCTGCGCTGTTGGATCAACAGGGTGGATTGGATCAGGATGAATCGCCAGGAACCGACTGTCCTCGCCACCCAATCGGAACTGCGTTGTCCGGCCGGCGCCGGCACCCTGTCCACGTTGCGGGCAGGCCGCTCGGCGCGCAGCGCAAGAAGTGTTTTGCCTCGTCGTCGGTGATTAGGAGCTGGGGCACGCGCGTTATCCTCTCGGTGTGGCCGAGAGGATACGCCTCGTGCAGAAATTCAGAGTGCCGCGAGAACCGTCTCGGCCTTGCTGACTTCAAACGCACCGCCTTCTTCCACCGCGACATGCGTGACAACACCGTCTTTGGCGACGAGTACGAAGCGCTGGCAGCGCATACCCAGGCCTCGGGCGGTCAGGTCGAGTGCCAGGTCCATCGCTTGGGTGAAGGAAGCGCTGCCGTCGGCCAGCATGGTGACCTTGCCGTCAACGCCCTGTTCCTTGCCCCAGGCACCCATCACGAACACGTCATTCACCGCCATGCAAGCGACCACGTCCACACCCTTCGCCTTGAACTCGGCGGCGTGGCTCAAGAAGCCGGGCAGGTGCTTGGCCGAGCAAGTGGGGGTGAAGGCGCCGGGTACACCAAAGAGAACGACGGTCTTGCCGCTGAAGAGCTCATCCGTGGAGACCTCCTGCGGACCATCGGCCGTGGCCTGCATCAGCTTCGCCGAGGGTATCTTGTCGCCGACCTTGATCGTCATTGCGGAGTTTCCTTTGGGGGGAGAGGGAGAGCAAGGTTTTAAGGGCTTCGGGCATGGCTGTCACGCTTGCGGGCTTGACGGTCGCGCGCCACATTCATCCGATGTCTCGTGTGCAGCACAAACCCAACAGGGCCAATCGTGGGCCATCGCCGGCCAGCCCTTTGGCGGGCCAGCTCCTGATTGCCATGCCGCATATGCAGGATCCGAATTTCGCGCGCAGCCTGATCTGCCTTTGCGCCCATTCGGCTGACGGCGCGATGGGGCTGATTCTCAACCAACCCATCCCGAAGCTCACCTTCGAAGCTTTGCTCTCGCAGATCGGCGTCGCGCCACTGCCGCCTGCGCGCAGCATCCGCCTGGTCAATGGCGGCCCGGTCGAAGAAGGCCGCGGCTTCGTGCTGCACAGCGCGGAATGGACGGCCCAGGGCTCGCTCAGCGTGGCAAGCGAGTTCGCCCTGACCGCAAGCCTGGACATCCTCAAGGCCATCGCCGAGGGCGGCGGCCCGCGCCAGGGCCTGCTGGCGCTGGGCTATGCCGGCTGGGGCGCCGGACAGCTGGACCGCGAGATTGCCCGCAACGACTGGCTCCATGTGGCCCCCGATGAAGATCTGATCTTTGGCGGTGAGGATGCCACCCGCTGGCGCCGCGCGCTCGCCAAGCTCAAGGTGGATCCCCTGCTGCTGGCAGGTCAGGCCGGGCGGGCTTGAACCTCATTTCCCGTAAAGCCGCACCAGCCGCGCCGGCGACACACCGAGGAACCACAGCATCAAAATACAGAGATTGCGGGCGGATCGCACCGACCACCCTTGCCGCCGCCATCGCTCAGCCGAGGTGATGGCGCGGACCGGAAGGGCAGCGAGCCTTGAGCGGCCCAGCCGGCGGACCAGATCCACATCCTCCATCAGCGGTATGGGCTGAAAGCCGCCGACGGCCTCGTAAAGCGCGCGCGAGATCAGCAACCCCTGATCCCCGTAGGGTAGCGCCAACCATTGGCAGCGCCAGGTCACCATGGCCTCCAGCCTGCGCGCCTCGGACGAGGCATCATCCAGCGCAAATCGGAAATAGGCGGCGTGACCGGGCGCTTGCATGGCGGTGCAGACCACAGCCTCCCAGCCCGAATC
>Ga0105047_10005298_pt1 | contig 22217 bp, 22 predicted proteins | sample MAT04_FD_78384 | JGI IMG/M metagenome (GOLD analysis project Ga0105047, IMG submission 78384) | Freshwater microbial communities from Lake Fryxell liftoff mats and glacier meltwater in Antarctica - MAT-04 (megahit assembly) | ecosystem: Environmental > Aquatic > Freshwater > Ice > Liftoff... | reverse complement strand
GCTGAAGCCGTGGCTCCACCCGGGAGCCATCGCTCCGGGCTCCGCCGTGGGCGCCGCCTGCGCATTGTAGGAGCGGATCACGGCGAGTGATGGCCCACGACCAGGGATCGACATGTCCTCGATGGTCATGCCCAGGTTCCCCGTGGCGGGATTCACGGGATCGCCGCAGCCGACGACCGGCTTGCGGGACGTCGCAGGGCTGCATGCCGGGCCGTACTGGTCCGACGCGGTGTAGCCCCTGGCCGCTCCGAACAGCTGGTGGGAAGCGTCGCTGGGCGCGAACAGCGCATCGCCGGGGTACGAGGCAGTCACCGGCAGCTCGGTGCCGATGGGTAACTCTGCCGCGGTGCCCGTGAGCGTCACGGCGCACGACGACACGCCGCCCCGTGGCACGAGGAGACACGTGTCCGCGGCCAGGCGCCCAGCCCCGCTGTCCCACTCGATGGTGCCGGTCGGAGGACGCGAGCCGGGCTGGGCCGATGCGTCCGTCACGAGCGCGTTGCAGCGCAGCATGGCCGGGTCGCCGCCCATGGTCATGTCCCGGTTGCAGAGCAGCAGCATCGCCGACGGACGTGTGCCTCCCTCCGCGGACCCTTGTGGCTTCGCGGGCTTGACCAGGATGCCGGTGAACGTGCCGCGACGCCCTTCGGTGTCCGAATACGTCCCGCGCGCGGTCAGCGTCGTGCCGCGAAGTTCCAGCGTGCCCCTGAACTCGTTGATCCAGCGCGTGGCTTCGTTCCGGAAGCGCATCGTCAACCGATCGCCGCGCACGGTGCCGCTGATGTCGACGCGAAAGGCGCGGGGCTTATAGTCGGTCGTGCGGCCCTTCTTGACGCCCGTGAAGGCACCATCCGGTGTCTGCTCCCGGATGACGAAGCGGTAAGTGAACGAGGCAGTGCGCAGGTCGATCTTCCAGGCGCCTCGGACGTCGTGTGGCGAGCCCGCCGCCGCACCGGTGATGCCCGGGCCGGTCAGCAGGGAGACCGCGATGAGGACGGCGAGGCACCCCGCGAACGAACGAGCGATCGGGAATCGTGCCATGTGGCTCCTCACCGGGATCCTGCGGCCTGGGGACCCGGCCAGTCTACGGCCACGTGTCTGTGGTTTCCAGCGAGGTCGCGCTCAGACCGGCTTCGTGCCGCTCGAGCCGGGGGCGGCGACGGGGATGCCTGCGGCGCAGGCGGGGCAGGTGGCCGGGCCCGGCTCCCACGTGGGCACGTCGAGCGTCCACAGCGCATCCGCCGGGTAGGTCCGACCGCTGGCCGGCGAGGTCACCTCTCGCAGGCCGCCGGAGCGGTCCGCGATGACCATCGCCAGGCGCAGATCGCCGCCGTGCGCCTCGAGCGCCGGGAGCATCGCGAGCAGTGATCCGCCCGTGGTCAGGATGTCATCCACGAGCAGGACGCGCTCATCCCTGCTGATGCGGAAGCCGCGCCGGAACTCGCGGCGGGTGGTGCCGTCCGCGTCCTTCACCTCCTCCGCGAAGATGCCCCGGACGCCCAGCTGGCGCGCGACCTCGAAGGCGAGCAGGACGCCGCCCGTGGTGGGGCCCACGACCACGTCCACCGTGGGCGTCCGATCCGTGTCGCGGGCACGATCGGCGATGAACGAGCACAGCTCCACGACCGCTTCGGGGTACTGGAGCACCTGGAACTTCTCCAGGTAGCGGTCTGCGTGGCGGCCGCTCTTGAGCGCGAAGTGGCCGCCGATGAGTGCGCCGGACTCGCGGAAGAGGGTCTCCACGCGGGCACCGATGACCTCGCGCGTGGCATCGGCGATGGGGGAGTGGGCTGGCGGGTCGGTCATGGGCGGTACTCCACGCCCTTCGTGCTCGGTCGTTCGCGCCGACCCGGCAGGGCGCTGCCGATCAGCTCGCGGTGGGAGCTGAGGCCGTGCTCCAGGCACCACACTTCCAGCTCGTCGATGAGGCGCAGCGGCAGCACCGGGTCGGCGAACACGGCGGTGCCCACCTGGACCGCGCACGCGCCAGCCATCAGGAAGTCCAGCACGTCATCGAGCGAGCTGACGCCGCCGACGGCCACGATGGGGATGTCCACGACCTGCGCCACCTCGTACACGACGCGCAGCGCGACGGGCTTGAGCGCCGGCCCGCTGAGGCCGCCGTAGGTGTTGCCCAGGAACGGCTTGCGCCTGTGGCGGTCGATGGCCATGCCCGTGAGCGTGTTGGTCGCGGAGATGGCATCCGCGCCGGCGTCCGCGATGGCCTGCGCGATGCGCCGGATGTCCGTGGCGGCGGGTGACAGCTTGACCATCAACGGCAGGTCCGTGGCGTTGCGGACCGCGCGCGTCACCTGGGCCGCGGCGTCCGCGTCGAGCGCGAACTGGAGGCCGCTCTTGCCCACGTTGGGACAACTGATGTTGAGCTCGATGCCGGCGACCCCGGGCTGGCCGTCCAGCCTGCGGGCGACCTGGACGTAGTCATCGACCGATTCGCCCGCGACGTTGACGATGACCGGCACGTCCCAGCCGGCCCACGTCCCGGCGTACTTCTCCAGGACCGCGTCCACGCCCGGGTTCTGGAGGCCGATGGAGTTGAGCATCCCGGCGGGCGTCTCCGTCACGCGCGGTGGCGGGTTGCCGATGCGTGACTTGAGCGTCGTGCCCTTGCAGCAGATGGCGCCCAGCTGCTGGACGTCCACCACCTCGCCGTACTCGATGCCGTACCCGAACGTGCCCGACGCGACCAGCACCGGGTTATCCAGGACGAGAGCGCCCTCGCGTCGGGGAGCCAGGTCCACGGTCAGGTCCACGCAGCGGCCGCTGGGCGCTTCCTCCTCGACCGGGGGCGGTTGGGGCGGCGGCGCCTTGGGGACGGGCAGCGGGTTCCGAAAGGTCTCGCCCGGCAGGCGGCGCGCGGAGCTGGGGATGATGGGGGCTGGTGGAGGCGCCTTGGGGGCGCGCGCGGCGGCTGCGCGCGAGGTGATGACCGTGTGCTTGCGCTTCATCAGACGGGCACCCGTCGAGCCCGGCGCAGACCAGCGATGCGCTTCACGACGCGTCATCCCAGGCGATCTCGTCGGACGCGAACACGGGACCTTCGCGGCACACGCGCTGGGGGCCCTGGACGCCGATGATCACGCAGCCCAGACACGCCCCGACCGCGCAGCCCATGGTCTGCTCCATCGACACCTGGAGCCAGCTCTTGCGGCGCGCGCCGGGTGAGCCCATCGCGTCCGGTCTGCCGCCGCCCTTGCGGCCAAGCCGGGCCACCCCCAGCCGGGAGTCGCGCCCCGTCGCCAGCTTCGCCATCGCCGCCAGCATCGGGGTCGGCCCGCAGGCGAAGGCCTGGTCGGCCCAGGCTTCGTACTCCGCCACCAGCTCCGTCACCCGCCCGTGATGACCCAGCGAACCATCATCGGTGGCGACGAGGTACTCCACCTCATCGGGCAGCAAGGACGACGGATAGACCTCGGCCGCGGACGCGGCACCGAATAGCACGGCGACCCGCCGGCCCTCCGCGAGCCCCGCGTCCGCGAGCGGGCGCACGCCCGCCATGCCCAGGCCACCGGCGACCAGCAGCAGATGCCGGCTCCGGGAGTCGATCTCGAACCCGCGACCCAGTGGTCCCAGCATCTCCGACGTCTCACCCGGCCGCATCCGGGCCAGCCAGTCGGTCCCCTTGCCGGTCACCCGGAAGTGGATCGTGACCTGGCCCGACAGGCGGTCGTAGGTGTTGATGCTGAACGGCCGTCGCAGCACCAGGCCGGACCAGTCGGGCGTGCGCACATGCACGAACTGACCGGGGACGGCGCTCGAGGCGAGCCATGGAGCGTCATAGCTGTGGAGCCACTGTCCGGGCAGGATCTCCCGGGTCGAAAGGAGGCGGGCGTCGAGCAGCTTCACGCTCGCGGGCGGGCTACCGGATCGCGATCAGATCTCGTCGTCCTCGTCGAGCACAGGCGCGACCTCCGGGAACTGCTCCGCGATCGTCTCCGCGAGGTCGCCGAACAGGTCCGTGGGGTCGTAGAACTGGACCATCTCCTCGGGGCTCTTGAGGCCGACCCACCGACCGGCTTCCTCGTCCTCCTCGTCGCGCTCGGGCATGACCTCCGCCTCGAACGAGCCGCGGGCCTTGAACCACAGGCGCTCGTCCTCATCATCGAGGATGAGCTGGTCGCCCAGGCGACCAGCGAGCCCGGCGGCCGCGCTCTCGAACTGCTCGATGAGGCGCGCTTCCGACAGCTGACTCCGCTCCTGGTACGTCAGCGCCAGGTCATAGAGGCGGCGGGCGACCTCGATCTGGTCGTCCGGGATGTCGGTGTCATCCTGGCTGGCGGCCCATTCGTCCGCGGCACCGATATACGGGTCCGCCCCGCCGATGCCGACGCCCACGCCCTCTGCCTGCGAGATGCCGGCGACCTCCAGGAGGTCCTCCGCGCCCGTGGGCTGGTCCGGCAGGCCGGCTTCCTCGCGCGCGGCCTCCGCGAACGCGGCGTAGATGTCCGCGGGGTTGTAGAGCTCGATCAGCTCCGACGCGGACTCGATGACCTCGGTCTCCGCGATCCATTCGCCCGTGGTTGCGTCCTGGTAGCGCGTGCGTGAGCGGAACGAGCCGTCCGGCGCGACCGACAGGTAGTCGGGGTCATCGTCGATGAGGACCATGCCGCCGAGATCCTTGAGGCGCTCTGCGTTGGCCTTCAGGAACCGCTCCAGCTGGCTGGCGGCGTCGTACAGGAAGGAGGCGCGCTCCAAACCGGCCTCCAGGGCGATCTCACCCAGCAGGGCGGCGCTGCGGTCGTCGGTCATGGTCGAGCCTCCTTACGGTTCGTCACGGGTGGAATTCGAGATCCGGTCCCATCCGCTCGCGGAGGAACATGGCGTGGTGGCGTTCGAACATCCATTCGCCGGCACGATGGCCGATGGCGCGGGAACGCTCGTCCGCCTCCAGCTTGTCGATGGTCTGGTAGTCGGGGAGCTCCAGCAGGATCACGTTGTCGAAGTCCCACCCGTAGGCCACGTTGTACCAGCCCAGGAACCGCATGCCGAACTCTTCCTCGTAGCGCTTGACCTGCTTGGGGAAGAGCTTCTGCATGAAGAACTTGAAGAACGGGTCGCGGCCACGACGCACGGTGAAGAAAGTGGCCAGGACGGGCACAGGTGGAGCGGCCTCGGGTGGCGTTGGCTGGAGTGGGCCCGCGTATTGTCGCACGGCCGCGAGCGGCGCCCGCGTGTCGGCGGCGACGGGTGCGACGGGTGGCGGCGGACGGGTGCGGGGCACCTCACGGATCCGTCAACCACCATGGGAGCACTCCTGACCGCGGTTCCGTCCGGACGGTCACCGCGCTGCCGTGCCGACCCGGAGACCACGCTCGGACGCCGCCGGGACCCGACCCGCCGCCGTATGCTGGCGTCCTGCACTGGAGGAGTCCGGGTGATCGAGATCCCGCTGGAAGAGTTGGTCTATGTGATCTGCCTGCTGGTCGGCGGCGGGCTGCTGCTCATCACGGTGCTCGTCGACGACATCATCGGCGGCATCTTCGACGTCCTGGACATCAGTATCGGCGGCGCATCCCTGATGCCACTGCTGCTCTCCTTCGTGTCCATGTTCGGCGTCGGCGGGTTGTTCGCGACACGGGTCCTGGATCTCCACGGCGCCCCGGCTGCCGCGATCGGTGCCGCATTCGGCATCGGCGGTGCGCTCCTCTCGATCCTCATGTTCGGCTTCCTCAAGCGGTCGGAGGCACCGGACCCGTTCTCCACCCAGGACCTCGTGGGCCACGACGCGTTCGTGGCGGTCACCATCGCAGCGGGCCACTGGGGCTCCGTCTACGTCAAGGCGGAGGGCCAGAACCACGAGTACACGGCGACCGCGAGCGAGGACATTCCCGTCGGCACCCAGGTCCTCGTGACCGGGACCGCTGCGAACGGCCTCGTCGTCGCTTCCAGGCCACGACCCGCCACCGAGGCCGGCGCCACGGGCTGACGGCCCCGCGCGTCAACGGCCAGCGTCCCCCGCACCCAGGAGAGGAGCCATGTTCGACTTCATCAACCAGGGCACGATCGTCGTGTTCGCGGCGATCGTGATCATCGCGCTCGTCGTGGCGTACATCGGCAGCCGGTACAAGGTCGCCGGCGCCAACGAGGCGTTCATCCGCAGCGGTCGCGCGGCTCCCGGAACCGGTGCGGCCGTGGGGCTCAAGGTCGTGCGTGGCGGTGGCGTCATCGTGCTGCCCCTGTTCCACAAGCTGGGCAGGCTCAAGCTGACCGCGCGCCAGATCAACGTCAACCTCGCGGATGCGGTCACGCGCCAGGGCATCAAAGTGTCCGTGCAGGGCGTGGCCACGTTCAAGATCGGCGCCGACGAGGAGTCCATCCGCAATGCGGCGGAGCGCTTCCTGGATTCCGATGACGGCCAGGTCGACTCCATCGTCAAGAATGTGCTGGAGGGCTCGCTGCGCTCCATCGTGGGTACGCTGACCGTCGAGGAACTGAACCTCGATCGGCAGAAGTTCCAGCAGGCGGTGCAGGAGGCGGCGAAGGGCGACCTGGCCACGTCGGGCCTGCTCATCGACTCGTTCACCATCCAGGCCATCGGCGGCGAGGCGCTCGAGTACATGGAGCTGGTCGGCCAGCAGGAGCTTGCGCGCCGCGAGCGCGACGCCCGCATGGCCAAGGCCACCGCGGACCAGGAGGCCTCCGTGCGTGAGGCCGAAGCCCAGCAGATCAAGCTCAACGCCGGGCGGGACGTGGCGCTGCGCGAGGCCGAGATCCAGACGCTGACCGCGGCGGCCCAGGCGCGCGCCTCGCAGGCCGGTCCGCTTGCGGATGCCGAGGCGCAGCAGGAGGTCACCCGAAGACTGACGGAACTGGCTCAGCTGGAGGCGGACCGGAAGGCCAAGGAGCTGCTCACCAGCGTCGTCCGACCCGCCGAGGCGGACGCCGAGGCGGCCATCCGGCGCGCCGAGGGTGACAAGGGCGCCCGGATCGCGGCGGCCCAGGCGGATGCCGAGCGCGTCAAGCTGGCCGGAGAGGCCGAGGCCGCGGTCACGTTCGCAAAGGGCGAGGCGGAAGCGCGCATCACCGCCCTCAGCGCGGATGCGGACGCGCACAAGACCGAGGTGGAGGGCAACGCTGAGGCGGCCATCGTGTTCGCCATGGGTGATGCCGAGGCCAAGGCACTGGCCCTCAAGGCGGAGGCCTACCGCCAGTTCAACGACGCGGCGGTGCTCCAGACGGTGCTCGCGATGATGCCGGACATCGTGCGCGCCGCCGCCGAACCGATCGGCAAGATCCAGAGCCTGACGGTGCTTTCATCGGATGGTGCGAGCGACGTGGTCAGGACCGCGACAGAGACGCTCACGCAGGCCAGCGCGACCATCAAGGGCCTCACGGGCATCGACCTGCCCGCCGTGATCGCGAACGCCCTGGGTGGGGCGACCGGCGAGAGCGAGCCGCCGCCGACCGCGACGGGCGGTGTGTCGCGCATCGGTGGAGTCGGCGGCAGCAGCAGACCGGGTGGAGCGGTGGCTGGACCCGGGGCCCCGGCGAGCGTCAGCCCGGCGGGCCGGCGCGCGACGGAATCGGCCACGAGCGCGGCGGTGGCCACGGCAGCGTCCGCGGAGCAGGTGGCTGCCTCGGCTGCAGATGCGGCGGCGAGCGCGGCGGAGGCAGCACCGTCCGCGGCGAGCGCGGTCGACGCCGCCGCCGACGCGGTGACCAAGGTGTCACGGCGCGTGTCGAAGGGGACCGAGCCGAACGTCTGACGCCACCCCGGGCCGCCGGTGGATCTCTGAGGCCGGTCCCCGAGACCCGCCTCAGATCGCGGCCATCATCACGGTCCGTTGCCGGCGCAGCTTGAGCAACTCCGTCGCGATGCTCCAGCCCGAGACGATGGCGGTCGCCGCGAGCGTCACGGCGGCCGCGCCGTTGACGAGCTCGGTGAGCCGCGCCTGGTCCGCGGCCGCGGACACGGGGTCGGCCACCAGCAGCCACGTGCCCAGGGACAGCGACCAGAGTGCCAGGACCACCAGCAGTCCATCGGCCGTGATCCGGAGGGTGCCCGCGAGGGTCTGCCGCGCGGGCGTCACGATGGTCACCACCGGCGCCAGCAGGCTCAGCGCGATCGGGAGGACCAGCCAGGGCCAGGGCTCGCTCCACGCCGGGCCGGCGGTCAGCCCGTCCACCGACGTCCAGGGCCGGAAGGCCAGCCACAGCGCGGCACCGACGACCGCGACCACCAACACCCCCAGGGCGCCCAGCGTGGACTGGAGGCGGCTGCGTGCGGCGCCGGTCCAGCCGCCGGTCCAGCCGCCGTCAGCGAACAGGCCCGGCAGCGGGACCTCCGTGTCGGGATCCCATGCCATCGGGTGCCGGGCCGCATAACGGTCGATGACGGTGAAGATGACCGTGATGGCCAGGAACGAGAGCGCGAGCGGAAGCGCAAGCCGGCCGGCGGCGACCCCCAGGGACCACGCATCGCGGTCGAGCAGCACACCGAGCAGCGCGCCCCCGGTGGCGAGCGGGAGCGCGATCGTGAGCACCCGGAGGTAGACCGGGAACACCACCGGACCGATGAGCTGGCGTCCGAAGGCGACGCTCCGCTGGTCGGGCCGGAATCGGCTGGCGATCTCCAGCGGGTGCCCGAACGCCGCGAGCAGCCCCAGCAGCTCGGCCTCCGTGAGCGGCCGGCCCAACTCGTCAACGCGATCGTCGATGCGGTCGCGCAGGTTCTCGCCCAGCTCGCGCGCGATGTCGTCGCGCGTCTGCGTGGGCAGCGCAGAGCGGACGGTCCGCAGGTAGCGGTCAAGCAGGTCCATGGGTGGCCTCCGGGGGGTCTTGGTCGTCGTGCTCGTGGTGCTCGGTGGGAGCGTGGTGGTCGATGCGATCGAGGGCCGCGGCCAGGTCGCGCCACTCCCCGCGCAAGCGGACCAGCACGTCCTCACCGACCGGCGACAGTCGGTAGAAGCGACGTTGCCGCTTCGCCTCCTCGCGCCAGTCGCTGGCCAGCAGCCCCTGCGACTCGAGCCGGCGCAGGAGCGGATACAGCGTGTTCTCGTCGATGTCGATGCCGCGGTCGCCCAGGGCCTTGCGCAGGCCGTAGCCGTAGTGCTCGTGGCGGAGCTGGGCGAGCACGGCCAGGGTCAACGTGCCGCGCCGAAGCTCCAGGCGCAGACCGTCGAAGGGGTCGCTGGTCGTCACAGGTCTCCTTGGATGACGTGTGCCACATAGTGTGTGATACACAGTATGTACGTGTCAAGCGGCCTCCCCGCGGGCTGGTCCATCATCGGTCGGTCACCCCGCGAAGCAGCCCAGGCAGGAGCATCGATGAACGAATCGGCGCGCGACCCCGGCGTCGTCTATGTGAACGGCCGCTACGAGCCGGGAGATCGGGCGTCGATCTCCGTGTTCGACCACGGCTTCCTGTACGGAGACGGGGTGTTCGACACGTCGTTCGCGCGGTACGGCCGGATCTTCAAGCTCGACGAGCACCTGGACCGGCTGGAGCGGTCGCTGCGCGCGGTCGCCCTCCAGCCGCCCGTGTCCATGACGGAGCTGCGGGCGGCGACCGTCGAGACGGTGGCGCGCAATGGTCGCTCGGACGCGTACATCAAGATCGTGGTGTCACGCGGCGTGTCCGCCGAGCCGCTCATGGATCCGCGCCACTGTGCGCCGACCGTGGTCATCTTCGCCCGGCCATACCTGTCGCTCGCGGGCGCGGGCGTCAAGAAGCGCGGCCTGGTGACCAAGCTGACGTCCCTGCGGCGGGTGTCCCACACGGCCCTGGACCCGCGCATCAAGAGCCTGAACTACCTCAACCTGATCCTGTCCCGGATGGAGGCGTTCGCCGCGGGGTGCGACGAGGCGCTCATCCTCGATGAGGACGGGGACGTCTGCGAGGCGCCCGGCTACAACGTGTTCGCGGTCATCGACGGGGTGGTGGTGACGCCCGATCGCGCCATCCTGGAGGGCATCACGCGCGCGACCGTGCTGGAGTTGTGCGCGGACCTGGGTATCCCGTCACGCATCGGGCGGCTGGCGCCCTACGACCTGTTCACGGCGCAGGAGGCGTTCCTCACCTCGACCGCGGGGGGCCTCATCCCGGTGGTGAAGGTGGACGGCCGAGCGGTGGGCACGGGCCGGCCGGGCCCGGTGCTGGGGCGCCTGGATGCGCGGTACGAGGAGCTGCTCGCAGGGGGCTGGCACGGCACCGAGGTGCCGGGGTTGACGGCCGGCTGATCCGGGCGGGGCTGCCGGGCGGGGTGGCGAGGTTCGCGACGGTTCCGAGATGGAGACGCCTCCCTCATGGGCCATGCTGCTCGGGGCATGACGCGGACGGCTGGCGGACCGGGAGGTCAGCCCTGCCCAGGACCGGCGGCGGCCGACATCAGGTCGGTATCGCGCCGGTATGCCCCGAGCAGCAGGGCCCCACCCAGGGGTCAGCCCTGCCCAGGACCGGTGACGGCGAATCAGCGTTCGGCGGGCGGCTCAGCCCGATCGGGATCTGCGGGCGGCGCCACGGGGCCAGCGGCGGCCTCCTCCTCGATCTGGCCCACGGTCTTGCGGGCCGACTCGCTCAGCGGTCGGCGTCGCCCCCGGCGGTCCGCCGCAACCAGGCGCAGCAGGAAGATCACGGTCTGCCCGGCGAACAGCAGCAGGATGAGCGTGACGATCAGGAGCGCCGCGCTGATTCTGGGGTCCCACGCCCAGATGACGGTGAGTGGCGTGAGCACCAGCAGCGCGCCCAGCAGGACGGTCTGGAACCAGAAGCAGCCCAGGCCGGGACCGCGTTCGGCGTCGAGCGGCTCGCCGCGGTAGGTCGGGGGCGCCTGGGTGATGGAGCCTGAGGGTCGATGGCCCGGCATGGGGTCGGCCGCAGGGAAGTCAGGTCGGTCGAGCTCGTCGCTCACGCGGATCTCCAGATCATGTGCCGCGCCGGTCGAGCCGGTCGGTCAGGCGGTACCACTCGCCGGCGAGCGGCAGGAACCAGGGTCGTCCACGATACGCCGCCGGCACGATCGGGGCGCCGGGGAAGGGCGTCCGCTCGAAGGGCGAAGGCTGCCGCACGCTGTCCGCGCCAGCGCCCAGGATGCGCGCCATCTCCAGACCGAAGCTGGTGCCCAGCGCGACCCCCGAGCCGCAGTAGCCCAGCGCGTGATGGATGCCATCATGCTCGCCCAGGTGCGGCAGCCGGTCGAACGTGAAGGCGACGTTGCCGCCCCAGGCGAAGTCGATGCGCAGGCCGCGCGACTGGGGATGCACCGCGTGCATCGCGCGCTGGAGGATGGCCGCCGTCTTGTCCACGTTCGTGCGCCAGAAGCTCGCTCGCCCGCCGAAGATCAGCCGGCGCTCCGCATCGACATGCCAGTAGGAGAGGAAGGCCTTGGAGTCGAAATAGGTCCGACCGCGGGGGCTGATGGATCGGGCGAGCTCCTCTGACATGGGCTCGGTGGCGATGATGTAGCTGCCGATGGGCATCACCCGGTGACGCAGCCACGGTGTGGCACGGTCCGTGTAGCCGTTGGTCGCGACCAGCACGGCCTTCGCGCGGAGGCGGCCCCGGGACGTGGAGATGAGGCGAGTGGCACCGTCCCGGTCGATGCGCGTCACGGGCGTGCCGGTGTGCAGATCCACGCCTGCCTCCACCGCCGCGGACGCGAGGGCCGCCACATACCGCCCCGGGTGGATGCGGAGCGCCTCCTCCAGCACGTAGCCGCCAGGGTAGAGATCCGACCCGAGCTCCTCGCGCACCTCCGCCGGGGTCCGCAGCATGCGGCCGGTGAGGCCGCCCTCCAGGTACTCGCCGAGCTCCTCCTCCATCCCGGGCAGGTGCTTCGAGGACCAGGCCAGGAGGGCCAGTCCGACGCGCCGATGACCGGCGTCGAGACCGTTGTCGGCGATGAAGCGCTCCGCGATGAAGGTGGCGTCGATGCCCTCCTGGTAGAGCGCGCCGCCCAGCTCCGCGCCATGCTGGCGCACCAGCGCAGCTCGCCCGTGCTGCAGCCCGGGGTGCAGCAGCCCGCCATTCCGTGAACTCGCGCCGAACCCGATGCCCTCTTTCTCCAGCAGTGTCACGCGGGCGCCGCCGCGCGCCAGCATCAGCGCTGCGACAAGGCCGGTGTAGCCGCCGCCCACGACCACCACGTCGGCGCGCTCCGGCAGCGGCCGGTCGTCGTAGCGGGGGATCGTGGGCATGGTCGCGTGCCAGTAGGGCCGGCGGTCCCAGGTGGGGCTGCGCATCGGTCCCTCAGCCCTCCGGCAGATCCAGCCACGCGATGCGGCCGCGCGACACCGTGAGCAGCACCCGTCCGGGCAGCGACCGGCCGGCCAAGGGCGTGTTGCCCGCGCGAGAGCGGAGCGACGGGCGGCCGACCAGCCAGCGATCGGACCGGTCGAACACGACCAGGTCCGCCGTGGCGCCCTCGCGCAGCGACGGCTCGACGAGGCCATGACGCCCCCCATCGAGGACGCGGAACGGACCCACGGAGAGCGCCCGCATCGCCCGCCCGAGGCCCAGCCGCCCGGCCGCGACGGCCTCCAGCACGAGGCCAAGGGTCGTCTCCAGCCCGGCGATGCCCGGCACGGCGTCGCCGAACGGCAGCTCCTTGTCCACCGCTCGGACCGGCAGGTGCTGCGTGGCGATGGCATCGATGGTGCCGTCCTCGAGCGCGGCAAGGAGCGCGATGGCGTCCTCCGGTGAGCGGAGCGGCGGCTCAAGCCGGACATCCACGGAGTAGGGCGCCGCCTCCCCGGGCAGCCCGGCCCACGGCTCCGATGCGGCGTCCCACGCCCAGCGGCGGTCGCCGCCGACCCAGCCGTCGTGGAGGGCGAGGTGGTGCGGGAACACATCGCAGGTGACCCGCAGGCCTTCGGTCCGGGCGCCCCGGATGGGGTCGAGCGCCGCGCCCACGGACACGCCCGTGAGATGGAGGTGGGGCCGCACGTCCGGCGGCATCTCCGCGGACACCTGGCGCAGCACCGCGACGGCACGGGCCACGGCCGCGACCTCCGCGGCAGGGGACGCGCCGCGCAGCCCGAGGATGGTCGCAGGCAGCCCCTCGTTCGCCTCCGCGCCTCCGGTCAGCGCGGGCTCGTCCGCGTGGACCACGACGGCCAGGCCCAGTGCGCCAGCCTCGGTGAGCGCGGCGCGCAACAGTGCGGGGTCGGTCGTGGCCGCGGGCAGGTCCGTGAAGCCCACCGCGCCGGCAGCCGCCAGCGACGCGAGGGGACCCAGCGTCCGGCCCTCACGGCCCACCGTCAGCGCCGCCAACGTCCGGGCGCGGACCGGGGAGCCGGCTGCGGCCGCCGCGGCACCCACACGCTGGGCCACCTCCGGACGGTCCACCGCGGGCCGCGTGTCGGGCGTCGTACAGATCGTGGTGAACCCCCCGTGGGCGGCCGCCGCGAGCCCTGTCGCGTAGGTCTCCGATTCCTCGCCGCCGGGCTCGCGCAGGTGTGCATGGAGGTCCAGGAAGCCAGGTGCGACCACGATGGCGGGTGCGGCGCCGTCGTCGCGACCACCCGCCGGCGTCCACTCGACCTCCGTGATGCGGCCGTCCTCCACGCGCAGCGAGCCCCGTCCGGAGCGCCCGGAGGCCGGGTCCACGAGCCAGGCGTCGTCGATCGCGAAGTCGGTCAGGATGTCGCCGGCCCGGGCGTCGTCGGCGGTCATCCGCTCGCCCTCAGCCCTGGACATCGGTGCCCGCCAGCAGGGCCATGACCGCCATGCGCACGCTCACGCCGTTCGCGACCTGGCGCTGGATGACCGAGCGCGGGCCGCTGACCACGTCCGGCGGCAGCTCCACGCCCTCATTGACGGGGCCAGGGTGCATCACGATCGCGTCCGGGCAGTGGCTGCGCAGGCGCTCCTCCGTGAGCCCCCAGCGTGCGGCATAGGCCGCCTCCGACGGCGCCCCTGCGCCCTCCAACCGCTCCCGCTGGACGCGCAACGCCATCACCGCCGTGGCGCCCTTGATGCCCGTCGACAGATCGCCCGTGACCGTCAGCCGACGGTCCGCCGGCAGGGCCCGCGCCCACTGCTCGAAACCGCGCAGGAACACCGGGGGCCCCGTGATCCAGAGGTCCACGCCCGCCGCCGTCAGCGACCAGACGTTGGAGCGTGCCACGCGTGAGTGGAGCACATCGCCCACGATGCACAGCTTGAGGCCGCGCAGCCGCTCCGCGCCCACCGCCTCGCGCAGCGTGTAGAGGTCCAGGAGCGCCTGCGTGGGGTGGGCGTGCCAGCCGTCGCCCGCGTTCACCACGTGGCCCCCGAAGTGCTCCGCGGCGAGCTGCGCGGCACCGCTGCGGGCGTGGCGCACGACGAGCATCGCCGCGCCCAGGGCCTCCAGGGTGCGCACCGTGTCGATGAGCGATTCGCCCTTGCTCAACGACGAGGAGACGGCATCCAGGGAGACCGCATCGCCGCCCAGCGCGCGCGTGGCGACCTCGAAGCTGACGCGCGTGCGGGTGCTCGCCTCCGCGAACAGGGTGGCGACCGTACGGCCGGCCAGCGACCCCGAGGCGGTCCCGGCGGCGCGGGCCCGGGCGAGCACGCCGGCGAGGGTCATCACGGTCTCGAGATCGGCGCGGGAGAGCACGTCGACGTCGAGGAGGTGTCGATGCGTCCAGGCGGGGGGGACGGCGGCATCCGGGGTGCCGGCGCTGGGCATGGAGGCGTTCACGCGGCCCCGCGACCGCCGCCCGGGACGGCCGCCTCACGCCGCTCGATGACCACCTCATCATCGCCACCGTCGATCTCGCGCACGCGGACGTGGACGACCTCATCGCGCGATGTGGGCACGTTCTTGCCCACGTGATCGGCGCGGATGGGCAGCTCCCGGTGTCCCCGATCGACGAGCACCGCGAGGCGGACCGCGGCGGGTCGGCCCTGGTCCACGAGCGCGTCCATGGCGGCGCGGATGGTCCGGCCGGTGTAGAGCACGTCGTCCACGATCACGATGGTCGTCTCGGCGGGATCGAACGGCAGGTCCTGGCCCTTGAGCTCTGGCCCGCGGTCCAGCCTGCTCAGGTCGTCGCGGTAGAACGTGATGTCCAGCGTCCCCACGGGGACACGCGTGCCGGTGGTGATGGCGATCGCGTCCGCGATGCGCTCCGCGAGCGGGGCGCCGCGGCGCTGGATGCCCACGAGCGCGAGCTGCTCCGTGCCGCCGTGCTTCTCGATGATCTCGTGACCGATGCGGACCAGCGCGCGACGGATCTCATCTGCGGTCAGGATCTGCCGGGTGCTCACGAGCGCGCGCTCCTCCTCGCCGGTCTCACGGGGCCGGACCGTGGTGGGACCCCGTCAGGATACCGCCGACGCGCCGAGCGCGCGGTCAGAAGGCAGGGATGCCGTCCCGCAGGCGGAAGTCGCGGATGCGCAGGGTGCCCTGGCCCGGATCACCCCAGGTGCGCACGCGCAGCTCCCCGTCCGCGCCCTCCTGCGCCGGTGCCACCCACGCGATGCGTTCCTCGCCCAGCGAGAACGAGCGTCGTGCGAGCGTGGGACCCAGGAGCGTCTCATCGCGGTCGATCCGGCGCGTCTCGGGCAGCACCCGTAGGACCGTCAGGCGGCCCCAGGAGGCGCCGCGGGCGTCCGCCACCCAGTAACCGAAGGTGGTGCCGCTCGATGCCCAGCGCACCTGCCAGTCGAGCGCGGCGGGTGTGTCCCGGGTTCCCGACTCGATGGATTCCAGCCAGGGCGACATGCCCTTCGCTGCCGCGCGCGCAGGCCCGGCATCATGCCGGGGCGCCGAGACGCCCAGCATCGCGATCGGTTCGGCCTCGATGACCGACGCGGCGCCCGGATCCACGAGCTGCCAGTCGATGAGCGCCAGGCCGCCGGAGCGCGGTCGCACCTGCGCATTGCCGCCCGTCAGGGTGCCGCGCCACGCGACCGCGAAGCGACCGGACGGATCGACAGCGGGCAGCCATGCGTTCGCCAGGCGCACGACCTCCTCCGGGTCGCCCGTGGGGTCCATGAGCACCGTCTCCGCCGCCTCCCGGCCCTCGCCGCGTGCCAGGCGGCTGACCACGATGCGCGAACCCGACCACGAGGCGAACCAGGATGCGTGGTCCGCGGTCACACGTCGGGCGCGATCCTGCCCCGGCTGCCACAGGTAGATGTCGGGGCCGCGGGAGCGATCGATGGGCATCGCGGAGAAGGCGAGCATCGTCCCGTCCGGGGACCACGCGGGCGCCGCGCCGACCGCCTCGACACCCTGGAGCACCGCGACCACCTGCACCGGGGGGTCCGCGGGGCCAGAGGGGAGCGGTGCGAGGGTGGCCAGCGCGTCGTCGGACGCTCCCGCGCTGCCGGCCTCCGGCCAGCGGCCGTCGGGACCGGGGCCCGCGCCGCGCGGGAGCGCCCCGTCCATGGGCGGCATGACCATGACCGACACCGTGTCCGCCCCCAGCGTGTCCTCTGCGAGCAACGCCATGCGGTGACCCTGGGGGTCCATCGTGACGCCGCGCGGCATGAGGTCCCGCGCGATGCCCACGACGGACAGGGCCACGGGATCGGCGGTCGCGCAGTCCACGGCGGTCGGCGGGCAGACCACGGACACGGCGGTCTGGTACACGGTCAGCCCGTCGATGCCCTGCTCCACGAGGGCCAGCTCCGCGGCCGGCACGGAGAACGGAGTGGCATCGGGTGCGACGGCGGCGAGCGCGCCGGCGGTGCCCGACGGGCTCATCGGCGCGACCGAGGGCGCCAGCAGCAATCGGGCACCGACCACCAGCACGATCACGGCGGCGCTGCCCGCGGCGACCGATCCGATGAAGGCGACCCCCGGCCGCGCCAGGCCGTCCGGCAGCCGGATGCGCCGTTGAACGCCGGTCATCTCCCGGTCCAGGGCCGCGAAGATGCGCGCTCCCATGTCACGCGGCGGCACCGTGGGCCGGAGCGCGGCCAGCTGCTCCCGGCTCTCCTGGTAGGCGCGGGCGACGCTCCGGCACCGGGCGCAGCCGGCGAGGTGGTCCGCGAGGGCGCCGCTCTCCGCCACCGTGAGCAGGCCGTCCATGCGTGCCGCCAGCAGGCGTCGTGCCGTCGCGTGACCCTCCCGCCGATCCCGGGCGCGCAGCGAGCGTCCCGCGTGCCCGGTCCAGCGACTCGTCCGTGCGTGCCGGTTCACCGGCCGCCTCCACCGGGCTGACGCGGTCGGCGACCGCGGAGGTGCAGCCGGCTGAGCGTGTCCTTCGCCTGCTCGCCGGGGGCCGTGCGAGCCCGCTCCACGGCCAGGGCCTGGCGCAGCGATTCCCGGGCACGGGCGAGCAGCGCGCGCGCCGCGTCGTGGCTGGTATCCAGGGCGGCCGCGAGCTCCACGCCGTTCAATTCGTGCAGTTCCGACAACAACAGCGCCATCCGCTGACGCGCCGGGATCGCGGCCAGGGCGCGCTCCAGCTCACTCGACAGCCGGCCGCGCAGGGCGACGTCCTCCGCCGACGCGCCGACGCCGCGGGCCTCGCCGGTCCAGGGCACGAACCGCACCAGCCGGCGCCGACGCAGCTCATCGAGCGCGGTGCGGCCCCCGATGCGGTAGAGCCAGGCGCGTGCGAGTGTCACGTCCTGCAGCGTGTCGAAGGCGCGGTAGGCCTTCACGAAGGTCTCCTGGGTGAGGTCGGCGGCGAGTTCGTCGTCACCCACCATGCGCGCCAGGTAGCCGTGGATCTCGGCGTGGTGCGTCGCATACAGCTCCTCGACGCAGGCGCGTGCCGCGGCCGGGTCGCGCGTCATCGGTGCATCCCGACGGTGATGTGACGGCCGGCGAGGCCCGGGTGTGACGCCGGGGCGCCACGGCCGCGTCCCGCGCCCCTGGCCCGACCCCTGGCCCGACCCCTTGCCCGACTCATGGCCGCTCCCTGGGGAAGCTGTCCCAGGACCGTCCGCTGACGAGGCCCGTGGCGCGTGCATCCGGGGTTCCGGCGACCACACGCGCGGCGGCCAGCAGGTGGTCCACGGCCTCCTCCGGGCTCACCGGGTTCACGGGCAGGCCGGTGCCCAGCTCCAGGCCCGCGATCTCGCGCAGGCGCGGGTGGATCTCCCAGTGCCAGTGGTAGGTCTCATCGACGCGCTCGTGCAGGGGTGCCGTGTGAAGAACCAGGTTGTAGGGCGGCCAGTCGAGCACCGCGAGCAGCTTGAGCACCCTGCGCAGCGACTCCGCGGCGCTCGTGATCTGGTCATCCGCGGCGCGCCCGAAGTCCGCGTCGTGATGCCGCGGCACCACCCACAGCTCGAACGGGGAGCGGGAGGCGTAGGGCGCGAAGCAGACGCTGGCGGCATCCTCGAACACGAGCCGCTCGCGGCCCGCGACCTCATCGCGGACGAGACGGCACCAGGGGCAGATCCCCTTGCCGATCACGTACCGCGCGGCACCGCCCAGCTCCTCCCCGATGCGATGGGGGATCTGGGGCAGGTCGTAGGTGTCGATGCACAGGTGGTCCGTGCGCGCGCCGGCCTGCGTGCCCCAGTTCTGGACGACCTGGAAGTACTCCGTGCCACCCTGGCGGCGCGCCGCCCGGAGCTGATCGCGTGCCGCCGCCAACAGCTCGATGACGATCCCCTCCGTCTCACGGGCGAGCGGCTCGTGATGGCCGCGCGGCGCGCCGATGGTGCCCCACGAGCCGACCTCGCCCAGCAGCCCCAGCCCGGGCTCCTGCTCGCGCGCGCGTCGAGCCTCACGCGCGTCCTTCTCGCTACCCGCGACGATGAACGCCTGAGGCTTGAGCGTGCGCACGAACACGCCGTCCCCGATGGCCACGTCGCAGTTCTGGCAGCGACCCTCCGGCAGGCCCACAGAGCCGGCGCGCAGCGCGAATCGCGAGCGGTCGAACTCGCGGTCCACGACCACGGCCACCCACCAGCCGGTGATGTCATCGCGGCGTAGCTCGAACACCCCGGACATCGTGACTCTCCCGGTGCCTGCTATGCCGCAGCGACGGCGGCCGGCACCGATTCCGGCGCCACCTCGGCCACCGCGCGGGCGCTGTCCCGGACGGCGATGGCCAGGCGCGCCCGGAACGCATCCGCGAACCGGCGACCTGCCTCCTCCACGCTCGCGGTGTCCGGCCGTGCCGCGTCCCCCGTCCAGCCCAGCTCCCGGGCGATCGAGGTGACCGTGAGCCCGGTCATGCCGCAGGGGTCGATGAGCGAGAAGTCGGCCAGGTCCGTGGTCACGTTGAGCGCGATGCCGTGGTACGTGATGCCGCGCTCCACGCGCAGGCCCAGCGCGCCCAGCTTGCGCGGGAACGGCGTGTCCAGCACGGTCCAGCAGCCCGGGTAGCCGTCCCGGCGACCTGCCATCACGCCGAAGCTCCCCGCGAGATCCTCCATGGCGCCCTCGAGGGCACGCACGAACGGCCGCAGCAGGAGCCCGGAGTCCGCCAGCCGCACGATGGGGTAGGCCACCAGCTGGCCCGGACCGTGGTAGGTCACCTCCCCGCCACGCTCCACCTGGAGCACCTCGATGCCGCGCGCCGCGAGCAGCTCCGGGGGCGCGAGGATGTGCGACGGGTCCGCGTGGCGGCCCAGCGTCAGGACGGCGTCATGCTCCAGCAGCAACAGCGTGTCGGGGATCCGGCCGGCCGCACGGTCCACCACCAGCTGATGCTGGCGATCCCATGCGGCCTGGTACCCGATGCGCCCCAGCCACTCGGTCCTCAGGTCCATCGTCCGCGCACGATAGCAGGGGCGGCTTCACCGGCCCTCACCGCCGCGTGGAGAACCTGCGTCAGGGGAGGATCTGGCGCAGTGCGAACAGCACGTTGGCCGGGCGCTCGGCAAGCCGCCGCATGTACCACGGGTACCAGAACTCGCCATAGGCCACGAGCGAGAACGCCGGGAAGCCCTCCGCACGAAGACGCAGCAGCTGGTCTGCGCGGATGCCGTAGAGCATGTGCACCTCGAGCGCCGAACGCGGAATGCCCGCGGCATCGGTCATCAGCGCGAGCTGGTCGATGAGCTCCGCGTCGTGGGTGCCCAGGGCCAGCCGCGCACCACCGGCGCCCGCCGCCTGCGCCAGGGTGAGGGCCAGGCCCAGGTAGTTCGCGTCGACCGCCGCCCGGTCCCGGAAGGCGATCGCGGCCGGCTCGTCGTAGGCCCCTTTGACCAGGCGCACGGCAGGCTGGTGGGGGAGCAGCCGGGCGACATCCGCGGCGGTCCGGCGCAGATACGCCTGGAGGCAGATCCCGGTCCGCGGCTCCTCGGCGTGCAGGCGTTCGTAGAACGCGATCGTCTGCTCCGTGTAATCGGAGCCCTCCATGTCCACCCAGAACCAGGTGCCCGCGCGCGCGGCGTGGCGGGCGAGTTCCAGGCTATGGCGATAGGCGACCTCGGCGTCGATGTCCAGGCCCAGCTGGGTGAGCTTGACCGACACCTCCGGCGGGCGACCGCGCCTGGCTGATTCGTCGATGACCCCGTGGTAGTGCGAGGCGACCTCGTCCGCCTCCGTGATCGCGGCCAGGTTCTCGCCCAGGCGCGTCAACAGGATGCCCACGCCCTCGCCCAACAGCTCGTCCGCGGCGACGAGCGCCTCCGGCAGGTGCTCGCCGGGCATGAAGCGGCGCACGGCGCGCTCGGCGAACGGCAGCTCGGGCACGTGCTCGCGGAGCCAGGGGTTGCGGGCAGCCCAGAGGAGCGCGGTGCGCATCGGTCGCATGCGCGGATGGTGCCATTCGTGGCGGGCCCGTGCCCGCCGGGGCTGGCGCGCGCCCGCGGGACGCTCAGCCGTTGATGACCGGGCCGGGCCCCGCGCCGCCAGCGGGTGTGCCACCCCGCGTCCAGCCGGGCATGGGGAGGCGGGCCGCGACGGCGCTCACCGCGATGGACAGCGCGACCGCGGCCAGGAGCGCGGCGTGCAGCTCCGCCTCGATGAGCCCGGCCGCGAACAGCAGCGAGGCGAGCACGAACGAGAACTCGCCGATCTGGCTGAGGCCCACGGCGACCTGGCCCGGCCGGGAGACCCCGGCGGCGCGCGCCAGGAGCCACGCCGGCAGTGTCTTGCCCAGCACCAGCAGCAGCCCGATGACCAGCAGCCAGCCGAGGCCCCCGGACAGCGAGGCCGGATCGAGCAGCGTGCCCACGACCACGAAGAACAGCACGGCGAACACGTCCCGGAACGGCAGCAGCCGGCGCCGGACCTCCGCCGAGTCGGGCGTGTCCGAGATGACCAGCCCGGCCACGAACCCCGCCAAGGCGAGCGGCACCCCGAACATCACCGCGCCCACACCCGCGCCCACGAGGCCGCCCGCGATGGACACGATGAGGAACAGGTCGGGGTAGGGTCGCAGCGCGTGCAGCACCCGTGGCAGGAGCCGCGCGGCGAGCACGGCCGCCCCCGCGAACAGGACCAGGCCCAGCAGGGCCTCCCCCGGCGGTCGCGCGTCGGCGCCCACGAACGCGAGCAGCACGGCCGCCACGATGACCCCGGTCAGGTCCTGGAGCAGGCTCCAGCCCACGAGCGCCGTCTCCGTGGGCTTGTCGGTGGTGCGCCTGGCGCTGCGCGTGATGTTGACGATGACCACGCTCGAGGACATCGCGACCGCCAGCCCCAGGACCGCGGCGACCTCCAGCGTGATTCCCAGCGCGGCGAACACCGCGGTGCCGACGCCGGTCGAGACGATGATCTGCACAGGCGAGGCGAGCAGCAGACCACGGTGCTCGCGGCGCAGCCGCCCCACGTCCAGCTCGATGCCGACCTCGAACAGGAGCAACACCACACCCACGTCCGCGAGCAGCTGTATCTGCTCCCGGTCCGCCACGTAGCCCGGCGTGAAGGGGGAGACCGCAAGCCCGACCACGAGATACCCGATGACCGCGGGCAGGGTCAGCTTGCGCGCCACCCACCCGGCCACGGCCGCGGCGAGCAGCACGCCACCCAGCTCGAGGATGGGCAGGGAGGTCTCCACGCCCGCAAGCCTACTCGGCTGCGTGCCCGCCGCGGGTCACGCGCCGGTGGCGACCGGGTGCGGGGCGGGAAGCGGATGCGAGGCGCCGGGGGAGGAGGTCCGGCGCCTCGCCATGCCGCTAGGGTCGGACGGTGGCGTCCTGGGGCGTGATGTGGTCGACACGCGCCTCTTCCGGGTCATGGGCCGGGGCGGGCCACTCGGGCTCCGCGGGCGTCACGTCCGAGATGGAGCCGTCCGCGTCCACCACGAGACCCAGGATCCAGGCGCGCGAGGGCTCCACCGAGATGGCGCGAGCGACGGGCTGGCTGGGGGCTTCGGGGCGCATGACCGGACTCCCTGTAGGGGCGCTGGAG